>Ga0209068_10001761_pt1 | contig 10743 bp, 7 predicted proteins | sample ColStrG_CSR_2012_FD_187200 | JGI IMG/M metagenome (GOLD analysis project Ga0209068, IMG submission 187200) | Freshwater sediment microbial communities in response to fracking from Pennsylvania, USA - Cold Stream Run_MetaG_CSR_2012 (SPAdes)... | ecosystem: Environmental > Aquatic > Freshwater >...
ACCATCGTCACCGCGCCCGCCAGCAGGCCCGCGTCGCATACCTCGCGGATGGAGGCCTGATTGCCCTCGAGATTCATCTGGTTCAGGTTAGCCGCCGGCCCGAAAGCCCCTCGCGAAAGCTCCCAGGTGAACTGTGCGGATAGCGAGTCGTTCCTACCCTCGGCCCATGGATTTGCCACCCGCAACCGCTGAGCCGCGGGGCAGCGATGGATATCGGCTGCTTTGCCTGGTACTGCGACAGGCCAACAAAGGTCAGTGGACTCAACTTCGTCATCGGCGTGTGGAAGCGATCGAGAACAATGACGGTCAGCATCAAACTTTTGGTTGCTGGTTTAGGGAAAGCTCTTTATCACACTCCGGCCGCGTGTTACCGTCGCTGCACTCCGGCCAATGTGATCTGGTGAACTTGCTGTGAGGGCAGCGACGCGTGTTCGATTGCGTGTCGGTGCAGGTGAGTCAGGGTGCGGGTATGCAGTCACCAAGGCCCGGAACCATGGACGGCGGCCCCGCTTCGTGGTGGCCTGACCGTGCCGTGCGACGAGGGTAGCGAACTGCTGCCCATTTCCACCGGCTGGATAACTCAGCAAAGGCTGCCAATGAATAGCTTGATTTCCCAAGCGCAAATCTTCCACCGACATGTTTCCCGTCGACCCTCGACGCCGGGGTCTGTCGCGATCTTGGTCGCGGCGGCACTCTTCGCCACCATCGTTACGGGGTGCGGGCAGAAATCGACAATAGCGACATCGACAACGCCGGCGGCATCCGGGACGTCCGCAACGGCAGCGCCGTCTGGTCCGTCGTCGCCGCAAGCCGCGCAACTCCTGCAGGACTCCGCCAAAGCGACTACTGCCCTGCATTCCCTCCATGTGAATCTAGTGGCAACCGATATCACGACCCTCCCGATGGAGAGTGTTGACGCCGATGTGACCAACCAGCAGAAGGGGAACGGCCAGGCGGTCGGCACCGCCCATGTCCGAATGCAACCCAGCGCCGCCGCGGTGACCAAGCAGTTCCTGGTGACCAATAAGACCATGTACACCAAGAACGATGCCGGTGCTTACATTTCGGTTGGGCCGGCGGAGAAGATCTACGACCCGGGCATCATCCTTGACAAGGACAAAGGACTGGGCAACGTCATCGGCAAAGTCACGAACGCGCAGATCGCCGGAAATGAAACGGTCAACGGCGTGGCCACCGTGAAGGTGACGGGGAGCATCGACGCTGCGGTGATCGATCCGGTGATCCCCAGGTTGGGCAAAGACGGCGGAACCTTCCCGATCACTTTGTACATCACCGACGTGACCGCGGCGGCCAGTCCGACCGCCACCCCCGGATCGCCGGCGCCTGCACCCAGCCCGAATCTGGTGAAGATGGTGGTCGATAAGGACCAGGGCCACGTCACCGTCACCCTGTCGGCGTGGGGACAGCCAGTCAACATCCCCAACCCCAGCTAGGGGACGCCAGCGTGAACTGCGGATTGGGAACCGGCTCGGCACTGCCGCATGGAGGCGAGGGGCAAGCAGTCTCAGGGTCGGTTTCCGTCCGTAGTTCATCGTCATCCACTGGGCTGATGGTTCAGCGCAGCACCCGGCGGTGCGCAGACGGGACGATCCGAATGCGCCTGTAGGCGTGCAGAATCCGACGAAACTTCATCGGAGGATGCCGCCTCGCCGTCGCAAATCCGAAGCCCGGTCGCCAGGAATCTCTTCAGACTCCGCCGAGGCGGTGATACCACGCTGCGGTCAGCTCGCAAGAAGCGCGGACCCCGCGCCCGTTGAGACTCGATCAGTTCTGGAGGAATGCGAATGACAAACGACCTCCCAGAAGTGGAGGAGCGCGATGCTCTGCCACACCAAGCTCCACCTCCCGGTGGGCCAAAGCTGTCGGACGTATGGGTTTACAACGGGCGCGCCTATGACCTGGGCGACTGGATCTCCAAGCATCCCGGCGGCGCCTTCTTCATCGGGAGAACGAAGAACCGTGACATCACCGCCATCGTCGAGTCCTATCATCGCGATCCCGCAAAGGTCCGGCGCATCCTGGAGCAGCGATACGCCCTGGGTCGCGACGCAACGCCGCCGGACATCCACCCGAAGCACAACGCTCCGGATTTCCTCTTTAAAGACGACTTCAACAGCTGGCGAGACACCCCGAAGTACCTATTTGACTGCGACGGTCTGCTGCACCGGGTGAGGGCGCGATTGGATGAGCCTGCGCTGGCCGCGCGACTAAAGCGCATGGACGCCTATTTCAACATCGTGGCTGCGCTACTGGTGATCGGCTATTTCTCGGTTCAGGGTGTGCGGCTCGCCCAACCCGGTTGGATGCCGTTGCCGATCTTCGTGATTGCGATGGTTACGCTGCGCAGTTCACTGGCCGGGTTCGGCCACTACGCGCTGCATCGGCCGCAACGCGGCATCAACAGGGTGTTCAGCAACTCCTTCGATATGAACTATGTGGCGCTGGCCTTGGTCACTGCGGACGGACACACCCTGCTGCACCACCCGTATACCCAGAGCGACGTCGACATCAAAAAGAACGTGTTCACGATGATGATGCGGCTGCCCAGGCTTTATCGGATCCCCGTGCACACGGTTCACAAATTCGGGCACATGTTCAGCGGTATGGCCATTCGGATAGCAGACGTCTGGCGCATCACTTACAAGGTGGGTGTCCAGGAATCTTACGGAAGCTGGCGCGGCGCGCTTCCGCACTTGCTCGGTTCGTCCGGCGCGCGCCTGCTACTCGCGGTCGAGTTGCTGGCCTTCGTACTGGCGGGCGACTTCGTGGCTTGGGTCTTGCAATTCGTTGTCACACTGTGGGTCAGCACCTTCATGGTGGTGGCGAGCCATGATTTTGACGGGAACACAGAAGAGCCCGCCGCTGCCGGCGACGATGACTGGGGCATAGACCAACTCGAGCACGCGGACGACCTGACGGTGATCGGTAATCGATATATCGACTGCTTCTTGTCGGCCGGTCTGAGTTCGCACCGTGTCCATCACGTGCTTCCGTTTCAGCGCAGCGGTTTCGCCAACATCGCTACTGAGGACGTATTGCGTGAAGAGGCGGCGAAATTTGGTATTGAGTGGCTTCCCGCAAAGAGTTTCGTTACCGATCGGCTTCCGAAACTCTGCCGAACGTATCTGCTCTCGCCTTCCCGCCAAGCGAAGGAGCTGAACTGGGGCTTTGTCCGCGAGCACTGCTCGCCGGCGGCATGGAAAGCGAGCTTCGACTACGCGGTCGGCGGATTTGTCGGAATCGGTTCGGTATGAGCGCCGCGTTGATCGGGCACCACAGAAAGGGTTCAGGTCGTGTCTGTCACCCCTACTGAGGACGGCGCCCGGCAGAAAGCCGGCGACGGGCACAACGACATCATTGCCCAGTTGCCTCCAGCACCGCCCACCACCGTCGCGGTGATCGAAAACATCGCGACGGGTGCGCCGCCCCAGGTGGTGCATCAGTCCGAGACCGCTGATCGAGTTGCGGAGTTATTCACCGATCCGCAACAGCGGGCCCGGATTCCACGGGTGTATGCCAAAACCAAGATCGCTACCCGTCGGATGGCCGTTGATCCGCTCGACACCGAATTCGGAGCCTTCCGTCAGGATTCGGGAACGATCCGCGATCGGATGGGCCTGTTCTATCAACATGCGGTTCCGCTGGCGGTCGAGGTGTGCGGGCGTGCCCTCGCCGGCCTGCCGTACGGGGCTGAGGAGGTCGGAATGCTGGTGTTCGTGACCAGCACTGGATTCATCGCTCCAGGCGTGGATGTGGCGATCGTCAAGGAACTCGGCCTGTCGCGGTCGGTTTCACGCGTCGTGGTCAATTTCATGGGGTGTGCGGCCGCGATGAATGCCATTCGTACCGCCACGAGTTACGTTCGGGCCCAACCCGGTATGAAGGCGATCGTGGTGTGCATCGAATTATGTTCGGTGAACGCCGTTTTCGCCGAAGACATCAACGACATCGTCACGCACAGCCTGTTCGGCGACGGATGCGCGGCGTTGGTGATCGGCGCCAGCCAGGTCCATGAGAAGCTCGAACCGGGCAAGGTGGTGATTCGCAGCAATTTCAGCCGGCTGCTCGACCACACAGAGGACGGCATCGTGCTCGGCGTCAACCACAACGGCGTTACCTGCGAACTGTCCGAAAACCTTCCCGACTACATCTACAGCAGTGTCGATCCAATTGTTGCAGAGATGCTGGGCCACAACGGATTGGAGAAATCCGATATCGATCTGTGGGCGATCCATCCTGGCGGGCCCAGGATCATCGAAGAATCGGTACGCTCACTGGCGATCGAGCCGGAGCTTGCGGCGCCGAGCTGGGATGTGCTTGCGCGGTTCGGCAACATGCTGAGCGTGTCGCTGATCTTTGTGCTGGAAATTATGGTCAGGCACGCAGAATCGACCAAGGCCATCTCGACGGGTGTGGCCTTCGCATTCGCGCCGGGCGTCACCGTCGAAGGAATGTTGTTCGACATTGTACGGCGGTGATCGCGAAAACCCCTGCCCCGGTAAAGAAGCTGTGCCGCTGATGATCATGCGAAAAGGAGACGTGCCGTCGTGCAAGTACGGATCGGGTACCGCTCGTGGATGAGCGATAACCTGCGTTGGGACGCCCTGGAATTGCGCGAGGGTGACATCGTCATCTCCGCGCCGCCGAAGTGCGGGACCACCTGGACGCAGCGGCTGGTGTCACTGCTGGTTTTCGACGGGCCGAACCTACCAGGACCGCTGCCGATGGTGTCGCCGTGGCTTGATTTGACCGCACACCCGATCGAGGAGGTCGTCGCCGCGCTCGATGCCCAGAGGCACCGGCGGTTCATCAAGACTCACACGCCTCTGGACGGCCTCGTGCTCGACGATCGCGTCATCTACATCGGAGTGGGACGCGACCCGCGCGATGCTGCGGTTTCGATGCTGATGGATCAGTACCGGATGCGGGCTCTGCACCAGGCCGCGGGGCCGCGTGGTGAGCGATTCGCGCCGCCGGGGCTCGATTTCGACGGCGAGTTCAGGCCCCTCGACGTGCTGCGCTGCTGGATGGACGGGCCGATCATGCCGACCGAGGGGATAGCGTCCCTGGCGACCATCCTGCACCACTACGGCTCGCTCTGGTCCCGTCGCCACCAGCCCAACGTGGCCGTGTTCCACTACGCCGACTACCAGGCGGACCTGGTGGGCGAGCTAGCCCGCCTCGCCCAGCTCCTGGGTCTCGACTTGGGTCGAGATCGCGCCAAGGAGCTGGCGCAGCACGCCACGCTCGATGCCATGCGGGCTCACGCCGAGGAACTCGCCCCCAGGGCTACCGATGGCGTCTTGCTCAGGAATAGGAGCGAGCCGTTCTTCAGGGCCGGCGGCCACGGAGAGTGGCGGGACGTCTTCACCGAGGCCGAGCATCGCCGCTACCCCGACCGCGCGGCTGAGCTGGCCCCGCCGGACCTTCTGGCCTGGGCGCACGAGGGCCGCAGGGGCCACGACCCTGGGATCACGTCGTGATGACCGACCGGGTCGTGTACCGCTCGTGGATGAGCGACAACCTGCGTTGGGACGCCCTGGAATTGCGCGAAGGTGACATCGTTATCTCCGCGCCGTCGAAGTGCGGGGTGACCTGGACTCAGCGGCTGGTGTCGCTGCTCGTCTTCGACGGGCCCGGCTTGCCAGGGCCGATGTCGACGGTGTCGCCGTGGGTCGACGTAACCATCCGGCCGGTCGAGGCGGTCGTCGCCACCCTCGAGGCCCAGCAGCATCGCCGGTTCATCAAGACCCACACGCCGCTTGACGGCCTGGTGCTGGACGATCGCGTCACCTACATAGGCGTGGGACGCGACCCACGCGATGCCGCGGTGTCGGAGCTGTTCCAGTGGGACAACATGGATTTGAACCGGGTGCGTGCCCTGCAAAGCGCTGTCTCGGCGGCTCCTCCGGGGGCCTTCCCCGAGGCCCCTGTGCCGCCCCATTCGCCACTCGGCCCGCCGCCGGGCGCCGACCGCGACCGCAGTCCGGTAGAGGCGTTCCGGGACTGGATGGAGGGGCCGATCATGCCGCCTGAAGGGATGGAGGGGCCGGGCAGGACCTCCATGGGGATGGGGTTCGGGCCGCACGACGGGATGGGCTTCCGGCCGCCCGAGGGAGTGGGGTTCAGGCCGCCTATCAAGCACATGGGCTCGCTCGCCAACATCCTTCACCACTTCGGTTCGGTCTGGGACCGGCGCCACCTGCCCAACGTGGTTATGTTCCACTACGCCGACTACCAGCTGGATCTGGCCGGGGAACTCGTCCGTCTGGGTCAGGTGCTCGGTTTCGACCTCGGTCGCGGTCGCGCAGAGGAGCTGGCACGGCACGCCACGCTGGGTGCCATGCGGGCTCGCGCCTCCGAACTCGCTCCCGATTCCACTCAAGGTGTTTGGCGCAGCAACGAGCGCTTTTTCCGGTCCGGTGGTCGCGGAGAATGGCGGGAGTTTTTCACCGAGGCCGCGGCCAGGCGCTACAAAGACCGCACAGCACAGCTGGCCCCAGCGGACCTGCTGGCCTGGGCGCACGAGGGTCGCCTAGGTGGTGACCCCTACTGATCCCCTTCACGCTAGCGTCGCTGCGCCCGGACGTACCAGAACGCCATCTCGATTGCGGAGCGGTCCTGGTCGCGGCGCCAGGTGGTTCCAGTGATTGGATTTCCCAGCCCGCGCCGCGCCTCCACGCCGCGCCTACGGTCTGCACTAACCGGACAAACCAAGAGCGGGGTATCGGTGGATCGAGCGTAAGATTTCACGACGGTATCGGTTGAGCAAAGTTACCGCAGCTTACCCGCGATGCGAGGGCCGATATCGCCCGTTTGGCTTTAGTGTTGGCTGCTATGGCCGGACTGAACAATTACGTGAAGCGCCGGCGCACAGCGCTTCACGTAACCGTGTCGGCATTGATAGTTGCCATCCTCGGACTCGCCATCACCCCCGTAGCTCATGCGGCTGCGGCCACGGCGACGTTGTCGGTGACATCGACTTGGCAGACCGGTTTCATCGCCCAGTTCACCATCACCAACTCGAGCATGGTGCAGCTAACCGATTGGAAGCTTGAATTCGACTTGCCGGTGGGAGAATCTGTCTCGCACACGTGGAATAGCACCCTTGCACAATCTGGCACGCACTATGTTCTCACCCCCGCGAATTGGAATCGCATCGTTGCACCCGGTGGTTCCGCCACAGGTGGTCTAAGAGGCGTGCTGACCGGTGCCTACTCGCCACCGTCGAATTGTCTGCTCAACGGGCAATATCGTTGCACCTAGAGGCGACTGCGCACTGAGGCTCGACGGCTCCGGCAGTGCGGCCAATGCCCCAGCCCAGCTCGAAGTGCGGCACTCGAGCCCGGCCGTGGCCGTGGCCTAGCGGGAGTTTCCGGGCTACGGTGGGCGATGGTTTGATTCTGCCTGGTGACGGGGTGTTTTCGGGCGGTGTGGGTGTATTACCCAACGTGTCCTGTCGTGCGCGGTGGTGTGTCAGCGGGTGGGCGCGTATTGGTGAATGTTGAACAGGTCGGCCAGTTTTCGCTGGGTGGGAGTCATGTCGGTGAGCATGCGTTGGGCGCGGGGGCGGCCTTTGGCGCCGTCGTGGTAGAGCAGCACGGTTTCTTCGATGCCGGCCAGTTGGTCGAGTAGCTCACGCACGGACATGTGCAGGCCGGCCCGGGCGGCCTGGCGGCGCATCAGATGGGCGACGGCCAAGGCGAGCACGCAGTAGAATATGTGGACCCGGATTTTGGAGTCAGTCCAGTGGTGCATCGGGCTGAACGAGACCACGTGCGGGTCCTTGAGCTGGCGGAAACCGAATTCGGCGTCGGATTGGGAGCGGTAGGCGCCCACCACGTCGGACACCGGCCAGTCGCGGTTGGTGAACAAGATCCGTTTGCCGAACAGACGCGCCTGCAGAGCGGCGCGGGCGCGGGTGTCGCTGCGCCAGGACAGCCGCAGCTGGGCGGGGGTGTCGCCGGTGAGGGTGACGGTGATGATCTCGGCGACCCAGCGGGGCTTGCAGATGGTGGCGATCTCGGCCTCGACGGCGGCCCGGTCGCGTCGGGCGCGGCCGCGGGCGAGGCGGGCCTGCAGTTCGGCCAGGCGGCGGCGTGCTTTGGCCAGGGTCTGCTCCAGGCCGCGGGACTGCTTGGCCGCCAGGTTCGCTGAGTGGGTGAGTACCGCGCGCCGTGTCACCCCGAGCGCGGTGACGGTGGTGTCGACGAACGTCAGTCCGGGGTAGCGGTCTTCGTCGACGGGCCGGTAGTCGCGGGCCGGGATCGCCAGCAGTCCGGGGTGATCGCTGGGCGGTAGTGAGCCGACGAACCCGATCCCGTGCTCCTCGACGACCTGGTGGTTGTCGCTGCTGTTTTGGCCGGCGTCATAGACCACGGTCAGGGACTGCACCGAGGACACCAGGTCTCGGTAGCGGGTCACCAGTTCCTCGACCACGGTGCTGAACTGGGTGACGTCGGGCCGGTCGCCGGGATAGGCGTGGCTGATCACCGGCACCCCGCCGTCTCGGGTGATGACCAGCGCCAGCCCGACCAGCCGCAGGTCGGTGCGCTTCTGTTTGGCCTTGCCGCGTTGTGCGATCGGCGCCTTGTCGTTGCCGGTGTCGATGAAGGTGGCGAAGTTCGTCATGTCCAGCGCCAGCCCGGCCAGATCCAGCCCGAACTCGGTGACCATCGCGCGCCCGAGGCGGGTTTCGATCTCGCGCAGCACCGCCTCGTCGAGGCGGTCCATCGCGTCCCAGAACCGGCGGTGATCGGCCGCCGCCTTGCCCAACTTCACCCACCGGGCCCCGGCCGTGGTCTCCCACCAGTCGGCGAAGCCCCGCTTGGAGCATGGGTCGACGATCCGGTTCGCGCACGCCAACGCCAGGTAGGTGCCCACCGAGGCCGCCGCGTCCGCGCGCCGCGGGACCACCTCATCGATGACGCCGGCCACGTTCAGCCGGGCCAGCATCGACCACACCGCGGCCAGATCCCCGAACTGCTTGTGCTGGCTACGGATCGGCTGCCCACCCGGGGTCTCAGACAGCTTGGCCAGCACCTCCTCGGCGCTGCCCAGATACTGCTGGGACACGATGCGGGGCTTGCCCTCGACCCGCGCGGATTCGACCAGGTAGTAGTAGGTCTGCTTGCCGCGGCGCTTCCCCACAATCGACGCCATATATGGGTAATACACTCTTGTCACACAAACATCAAGCACCACAACGAAAGACACGCCGGTCAGTTACGAAGGCAGGAAACTCCCGCTAGGGGCGCTTATCGGGATCTCCGTAATGTCGGGCTAGACACAGGACCGGACGCCATCGGAGTCGGCGCAGCCTCCAGCTGGCGAGGTCACCACGCGCACCACCGTCGCGACCGCTGGGGATTCTCACGGTTTTCCACCCCCGGATGGCTACCGTCGCTGGATGTCGGCCCGATCGAATACTTTGGAGCGCCAGTGCCGAATACGAAGATCGACGTTGAACCCGCGAGCCGGCAGTTGAGCCAGTTGCGCGACGATGTGGACGACCTCCTGGTGCGATTGTCCACAGCTGAGTCAGTGTGGTCCTGGTGGCTCACGGGTGTGGCGACCGAGAACCGATCGAGTGCGCGGAACATGTTGCACTATTGGGCAATTCGGCAACGAGATCTACGTGACCTGCAGGCCCGGCTCGCCGCCTACGGGCTGTCCTCGTTGGGCCGCAGCGAGTCCCATGTCGAGGCCACCTTGCTCTTGGTGAGGTCGGCGATCTGCGCCATGCTCGGTGACACCTGGCAACGGCCCAGGCTAACCGGCGCCAGCGTCGATAACGGCCCCGAACTGCTCCGCCACCGAACGCAACAGCTGCTGGGCCCGGAGCCGGTCGATCGCGTAACCCGCATCATGGTCACACTGCCCTCCTCGGCTGCGACCGACCGCGACTTGGTTCGCCAGTTGGTGGAACGGGGCGTGAACATCGCACGCATCAACTGTGCGCATGACGATGCCGAGGCATGGCGCTCCATGGCACGCCATGTCAAGCAAGCGGCCGAAGCGACTGGCCGAACCTGCTTGGTCGCTATGGACCTTGGGGGACCAAAGCTGCGGACTGGACCGCTTGAACCCGGGCCGCGCATCGTGAAACTCCGGCCACACAGGAACGCACTTGGACAGGAAACCGCCCCGGCACGGGCATGGCTGACTGCGGCGGAAGACCCGATCGACCCGCCTGAAACCGGCATGATTTCGCTGCCGGTATCCGGGCAATGGCTCAGCCGCCGTGACGACAGTGACGTCCTGCATCTGCACGACACCCGCGGCTCGAAGCGCAGGCTGGTGCTGAATGCAGTTGGTCAGAAACCCGGCGCCCCAGGTGGATTCGTCGTGACTGCCGAGAAGACCACCTACCTCGCCACCGGCACGCTGTTGCACGTCCACGGCATCGAGGATTCGACACACCTCGGAGAACTCCCGCAAGCCGAACAGAGCCTCGTCCTGCATCGCGGAGACATCCTCGAACTGACCAGAGATTGCTCGCCGGCGCCGCTGGCCGCCGAGGGTGTTGCGCGCATTGGCTGCACGCTGCCTGAGATCTTCGATCATGCTCACATTGGGCAGAAGGTGCACCTCGATGACGGTCGGATCAGCGGCGAGGTAGTCAACGTAGGTGCTGGCGTGCTGAGGTTACGGATCGAGCACGCCGCAGACGCGGGGTCCCGCCTCCGCGCCGGCAAGGGAATCAATGTGCCCGATGCCGAC
>Ga0209068_10001764_pt1 | contig 10733 bp, 7 predicted proteins | sample ColStrG_CSR_2012_FD_187200 | JGI IMG/M metagenome (GOLD analysis project Ga0209068, IMG submission 187200) | Freshwater sediment microbial communities in response to fracking from Pennsylvania, USA - Cold Stream Run_MetaG_CSR_2012 (SPAdes)... | ecosystem: Environmental > Aquatic > Freshwater >...
ACACGGCACCGTTCTGCCCTATGACCCGGTGCGCCAGACCTTCGGGAGCGCTCTTCGAGTGTGCTCCGGCGCCACTTCGATGACGGCGGGCGGCACGCCCTGACAACGGTCGCGGCACGCCCTGACAACGGTCGCGGCACGCCCTGACCTGGTGGGTCAACCGGTGACCACGCGGCCGGGGCTCACGCCTCCGACGGATAGGCCAGTCCGACAGCCGCAACCGCGTCGGCGGCCTGGCGGGAACGGAACTCGGCTGGAGGTAGGCCGGCGGCGGACAGCAGCTCGTCGAGGGCGACCGGGATGTCGGCGGCCAGCTTCCAGACCTTGGGCATCGTCTCGGGGCAGGAGATGATCCCCCAGTAGAGCGTGCCGCGGTAGCTCATGATGGTGATGTTGATGCCTATCCCGTCGATCACCGGACCGAGGGGGAATCCTGCTGCCATCTCGGCTCCGGCCAGGTAGAGGGGGAAGTCGGGTCCCGGCACATTGGAGATGATGAGGTTGGCCACCGGCCGGTGCCGGTCGGCCAACCGCATGCGGCTGTAGAGCCGGGCCGCGGCGGCGAACGTGTTGGGCGTGGCGTGTTCGGCCCAGTTGACCAACATGTCGGCGCCGAGGGCGTTGTGCTCCTGCTTCGCCCCTTTGGTGCCTTCGCGGATGGCCTCCAGCCGCTCAAGCGGATCGTCCACCTGGGCGGGCAGCTGCACGAACATCGACGACACCTTGTTCGATCCGTAGGGGGCGTCGATGTCCGGATGGACCGACACCGGCACCACGGCGACCAACGGCTTGTCGGGTAGCTCGTCCCCCTCGATCAGGAACCGGCGCAGGGCACCGGTGCAGATGCCTAGGACCACGTCGTTGACCGTCGCGCCGGTTGCGTTCTTCAGCCGTTTCACGTCGGCGAGCCCGATGGCCGACAGGGCCACCTGCCGTCGCCGGGTAAGTGTCCCGTTGAACGAGGTCCGGGGTGCCGACAGGGGAAGGGCTGCCTTGGCCTGGGGTGCGTGGTGCTCGGGCTCGTTGCGGACGCGTCGCACGTCGAGCAGTCGCTGACCGGTACGGAGGATGTCCCGGGTCATCTCGAAGGGTCGGAAGACCCGGGCGGCCAGAGCCTCGCTGATCAGTTCGGCGCTGGAGGGGATGTGACCGTCGACCACCACTTCGGGTGGCTCGGGCTCGGGTCCGGGGTCCACCTCCAGATCGAACAGGACCGAAAGGAGGGCGGCCCCGGACATCCCGTCCACGGTGGAATGGTGCATCTTGGCGATGACGGCGATGCGGTCATCTTCCAATCCCTCGGCGATCCAGATCTCCCACAGCGGCTTGGACCGGTCGAGTTGTCGGCTGGCAATGTCGCCGGCCAGGTCGGCGAGTTCGAGGAGTCCACCAGGAGACGGGACCGCCGTCCGTCGGACGTGGTAGTCGATGTCGAAGTGGGGGTCGTCCACCCAGACCGGATGGCCCAGTCGGAACGGGACCTCGACCAGGAGCCGGCGGAAGACGGGCGCCTGAAAGGTGCGCGAAGCGATCTGCGCCTGCATTTTGGCGAACGAGTAACCGCCGGGCACGGTGGACGGATCGAACACCGTGACCATCTCCACGTGCATGTGGAGCGTGGGCGTTTCGAGGTAGAGGAAACTGGCGTCGAGGCCGCTCAGTGGTTCGATGGCGCGCTCACCTCCCTCGGCCGGCGTGGCGGTGGCGCCATGGGCCGGTTTCCGACCTGCGGCCGGACCCAGATGATGCCTCACCCGGGGCGGGCGATCCACCGCTGGTTTCCGTTTCGGGTGGCGGACGGTGTTTGATGGTGGGGTGTCCTGGGCTTTTCTGGCGTTCACCGCGATATCCACCCTTCTGGCCGTTGTGGCCTGGGCGCCGCTCCGCCGCGAACCGTTCTCCGTCGCCTCGTTCGTTATGGGCTGGGTGGTGGCCGAGGTGCCGGTGCATACCGCTGTCATCGTCCTGGCCGGATCCGTAGTGCTCGGCGGTACCGCCCACCCCCGCAACGCGGTGTGGTGGCTTGCCGCTGCATTCGGTCTGCTGGCCCTGGTGATCTACCTGGCCCTTGCCGTGTCCGCTCACCGCTCGGCCGGCCGGGTCGACCAGGCACTCGAGACAGCTGCCGGTGGTCCCCTCCGAGCCGATGCAACCGATCTGGCGCCGGCCTGGGTGACGTGGTGGCGGTTGGTTCTGGCCGTCCCCTTCCGTTTCGGCCGCATCCGGCGCTTCCGGAACATCGACTACGTCGGGGACGGCATCTACCGGCACAAACTCGACGTATTGGTCCGGCGGGACGATCCGCCGTCCCGTGCCCCGGTGATGGTCTACATCCATGGCGGGGCCTGGGTCATCGGCGACAAGCGGGAGCAGGGTCTGCCGATGTTGCACGAGTTGGCCCAACGCGGCTGGGTGTGTGTGGCTATCAACTATCGACTCAGCCCGAAGGCCACCTGGCCGGACCACATCATCGACTGCAAGCGGGCACTGGCCTGGGTGCGGGCTCATGTCGGCGAGTATGGCGGCGACCCGACATTCCTCGCCGTGTCGGGCGGGTCGGCCGGCGGTCACCTTTCAGCGCTGGCCGCACTCACACCGAACGCCCCCGAGTGGCAGCCTGGATTCGAGGACGCCGACACTTCGGTCAGTGCCTGCATTCCCTTCTACGGCGTCCACGACATGACGAGCGACCCCGAGGCCGAAGGGGCCTACGGCCCGGGCCTCATCGAGCTGTTGGAAAAGCGGGTGATGAAGCTTCCTTACGTAGACAACACGCCGTTGTACGCGTCGGCCTCCCCCGACCAGCGCATCACGCCGTCGGCCCCGCCGTTCTTCGTCGTCCAGGGGACCAACGACACGTTGGTACCGCCACAGGTCGGGCGCCGATTCGCCGAACGGCTACGAGCGGTATCCCTCGCTCCTGTGGCCTACCTCGAGCTTCCCCGGACGCAACACGCTTTCGACATCCTGCTGTCGATCCGGTCCCGCAACACGACCCTCGGGGTGGTGCGCTTCCTCGAGGCGGTGCGGGCACCGGGAGAGCCTGGCATCCCGGGGGGAACTACCGCCGGTGCCATCGCCAGCACTGACTCCGACTCCGGCCCTCACTAGTTTTCGGCGTGGGGTACGTCCCCGGGACGCCGTCGACGAGGCAGGCAACTCTGGACACGGAGCCGGGTTTCTGACGTAGAGTCACATATCCGTTTCGGCCGGGTCCTGCCATTTGGGGGGCTGTGCCGACCGTCCGAAGACAAGTAGAGATCTAGGGGGAGCATTGCGCTCAGGTTCTTGGAAGATTCGTTCGACCGCGCTGACGATGGTTCTGGCGGTCGGGCTAGGTGCGGCGGCTTGCAGTTCCACCAATTCCTCGTCGACCACGACGACGGCAGCGGCGGGCGGCGGCTCGTCGACCACCGGCAGTGCGGCGCGTCCCATCCCGGCGAGTGCCTTCTCTGACCACACGGGCGTGACCACCAGCCAGGTCCAGGTCGGCAATGTTTCGACACTCTCACTCGGCCTCTTCAAGGGCGCCCAGGTCGGCACCCAGGCCTACTTCGACTACATCAACTCGACCGGCGGGGTGAATGGACGCAAGATCATCCTCAACAACGCCGATGACGGCTTCACCGGGGCCGCCAACAAGCAGGCCACGCAGAATGCCCTTCAGAACGACTTGGCGCTGGTGGGCAACTTCTCGCTCGAGGACAGCTTCGGTGGCGCAGTGCTCGCTGCCAACCCCGGACTCCCGGACGTGTCGCAGGTCCTCGACAACGCCACCAATAAATTGCCCAATGTCTACAGCCCGATCCCGCTGGCCGATGGCTGGGCCTCGGGACCGATGACCTACTACTTCAACAAGTTCAACGCCGCAGCCAGCCACGCCGGTGCGTTCCTGGCGGACTCGCCGTCAGCGTCCCAGACCTGGGCAGGAGAGAAGTACGTCGCCGAAAAGGCAGGATTCAAGTTCGTGTCGGAGCAGACCTACGCCACCACGCAGACGGACTTCAACCAGCAGGTGATCGCCATGAAGAACGCCGGCGTGAAGATCATCTTCATGGACCAGATGCCCTCGAACTACTCGTCGTCGGTCCTGAAGGCCCTGTCCCAGCAGAACTACCACCCCCAGGTCCTCCTGGGTGCCGCCACCTACTCCAATCAACTGGTGGCCCAGTCGGGTGGTGAGGCCAATGTGAACGGCGCCTACCTTTCCCAGAACCTCACCCTTTACCTGGGTACCGATCAGGCCGCCGTGCCGGCGGTTGCGACCTTCCTGCACTGGGTCCAGTCCGCATCGCCCGGATTCAACCCCGACCTCTTCACCGCCTACGGCTGGCTCTCGGCCAACCTCTTCGTCCAGGGCCTCAAGAATGCCGGCTCGAACCCCAGTCGGGGGTCGTTGCTGCAGTCGCTCTCCAAGATCACGACGTTCGATGGCGACGGTTTCAATGCACCGTCCAATCCGGCCGCCAAGACCCCGCCCAACTGCTACCTGATCGCCACGGTGACCAACGGGCAGTTCGTGCGTTCACCCGACAATCCGCCGACCACCAGCAGCACCAAAGGCTTCCGGTGTGACGGCTCCTACATCGTCAAGCCGGGCACCTGAGCACCCGGAACGTCGACGACTTTTAGTGCCCATGATCCGGGGGGGATCCCGATGGAAATGAAGTGGATGGCATGAGCAACTTCCTGCAGTTCACGGTATTCGGGATCATGCTCGGAGCCGGATATGCCATCGCCGCGACCGGCCTGGTGGTCACCTACACCACGTCGGGGATATTCAACTTTGCCCAGGGTGCGGTCGGGATGATCGCCGCCTTCGGCTACTGGGAACTCGTCTCGGCACATCACCAACCGACTTGGGCCGCCTTGTTGATCGTGTTGATCCTCGGGGCATCGATCACCGGGGCATTCGTCGAACGGGTGCTGATGCGGCGGCTCCACGGTGCCTCGGCCGAGCGGCCGGTCATGGTGACGCTCGGCCTGATGGTCATCCTGACCGGCATGGCCACGGTGATCTGGTCGCCCACGGTGCAACGCACGGTCAATCCCCAGATCAACGGCCAGTTCCGCCTGATCGGCATCAACATCCAGAACCAGTACGTCCTCATCATCGGGGTGGCCATCGCCGTGGCCATCGGCCTGCGACTGCTCTTCTACTCCACCCGCACCGGCTACGCCCTGCGTGCCGTGGTCGACGACCCCGAGCTCGTGGCCATGGCCGGGGTGTCCCCCAACAGGATGAGCCAGTACGGATGGATCCTCGGCTTTTTCATGGCCGCACTGTCCGGGGTGTTGCTTGCTCCGACCCAGACAACCGGAATCAGCATCGTGTCGTTCACTTTGTTGGTGGTGAGTGGTTACGCAGCCGCCATCGTCGGCCGGTTGAAGAACATTCCCCTGACCTTCGCCGCCGCCATCGCCATCCGCCTGGCTGAGAATTACATTCTGAATTACGAGGTCCCCGTACTCAACCACCTGCACCTGCACCCATCACAAGGCAGTATCAGCGACTTCAATGCTGCTCTGCCCATGATCTTCCTTTTCCTGGCACTGGTCACCCTCCCGTCCGTGCGGCTCCGGGCGGCCGGCCGGCTGACCTCTTTGCGTGCCCCCCGAGTGGCGGGCGGTAAGGAGTCCCTCATCGGAGGTGTCATCTTCCTGGCGGCAGCGGTGGTGGTAGCTGTCTCCTTCGCAGGTGGTAACTACAAGGGCACCACGTTCGGACAGCTCGGCGGGACGGTGATGTGCCTGGCCATCGTCGGTCTGTCGCTGGTATTGGTAACCGGCTACTCCGGCCAGGTTTCGCTCTGCCAGTTCTCGTTTATGGGGATCGGCGCCTTCGTCATGGGAAAGGTGGCCGGCGGCGGGTCGCTGGTAGGTCTGCTAGCCGCCACCGCCATCTGTGCGGCAATCGGTGCATTGATCGCGCTTCCAACAATCCGGCTGAGCGACCTCTACCTGGCGCTGGCCACCTTCGCCTTCGCCGATGCCGTGGCCCAAGGGTTTTTCACTGACGGCCACGTTTTCGGCGGCGGAGGCCTTCCTGTCGCCCGAATCACGTTGCCCGGGATCTCGTTCGGCGGCGACGCTTCAGAATTTATGCTCGTCACCGTGTTCTTCGTGCTGTCGGCGTGGTTGGTGCTTGCCATCCGACGCAGTCTGTTCGGTCGGCGCCTTGTCGCTGTCAACGACTCGCCGGCCGCCTACGCCACGGTGGGCCTCAACATCGGCTTCACCAAGGTGGCCGTGTTTGCCATCGCCGCCGGCATGGCCGGCCTGGCAGGCGCGCTCTACGGCACTGTGCAAGGGGTCGTCGGCACAACCGACTTCGACATCTTTCCGGGCATCATCTTCGTGCTGTTCGTCACCATCTGGGGGGTACGCACCGTTTCGGGCGCCTTCCTGGCGGCACTGACCTATGTCGTCCTCAACCAGGTCTGGCCGAGCAGCGTCGGCATCTTCGCCGGCATCGGCGTGATCCTGATCGGACGGGCGGCCAACGGGATACTCGGCATCGAGGCGCTCCACTTCCGACTGCCCTGGGTGAAGCCCACAGGCGGATCGGACGGACCGCGCCCTTCTGTCTCGCCCGCCGGCCAGGCCGCCAGGGGAGGGGGTTCCCGTGTCGCAAGTTGAGCTGATCGATACGAAGTCGACCGGTCCGGACCGCGCCGTTCTGACCATCGAAGGGGTGGCCGTCCGTTTCGGCGGTGTGGCCGCGCTGAGCGATGCCAACCTCACCGTCAAGGCCGGCACCGTGACCGGCCTCATCGGCCCGAACGGCGCCGGCAAGACCACGCTCTTCAACGTGATCAGCGGACTGCAGACTCCCGATCGCGGCACAGTGATGTTGTTCGACACCGACATCACCAAGATGAAGCCGCACCGTCGGGCCCGGCTCGGCCTGGCCCGCACCTTTCAGCGCCTCGAGCTCTTCGGCACCCTGTCGGCCGGCGAGAATGTGCAGGTCGGTCTGGAGTCGTCGGTCAGGTGGTGGCAGTGGCGCCACGTCAAGCGGTCATTCCCCTGGGTCAATAAGGGCGTTGCTGCGGACGAATCTGCCGACCCGGAGTCGATTGTCGTCGCTACGTCGGACCGCCTGCTCGATGGAGTCGGCCTGGCTGGGCGAGGCGCCGAACAGGCCAGTGCCATGCCGACCGGCCTGGCACGGATGGTCGAATTGGCTAGGGCCCTGGCCATGGCCCCGAAGATCCTCCTGCTCGACGAACCTGGCTCGGGGCTCGATGACGCCGAGGCACAAGGATTGGGTGAGCTGTTGACCACCCTGGCGGCCGGCGGTATGGGGGTGCTCCTGGTCGAGCACGATATGGAGCTTGTGATGCGGATCTGCGACTACATCTACGTGCTCGACTTTGGCGACATCATCGCCTCGGGTACCCCGGAGGAGATTCGTAAGGACCCTATGGTTCAGGCCGCCTATCTCGGAACAGTCAATGACGCCGACGTCGCCCCTCAGAACTTCCAGGCGGGGGGGATGGTCGACCCGACGACCCAACTCGTCGATGGCGTCGATGGCATCGATGAGGAGGTGCCAGAGGCATGAGCGACCAGACCCTGGCGCAGTCGACCGGCGGCACCACCACAGCACTGCCGCCGAGCATCAGCGTACGCGGTGTGCGGGCCTCCTACGGGCGGATCGAAGTCCTGCACGGCGTCGACCTCGAGGTCCCGGCCGGAAGCATTTTCGCTCTCCTTGGACCCAACGGTGCCGGCAAGTCGACGCTGCTCAAGGTGTTGAGCGGACGGATGCGTCCCACTGCTGGCGAGATCCTCGTCGGCGACACCCCGATCGGCAAGACCCCCACGGAGAAACTGGTCCGGCAAGGAATTTGCGCGGTGCCGGAGGGTCGGGGCATCTTCCCCAACCTGACCGTGCGTGAGAATCTCCGGATCTGGACCTACCGGGGTGGGATCTCCATGAAGGAGGTCGAGGAACACACCTTTGAGACGTTCCCCGTCCTGAGGGAGCGTCGGCGCCAGATGGCCGGAACCATGTCTGGTGGCGAGCAGCAGATGCTGGCCATCTCGCGTGCCCTGGTCACCAGGCCCCGGGTGCTCTATCTGGACGAGCTGTCCATGGGACTGGCGCCACTGATCGTGGCCGAGCTCTACGAGCTGGTCACCATGCTGGCCAAGCAGGGCATCACCATTCTCCTGGTCGAGCAGTTCGTGACGACGGCACTTGCGGTGGCCGACCATGCGGCGATCATGGTCCATGGGCGTATCGAGCAGCAGGGGACCCCGTCCGAGATGGCGGACGCCGCCCTCAGCATCTACCTGGCCTGAAGGCATCTGACCACGAGGTCGCGCTTGGTCAGACGGGCCCGCCGTAGAGGTCGAACGTTCGAGCCATCCCGCCGTCGGCGGTGATCGTCTCCCCGGTGACGAATCGTGAGGCGTCGGAGGCGAGGAACACGATCACATCAGCGATGTCCTCCGGCGTGGCCCATCGACGCAACGGCGTTTGGGCTTCGATCGTCTCCACGACACCCGGAACTTCCCTGTTCTTGGCCCACAGGGCGGTGTCGACGACACCGGGGGCGACGGCGTTGACCCGGATTCCAGACGGTCCGAGCTCGATGGCCAGCGATCGTGTGGCGGCGTCGATTGCGCCCTTCGACGCCGCGTAGGCGGCCCGCCGTGGTGTGCCGACTAGTCCGGACACGGACGAAAGATTGATGATCGAACCGGATCGGCGTTGGATCATCGAGGGGAGCACCGCGGCGATCAGTAGGAGTGGAGCCCGAACGTTGACGGCCAACATGTCATCGATGACGGTCGCATCGGTGTCGATGGTGGCAAGTCGCGCAGCCACCGCTGCATTGTTCACCAGGATGTCAACCGCTCCGAGCACGTCGATCGCCTGGTGGGCGACCGTCGTCGGTGCATCCGACTGGCGGAGGTCAGCAGGCAGGATGACGGGGTCGTTGGTCAGTGTGTCGGCCACAGCGGCCAGTTCGACGCGGCCCCTCGAAACGAGAGCGACCCGTGCTCCCGCCCGATCGAGTGCCTGCGCCGTAGCGGCACCGATGCCACGAGATGCTCCGGTCACCATGGCGGTGCGGCCTTGGAGTGGTGCGTAGTTCATCCGATCAGGATTGCAGCATTTCCCGTCGTCGTCGTTCGATCGCGGCAACCGCGGGCATGCCGTTGCCCCATGGCCATCAGTTGGCCTGCCGGACATCCTTTCGGTGTTCCGCCGCGGTTACTCCTCGGCCAGCACGACCTCGACGTCGACTTCGCCGGCGCGCATCACCAGGTCGATCACACCGCCGGCATCGCGCACATCACGTTCGGCTGCGGCCAACGCCTCGAGTCGGGGTGGTGAATCGGTGACGGTCAGCACAGCCACCTGCGCCCGCATCGAGCGCTTGGCCGTCGTCTTGGCCCGCCGGATCTGCCGGAGTACGTCGGCCGCCACCTCGAGGACGGCATCGATCGTCGGGTCGATCCCACCGGAAGCCGCATCCGCGGTACTCGTGTCCCCGGTGTTCGTGTCCTCCGCCGTTGGCCAATCGGCGGCATGGATGGAGTCGACGTGCCACCACGACCACACCTCCTCGGTCACGAAGGGAAGCACCGGGGCGAGCAGGCGGAGCAGGACGGACAGGGCCACGGCCAGCGCGGCCCGAGCCGAGGTCGTGGCCGGGTCGTCGGCATCGCCGTAGGCACGGGTCTTGACCAATTCCAGATAGTCGTCGCAGAACGCCCAGAAGAACGCTTCGGTGCGTTCGAGTGCACGGGCGTAGTCGTAGGCCTCGAATGCGGTCGTGGCCTCGGCCACCACCGCATCGAGTCGGCCGTGCATGGCCCGGTCGATCGGTACCGTGACGGCACTGATCGGCGGCACGATCAGAGCGCCGCTGTCGTCGGCTAGCCGGCCAAGTGCGAATCGGGAGGCATTGAGCACCTTCATCGCCAGTCGCCGGCCGACTTTCATCTGGCCCTCGTCGACAGCGGTGTCGGTTCCCGGTCGGCCGCTGGCGGCCCAGTACCGTACGGCGTCGGCCCCGTGCAGCTCGAGCAGAGGCAGCGGGGTGATCACGTTGCCTTTCGACTTGGACATCTTCTTGCGGTCCGGGTCGAGCACCCAGCCGCTGATGGCGGCATTCGACCAAGGCAGCGCCCCATGTTCGAGTTCGGATCGCACCACGGTCGAGAACAGCCAGGTGCGGATGATGTCGTGGGCCTGGGGTCGTAGATCCATCGGGAAGACCCGGGAGAACAGGTCGGGGTCGTCCTCCCACCCACCGGCGATCTGGGGGGTGAGTGACGACGTGGCCCACGTGTCCATGACATCCGGGTCGCCGACGAACCCGCCGGGCTCGCCACGTTGGTCGGCCGCGTACCCCTGGGGCACGTCGGTCGACGGGTCGATGGGCAGGTGTCCCTCGTCGGCCAGGATCGGCCTGTCGAAGTCGACCTCACCGTCGGTATCGACCGGATACCAGACGGGCAGGGGTACACCGAAGAACCGCTGGCGGCTGATGTTCCAGTCGCCGTTCAGCCCCTCAACCCACGCTTTGAAACGGTGGGCCATGTAGGGCGGATGCCACTGCAATTCCTCACCCCGGGCCAGTAGAGCCTGGCGGTGGGGGAGGGTCTCGACGAACCACTGGCGGGAGGAGACGATCTCGAGCGGGCGGTCGCCCTTTTCGAAGAACTTGACCGGATGGGTGATGGGTCGGGGCTCGCCGATCAGGTCGCCG
>Ga0209068_10001765_pt1 | contig 10729 bp, 9 predicted proteins | sample ColStrG_CSR_2012_FD_187200 | JGI IMG/M metagenome (GOLD analysis project Ga0209068, IMG submission 187200) | Freshwater sediment microbial communities in response to fracking from Pennsylvania, USA - Cold Stream Run_MetaG_CSR_2012 (SPAdes)... | ecosystem: Environmental > Aquatic > Freshwater >...
GATACTGATGATCTGCAATATCAGCCACGCTGTAGAGTGCAGTATTGGCATCGAAATCTATTCGAAGCGGACCGCCGTTTGCGTAGTCGTAAACTGCGATCTCAAAATCATCGACCGGCCCACGGGATAGATTGTGATTACTACTTCGAGCGCCAGCAAAGCTCAAATCATAGTTGAACCGCATGACATTGACCGCGGGTCCCCGAATCGTGCCGCTATCGACGACTCGATCGGCATTTCGCCGCAGATCTGCCATTTGAAACTGTTGATGACTCAATATATCTCGAATCTGCCCAATGGTTTGACTTATGACGTCCGTCGCCGTCATGCTTGGTTGAATGGTCAATCGCAGCGGCAGCACATTTGCGGTCGTCCCGGGAATGCGCCGGGAGAGGGGGCTGCGGGCCGCGACCGGCAAACAGAGGACCACATCCTCCGCGCCGGTCATGCGATGCAGGAAAATTGCCGTAGCGGCGGTGATGATCCGCGCCAGGTTCGTACCCATCCTTCGGGCGATCGCGCTGAGCGGGATCGCGCTTGAATGCTGCAGATAGGCGCTTTGACGCAGAAACCCGCCGGGCTTGTCGGATTTTACGGAAAACCCTCGACTGAGGCTGGCCGGCTCCGGTCCGTCCGCCAGGTAGTCCAACCAAAATTGCCGATCTCGCGTGAACTGGTCAGATGCGCGATAAGCGGCGTCCTCTTCAAGCAAATACGCGATGCCGCCAAAAGAACCATCGCTGAGGTCGCGTCCAACAACAAGATCAGTGTAAACTTCAGCCACCCGATGTGCGACCAGAGAACTGCCAAAACCATCCATCACGATATGATGGTAGCGGGCATAAAAATAGAAACGATCAGCCGACCCTTTGAGCAGTGCGTATCCGAACAGCGGTCCGTGCATGAGATCAAAGGGCCGCGCAAGATCGGCTTTCATCCACGCCTCGGCGGCAGCACGCGCGTCCGCCTCGGAGCTGACATCGATAATTGGCATTGACCATGCTGGGGGATCACTGATGGTCTGTCGCGGTCCGTCTGCGTGCTCGACGATTCGGACACGCAACGCCTCGGTCTCGTTTACGACATGTCGTAGTGCTTGCCCGAAAAAAAGGGGGTCGACGGATCCGAGGATCTCGATGTATTCGCCAACGTTGTATGCGGAGCTTGACGGATTGATTTGCTGAGCAAACCAAATTCCGAGTTGGGCGCTCGACAGTGGCAGCACATCGTTGCGCTGAGTGCTGATCCGATCGAACTGCTGCACGTTACCAGAGACGCAATTGAGAGCAGACGCCGAATCAACAATCCTGTTCACGGCGAAACGCCCCTGTGCGCGGGATTCTGAACGCGCCTCCGCGGAAAGACGTGAGCTTCATAAAGCGCTATTCGGCGACGCAACTTGATATTGGGCTACGCTGGTCATGCGTGGGTCGCAAGACTCCCATAGGGGCAGGTAGAACCCGATATGTGCCTGTGTTATCGTAGGAAATTCTCGATTGGATAAACTCGACTAATTGCTGCGTCCAGCACGCGGGTGGCGAGAAAGGATCACGCATGACACACGAAACAACTGGGTCCGGGGCGGTAGAGGGCACGACTGGTCCTGCGGAGATGACAGACGAGCGTCGCGATGAGCGTGCGTCGCAAGTGGTTGATCGGTTCTCGTTATGGTCCGGGGCTGCCGGTTTGATCCCGATACCGATTGTCGATGTAGCTGCGGTCGGCGGCGTTCAGCTCCTGATGCTGCGCCAACTCTCAGAAATATACGACGTTCCATTTTCCGAAAATCGGGGCAAGTCGATCATCGCTAGCCTAGCCGGATCGGTCCTCCCGGCGAACACCGCCATGACCGGCGCGATGACAGTCGGCAGCCTCGTGAAGGGCGTGCCGGGAATCGGATGGGCGGTGGGCGCGCTTAGCATGCCGGTGTTGTCCGCCGGCGCCACCTGGGTAATCGGCAAGGTGTTCATCCAACACTTTGCTTCGGGCGGGACGCTCCTCGACTTCAATCCTCCGGATTATCGCGAATTCATCAAGGCGCAGAAGGAGAAGTTCAGCGCGCGATCGGCAGCCCCAACCTCTGCTGGGCAACCTGGCCCGGCTGCGCGGAGTGCGTCGACGAAGGGGGCAGCGGCCACCAGCACTTGATACGTATGGGCTTCAAACCGTTGCCGTTTATTCGGGCGGCTGTCAGGCCCAACGCGACAGTTGGAGAGGAAACATGGCGTAATGGTCCAATCGATCGCTGTAATTGTGTATATCGTGTTTTGCGTTCTCGTCGGACTCTGCGGCAGCCAACGTCGCATGGGATTTATTGGCACATTCGTTATATCACTTTTTCTCACGCCCGTAGTCGTGCTCATCGTGCTGCTGTTGACCGGACCATCTCAGCGCCGCGCATGGCATCGCCGTCCGCAGAGCGATTAAGTGCTGTTGTGATCGAAGCGGCCATGCTCCGCCTCGCTAGAGTTGGCGCCCTGCAGGAGACTTAAGCGGACGGCATTGCGCGATGTCTTTCCTCAAACTGATTCGCCGAGAAATGCAGGGCTCCCTGAATCGACTGGCCATCGTGTCCGGCCTCGGGGGTGTCAGCACTGCCTCAATTCTGGCCGCGATCAATTCCGGCGCACAAGCTGCGGACAGCGGTAAGGTCAGTCTCTGGTCGACAACGCTTTTTGTTGTCGCGCTGTTTCTCTTCATCAAGGTGCAGCATTACATTCTGATCACCACGACGGCCGAAATCGAAGCCATCATCCACAGACTGCGGCTGCGCTTGATGGACCACGTGCGGCGCTCGGAACTTCTTCCGTTGGAATCGATCGGCCGTGCGGAAATCGTTGGTGCCATAACGAAGGAGACGGCGACGCTCACGCAGGCGAGCAACACGCTCGCCTTTGTGGCGCAGGGTGCCGTTCTCGTTTCCTTCGTCATAATCTACATTGCGTATTTGTCGCTCCTTGCGTTTGCTTTGACCGTGGGCATCGTCGGCTCGGCGGCCTTAGTGTTGCAGGCGAGGAGCCGTCAGCTCGCCCTAGAGACGCGCGAGGCGTCCATTTGGGAAAACCGGCTATTCGATCGTTTACTCGATCTCCTGAATGGCTTCAAGGAAGTGAGACTCAACAGCTCGCGCAGCGACCACCTGTTCGATGACATCGCCGAGGTATCAAGAACAGCCGCGAACATCAAAATACGCGCCCAAAGCGGGACCTACAAACGAATGGTGTTCTTGCAAAGCTCGCTGTACGCCTTGCTCGGTGCCATCGTGTTCGCGGTTCCTACACTGAGCGACACGCTGGCGGGGGCCTCTATCACGAAGATCATAACCGCCCTGGTGTTCGTTGTCGGTACATGTTTTGGTCTCGTGCAGTCGATGCCCATCGTCACAGCCGCAAATGTTGCGGCTGACAATATTGAGCGACTGGAGGGCCGACTGCTGGCGTCGGTTGCCGCGGAAACGGTCACGGTCGCCGAACTAATGAAGCGGTTCGACAAGATCGAGATGCATGACGTCGTGTTCCGCTATATCGACAAATTATCCGAGACTGTCTTTCAGGTCGGACCCATCGACTTTACGTTGCAGTCCGGCGACCTCGTCTTCATCACGGGCGGTAACGGCTCGGGCAAATCAACTTTCTTGAAGCTGCTCGCCGGTCTGTATAAGCCCGATTTCGGCGAGATCACATTTGACGGGGTGTGTGTCGCTGACAGCACACGTCAGAACTATCGCGGACTGATAGCTGCGATCTTTCCTGACTTTCATCTCTTTCACAGGCTCTATGGGATTCCGGATCCGGATCCCGCCGAGGTCGATCGCCTGCTGACGCAGTTCCAGTTGATTGACAAGACGCGTATCACCAATGGTGAGTTTTGCACGGTCGACCTATCGGGTGGCCAACGCAAGCGTCTCGCGCTCATCGTGTGTCTGCTCGAAAACCGTCCAATGCTGTTGCTGGATGAATGGGCGGCTGATCAGGACCCGGAATTTCGGCGTAAATTCTATTTTGATTTGTTACCGGCCCTGAAGCGCGCCGGCACGACGGTCGTAGCCGTAACGCACGACGACCGCTATCTCGACGAGTTGGACCTGCCAGCTCGCAGGCTTCGGATGGACGAAGGCCGTTTCGTCGGGCAGCAACCAGCGGAGAACGGGTGATGAAAGCGTATTTCTGGTCACTGGATGAGAGACCGCTCCCGACGACGGCCGCAGAGAAATGGCGGCGGTTTGTCGAGCGGCATTTGCCGGGTGTCGTGATCTCCTTGATGGTCGTAACGCTCGTCATCGTAGTGCTCTTGCCGCACATCGTGGTGACGGTTCCCAGCGGCCAAGTCGGGGTCCTGTGGAAACGGTTCGCCTACGGCACCGTTCAGGATCCGCGTCAGCTGAAAGGCGAGGGCCTCCACCTGCTTTTGCCCTGGGACAAACTGTTCCTATATGATCTCAGGGTGCAATCCCTGACCGACACCTACAACGCCATCTCCAAGGACGGATTGAACCTGAACACAACGCTCAATATCCGTTTTCGACTGAGGCGCAACTCGATTCCGATTCTTCACCAAGTGATCGGGCCAGACTATACGAAATTGCTCGGTCCCCAGATCGCCAGTCAGATGCGTGGTGTCATTGCTGAATATACCGCCGAACAAGTCTATTCGACCGCGCGCCAGGAAATTCAGGACAAGATTCGCGAGAGCGCCGTCGAGAAGTTGGGTCATAAGATGATGGATGCACCCAACGAGGCCGATATACCCAACAATGCCTCGATGCAAGAAGCGGTCATCCTTTACGATACGCTTTTGTACGGCATTGAACTTCCCGCCGCCGTGGTCCAGGCGATCAATCGAAAGACCGAGCAATACTACATTGCCCAGGAATTTGAATTTCGGATCGATCGTGAGAGGAAAGAGTCTGAGCGCAAGGCGGTCGAGGCAGCAGGCATTCACGAATTCCAGCAGATCGTCAGCCAGGGAATCTCGGACTCTTACTTGCGATGGCGCGGCGTCGAGGCGACGCTTCAGCTCGCGCAATCCAATAATTCGAAGGTCGTGATCATCGGCGGCGGCAAAGACGGTTTGCCGATCATCCTCGGCAATGTGGATACGCCGGCTCCGGTGCACGCACGGAGTACGCCGCCCGCTGAAAACGGCGTGGCTGAGGAAAGAATGACGGCTGCTACTCCGGCGGTGCCGCTGGAAAAAATGCCTGCCGCCGGTTTGGCTATGCCGGCGGAGAAAATGCCTGCGGCTGACTCGGCGACACCGCGGGAGAAGGCGTCGGCAACGGTCGCGGCCACGCCGTCCGCTGCGCCGGGAGAGCCGCGCTCCTTAATTCCGCTCAGCTTGTCCGATCTCGAGGCTTTCCTTTCAGGGGTGCTGCGCCCGGAGACGAAGACCGAGCCCTCCACAAAGCGGCCCTCCGAACGGCCGGCTACGGAGCAGGCGCGATAGCATCGGGTCCCCATCCGAGTCTCGTGCCGAATTCGCGATGACAGTATGGCGGCGGGGAGGGATCGAGTTGTGATCAGCCGCGATCCGGCAAGCTCAATCCTTGGCGAAGCTTGTGATGCTGAATCTTGCCCGTCGCGGTGCGCGGCTGTGGCCTATCCGGCCCGTTCGATCTTCGCCGCCTTGTCGCGGTCATACCACCAAGTCTCCGGAACACCTCGGCCATAGCGCGGTTTTGTCGCGGGACGGCCGAATACGTCCCAATAAGCGATCCGGTGCCCGAAGGTGTGCCAGTGCGGGATCCAGTAGCGGCCGGCGCGGAAGACCCGGTCGAGCGCCCTGCATGCACTGAAAAGCTCGGGCCGCGTCGGGGCCGCGATGATCTGCTCAACGAGCGCATCGATGACCGGGTCCGCAATGCCAGCGAAATTCTGCGTGCCTTTGGTCGCCGCCGACTGCGAGGTGAAGTAGCCGCGCAAATTATTGCCCGGAGCGGATGAGACTTGGACGCTCTCTATCGCAATGTCGAAATCGAAACCGTCGAGCCGGGCGCGATATTGCACCGGATCGACGATGCGCAAGGTCGCGTCGATGCCAAGCGTACCTAGGTTCTTGACGAATGGCAGATGATGCGGCCGGGCGTCCGGCTCGTCGATCAGGAATTCGACGGTGATGCGCTCGCCTTTCGGGGTCACGCGCTTACCGTCCTTGAGGGTAATGCCGGCTGACTCCAAGAGGCCGACGGCCTTGCGCAGCATGGCGCGGTCCTGCCCCGAGCCATCGGACACCGGCGGCATGAACGGCTCGCCGAACACCTCGTCGGGGACCCGGCCGCGGAACGGTTCGAGCAGCGCAAGCTCCTCGGCGCTCGGCACGCCGGCCGCCATCATCTCGGAGTTCTGGAAGATCGAAACGGTGCGCTTGTAGGCCTCAAACATGATGTTCTTGTTGGTCCATTCGAAATCGAAGGCATAGATCAAGGCCTCCCGCAGCCTCGGATCGCCGAATTTCTCGCGCCGAGTGTTGATGAACCAGCCCTGTGCACCCACGGGCGCGTCGTCGGGCAGCACGTCCTTCTTTACGCGCCCATCACGGATGGCGGGGAAATTGTAACGCGTCGCCCAGATGCGCGAGGTAATTTCCTCACGGAACAGATAACTTTTGGCGGTGAAACCTTCGAAGGCAACGTCCCCGCCACGGTAGAATTCGAACCGCACGATGTCGAAATTGTTCAAGCCGTGCGATACCGGCAGGTCGGCGCCCCACCAGTCCTTGACCCGCTCGTATTCGATGTAGCGGCCCGGCTCGAAGCGTCCGACCTTGTAGGCGCCTGAGCCGAGCGGCACGTCGAGCGTCGAGGCGTCGAACGGCCTGGTCGCGTAATAGGCGCGTGAGAAGATCGGCAGCGAGGCGACGAACAGCGGCACGTCGCGCCCGCGCTTGGGTGCGAAGCTCACCACGACGGTCGCGTCATCGGCCGCCTCCACGCCGACCACGTCGTGCATGAGCTGCTGAATGATCGGGTGGCCCTTCTCCTTCAGGACGCCCAGCGAGAACGCCACGTCCTGGGCGGTGAGGCGGCTGCCGTCGTGAAACTTCGCCTCCGGCCGGAGCAGGAAACGATAGGTCCGGCCGTCCGCCGCAATGATCACGGCGCGCGCCGCCAATCCGTACATGCTGTCGGGCTCGTCTCCCGAAGCGGCCATCAGGGTTGCGAAGGTGAGCTTCATGCCCAGGGCCGCATCGCCCTTGAGAATGTAGCTGTTGAGGGAATTGAAGGTGAGGAAGTTCTGGTTGAATTGGCGGTCCGGCCCGACCTGCGAAAATATTCCGCCCTTGGGGGCGTCCGCATTGACGTAATCGAAATGCTTGAAATCGGGCGGATATTTGAGATCGCCGAAGGCCGAAATGCCGTACCGCTCGACCTCCTCCGCGCGCGCATGCGGCACCATGATGGCGGTGACCGCCCCGGCGGCGAGCGCCAGCGCGGCGCGGCGCGTTGGAGCGTATTCGGGACGCACCAAATCTTGGGCCGCTCTCGATGTCATGGGCGGCACTGAATTATGCGGCGAAGAAATCCACCACTCCTGTCTCCAGGTTGTACATCGCACCGGCGATCTTGATAGCGCCATTCGACTCCATCTCGGCGAGCACGGGACTGTCCTTGCGAATGTCGGCCATCGTGATTTCCACATTCTTGCGCGCAACGGCGTCAACAAACGCGTAATTCTTCGACGCCCTTTCCCCGGTGTATGTCGTTGCCGCCACCGCGGGTTTGATTTTCGCCAGCAGCCCCGTGAGATTGCCGAGTTCGGCGTTGTCAATGGCACCCTTAATAGCGCCGCACGCGGTGTGACCCATGACCAGAACCACCTTGGCCCCAGCCAATTTGCAGGCGAACTCCATGCTGCCAAGGATGTCTGAATTTTCGACATTGCCTGCCACGCGACTGTTGAAGATGTCGCCGATACGGAGGTCCATGATCGTCTCGGCCGAAGCTCGCGAGTCAATACAGGTAAGCAGTACCGCAGCCGGGTATTGACCCTTGGCACTGGCGCGTTGCTGAGCCAGGAAATTATGGTTTTCACGCCTGCCGGTGTAAAAGCGTTTGTTGCCCTCCTTCATGAGGGCCAAAATGTCGTCCGGAGTCAACTTGTCGCGCCGCGCCTTGGTCAGTGCGTCAGCGTAGGCAATGCCGCTGAGCGTCCCGGTACCGACGAACGCCATCGCAGTGATTGCACCAGAGGCCTGTAGGAAGCTGCGACGATGGGGATGGTCGATTTTGTGTTGCACAGACATGTACGATCTCCTTAAACCGAAGGATAGACAAAGGACAGCCAAGCTAAATTGAATTCCAGCCTGTTCGGCGCAAACCATGCGGTAGAGACTCTCCCCGCTGGGTCACTTCATCGACCCGTGCAGGCAGCGTTCGCAGGTAACTCGAGGCTGAGTGTGACACGCCTCAGGCTCGGACGCGGAATGCCAATATGATGAGCCCTACGCCCTGCACGAGAAGGAGCGCGCCGAATACCAGTGGCACCGCCAGCACCGCTGCCATCGGCGAGCCGAGCAGTAGCAACCCGACCAGCACATAGACCACGCCGAGGATGAACGACCCGATTCCACCGCCGGTGAAGCCGCCGATAATCTCGAGCACGCCCATAGCCAGTCCTTGCAAACCGAGGATGATGACGATCACAGTCGGCACGGTCAGCGCGGCGAGCAGCGGGTGCTTCACGACAAAGATTCCGGCAAGAACCCCTATAATGCCGATGAGGAGCGACCAGATCCATGGGATGGAGCGATCTACGAAAACGCGCACGAGCGCCAATATCCCCATGATGAGCCAGTAGAATCCTAGGAAGGTGACCAGCGCGACCATTGTTGCGCCGGGATCGGTGAGGAGCATCAGACCCAGAATGATCCCCGCTATCCCTTGGAGCAAGAAGATCCACCAGATATTCGACTGCTGGGGCTGCAAAGCTGCCGTAGTCATGGGGGCAATCTCCTGCGTGGCTGGTTGCACATGCACTCAGCGGCGACGCTTTCATTGCAGGCTATAGCTTACGTTGAGCCGGCCCGGGCGATACTGTCCTTAGGTGCAGGGTCGCGGGTTGCTGGACAGTCGAAATGTTGCAGCAGTCAAACGGTTCAATCGGGTCAGAAAATGATTTTCGCCAGCTGGCGCTGAGCGTCAGGACTAGCTCAGATGTGTTCCGACATATCCCGTGCCACCGGCAACAAATGCTTGCTGTGAACTTTTCCGCCCATGAGGCAAAGCAAACATTTGGTCAAACTTGAACGGGACCTGATAGGTAACCGAAGGCTCAAACGGCAGCGGAATACCGCGCCAGCGGTGGGCCCTAGGCATTGTCACAATGGTATTGCACCAAAGGACAATAGTGCTCGCGTCAGATTGGCGGCATCGTGCATACTTCATCGTGGCGCTCCGTATGCCTTTTGGCGAATAGTCATCACCTCGATAGCGGCCTAGCAGCGACTTTAGACTGACCATCGCGCCCACGATCATATGGGGGGAGATTTGGATCAAGAACCGACGCGGAGGGGGGCGCGATGTTTCGTTTCGGCTTGCGCCTGGGTTTGGAGGCCGTATGACCAACCTTTCGCCCATCGTTCATGTTGTCGATGACGATCTATCGTTTCGATCCGCAATTGGCGACCTGTTGGATGCTTGCGGATATCGGGTTGCCCTTTATAAATCGGCTTTACAGCTACTGGAGAGCTCACTGGGTGGTGAGCCCGCTTGCATCCTGCTTGATGTGAAAATGCGTGGCATGAGTGGAACTCGGTTGCAGGGTCGGCTCGCCGAACTGGGATGTAGATTGCCTATCATCTTTCTGACCGGTTACGGAGATATTGCGACGAGTGTGCAGGCGATCAAGGCCGGAGCCGAGGACTTCCTGACCAAGCCGGTTCAAAAAGAGAAATTGCTGGCGGCGATCAAGCGCGCGCTTGTGCATTGCGATAGAATGCGGGAGCAGGAAAGTGGCATCGCCACTTTGCGTTCGCTTGTTTCTCTGCTCACGCCTCGTGAATACGAAGTCTTCGCCGTGCTGGTTCAGGGTCGGCCGCATAAGCAGATTGCGTATATATTGGGGACTTCCGAACGAACCGTCAAATTGCATCGACACAACATAATGCAGAAATGTCGGGTTCAATCGCTTGCGCAACTCGCGGTGATTGCCGAGCGTCTTGGGTTGTTCTCCGCAGTCGGCAGCGGCGGAAATGTAAACTTCCAAGACGCCAAGCTTGCGACCGCGACAACTTTCGGCCTTACCTCCGCTCAAGGCCCGTAGCGCGCAACGCAATCGACACTGCGGATGGTGCCAGCCAGTGGATTTCTGCGACCATGGTGCACAGGGCGGCTGGATCGCGGGCCCTCATGTTGTGTGCGATGACGATGACCGCTACTGGCGCTGTTGATGTGGCGCGCGATCGGATGCCGGCGCTTTCAGGAACAAACGATTTCAATGCTCTTTCTCATCCGCCACCCGCCTGTCCACCGGGCAAAACGACTTGAAAGACCGATCCATGATCAACGCCCGGCGACACCATCAGTTGACCATTGTGATTTTCGATAATTGTCCGGCAAATCCACAGTCCCAACCCCATGCCATGTGATTTTGTTGTAAAGAACGGATCGAATATTTGATCAACAATATTCGAGTCGATTCCCGTTCCAGAATCTTCAATCGTGATCAGCACACCTGACCCGTGAGTTTCGGTTCTCACGCGCAGCACGCGCGCGCGGCCGGTCACGTGATTC
>Ga0209068_10001766_pt1 | contig 10728 bp, 9 predicted proteins | sample ColStrG_CSR_2012_FD_187200 | JGI IMG/M metagenome (GOLD analysis project Ga0209068, IMG submission 187200) | Freshwater sediment microbial communities in response to fracking from Pennsylvania, USA - Cold Stream Run_MetaG_CSR_2012 (SPAdes)... | ecosystem: Environmental > Aquatic > Freshwater >...
ACTCCTGTTCCTTGGCGTCCATAACTTCCATAACGCCGTCGGTCGGGACAAGCAGTACATCGCCGGAGCGGGCGTCGAGCTTTTGAGTGATGAACTCTGGAGAAGGCAACAAGCCCAGGGCGGCAGCTCCCTCGGCGAGTTGCAGAACCGTGCCCCGCGAGGCCGAATAATACAGGATTGGAGGATGGCCAGCGATGGCAAACTCCACGTGGCAGGCGCCGTCGATCGGGTCGTTTAGCAGGCGCACGCAGGCGCACGTGGCATACATTGCCGGCTCCTTTACCTCGGGGAGAACGCGATTGATGCGATCCAGAAAGGCCGACAGAGGAGGCCGCTCGACAAGGCAGGTTCGGGCAGCAGTCTTGAACATGCCCATCAAGATTCCCGCAGGAAGGCCATGGCCAGAAATATCCGCTACGTAAGCTAAAGCAGAGCAATCGCCCTCGGGGACGATGTCGACCAAATCTCCGCCGACCTTTTCACTGGGCAGAGAGACTCCGTAGACCTCCCAGGCACTGGATTTTCGTTCGATTGCTGGTACGAGAGTGTGCTGGATTCCGTGTGCCAGCGAGAGTTCCGTCTGAAGACGGATCGAATGGCGCCCCTCCCTGTAAAAGAAAAGCAGAAAGAAAAGGCAAGCCAACAGACTGAGTAACAGACTAAGCCCGGCAGCAAAACGGACGCCCACATCCACTGGAGGGGCGACCGAATCTGCCGTCAAGTAATGAAGCAACCTGGCGACTGGTATGGACAGTAGAAAGTGCAATCCAATTGCTATGAGAAGCAGGCGAGGTGTTCGTAAAGCAAAGATTAAATAGACAACCGCCATGATCCCTGTAAAGAGTGTCCAACCGAATACCTCCACGAAGGGTTTGCTCCCGAGAGCAAGCACGTCCAAGAGGCACCCGACCATTCCGACGAGGCCGAAGACCGCAAGGAAAAGGAACTTCAGTCTTCTCAATGGGACGACCCGCCAATATGAGCGGCCTCGTACTCCAGCAAGACGGGACAGAAGAGCTTTCAGAGAGTCTCTCAGGAGCATGGTGTATGGCGGTGAGTATAATACCGATGGGGTTCCGCGTGGCTTCCCCGCCGATCAGCTGGCCCGCGCAGTTGGTTGTTGCTTTCTGCGCGAACTCCGCGAGCCCCTGATCCGGTCTTCGCCCCGGTACCTCCGAGTGCACCGGCTTTTTCGGAAAGCGCGTTTATGGAGCGTTTCATCGAATAAAATAGTCACCATGCGCAAAGCCCTTCCCTTATTCCTGATCGCTGTTTGTTTTCTGACTAGTTGCGGCAAGTCCAAGTCTTCTACCGCCTCGGCCAACTCCTCCGGCGCCGGCAGTTCCGGCGACGATGTCGTCCAGAAAAAACTCCAGGAACTGGCTGGCAGTGGCGCGAAAAACTGCGGTCTTCTTAAGTCCCAGGCGACGGGAGAAACGGCGGCGGCCAGCAAGTGCGCGGTCGAAGCTTCGAAGGCGAAGACCCCTTTCTATGTTGAATACGAAATGCCGGGCATGAATGTTGCGATTGCGGGCAACGCACAAGGGAAACTGTTCGCGGTGCAGTCGCAGGCCGGTGGCGCGGGATTGACGAGCGGCGACTGTCCGGCGGAACTCCGAGTGGCGCCGAGCGGCCGATTGACCTGCTATGCCCCGGGTACGTTCCCGATGGGCGCGGGAGCCGGTTCACACAGCAATATGTCGATGCCGCCGGCGATGGGTATGGGGAGTCCGCATGGCGGAGCGGGCGCTGTACCACCCGGACACCCCAATCCTCACAAGGATCAGAAACCACCTCAACCGTAGAGACGCTGCGTGCCGCATCTCTCCAGTGGAGAGAATGTAGTTCCGCCTTCCGCGAGGCGGGCGCCCTCGCGACGGCCTGCAAGGTGACGGAGCTACGTTGCCCTACTGCTGGCCGGACTCTTCCGGCACAACTCCCGGAGGCGGAGCCGGAATCGCGATGTTCAGCTTGCTGACTGCACCGAGCGATGACAGCGGTTTGTCGAACTCACTCACATTGCCCACCACCAGCACCGCCATCTGGTCGCGGTGGATATACTTCGCGGCCACGCGCGCAACATCTTCTTTCGTAACTTTTTCGATCTCCTTTTGATAGTTCTCCAGAAAATCCAGCGGATAGCCGTAGAACTCGTAGGCCATTTTTTCCTGGAGCACCTTGCCCGGAGAGTCAAAACGGAAGATGAACGAATTCAGAATGGCGTCTTTGGCGCGCTTGATCTCCTCATCGTTAATCGGACGTTTCGGAAGATCGGCGAGTTCCTCATCCAGCGCCTGGATCGACTCCACGGTGCTCTGGCTCTTGGTCATCACGATCATTCGTAGCATGCCGGGATGGTCCCATCCCGTACCAATGCCGCCCCCCACGGCATAGGCCAGTCCCTTGGTGGTGCGAATGTCGTTAAACAGGCGCGACGAAAACCCGCCGCCGAATGCCTCGTTGAAGACCGAGATCGCAAAGTAATCCGGGTTTTTGCGGGTTGTACCGAGAGCGACCATCTGAATGTTGCTCTGATTGACGTCGGTTTTTTCGACCAGGTAGTAACCCGGCTTGGTGGATTTCAGCGCGATTTCCGCATCCTTCGCCGGCGCACCCTTCGCCCACGCGCCGAAGGCTTGCCGCAGACGCGCCTCCATCTTGGCGGCATCGAAGTCGCCGACCACGCCGAGGATCATGTTGTTGGGCTGAACGTAGGTGTGGTGCCAGGCGACCAGATCCTCGCGCGTGACGGCAGCAACCGTGGCGTACTCAGCGACTCGTGCATAAGGACTGTCTGTGCCATAGGCCAGTTTCGCCGCTTCGCGCCCACCAATCTGACCCGGATCGTCATTCCGCCGCGAGATTCCATCGTACAAGCCTTTCTTTGCGATCTCGATTTTGCCGGCGCGGAACTCCGGATTCTTCAGCAGATCGTCGAACACGTTAAAGACGTCGTCGAAGTCTTCTTTCAGACACGACCAAGTGATGGTCGTCGAGTCGACAGTGCCGCTGGTCTCGACCTTGGCTGCGCGCTGCTCCAGAAAATCGTCCAACTGATCGCCGGTGCGGGTCCTGGTGCCGCCGGTGCGCCATACCTCGCCGTAGACGTCGAGCAGTCCCGTCTTACCCGATGCGGCCGAGCGTTCGCCGCCCCGGATGCGAGCCACTCCGTCGATCATGGGCAGTTCGTGATCTTCCTGGAGGAAAATCACCATGCCGTTCGGCAATTGAATCCGCTTTGGCTGCGGTGGATTGAACGCGGGCAGCTTTGGAATGGGCACCTGCTGCCAGGTGGTTGCCTGCGCCCACAACTGCCCATGACCGGTGACCAACATCAGAGAGAACAAGCAGATCAGGGCGCGCTTCACTGGCCACCTCCCTGGGGAGGGGCTGCCGCTCCCGGTGGCGGGCCCGCGAACTCGATGATCCCCACTGTCCGGTTGTTGGGCACAAACGTCTGGTTCGCAACGCGCCGGATATCGGCCTTTGTGACCTTATCGATGCGATCCACTCCGCGGAACAATTCCCGCCAGTCGTCATAGCGCGCCTGGTTCAAACCGAGCGCGAAGGCCAGCCCCTCGTTCGACCCCAGCGATCGAATCAGGGTTGCCTTCGCGCGCGTCTTGATCATCTTCAACTCGTCATCCGAAATGTCTTCTTTTTTCAGCCGCTCGATTTCGGCGTGAATCGCGTCCGCCACTTCCTGCGTTTTGTGCCCCGGAATTGGAAACGCGTAGAAGGCGAACAAGTGAGGATACTTGCTTCCTGGCAGGCCCGAAAATCCCGCCGAGTCCGACGCAATCTGCTTGTCGCGCACCAGGGCGCGATAGAGGCGCGACGTTCGCCCGTTCGACATCAGGTCGGCGATCGCGTCGTAGATCTCGTCGTCCGGGCTGCGGTAATCGGGCCGGTGGTAGCCCTCCAGATAAAGCGGCTGCGCCTGCTCATGCAGCACCACGCGCCGCTCCGAGTTCTGCGCGGGCTCGCTGGTTGTGAATTCGTCGGGCTTGGGACGCGCCGGGATCCGCGAAAAGTATTTTTCCATAACTGGCATCGCTTCCGAGGCCTTCACGTCGCCGACCACGGCGACCACCATGTTCGCAGGTACGTAGTAGGTGTCGAAAAACCTTTGCGCGTCGGTGGCCGAAAACGAATTCAAATCCGAGATCCATCCGATGGTCGGCCGGTGATAGGGATGCGCGGCAAACGCCTCCTCGGTGAACTGCTCGATCAATCGCCCGATGGGATTACTGTCGGTCCGCATGCGCCGCTCTTCGATCACCACGTTGCGCTCTTTGTAAAACTGCCGCATCACCGGATGAATGAAGCGCTCCGACTCGAGGTAGGCCCACAACTCCAGGCGGTTCACCGGGAACGAGAAGTGATACCCGGTCTCATCCAGATTCGTGAAGGCGTTCATGCCCTCGCCGCCCTCGCTCTCCACGATCTTGCCGAACTCATTGTTGTATGGGGCTGAATATTTGTCCGCTGCTGCGATGGCATCCTTCCACGCCTGCTGCAGCTGCTTGAGTTTTTCTTCATCGCGCTTGACCGGCTTGTCGCGCTCGCCAATGTAGGCCGCATACGCGTCTTCGACTTTCTGAAGCGCGATCTGTTCGCCCGCGGCGTCGCGCGTTCCTATGGTGTCGGTGCCCTTGAAGGCCATGTGCTCGAACATATGGGCCAGACCGGTCTTGCCCATTGGGTCCTGCACCGACCCCGCGTCCACATGGGTGAAGAAGGAAAACACCGGGGCCTCCGGGCGCTCGCACACGATCATGGTCAAGCCGTTGTCGAGCTTCTTGACGGTGGTGCGTTTTTCAAACGACGCCAGGTTCTGGCTTAAAGCGAGGGAGCCAATGACGAAACAAATAACAAATGTTGGGATCAAACGGGACTTCATCTTGCCTCCACGATGGCAAATACCGGAAAATTCGAAGTTACGTGGACGCGAGGGAGGTTGTCAAACAAGAGGGAAGGCTGGCTTGCAGAGGCTCAAGCTACTTTGGCGCCGGCTGCTTCAGGATTCAGAAAGTAACGGCGCTGGAAATAGAACGCTACATTGACCAGCGCAATCATCGCCGGCACTTCCACCAGCGGGCCGATGACCGCGGCAAACGCCGCTCCTGAGTTAATGCCAAACACCGAGACTGCCACCGCAATCGCCAGCTCGAAGTTATTCGACGCGGCAGTGAACGCCAGCGTCGTCGTTTTCGAGTAGTCCGCTCCCAGCTTCTTGCCCATGTAGAAGGACACCAGGAACATGGCCACGAAGTAGATCAGCAGGGGCACGGCGATCCGCAGCACATCGAGCGGCAGGCGGACAATGTACTCACCCTTCAGCGAGAACATCACCACGATCGTGAACAGCAGGGCGATCAGCGTCAGCGGGCTCACGCGGGGAACGAAATTGCGTACATACCAATCCCGCCCCTTGCTTCGGACCAGCAATGTGCGAGTCAGCAATCCAGCCAGAAACGGTATGCCTAGATAGACGAAGACGCTCTTCGCAATCTCCGCCATCGACACCCGGACAATCGCGCTTTGCAGCCCGAGTTTCGCAGGCAGAACGGTGATGAAAATCCACGCATAGACCGAATAAAAGAAAACTTGAAACAGTGAATTGAACGCCACCAGCCCGGCTGCATACTCCGTATCGCCCTTGGCGAGTTCGTTCCACACAATCACCATGGCAATGCAGCGAGCCAGGCCAATCATGATGAGGCCCGCCATGTATTCCGGATATCCGCGGAGAAACGCGACCGCGAGAATGAACATAAGGATCGGCCCGACAATCCAGTTCTGCACGAGCGACAGGCCGAGGACGCGCCGGTTGCGGAACACCTCGTGCAGTTCTTCGTAACGCACTTTCGTGAACGGGGGGTACATCATCACAATCAGCCCCACCGCGATGGGAATCGAAGTGGTACCAATGCTGAAGCGATTCAGAAACGGCACAACGCTGGGAAAGAGCCATCCCAGGGCAACCCCAGCCACCATCGCTGCAAAAATCCAGGCGGTGAGATAGCGATCTAGAAAGCTGAGACGGCGGGTCGTGTTCATTGTGTTACTGCCGCCCAATGTCGTCGATTTGTTTCTTCAGCGCCAGCCGGTCGAGACTCGCGAGAGGGAGAGAAAGAAAAAGGCCAATGCGCCGATCGAGTGTGAGAAAAGCCGCCCGGAACGCGCGCTCAATCGCGGCAGCGTCTCCCCGCACGGCGGCCGGATCCGGCACTCCCCAGTGAGCCGTCATCGGCTGCCCGGGCCACAGCGGGCAGATTTCCTTGGCCGCATTGTCGCAAACCGTGAACACGAAATGAAGCTCGGGGGCGCCCGACTTCCCGGATTCCTCCCAGCTCTTGCTGCGCAGGCCCGCCACCGATATATGGGCAGTCTCGAGCTCCTTGAGGGCTTCTGGCCGAACGGTGCCAGCCGGATTGCTGCCGGCACTGTAGGCTGTGAAGGTCGGCTTGCCTCTGTGGTTCAGAATGGCTTCCGCCATGATCGAACGTGCCGAATTCCCTGTGCACAAGAACAGAATGTTGTAGTGACTGGCCATGCATGCTCCACCGGAGTTTGAAAACAGAGTTTGTCAGTTGCAGCAGGTCGGAGCACAGCATGACCGCTTCCTTGCCGACGGCTTTACTGCCCTTACGAATGCGCTCATGAACTTCTCGTCTACATGGGAGGCGATGGTATCCACGTCGATCCCCGCCGACGACAAGAATTCGCGCGCGTCGTCAACTTTGTAGATCCTCGTGGGCTCGATCTCGACCTGCTCAAAACCCGCGGAAACCAGCTTGGCGCGATATTCATTTTCCTCCAGCGCGCCGGCGATGCATCCCACCCACAACAGCACGCTCTTTCGAACTTCCGGGGCAATCTCGCCGCGGGTGACCACATCCGACACAGCAAACCGCCCGCCCGGCTTCAAAACCCGGAAGGCCTCCCGCAGCACCCGGTCCTTGTCGGCCGATAGGTTGATCACGCAGTTCGAGATGATGACGTCCACCGAATTGTCGGGCAGAGGAATATTTTCGATCTCGCCCTTCAGGAACTCGACGTTCTCCGCGCCCGCCGTGCGCTTGTTCGCGTTGGCCAACGCGAGCATTTCGTCGGTCATGTCGAGACCGTAGGCCTTGCCGGTTGGCCCCACCCGCTGAGCTGAAAGAAGCACGTCGATGCCGCCGCCTGAGCCGAGGTCGAGCACCGTCTCTCCCGGCTTCAGTTGGGCCAGCACGGTCGGATTGCCGCAGCCGAGCGACGCTAGCATCGCTTCTTCTGGAATCTGCGAGGCCTGCGAAGAGTGATAGAGATTCGAAGTGATCGGATCGCAGGAAAGTCCGCTCGCCGACGCCGCCCCGCAACAACTGCTGGCGCCAGCCTTGTTCGTGACGCGCAACGCAGCTTGTCCGTATTTCTCTTTTACGACTTCCTTGATATCGGGCATGATGGCGTCTCCTATTTGCAGAGTTGAACGATTTCTTGCGGCTTGACAGCCTTGTTGCGCGTGCAGCACTCGGCATAGAGAAACTGAAGAATCTCGCGCAGGGCGTCGGTATTCGCGGTATAGCGCAGGAAGGTGCCCTCGCGCTTCACTAGCACAAGGCTTTCGTTTTTCAGTTTGTCGAGATGATGAGAGAGAGTCGAGTTGGGGATTTCCAGTTCATCCTGGATTTCGTTGACCACCAGGCCGTCCGGGTGCGCGGTGAGTAGAAGCTGCATGATTCGCAGCCGGGCCTCGTTGCCCATGGCGGAAAACATGTCCGCGTACTTGGCGGCTTGCTCCTGGGCCTTGACAGCTGCTGGCGGCATGTTTCGATAATACCGGAAATACGGATCGTGTCAAGGACTAATTGGCGTGCTACTCAGCCAGTTCTAGCTTTCCCAGACCCACCGCGCGCCCACCATGGTGCGCTCAATGGGAATGTTGATGACGTTAGACGGATCTTCCTTGAACACATCGCGCCCCAGTACAACCAAGTCAGCATACTTGCCCGCCTCAATCGATCCCTTCACTCCCTCTTCGTAGGAAGCATAGGCCCCGTGAATCGTGCCCACGCGGATGGCCTCTTCCAGAGTGATCCGCTGCTGCGGGCCCCACACATTGCCCTTCATGTCGGTGCGAGTTACCTCGGATTGAAGCGCCATCATCGGCTCGAATGGTCCCGGCGGATAATCCGAAGCCTGGGTCGGCCGGATTCCGGCGTCGCTGAAACTGCGCAGCGCAAACATGTGGTTCACACGCTCCGGCCCGTACTCTTTCATTTTTTCGCCGTGGTAGTACGCATAGGTCGAGAACGGCGTCGGAATCGCTCCCAGGGCCTTGATCCGTGCCACCAGCGAGTCATTCACGACCGTGCAGTGCTCCAGTCGATAGCGCGGATCCTTGCGCGGCAGCTCCTTCTGCAGCCGCTCGTAAACCCGCAGCGTGATGTCGATGGCGACGTCGCCATTGGCGTGTGTCCCGAGTTGCCAACCCGCGGCATGTGCCTTGCGCGCCTGCTGGTAAAGTTCTTCCTCCGGAGTCACCAGGATTCCGAAATCGTCCGGCCGCCCGATGTAGGGCTGCGAAAGGCGCGCTGTGCGCTCCGAGATTGACCCGTCGCAGATCATCTTTTGCGCGCCGACTTTGACCCATTCATCGCCGAGGCCGGTCTTCACTCCCGCCGCGAGCATCTGGTCCATGTGGGCCTGATAGATATGGCAGTACACCCGCATCGAGAGTTGGCCGGATTCGCGCGCGTCCTGATAGGCGCGAAGATCTTCGGGCGTGCCCTCGGCGTCGGTCACGGACGTGACGCCAGAGCGGGTCATCATCTGCGTGATCAGCCGCACGCCCTCGCGGCGGTCGTCGCGCGTGAAGGTTGCTGGGATCACCTTCTCGAAGGTGTCTTTGCCATGTTCGCGCACGTGCCCGGTTAGCTTGCCGGTCGCCGGATCGCGATCGTACTTGCCGCCCGGAGGATCGGGAGTCTTGTCGTCGATTTTCGCCAACTTGATCGCCTGCGAATTTGTCCACGCCGTGTGGCCGCCGCGATGCTCCACCAGCACCGGGTGATTGGGGAGGGCGGCGTCCAGTTCCTCACGCGTCAGCGGACGTCCTTCCGCTGTCTTGGTGTCGTCGTACTTAAAACCGAGCACCCACTCGCCCGGCGGCGTTTTCGCAGCTCGCTCGCGCAGCGCTTTCAGGATGTCGGCAATCGACCGCAGATCGCAGTCCACCATGCGCAGATGCGACAAGCCTGCCTCGGCCGGATGCGAGTGGGCGTCAATGAATCCCGGCAGCACGGTTTTCCCGCCGAGGTCGACTTTCTTGGCGCTGCCGCCGGCCAGCGCCAATACTTCGTCGTTCGATCCGACCGCGAAAAACCGACCGCCCGAAATCGCCGCCGCCTGGGCACGCGGCTGCCGCGCGTCCACAGTCCAGAAATTGCCGTTAAAGAGAATGAGTTCGGGCTCGGTGCGCTCGATCGCAAACAACGCGCGAGCGCCCACCGCGCCCAGTCCGTACAGAAACGTGCGGCGTGAAGAAGACATCCTGGCTCCCAGGATCTGAAATCGGGTTGCCGGGAAACTATACTAGACGCCGTATCAGATGTGGACTCGTTGAGGTCACCAGGAACCGAAAACGAGCAGCCAGAAACCATGTCCACCTCCGCCATCGTCGATGTCGCCGGCCGCAAGCTGAAGCTCTCCAACCTTGAGAAGGTACTCTACCCGGCCGCGGGATTCACCAAGGGGCAGGTGCTTGATTTCTACGTTCGCATCGCTCCGGTCCTCGTTCCCCATCTCGCCGGACGCGCGCTCACCATGAAGCGCTATCCCGAGGGCGTGGACCAGGAATTCTTCTTCGAAAAGAACGCGCCCATGCACCGGCCTGATTGGGTGCAGACTGCGCCGATCTGGAGCGGCAGCAATCGCCGGACCATCCACTACATTCTCGCCAACGATCTGGCAACGCTGGTATGGATCGCCAACCTCGCATCCATCGAACTGCACCCATCGCTCTCGCTCGCCGCCGATATCGCAACGCCGACCATGATTGTTTTCGATCTCGACCCCGGGCCTCCCGCGAACTTGATTCAATGCGCACAGGTCGGACTCTGGGTGCGCGACATCTTTGCCCACTTCGGCCTGCAAAGTTTTCCCAAGACCTCTGGCTCGAAGGGGCTTCAGGTGTACGTCCCGCTGAACACGCCAACCAGTTACGACCAAACCAAGTCGTTGGCGCACGCTGTGGCGCGCCTGCTCGAGCACGAGCATCCCGGCCTGGTTGTCTCCGACATGAAGAAAGCGGTGCGGACCAATAAGGTCTTCGTCGACTGGAGCCAGAACGACGAGCACAAGACGACCATTGCGATCTATTCGCTCCGCGCCCGCGAACGGCCGACCGTTTCCACGCCTGTGACGTGGGAAGAAGTTGAGAGCGCGCTGAAGAGGAAAGATGCGCAACGGCTTGTCTTCGAAGCTAAAGACGTTCTCGCGCGTATTGATAAGATGGGTGACTTGTTCGAGCCTGTGCTGACCCTGAAGCAGAAGCTCCCTCAACTCGCCGGCGCGGCCGCAAGTTCCGAACCGGAGGAGAGCGTTGCCATCGCGGCTCAAGCCGATCGTCCGCCCAGCCCCAGGAAGGCCGCAACGCGCCGACGCCGCAAAGTATAAAAGGTATAATCCCCATCTTGTGGCGCGGACATTCCTGTCCGCGAGGGTTTGAAAGAGCAAGAC
>Ga0209068_10001767_pt1 | contig 10727 bp, 10 predicted proteins | sample ColStrG_CSR_2012_FD_187200 | JGI IMG/M metagenome (GOLD analysis project Ga0209068, IMG submission 187200) | Freshwater sediment microbial communities in response to fracking from Pennsylvania, USA - Cold Stream Run_MetaG_CSR_2012 (SPAdes)... | ecosystem: Environmental > Aquatic > Freshwater >...
GGCCTTATCGAACTCACCGCGCTCCATGAGTGCGTTGGCCACGATTTTGACTTCGTCGTTACCCAACCGGCGGGTCAGTAATGCCAGCAGCGCGAAGGTATCGGTCGGTGGAACGCCTTCCGGATAGCCCGCGCGTAACCACGAAACCACCGAACTAAGGAATCCATTCACTTGCTTCACTCCGCCCTGGGGGCTCGGTAGTCAGGTGGACACCGACTCGACTATTTTTTGACCTTGGCCCCTAGGAACGGATACCCACTTTGGTGCGCAATGAAGTCACGGGCGATAAATAGCAGCGCAAAGATAATCACCGCGACCACGACCACGTAGATCAGCCAAGCGGCTGCCAGCATCGCCGGATTCTTGTCTGGTGCGTGACCATCGGCGGTGGCTTGTTGTCCAGCGCCGACGGCTTGAAACCGGATCCCCACCGCGAACAGCGCGGGCAGCGCGGCCCCGGCCAGCAACGCGAAGATCAGGACCTTGAAAGAGGCTTCGTAGTTGAACCATTCCTTGAACTCGTTCATAAGGCACTCCTTGCGTTAACCGAGCCGTCGCCGGAGCCGATGCCAGCCGTGGCGGAAGGGGGGTTGCCTTCGTCGTCGAGTCCGGCGGTGACGCTGCCTTCCCACTCGGCGTTGACGTTGTTGTGGTCGACCTTGGTCTTGCGCGACCGAATGTAGATGGCGCCGGCGGCCGTGACCAGCAAGCCGAAGCCGACGATCGCACCGGGGTATCCGCCGATGCCGTGCACGATCCAGTAGGTGACTGCTCCGACCAACCCGGCCAGCGGAAGCGTGACCAGCCATGCGACCACCATTCGGCCGGCCACGCCCCAGCGCACCTCGCCGCCGGGCTTGCCCAGCCCGCTGCCCATCACCGAGCCGGTGCAGACCTGCGTGGTCGACAGCGCGTAGCCGAAGTGAGCCGAGAGCAGAATGATTGCGGCCGAAGACGATTCGGCGGCCATGCCTTGAGGCGATTTGATCTCCACCAGGCCCTTGCCCAGGGTGCGGATGATCCGCCAGCCGCCCAGGTAGGTACCCGACGCCATCGCTATGGCACATCCCACGATGACCCACAGCGGCGGCGCCGCCTGGGACTTGCTGACGGAGCCGTAACTCATCAGCGCCAGGAAGATGATGCCCATCGTCTTCTGCGCGTCGTTGGTGCCGTGCGCCAGCGAGACAAGCGACGCTGAGCCGATCTGGCCACGCCGGAAGCCGGCCTCGGTGCGCGTCTCACCCACGCCGCGGGTGATGAAGTAGACCAGCCAGGTGGCCACCGCCCCAACGAGGATGGCCAGAAATACTGACACCACTGCCGGGATGATCGCGTTGGACGTGATGCCCTTCCAGATCACCCCATGGCCGCCGACGGCAGCGATAGTGGCACCAACGATGCCGCCGATCAGCGCGTGCGAAGAACTCGACGGGATACCGAGGAGCCAGGTCATCAGGTTCCAGACCACGCCGCCGACGAGGCCGGCGAAGACCAATTCCAGGGTGACGATGTGCCCGTCGATCAACCCTTTGGCGATCGTGGCCGCAACCGTGGTGGACATGAAGGCGCCCACAAGGTTGAGGACGGCCGACAGTGCGACCGCTACTTTGGGCTTGAGTGCGCCACTGGCGATTGAGGTGGCCATGGCATTGGCGGTGTCGTGGAAGCCGTTGGTGAAGTCGAACCCTAATGCCGTCACTACGACAATGATTAAGAGGAACAATTGGATGTTCACAGGGCCTGATTCTGGTGGTCGGAGGATTCAATTGTCGAATGCGCGAGTAGGCAAAACGCGAGAGTATCTTGACTCGTCGTCAGATATTAGCCGTTAGTTAACCTACCGTTTATCCGGGCTGCCCCGGGTGTCTCGACGCAGCGGGTGATCGGCCGGAATCTCTATGAAAATAAGCGTGATTCCGTCCGGATCGGTCACGTGCATCTCGCATAAACCCCACGGTTCGCAACGCGCCTCGCGGGAGATCGACACTCCCCGGCTCAGCAGCTCGGCCTCGGTTGCTTTGATGTCGCGAACCTGCAACCACAGCGCGCCGGGAAAGGGTCCCGGCGAGTGGTCCGGGGTGCCGTAACCGGCGAGCTCGATCAACGACTGGCCAGCGAAAAACACTGTGCCCCCGCCGTAGTCACGGGCGATCGCCAGCCCGATTTGGTCGCGGTAGAAGCTCAGCGACCGTTGATAATCCGCCGGCCGGAAAAGGGTCCGGCTGGAGAGAATCTCCATGGGTCCGTGTCTATCACGTCTCTACCGCGGGTCTGAGGCGTTTACGTACATCTGCTCCGAAGCGTTGTGACACCCGGACCGTTGAGGTCGTCGCAAGCGACGGTTCGGCCGGTCGTGGCGAGGAGGAGTGACAACAGTGGCCCCTCCACCCGGACAGCGGGGTCGTCCGGGCCGTAGTGCCAGTCGTCGTCGCTCGCATGTAGCGAAAGTTCGGCGATGCGGTTCTTGGCGCCGCTGAGCATGTTGGACCCCTTGTAGAAATCGATCACCTGCCGAACCGCACCAATTGGATAGATGTGCGGGATGCCCAGCGGGCGGCGGACGTCTGCGCCATGAATCATCACCTCGCCGAGCCAGGAGGTTTTGGGGCCGGGCGGTGCGGAGGTGGAATTCTGCAAGCTACGGAACTCCGTCAGGGTGGCGGCCCGATCGGCGCCCCGGTGCTTGGCGATCTGGGCGTTGGAGAACTTGTCGAAGCTGAACCCGGCTTTGGCCATTCCAAGAACGAACGTCGCCGGATTCAGGGAGGCAGTCGCGGATAAGTGGGCAACAATGTCGCGGACCGTCCAATCCGTGCACAGCGACGGCGTATCCCATTGCGCCGAGGTCAGGTCGGCGAGGTCGATAGCGAGTGCGCCGCGCTCGGCGGCAACGGCGGACCAGATATCGACCACGGCGAACTCCCTACTTACTTGGCTGGATATTCTGCCGCTGCATGATTGCATTCACCCAGCGAGGGCCGATGGTGTCGAGCGCCCTGGCGGCGATCGCCATCCGCGGTGCGATGCGGACGGGTCGGGTGCGGGCGGCGGTGATCATCCACTCGCCGGCTTCTTCGGACGTCAGCGCGGGCATCCCCTGGTAGGCCTTGGTCGGCTCAATCATCGGAGTGGCCACCAAGGGGTAGTACAACAGCGTCGTATGCACACCGCGCGGTCCCCACTCGGTTTCGGCGATCCGGCTCGCAGCCGACAGTGCGGCCTTGGACGCGTTGTACACCGAGAACAGTGGCGCGGCTTCCGAGAGCACGCCCCAGGTCGAGACGTTGATGATGTGGCCGTCGCGGCGTTCGAGCATCCCGGGCGCGAATCCGCGGGTCAGTCGCAGTGGCGCGTAGTAGTTGAGCACCATGGTGCGATCGACGTCATGCCAACGTTCCAGCGACTCGGCCAGCGGCCGCCGAATGGAGCGGCCGGCGTTGTTGATCAAAATGTCGACCCCGCCGATCCGGCTGTCGACGTCGGCGACCAACGCGTCGATGGCGTCCATGTCGGACACGTCGCAAGAGATCGAGATCGCTGTGCCGCCGGCCGTCGTGATGCGCTCTGCCACCGCGTCCAGCAGATCCTGGCGGCGGGCCACGACGACGACGGTGGCGCCCTGCCGAGCGAACTGTTCGGCCGCGGCCTCTCCGATGCCGGACGATGCCCCGGTGATCAGGACGCGCTTACCCGCGAGGTCGACCGGTTTGGCCGCGCGCCGGTTGGACAGCACTTGCGCTGATATGGGCGGTCGCATGCTTGTCAGGACGATCTGGTCGCTCAGCCGGCGAAGCGGACTCTTACTCACGTGGGGAGTCTATGGAGTCCGACGGTCACTCAGAAGTAACGGGGGAACGGGCTCCAGTCTGGGGGACGCTTTTCCAGGAACGCGTCGCGACCCTCGACAGCCTCGTCGGTCATGTACGCCAGCCGGGTCGCCTCGCCGGCGAACAGTTGCTGGCCCACCAAGCCGTCGTCAAGCAAGTTGAATGCAAACTTCAGCATCCGTTGCGCCTGCGGTGATTTGGCGTTGATCTCGGCCGCCCATTGCGCGCCGACCCGCTCCAGCTCGGCGTGGTCGACGACCTCGTTGACCGCGCCCATATGGTGCATCTGCTCTGCGGTATACGTACGGCCGAGGAAGAAGACCTCACGGGCGAACTTCTGCCCGACCTGACGGGCGAGGTAGGCGCTGCCGTAACCGCCGTCGAAGCTGCCGACGTCGGCGTCGGTTTGCTTGAAGCGGGCGTGCTCGCGGCTGGCCAGGGTGAGGTCGCAGATCACGTGCAGGCTGTGCCCGCCGCCGGCCGCCCACCCGTTGACCAGGCAGATGACGATCTTCGGCATGAACCGGATCAGCCGCTGGACCTCGAGGATATGGAGCCGCCCGGCGCGGGCCACGTCGACCGTGTCCGCCGTGTCTCCGCTTGCGTATTGGTAGCCGGAGCGCCCGCGGATGCGCTGGTCGCCGCCGGAGCAAAACGCCCATCCGCCGTCTTTCGGCGACGGCCCGTTGCCGGTGAGCAACACCACGCCCACGTCGGGGGACATCCGGGCGTGGTCGAGCACGCGATACAGCTCGTCGACGGTGTGCGGTCGGAACGCGTTGCGCACCTCGGGACGGTTGAACGCCACTCGCACCGTCGCGTCTTGGACGTGGTGGTGGTAGGTGATGTCGGTCAGATCGCCGAAACCGTCGACATCTCGCCAGGCCTGCTCATCGAATGGATTGTCACTCAAGGCCATGGCAGCGACGCTACCCTGGCCGAACGTGAAGCCAGCCGCACGTTCGGCCACGAGCGTGAAGGCAGCCGCACATTCGGCGCCACAGAATCAGCCCACGGCGCGGCCGGCGCCTTCCCAGAACCGCGCCCGGACGGCCTTCTTGTCCGGTTTGCCGAGCCCGGTCAAGGGCAGCGCGTCGACGACAACCACCCGCTTGGGTGACTGCACCGAGCCCTTGCGGTCCTTGACCGCCGCCTGAATCTCGGCGGTCATGGTCTCGACGGCTTCGTCGTCGCGGGCGGCGTCGGCGCGCAGCACCACGACCGCGGTCACGGCCTCCCCCCACTTCTCATCCGGCGTTCCGACCACACATACCTGCGCGACGGCAGGGTGCTCGGCGATGACGTCTTCGACCTCGCGGGGGAACACGTTGAATCCGCCGGTGACGATCATGTCCTTGACCCGGTCGACGATGAAGTAGAAGCCGTCCTCGTCTTCGCGGGCCATGTCACCGGTGTGCATCCAGCCGTCCTTGAACGTTTCCGCGGTCGCCTCGGGGAGGTTCCAATAGCCTCCGGCCAAAAGCGGTCCGCTGATGCAGATTTCGCCCGGCTCGCCCTGTGGAACCGGCTTGCCGTCCTCGCCCAGCAAAGCGACGCGCGCGAACAGTGTCGGACGTCCGCACGACGTCAGCCGCTTCTCGTCGTGGTCGCTCTTGGCCAGGTAGGTGATCGCCATCGGCGCCTCGGATTGGCCGTAGTACTGGGCGAAGATCGGGCCGAACCGCCGGATCGCCTCAGCGAGCCGCACCGGGTTGATCGCCGAAGCGCCGTAGTAGACGGTCTCCAGCGACGACAGATCCCTGGTGTGCGAATCCGGGTGGTCCATCAGTGCGTACAGCATCGATGGCACCAGCATGGTCGCGGTAATACGTTGTTCTTCAATGGTTTTCAGCACTTCGGCCGGGTCGAATTTGGCCAGCACCACCATCTCGCCACCCTTGACGACCACGGGTGTGAAGAATGCCGCACCGGCGTGCGACAGTGGCGTGCACATCAGGAATCGCGGGTGCTCTGGCCACTCCCACTCGGCGAGCTGGATTGCCGTCATGGTGGCGATGTTCCCGGTGGTACCGATCACGCCCTTGGGCTTGCCGGTGGTGCCCCCGGTGTAGGTCAGGCCACCGATGTGATTCGGCGGGAGGTCTGCGACCACCAGCGGCTTCGGCGTGTACTTCGCCGCCTCGGCTGACAGATCCACCGCCACATCTTTGAGCTGCTCCGGCACCGGTCCGATGGTCAGGATTCGCTTGAGCGAGTCCACCTTGTCCAGGAGCCCTAAAGCCCGCTCGACGAACATCGGGTTGGGGTCGATGATCAACGCGCCGGCACCGGCGTCGGACAGCACGTATGCGTGGTCGTCCAGCGAGCCGAGCGGGTGTAGCGCAGTGCGCCGATAGCCCTGGGTCTGGCTGGCGCCGAGGATCATCAGCACTTCGGGACGGTTGAGCGCCAGCAGGCCGACCGTGACACCGGGGCCGGCACCCAGCGCCTCGAACGCCTGGTAGTACTGGCTGATCCGCTCGGCGAGCTGGCCACCGGTCAGGGTGGTATCGCCGAGGAACAACACCGGCCTGTTCTTGTGGCGCTTGAGGGCCCCCACCAGCAGATGACCGTTGTGGGTCGGGTTTCGCAGCAGCTCGTCACTCATATGGCCACACTAGAACGTGTTGCAATTCGGGGCCGTGGCACCCTGTCGCCACTAGGCTCCCTGCCTATGGCCGATGCAGACCTCGTCATCACCGGAACCGTGCTCACTGTTGACGACGCGCGGCCCACCGCCGAGGCGCTCGCCGTGGCCGGCGGCCGGATCGTCGCCGTGGGTGATCGGGCCGACGTCGCGGCGTTCGCTGGCCCCGATACCCAGACCATCGACCTCGGTGACGGCTGCGCCATGCCCGGCTTTATCGAGGCGCACGGTCATCCGTTGATGGAGGCGGTCGCGCTATCGGACCGGATCGTCGACATCCGGCCGGTCACCGTCCCTAGCGCCGATGAGGTCGTCGCCGCGGTCCGTCGCGAAGCCTCCGCGCGCGGGCCGGCCGGTGCCTACCTCAACGGTTGGGACGCACTGCTGCAGGACGGCCTGCCCCAGCCGACGTTGACCTGGCTCGACGACATGGCGCCGGACGGGCCGCTGGTGATCATCCACAACTCCGGTCATAAGGCCTATTTCAATTCGCATGCCGCACAGCTCAATGGCCTGAGCCGAGACACCCCCGACCCCAAGGGCGCCAGCTACGGCCGCGACGCAACCGGCGAACTCGACGGCACCGCCGAGGAGATCGGCGCGGTGTTTCCGCTCGTCGGCGGCGCCATTTCGCCCAGCGACTACCCGGCGATGCTGCGCGCCGAGTGCGCTCGGCTCAACCGCGCCGGCCTGACCACCTGCTCGGAGATGGCGTTCGACCCGAACTTTGGGCCGTTGGTGGAGCAGCTGCACGGCGAGCTGACGGTCCGACTTCGCACCTATGAGGTGTCCAACGCGCAGATGTCGACCGCCGCGACGCCCGGCCAGGGTGACGACATGCTGCGCCAGGTCGGGATCAAGATCTGGGTGGACGGTTCACCCTGGATCGGCAACATCGCGCTGTCATTCCCGTACCTGGACACCCCCGCGACCCGCGCCATCGGCGTGACGCCCGGATCATGCGGATGCGCCAACTACACCGCCGAGCAGCTGACCGAAATCGTCAGCGCCTACTTTCCGCTGGGTTGGCAGATGGCCTGCCACGTACAGGGCGATGCGGGTGTCGACACCATCCTCGACGTGTACGAGCAGGCGCTGCGTCGCAACCCGCGTGACGACCACCGACTGCGGCTCGAGCACGTCGGCGCGATCCGTCCCGACCAGCTCCAGCGAGCCGCCGACCTCGGCGTCACCTGCAGCATCTTCGTCGACCAGATCCACTACTGGGGTGACATCATCGTCGACGGCCTGTTCGGGCCCGAGCGCGGATCTCGGTGGATGCCAGCGGGATCCGCAGTCGCCACCGGGATGCGCATCTCGCTGCACAACGATCCGCCGGTCACACCCGAGGAGCCGCTGCGAAACATCAGCGTGGCCGTGACCAGGATGGCACCGAGCGGCCGGGTGTTGGCGCCCGAGGAGCGGCTGACGGTCGAGCAGGCGATCCGTGCGCAGACCATTGACGCTGCCTGGCAGTTGTTCGCCGACGACGTCATCGGCTCGCTGGAGGTCGGCAAATACGCCGACCTGGTGGTGCTGTCGGCCGATCCCCGGACGGTGCCCCCGGAGCAGATCGCCGAACTCGACGTGCGTGCGACGTTTCTGGCGGGTCGCCAGGTTTACCAGCAGTGACACCGACCTGTGCGGATCTGCTGGACCGCTTGTACGTCGTTGCGCTGCCGATGCGGGTTCGGTTCCGTGGCATCACCACTCGTGAGGTCGCGTTGATCGAGGGACCCGCGGGTTGGGGAGAGTTCGGGGCGTTCGTCGAGTACCAGGCTGCGGAGGCGGCCGCCTGGTTGGCCTCGGGCATCGAGGCCGCCTACCGCGAGCCGCCGCAAGTGCGCCGAGACCGTATTCCCATCAACGCCACCGTGCCGGCCGTCGGCGCCGCTCAGGTGGCCGAAGTGCTGGCCCGGTTTCCCGGTGTGCGCACGGCCAAGGTGAAGGTCGCCGAGCCGGGGCAGACGTTGGCCGACGACGTCGAGCGGGTCAACGCGGTGCGGGAACTGGTGCCGGTGGTGCGGGTAGACGCGAACGGTGGCTGGACCGTGCAGGAGGCAGCCGTGGCGGCGGCGGCGCTGACCGCCGACGGTCCGCTGGAGTACCTCGAACAACCCTGTGCCACCGTCGCCGAACTCGCCGAGCTGCGCAGACGCCCAGATATGCCAGACGTGCCGATCGCCGCCGATGAAAGCATCCGCAAAGCCGACGACCCGCTGGCCGTGGTGCGTGCTCGCGCCGCCGATATCGCCGTGCTGAAAGTCGCTCCGCTGGGCGGGGTTTCGGCCCTGCTTGGCATCGCCGACCAGATCGACATCCCGGTCGTGGTTTCCAGCGCGCTTGATTCGGCGGTCGGGATCGCCGCCGGGCTGACGGCCGCGGCAGCCTTGCCGGAGCTCCGTTACGCCTGCGGGTTGGGCACCGGCCGGCTGTTTCTCGAGGACGTCGCGGGTCCGGCGGTGCCGGTCGACGGCAATTTGGTGGTCGGGCCCGTGAGTCCAGACCCGGCACGGCTGCAGGCGCTTCGGGCCTCTCCAGAGCGACGGCAGTGGTGGATCGACCGGGTCAAGAGCTGCTTTCCGCTGCTTGTACCGTCGTCCGAATGATCAACCTGGCTTACGACGACCGTGGCAGCGGTGAGCCCGTCGTCTTCATCGCCGGTCGCGGCGGGGCCGGACGCACGTGGCACCCGCATCAGGTTCCGGCGTTTACGGCGGCTGGGTATCGGTGTATCACCTTCGACAACCGCGGCGTCGGCGCCACCGAAAACGCTGAAGGTTTCACCATCCAAACCATGGTCGCCGACACCGCTGCGCTGATCGAATCGCTGGACATCGCTCCGGCGCGCATCGTCGGGGTGTCGATGGGCTCCTATATTGCGCAGGAACTCATGGTGATGCGCCCCGAGCTGGTCAGCGCCGCTGTGCTGATGGCCACCCGCGGTCGCCGGGACCGTACCCGGCAGCTCTACTACGATGCCGAGGCCGATCTTTACGCCTCCGGTGTGCAGTTGCCAATCGCGTATGACGCGAAAATCCGCTTGCTGGAAAGCTTTTCACGCAAGACTATGAACGATGACACGGCCATCAGCGACTGGATCGCGATGTTCAGCACGTGGCCGGTCAAGTCCACCCCCGGCCTGCGCTGCCAGTTGGACGTTTCCCCGGGGGAAAGCCGGTTGGCGGCATACCGCAGCATCGCCGCCCCAGTGCTGGTGATCGGCTTCGCTGACGATCTGGTGACGCCGCCTCACCTGGGACGCGAGGTAGCCGACGCGCTGCCCCACGGCCGTTACCTGCAGATACCCGACACCGGCCATCTCGGGTTCTTCGAGCGGCCGCAGGCCGTCAACGCCGCGGCCCTGCATTTCTTCGCCAAATAGAACGAGGCCCAACGTCGACTTGTCGGGGCGAAATCGCCCGCTTTGGCCCGACAAGTCCACGTTCGGCGCCCGGTAGAACGCCTGTGACACCCTGTAGGAGTGAACCCCTCGACGACACAGGCGCACGTCGTCGTTGACGAACTGATCCGCGGCGGTGTCCGCGATGTGGTGCTGTGCCCCGGTTCGCGGAACGCGCCACTGGCCTTCGCCTTGCACGACGCCGACCGTACCGGCCGGATCCGGTTGCACGTTCGCATCGACGAGCGCACCGCCGGTTATCTGGCTATCGGCCTGGCGATCGCCGCCGGCGCGCCCGTGTGCATCGCGATGACGTCGGGCACCGCCGTCGCCAACCTCGGTCCGGCGGTGGTGGAGGCCAACTACGCCAGGGTGCCGCTGATCGTGCTCTCGGCCAACCGGCCCTATGAGCTGCTCGGCACCGGAGCTAACCAGACCATGGAGCAACTGGGTTACTTCGGCACCCAGGTTCGCGCGACCATCAGCTTGGGCCTGGCCGAGGATGCCCCCGAGCGGCTGGATTCGCTCAACGCGACCTGGCGATCGGCGACCTGCCGAGTAGTGGTGGCCGCCACCGGTTCTCGGACCGCTAACGCCGGCCCCGTGCACTTTGACATTCCGCTGCGCGAACCTCTGGTGCCGGATCCAGAACCCCACGATGCCGCGACCCCGCCGGGCCGGCCCGGCGGTAAGCCGTGGACCTATACGCCGCCCGTCACGTTCGATCAGCCCCTGGATATCGATCTATCCGCCGACACCGTCGTCATCGCGGGGCACGGCGCGGGCGTACACCCCAACCTCGCGCAGTTGCCGACGGTTGCCGAGCCCACGTCGATTTTTGGGCCTG
>Ga0209068_10001768_pt1 | contig 10726 bp, 11 predicted proteins | sample ColStrG_CSR_2012_FD_187200 | JGI IMG/M metagenome (GOLD analysis project Ga0209068, IMG submission 187200) | Freshwater sediment microbial communities in response to fracking from Pennsylvania, USA - Cold Stream Run_MetaG_CSR_2012 (SPAdes)... | ecosystem: Environmental > Aquatic > Freshwater >...
ACTCATCGGGCCCCGACAACGGGCCGGCGGATGGGAACGGCGGTCTCCAGGCGAAAATCTCCGCGGTGTGGGCGCCGGAAGGTCGCTTTTCACCAATACCAATACGCGGCCTCCGGCGCTCGCGCTCTCGTACCCTCGGCGGAAATCCCGCGCGGGGGCGCTCAACCATGCGACCGACACCTCGTATCGTCACTTCCGCACCAGCGCCATGTCGTCCCGGTGGACGATCTCCGCCCGGCCCTCATAGCCGACCAGCCCGGCGATTTCCGCGCTCTTGCGGCCTGCGATCTTCTCGGCGTCCTCCCGGCCGTAGGCCGTCAACCCGCGCCCAAGATCGCGGCCGTCCGCCGAGCGGATCACCACCGCGTCGCCGCGATCAAAATCGCCCTCCACCCGCCGCACGCCGGCGGGCAGCAGGCTCTTGCCGCCCTCCAGGGCCGTGGCGGCGCCCACATCGATGACCAGCACCCCGCGCGGCTCCAGCGTGCCCGCGATCCAGCGCTTGCGGGCCGCCACCGGGTCGGACGGGGCGAGGAACCATGTCGCGCGCGCGTCCGGCTCGCCGAGGGCGGCCAGCGGATGCAGCACCTTGCCCAAGGCGATAACCATATTGGCGCCACCTCGGGTCGCGATTTTTGCCGCCGCGATCTTGGTGATCATGCCGCCGCGCGACAGTTCGGTGCCCGCGTCGCCGGCCATCGCCTCGATCTCGGGCGTGATCTCTGTGACCACGGGCACGAACGCGGCGCCAGGGTTGGTCGCGGGCGGCGCGGTGTAGAGGCCGTCGATGTCGCTGAGCAGCACCAGGCAATCGGCGCTGGCCATGCTGGCAACGCGGGCGGCAAGGCGGTCGTTGTCGCCATAGCGGATTTCGGAGGTGGCGACGGTGTCGTTCTCGTTGACCACGGGAATGGCCTTCAGCCGCAGAAGCGTCTCGATGGTCGAGCGCGCATTGAGATAACGCCGCCGCTCCTCGGTGTCGCCGAGGGTGAGCAGGATTTGCGCCGCCGCCAGCCCCCGGGCGCGGAACAGGTCCTGATAGGCGTGCGCAAGCGAGATTTGCCCCACGGCAGCGGCGGCTTGGGAGTCCTCCAGCTTGAGCGGCCCCTTGGGCAGGAGAAGCGCGCCCCGCCCCAGTGCAATTGCGCCCGAGGAGACCAGGATGGTCTCCTTGCCGGCAGTGGCGAGGGCCGCGATGTCATCGCCGAGCGAATTCAGCCAGGCGGAGTTGAGCGCACCCGTGGCGCGGTCGACAAGCAGCGCCGAGCCGATTTTCACGACGATGCGGCGGGAGGAATGCCAGGGGGTCATAAGGGCTCGGAGGGAGAGATGAGGGCTCAACGGGTTACAGGGTTATGCCTGCCGGTGCGCGAGGCGGCAAGCGGCAGACACGGTTCCATCAGCCAAGGGTTCCGCCGGCCCGGGCAAACCGCAACTGGCAAAGGTCAAGTGGCTTGACGCGGCAAGCCGCCTCGCTCATTGTCTCGCCAATCGCGCCTAGGACGCTGCCGCCATGCATGTCTCGATTTGTATTGCTCTGTTCATCATCGGCTGATCAATCGGCTGGCGCCGCGCGTTCCTTTCCCTCTAAGTCTCAGCTCAAACCCGCCGCCAGCCCTCGCCTTGAGGATTTCTCGCCGTGTCTGATGCCCCGCTCATACTCTACAACACGCTGTCACGTCGCAAGGAGCCGTTCGCGCCGATCGACCCGGCGAACGTGCGCATGTATGTCTGCGGGCCGACGGTGTACGACCGCGCCCATATCGGCAATGCGCGGCCGATCATTGTGTTCGATGTGCTGTTCCGGCTGCTGCGGCACATCTATGGCGCCGAACACGTCACCTATGCGCGCAACATCACCGACGTCGACGACAAGATCAACGCCCGGGCGGTGGAGCGGTATCCGGCGTTGCCGCCGGTGGAGGCCATCGCCAAGCTGACGGCCGAGACCACGGCGCAGTTCCACGAGGACATCGCCACGCTGGGCGTGTTGCCGCCTACCTTGGAGCCGCGTGCTACGGACCACATCAAGGAGATGGTGGGGCTGTGCGAGGCGCTGGTGAAGAGCGGCCACGCTTATTTCGCCGAGGATCACGTCCTGTTCGATGTGCCCTCGATGCCGGACTATGGCCGCCTGTCGGGCCGGACGCTCGGCGAGATGGAGGCCGGCGCGCGGGTTGAGGTCGAGGCCTACAAGCGCGACGTCAACGACTTCGTCTTGTGGAAGCCGTCCAAGCCTGGCGAGCCGTCCTGGCCGTCTCCCGCCGGCATCAAGGCGCCGGGGCGGCCGGGCTGGCACATCGAATGCTCGGCGATGGCGGGCAAGCACCTGGGCAACGTGTTCGACATCCACGGCGGCGGGCTGGACCTGATCTTCCCCCACCATGAGAACGAGATCGCGCAATCGCGCTGCGCCCACGGCACCAGCGTGATGGCCAATGTGTGGATGCACAACGGCTTCCTGCAGGTCGAAGGCGAGAAGATGTCGAAGTCGCTGGGGAATTTCGTGACAGTCAACGAACTGGTGGCGCAAAAGGCGTTCGGCGGTCAGCAGTGGCACGGCAAAGTGGTCAAGCTCGCCATGCTCGGCGCGCACTATCGCCAGCCGATGGATTGGACGGTGGCGCGGCTGGCCCAGGCCAAGGGTACGCTGATGGATTTTGCCAGGCTGGTGGGCGGCGTTGAGGCGGCGGATGCGCCGCATCCAGAGGTCGTGGGCGCGCTATTGGACGATTTGAACACTCCAAGCGCGATTTCCATCCTGCACGGCATCGCCAAGTCAGCGGCGCGCAATACCGTCGCTGCGGGGCAGCTCAAGGCGAGTTTGCACCTGCTCGGCGCTTACGAGGCCGAGCGTGCGGACGACTTCACGGTGGGCATGGAGACCCGCGAATTGGACGCGGCGAAGGTGGAGGGCTTGATCGCCGCACGCAACGCCGCACGAAAAGCAAAGGACTTCAGTCAAGCCGACCGCATCCGCGCCGAGTTGGACGCGATGGGGGTGGCGCTGAAGGACGCCAAGGACCCGGCCACGGGCGCGGTCGAGACGACCTGGGAGGTCAAGCGATGACGCTTGAGGAACGCAAGGCGCTTGAAGCCTATGTTGCCGCTGTCCGTGCCCACTTTGGGCCTCGGCTGCACGACATCCTTGTATTCGGCAGCCGCGCACGGGGAGACAATCGCGCGGATAGCGATGTTGATCTGGCAATAATTTTTCAGGACGCAGATTGGGACTACTGGAGCCGGAAATTTGAATTGCTCGATTTGAGTTGGGAAGCTTTTTGCGAGGCGAACCTGGATATTGAGCCTTGGCCTGTCGCAAAGGAAGTATGGGACCATCCAGATAGCCATCGTAATCCGCGCTTCATCCGGACCGTCCAGAAGGACGCCATATCTGTGGCGGAGGCTGCGTGACCGACCTGATGCAGATGAGTCGACAGGCTGCCAGCGACGCGCATTTTTTGTTCGAGGCCAAGCGGTACGATAGCGCGGTTGCGCGAGCGTACTATGCGATTTATCACGCAGCTCGCGCAGCGCTTGTTCATATCGATCCGGAGTACCAAGAGGCAAAGACCCACAAGGGCCTGTTGCAACAGTTCTCGCGTCTCGTGATTGTCGGACAGAAACAGGATGCCGCGTCAGGAAGGGCGATGCGCAGGCTCCTGAAGGCCCGAATCGAGGTGGATTACGAAGCGCGTGCGGCAACCCCGAAAGGTGCGAAGGAAGTCGTAGAGAGTATGGATCAGTTCTTGGTTGCAATCGTGAAATTCATCGAAGCAGACCCCCAATGACCCGCGCCCGCCTCCATCTCTTCGACACCACGCTGCGCGACGGCGCGCAGACGACGGGCGTCGACTTCTCGCTCGAGGACAAGCGGCGGATCGCGGCCACGCTCGACGAACTGGGGCTCGACTATATCGAGGGCGGCTATCCCGGCGCCAACAAGACCGATACGGAGTTCTTCGCCTCGCCGTCGGGCTACAAACAAGCCAATTCCGTCGCCTTCGGCATGACCAAACGCGCCGGCCGCTCGGCCGCCAACGATCCCGGCCTGCAAGGCGTGCTGCAGGCCAAGGCCGACGCCATCTGCCTGGTCGCCAAGGCTTGGGACTTCCATGTCCGGGTGGCGCTCGGCTGCACCAATGAGGAGAACCTCGAAAGCGTCGAGCAGTCCGTGGCGGCCATCCTGGCCACCGGCCGCGAGGCGATGATCGACTGCGAGCACTTCTTTGACGGCTACAAGGCCAACCGCGACTATGCCCTCGCCGTCGCCCAAACCGCCCACAAGGCCGGCGCCCGCTGGGTGGTGCTGTGCGACACCAATGGCGGCACGCTGCCGCACGAGATCACCGAGATCGTCGGCGCCGTCGCCAAACTTGTGCCCGGCGAGCAGCTCGGCATCCACACCCACAACGACACCGACAACGCGGTCGCTAACACGCTTGCCGCCGTGCGCGCCGGCTGCCGGCAAATCCAGGGCGCGTTGAACGGGCTTGGCGAGCGCTGCGGCAACGCCAACTTGACCTCGATCATCCCAACTTTGCTGTTGAAACCGGATCTCGCCAACGCCTTCGAAACCGGCGTGACCGCCGAGCGGCTGACTCGCATCACGCACGCCTCGCGGCTGCTGGACGAGGTGCTCAACCGCGCTCCCGCCCGTCAGGCCCCCTATGTCGGCGAAAGTGCGTTCGCCACCAAGGCCGGCATTCATGCCTCGGCAATCCTGAAGTCGCCCGAAACCTACGAGCATGTGCAGCCCGAACTGGTGGGTAACCGCCGCCGGGTGCTCGTCTCCGAACAAGCGGGCCGCTCCAACATCCTGTACGAACTGGAGCGGATCGGGGTTCATCTCGCCAAGGACGATCCTCGGATCGGCCAACTGCTCGACGAGGTGAAAGCGCGGGAGGCAATCGGCTACGCCTATGAGGGCGCCGAGGCGTCGTTCGAGTTGCTCGCGCGCCGCACGTTGGGAGAGGTTCCGCAATATTTCACCGTCGACAGCTTCCGCGTCATGGTGGAGCGACGGTTCAACGCTGTCGGCGAGCGGGTGACGGTGGCCGAGGCCCAGGTCAAGGTCTACATCAACGGCGACCGCGAGCCCTTGTGGTCGATCGCCGACGGCAACGGCCCGGTCAACGCGCTGGACAAGGCGCTGCGCAAGGACCTCGGCCGCTACCAGGACCTGATCAAGGACGTCGAGCTGGTCGATTACAAGGTCCGTATCCTGACGGGCGGCACCGAGGCCGTGACGCGCGTGCTGATCGAGAGCCACGACAAGGCGGCCGGTGAACGATGGTTCACGGTGGGGGTGAGCCCGAACATCGTCGACGCCAGCTTCGAGGCGCTGCTGGATTCGATCAATTTCAAGCTGCTGAAGGCGGGAGCCAAGTAGGGGGTGGAAGGTCCGCCAATGTCCCTGAGCGGTCCGACTTAATCACCGGCAAAAGTGACGGGGAGGGATCGAACCTGGAAATCCAGGACCGATGGCATCGCAGTCTTGTGGTTCCAATTCCGACAAGTCCGCGCAAACAATGCGCCCCTCCCCATCGGCGACATGCTACGATCCCGTTCTGGCCGCCGGCGGTCGCGCGCGCCAATAGCTCGGCACCCGCATGAAATTCCAGGTCGGATGTGAATTCCGCTACACGTTTCCGCAGGCGACACCCGCAATTCTCTTGCTCAACATCAATTACTCGCGTGCCTCCGATCTCATCGCGCCCGACCACGTCATCGTGACCCCGTCGGTCCCCATGAAGGGCTACCGTGATACCTTCGGAAACTGGTGCATCCGCCTCACGGCTCCGGCCGGCAAGGTCATGTTTGCAACCAGTGCCCGGATCAACGACAGCGGCCTCCAAGATCCGATCGTCGTCAACGCCGCACAAGTCCCCATCGAAGACCTTCCCGACGACGCCATCATGTTCCTATTGCCGAGCCGCTTCTGCGACAGCGACAAGCTGCTGGATCTCGCGTGGACCCTATTCGGCACCACCACGCCCGGCTGGTCCCGCGTCCAAGCCATCTGCGACTTCGTCCACAACCGCATCGCCTTCGGCTACCAGAACGCACGGCCCACTCGCAACGCCTCGGAAGCCTACCAGGAAAGCATAGGCGTCTGTCGCGACTACGCCCATCTGGCGGTTGCCTTCTGCCGCGCGCTGAACATCCCCGCCCGCTACTGCACCGGCTATCTCGGCGACGCAGGCCTGCCGCCTCCGTACGCACCAGGTGACTTCGCGGCGTGGTTCGAAGCCTACCTCAGCGGCCAATGGTACACGTTCGATCCGCGCAACAACACGCCCCGTATCGGCCGCGTCCTCATCGCCCGTGGCCGCGACGCCGCCGACGTCGCCATGGTCACCACCTTCGGCCCCAACACCCTCAACAACTTCAGAGTCTGGAGCGACGAACTCCCGTAGTCCAAAACCTCTCCGTCGCGGCACATACCGGCAATATCGTTCCAATGCTCGCGTTCCTCTTGCGCAGCAGCTTACGGACGTTGCCCGATCCTGGTCGGTGCGGTAGCCAGTGTGTCACTGTGGCCCAACACTGACATTTGGCCACACTTACCCGCGTCTCACCTCATACAACATCACCCCGACAGCCACAGCCAAGTTCAAGCTCTCCGTCCCACCCCACATCGGTATGCACACAACCCGGGAACACGCCGCGAGCAGCCCTGCCGACAGGCCATCGCTCTCGCTGCCCATCAGCACCACGACATCGGCGCCCGCCTTCGCCTCGCGGTAATCGAGCGACGCGCCGCCCGCCGTGCCGATGACCTCGCGGCCGATCGCCCACGCCACAAACGCGCCCTCGGTGCATCGCGCCAGCGGCACGGCCGCAATGCTGCCGCTGGTTGCCCGCACGCATTCGAGCGCGAACGGGTCGGTCGCCTCGCCGATCAGGATGACGCCGGCCACCGCCACGGCGTCGGCGGTGCGGATGATGGTGCCGAGATTGCCGGGATCGCGTGGCCGGTCGAGCGCCAGCCACAGGCCCGGCGCGCGCGCCGAAGGCAGCGACGCCCAGCGTTTGCGCAGCACGCCAACCACCGCTTGCGGATTGTCCTTGCCGGTGATCTTCGCCAGCACCGCCGGTGTGGCCTCGATCAGTTCCTTGGCCGCGATGCGTGGCGCGCCGCCGGAATGCCACAGCTCAACGACCTCAAAGCCAGCCCCGGCCGCCCGCGTCACAAACGGCTCGCCCTCCAGCAGAAACAGCCCGCCGGCCGCATCGCGATGCTTTCTCAGCGACAGAGCGGTCGCGGCCTTCACGCGCGGATTGCCGAGGCTGGTGATGACCATGGTGTCGAAGCCGAAAGCGAGAATTCGTGACCGGAATCGACTTTCTGCCAGTTATCCGCGCTGCCGTCAGTTGCTATAGTTGGTTCCGATGAACGTGGCAGGAGGACCGGTTTTGCGCGGATTGGACGGGACGGCGGCGCTGTGATCATTTCCGTCCTTGGCTCGGCGGCGGGCGGTGGGCTGCCGCAATGGAACTGCCGTGGGGCAAATTCCGCGACGGCCCGCAGCAATCAGGCGCTCGTGAAACCGCGCACCCAATCCTCGCTCGCGGTCAGTGCGGACGGCAAACGCTGGTTGCTGCTCAATGCCTCTCCGGACCTGCGCGAGCAGATCGGGCGTCATGCGTTTCTGCACCCCGATTCAGACGGCCCCCTTCGCAACAGTCCGATCGGCGCGGTCGTGCTCACAAATGCTGATGTCGATCATATTGCCGGGTTGTTGACGCTGCGCGAGGGCCACGCCTTCGGTGTGTACGCATCGCCCCGGGTTCTGGCGGTGCTGGATGCAAATTCGATCTTCAACGTCCTGGATCGACAAATCGTCGACCGCATCCCACTTGAAGTCGATCGCCCGTCGATGGTCCTGGGGGGTTCGGGCAGCGGTGGACAATTGACGGTGACAGCCTTTCTTGTGCCCGGCAAGGTCGCGCTCTTTCTTGAGGACAAGAGTTCCGGAGCCGATCTGGGCACGCGAGATGGCGATACCATTGGGCTCGAAATCAGCGACGGTGCCAGCAGGTTTCATTATATTCCAGGCTGCGCCTTCATTGACGGAGCGCTGAGGCAACGGCTCAAGGCGAGCCCGTTGGTATTCCTCGATGGCACGCTGTTCACCGATGACGAGATGATCGCCCAGGGCCTATCGCAAAAGACGGGCAAGCGCATGGGCCATATCAGCATGAGTGGTCCGCAGGGGTCGCTCGCCGCATTGGCCGGCCTCGACATTGGCCGGCGCGTCTATATCCATATGAACAATTCGAACCCGGTTCTGCGCGAGGATTCGCCGGAGCGCGCCGAAGTCGAGCGCCAGGGCTGGGAAGTCGCGTTCGACGGCATGGAGTTGCGATTGTGAGTGAATTGCTGAGTCCCGAGGGGCTGGAAGCCGAAATCAAAGCCATCGGCCCGGTGCGCTATCACGATCTGCACCCGTTCCATGGGCTGCTGCATGGCGGCAAGCTGAACAAGGGCCAGGTGCAGGCCTGGGCGCTCAATCGCTACTGCTATCAGTCGGCTGTCCCGCGCAAGGATGCGGCGCTGATCTCGCGCGTGACCGACCGGGAGCTGCGCCGCGAGTGGACGCATCGCATTCTTGATCACGACGGCCACGGCGAGGAACCGGGCGGCATCGAGCGTTGGCTGGTGCTGACCGATGGGCTGGGGCTGGACCGCGAGCTTGTGCAGTCGATGCGCGCGGCGCTGCCGGCCACCCGGTTCGCGGTTGAGGCCTATGTGCGCTTCGTGCAGGAACGGCCGCTGGTCGAGGCCGTGGCGTCCTCGCTCACCGAGCTGTTCGCGCCCAAAATCCACCGCGAACGGATTTCCGGGATGCTGGAGCATTACAGTTTCATCGACGAGAAGGTGATGCAGTATTTCCGCCGCCGGCTTGACCAGGCGCCTCGCGATGCCAATTTCGCGCTGGAGTTCGTCAAGCGGAATGCCACTACCATCGAGGCGCAGCAGGGCGCCATCGCGGCTGTGCGTTTTAAGACCGACGTGCTCTGGGCCCAGCTCGATGCGCTACACCACGCCTATGTGGAGCCTGGCAACGTCCCGCCTGGCGCCTTCAAGCCCGGAGCCAGCCATGGCGGATGAAACAGCCCGGCCCCGGCTGCCGAACCATGTTGTGCTGAAGCACGACAAGGGGCGCGACCGCTGGGTGCTGTTGGCGCCTGAGCGCGTGCTGACACCTGATCCGGTAGCGGTTGATGTGCTGCGGCTGTGCGATGGCAAGCGGACGGTTGGCGAGATCGCCAGCGCGTTAGCCACCATGTACGATGCGCCGATCGAGCAGATTTCCGCTGACGTCACGAAACTGCTGGCGGACCTCGTGCAAAAAGGGATCATCGTCTCATGACGATTGCTGACGTGTCCGCTGCCGCAACCGGTCCAATCTGCGCCGTGGCTCCCATCGGGCTGCTCGCCGAGCTGACCCACCGTTGCCCGCTGCAATGTCCGTACTGTTCCAATCCCGTCGCGCTCGAAGCAGCGGCCAAGGAACTGCCCACCGCCGTCTGGCAGGACGTGCTGCGCCAGGCCGCCGACATGGGGGTGCTGCAACTTCATCTCTCGGGCGGTGAGCCGCTGGCGCGGACGGATCTCGAGGAGATCATGGCCACCGCCGATGAGGTGGGGCTGTACAGCAATCTTATCACCTCGGCCTCGGGTCTCACGCGCAAGCGGCTGGAGGGCTTGGCGGCGCGGGGTCTCAAGCACGTGCAGATTTCCTTCCAGGACGCCGAGGCGGTCAACGCCGACCGGCTGGGTGGTGCCAAGAACGGCCATGCCCGCAAGCTTGAGGCAGCCCGGATGGTGCGCGAATTGGAGCTGGCGTTGACCGTCAACGCGCCGATCCATCGCCAGAACATCGACCATCTCGGCGCGTTGATCGCGATGGCCGAGGAACTTGGCGCGGGCCGGATCGAGGTCGCCCACGTGCAGTATTATGGCTGGGCGCTGGCCAACCGGGCAGCACTGCTGCCGACCCGCGAGCAGGTGAACGCCAGCGTCGCGATCGTCGAGGCGGCCCGGGCGCGGCTGAAGGGCCGGATGCAGATCGATTTCGTCGTGCCGGACTATTACGCTCGCCGGCCCAAGCCGTGCATGGGTGGCTGGGGATCGACCAGCATGAATGTGACGCCGACCGGTAAGGTTCTGCCGTGCCATGCCGCCGAGAGTATTCCGGGCCTGGCATTCGAGAACGTCCGTGACCGGCCCTTGCGCGACATCTGGCTGACGGGGCCGGCGTTCCAGAAATACCGGGGTACGGCCTGGATGAAGGAGCCGTGCCAGTCCTGCGAATTCAAGGAGATCGACTGGGGTGGCTGCCGGTGCCAGGCCATGCTGCTGGCGGGGGATGCCACGGCGGCCGATCCGGTCTGCGCCAAGTCTCCGCTCAACGGCCGGGTGCGGGAGATCGCCTTGGCCGAGTCCAGGACGCAGACGGCCACGCTGATCCAACGCAACTATCGCAATGCCGGGCAGCGGATGCGGATTTCCTGACGCACTGTCAGTGCACATTTCAACCCCTCCCCCAACCCTCTCCCCAAGGGAGAGGGGGCGCAGGCGGAACGGCCGGTGATCCTATCGTCCCTCTCCCTTGGGGAGGGGGACAGGGTGAGGGGTGGAGGTCAACTCCGCCGATGCGTCGTTATCATTCTGGTCCGCGCTATGGCTTGCACCCGTCCGCCAACTCCTTCTCGT
>Ga0209068_10001770_pt1 | contig 10725 bp, 9 predicted proteins | sample ColStrG_CSR_2012_FD_187200 | JGI IMG/M metagenome (GOLD analysis project Ga0209068, IMG submission 187200) | Freshwater sediment microbial communities in response to fracking from Pennsylvania, USA - Cold Stream Run_MetaG_CSR_2012 (SPAdes)... | ecosystem: Environmental > Aquatic > Freshwater >...
CATCCTGAGCCGCAAGCATCCGCTCTCCGGTCGTCCGTCGGTCGACGCGGAAGATATCGCGCATGAGCCATTGGTGCGATCCGGCTATTGCGAGCACGCCGAAAAAGCGGCCGCCGTGCTCGCCGCCCGCAATCTCGATGTGCTTCACGGCCACGAGGTGACATCGCCCCGGGACCTGATTGCGCTGGTCGAGGCGGGATTCGGCCTTGCCATAGTCCCTCGCAGCGATTCGATTCCTGCGACCATCACCAGGATGGCCGTCAACGGGATCGATTTGCGCCGCAACGTCTATCTCTATGGAGTCGCCGGCCGCGAGCGCACGGCGGTCGCTTCGACCCTCCTGAAGCTGGTCCGCGCCGCCGACTGGTCGCGCTATGGGAGCTGATGAGCTCTAGCTGCGCACCGCCCGCAGAAGGTCCTCGATCGCCATGCGCTTGCGGTAGTCGGGATCGATGAAGCGGGCCTTGATGATGCCGTCGGTGCCGACCACGAATGTCGCGGGTATCGGCAGCATCCAGGAGTCGTTGCCCTGGAAGCTCGGCAGATCCTGGCGCCCCGCCATCATCCGCTGCATCTCCGCGCCGATCCAGATCGCCAGATTGAGCGAAAGCGCGTACCCATTGTCCATGTCGGTCAGGATGGGAAACGGCACGCCGCCGGCCGATTTGAGCTCCGCTGCGAATTCCTGCCGGTCCGGCATGATCGCCACCACTTGGCCGCCTTCGGCCGCGATCTGCTTGTGGGCCTGCGACAATGCATTGATGCTGATCCGGCAATACGGACACCAGTGTCCGCGGTGAAACGTCACCGCAACCGGGCCTTGCGCAATCAACTGGTCGAGGCTCACGACCCTTCCGTTGTCGTCCGGGAGATAGAACGGCGGCATCGGATCGCCGGGTTTCGGCGCCGCCTCGCCGGCGCCATTCTCCCGCAATCGCTCCACCAGCCGATCGACCGCCGCGGCGAAATCGGGGCGCCGGTGCCTCGCGTCGTCGGAGAACAACTTGAGCTGCTCGTTCAGCGAGGCGTCCAACCCGCGAATACGCTGGAATGCCTGATCGAGGTTTTCTCGGATCGCTTTGTTGCTCATCGTTCTCGTCTCGGCGCGCGGAATTCCATGAGCGGGCCAAGCGCATGGGCACAGCGTGTTTCGGGCTAAAGCTTACCGCTTCATGGCGGGCCGTTCCAGGGCGGATTCAAGCGACGCATGTGGTGGTTGCACGGCGTTCATCTCAAGCGAGCGCATTGCGCAGCTTCTTGACGGCCCGATGCACCGACACCTTGAGCGCACTTACGCCGATGCCGCTCAACGCGGACGCTTCGCTCAAGGACAGCTCGCGCAGCTTCAGGAGCTCGATCGCCGTCCGCTGGCGCGTCGGGAGCGCATTCACCGCCCGGCGCAGCGCTTCCGGATCGCCGTATTCGGGTTCTTCGAGACTCGGCTGGTCCGCGACGGAATCCGCGAAATCGTCGGTCAGTTGCTCCTTTGCGGTCGTGCGGCCGCTGCGGCGGGCGCCATCCACCATCCGATGGTGCGCGATGCTCATCAGCCAAGGCAAGAACGGCCGGTCCGGATCGTAGCTTGCACGGCCGGCATGGATCGACAGCAGGATCTCCTGGACCAGATCTTCGCGGTCGGCGGCCTGCAGAAACCGCAGCCGGCCACGCACGAGCCGCTGCAGCAGCGGCAATATCCCATGCAGCAGGGCCGAATATGCCGCGCGATCGCCGTCCTGAGCGGCACGCATCAGGGAGGAAAGGCGTTTTTCCGTGGCGGCGCGCTCGCTATCGACCGGTCGGTTGACGGCGAGACCGACACGAAAGGCGAAAGGCTCGATGCCTTCGCTCATGGCGGACAAGGCGTTCATGCGGCAACTCCTGCATTCCGGACCCCGGCCTTCCTGGAGGCCGGACGGGTCCACCGGATGGCTGCAAGCATGAACTCACGCGCCGGCGATCGTAACTAACGATCGCCTATGGAGGCGATAGCCCATGGCTATTGGAAACATGGCTATTGGGAACCTGGTCTTGCCGCGGCCGGCCGTCGCCGCACGGGCGAGCGAGCCGGGCCATCTCCCATAGCGGCGGGGTATCGACTCGTTAGCCAAGCAGCATTTCCGCGGTGCGGGCGATCCGGGGCATTGTGCTCGCAGGGCCGGAACCCCACTCCAGCCCCACCGCTCGCCGGAGGAGAATCCCATGAACATCGCAGTCGGCAATCCCCTGGCGAGCGCCGCCTCGGACCTGCAAGGCAAGGTCGCGCTCGTCACCGGCTCGACCAGCGGCATCGGTCTCGGCATCGCGCGTGCGCTGGCCGCGGCCGGCTCCGACGTCGTGCTGAGCGGCTTCGGCAAGCCCGATGAGATTTCCGTGATCCAAAGGCAGGTCGCGGACGATTTCGGCGTGAGGGTCACGTTCTCCGGCGCCGACATGTCGAAGCCCGAGGCCATCAAGGCCATGGTCGAAGCAGCCCAAAGGGATCACGGCCGTCTCGACATCGTCGTCAACAACGCCGGCATCCAGTTCGTGGCGCCGATCCAGGATTTCCCTCCGGAGAAGTGGGACGCTATCCTCGCCATCAACCTGTCGTCGGCATTCCACATTTCGCGCCACGCCTTGCCCGGCATGATCGCAAACAAGTGGGGCCGCATCATCAACGTCGCCTCCGCGCACGGCCTCGTCGCCTCGCCGTTCAAGGCGGCCTATGTGGCGGCCAAGCATGGCATCGTCGGCTTGACGAAAGTCGTTGCGCTCGAGACCGCCGAGCAGGGCATCACCTGTAACGCCATCTGCCCGGGTTATGTCTATACGCCGCTGGTCGAGGCGCAGATCGAAGGCCAGGCCAAGTTGCACAATATTCCGCGCGAAAAAGTCATCCGCGATGTGCTGCTGGCACAGCAGCCCAACAAGCGCTTTGCCACGGTCGAGGAGATCGGCGCGTTGGCGGTTTTTCTCGCCAGCGATGCGGCGGTGTCGATCACCGGCATTGCCCTTCCGGTCGACGGCGGCTGGACCGCGCACTGAGATCGAGCGACGCTCGGCCCCGAGAGTCCGTTCCGGGTGGCCGGCAATCAATCAGCTTTGCGGGAGTCCGAGATGAGCAACACGAGCAGCATGATGGTTCACGAAGCGGTCGATGCGTTTCGCGCCAAGGCGAACGGCCAGGTCGTCCTGGTGCTGCAGGGGGGCGGCGCGCTCGGCGCCTACCAAGGCGGCGTCTACCAGGCACTGCACGAGGCGGGCGTCGAGCCGGACTGGATCATCGGCACCTCGATCGGCGCCATCAACGCGAGCCTGATTGCCGGCAACGAGCCGCAATCTCGGCTGCTGCGCTTGCGGGAGTTCTGGAGCCGCGTGGAGCACAAGCATCCCTGGCCGTTCGCCCCGGCATGGACCGGCGTGCCTGAGACGATGTCCTACTGGTCGACGCTGCTCGGAGGCCTCCCGGAGTTCTTCCGGGTCAATCCCGCGGCGTTCCTCGGCCAGCATGTTCGGTTGGGCGTGGAGAACGCCGGGTACTATTCGACCGAGCCGCTGCGCAAGACGCTCGGCGACCTCGTCGATTTCTCACTGATCAATCGATGCAAGACCCGGCTGACCGTCGGCGCCGCCCACGTGCGATCAAGCACCATGCGCTACTTCGACAACCGGGACACCCCGATCGCGGTCGACCACATCATGGCATCCGGTGCGCTGCCGCCGGCATTTCCGGCCGTGAGGGTCGACGGCGAGTTCTACTGGGATGGCGGAATCCTGTCCAACACGCCGACCGAGGTGATCTTCGACGACAAGCCGCGGCGCAGCTCGCTCATATTCGCGGTCCATGTGTGGAACCCGCAGGGACCGGATCCGGACACTATCTGGGACGTGCTGAACCGGCAGAAGGAGATCCAGTATTCGAGCCGGATATCCAGTCACATCACCCGTCAGCAGCAAACACATCGCCTGCGCCACATCATCAGCCAGCTCGCCATGCAGCTCCCCGAGGAAGCACGCAACACCGAGGTCGTGCGCGAGCTGGCGAGCTGGGGCTGCACCACTCAGATGCACGTCGTGCGCCTGCTGGCGCCGCGGCTCGACGCCGAGAACCACACCAAAGACGTCGACTTCAGCCGCTCGGGTATTTGCATGCGTTGGGAGGCCGGCTATGCGGCCACCAGGAGCGCGCTCGAGGGCGCGGCGTGGAACGGCGAGTTCGACCCACTCGAAGGCGTGATCCTGCACGAGCCGGCAGTTGACCTGCCGGCGGCGGCCGAGTAGGCGCGATCGTCACGCTCCGGCGGCGGACATTTTCAGACGCAGCGCCAATACGCCGGCGATCGCAAGCGAGAGTGCGATCCCGGCGACACACGCAACCCAACCGAGCCGGTCGAACAGCTGACCGAGCAGGGCGGTGCCGACGAGGCCGCCGAAGAAATAGCTCGCCAGATAGATACCGCTCGCGGCACCCCGGTCGCTGGTCGCGGCGTGGCCGACGAAGCCCGTTGCGGTCGCCTGCGCGAAAAACGTTCCGATGGCGACCAGAACCATGCCGATCAGCACGGCCGGAAGGCTCGGCAAGAGCAGCAGCGGCAGGCCGAGCGCGGCGACCGCCAACGCGGACCAAAGCGTCGGACGGGTGCCAAATCGCCTGACCAGGGTGCCGGCCAGGAGCGTCGTCACGATCGAGGGCAGGAATACCAGGTAGACGAAACCGAGCTCCATCCGGCCGAGCGAGAGCGGCTCGCGCACGAGCACGAAATTCACATAGGTGAAGGTGCCGATGAAGGCGAACAGGATGCAAAAGCCGATCCCGAATGCGGCGCGCAACGGCCCGTTGCGCAAATGCGGCGACAAGGCCGCCAAGGGAGAGGATGCCATGCCGGAGTCCGCCATCGGCGGGGTTTTGCTGATCGTGAAATAGACCAGAACCGCGCCCGCCAGGTTGAGGGCGGCAAAGAAATAAAAGTTCGCTGCAAGTCCGAAATGGTCGGCCACCGCCGCCGAAATCAGTCGTCCGATCAGGTTGCTCGCGACATTGCCGGTGATGTAGGCAGCGAACGCGCCGCCGGCGTCCGCCGAGCTGCACTGCTCTCCCAGATAAGCGAGGGTGAGCGAGAACGCCGAAGCCATACAAAGCCCCTGCGTGACGCGAAGGATCGTGAAGGTCGCGATGTCGGGCGCGGTCGCGAGCAGCGCGGTGGGAATTGCGAGCAAAGCCAGGCTGATCAGAATCCCCAGCCGGCGATCGATCCAGTGGCTGAAGAAAGCCACCGCCAGGCCGGCGACCGCCATGCCCATGGTGCTGGCATTGACCGCAAATCCCATGGCGGCCGGCGTGACCCCATAGGCCCGGGTCAACGACGGCAGGATCGCCTGCGTGGCGAACAGATCGACAACCGTGAGGAAGGCGGTCAATCCGATCACGAAACCGCGCAGCAGCACGGCCGAAGCATGACCGTGCATCGGCATCGGGGCGGGCGTTGCGGCGTGCGACATCTGCGACATCTGCGACATATGCGACATGACGGCTCCGTTTTCGATTGTTGCGGGGGCGCAACGCGATTTGCGTCCCGGTCGCGCCCCGGAAACCGGGGCCGCATCGTCGCCGGGAGGATCGGTCGACTTTGTTCGCATTGAAAATGCCGCTTCGCTCTGGATTCGATAGCCGACCGCTATGCCGGCGCGCCTTGGCCGGCGACGACGCGTCATAGCGGACGGCTATCGATCTGGAAGCCAATCGGCATTTCAGCTTGCCCGCGTGCTCCCCGAATATGGCCCCGGTCCAATCGTGCTCGAGCAACAGGAGCTGTTCATGTCCGCGCGCATCGCCAAATTCTACTGGTCTACCCTCGCTGCCCTGTTCCTGATCACCGCGCCGCCGGCGGTGTCCATGGCGGGCGGTGACAACGGCGTCGTCAGAGTGAAAAGCGCGTATGCCGTCGACGAGACTGTCGCACGCTTGAAACAGGACGTGGCTGCCAAAGGCATCAAGTTCTTCAGCGAGATCGATCAATCCAAGCTGGCGTCGGAGGCCGGAATCAAGCTGCGGCCATCGACCCTCCTGGTTTTCGGGAACCCGCCGCTCGGGACCCAGTTCATCACCGCCAATCCGGAGGCCGGTCTCGACTGGCCGGTTCGCCTGCTCGTGTTCGAGGACGAGTCGGGCGCGGTATGGACGGCCTATACCGACTTCGCCTGGATCGCCCGCCGTCACGGCATCAAGGATCGAGAAGCGCAATTCAAGATGGCATCGATGGTAATCGAATCCATTACCGCAAGCGTCAAGGCGAAATAGAAGACGCAGCCGGACCCGCTGAATAGCACGCAGCTATCGAGTCCAAAGCCACCCGGCATTTCCAATCCGCGACCGCCCGGCCGATGCTTCCACCGTCGAGGCCTTCCCCCGGCCCGCGCGAACAAAGGAGAAGACAAAGATGTTCGAACCTACCGACAGCACCCGAGCCTGCGGCCGAAACGCCGCTCTCACCTGTCTCGGCATCGCCGCCGTAATCGTCACCGTGTCGTCGGCGACGGCGGGCGAATGTCCGGCCGGCAAGATGACGGCCGGCGCTCGTGAAGCGGCGTCGTTTCCGGCCAACGGCGTGACCGACACGGTTCTCGCCGCGATCGACCTCGCCAAGGAACCGGCGAACCTCAAGGATCGCCAGCTCCGCTTCCGCAAGCTCACCATCGAGCCCGGCGGCGTCGTACCCTGGCACAGCCACGCCGATCGTCCGGCGATCATCTACGTCGCCGAAGGCGAAATCGTCGAATATGCGAGCAACTGCGCCGAGCCGATCGTGCACAAGGCCGGCGAAGTCAGATCGGAGACGAGCGGGACCTCCCATTGGTGGAAGAATCTCGGAACCAAGACCGTGGTCCTGTTCGTGGGCGACGTGCTCCACGACAAGAACGATCACAACATGTAGCAAAGGTGGAGGTTTCCCGGAGGCAGTGGCGCTTCGTCCAACGCGCGTGATGAAGCGTCACCCTCTCGGTCGTCGGAGAAATCAGGGCGAGCCCGTCATTTATTCGAGGCCATGTGCATTTTGGTTTGTACCGGGAATTCGACCCCTTTGCCTTTATCGAAGCTAACGGGCTACGCGCGCCAGCGTCAGCTTGAGGGCTCCGCCAAGGCAAGGCTGCTGATGACTACGAGCGCCTTCAAGAATCAGATCCCAAGGCCCTCAAGATCGGCCGGACGTTAGTCTACCGAGTATTGGAGGCACGCCTAGTCGTCATGTCGATCACGAGAAAGTCAATCTGACACGACGGCAGAGCACATATAGTTGATTGGTTCGTATACTTTGCGAATTCACCTCATGAAATGCGGCTTAAGTCGCGACCCTCAACATATCGCGTCAATATTTGGCCTCGGGTACGTAACTTTTGTCATTGCCCCTGCGAAATAGTTGCCGTGTGAGCCGAGATGGCCCGACTGACGAACACGAACTCGTACCACTCAAGAACATCTTTCAAAGGGAGCGATCCATGATCAAATGCACATCTCTAATGGTTGTTGCGGCCGTTGTCGGGTTCATGCCGGCTCTTTCGACCTTGGCAATTGCCCAATCGAAGGACGCGCTGAGCATCGCCGACAATGACAGCATTTACATTGATGCAAAGTCATTCAAAATTGTGCCAGGAAAAGCTGAGGGTGATGCCTCTGCTTTGATCAAAAAGCTCGATGCTAGAGACTTAGGTCCAGGCGAAATCATTTTTCGCTCGGGTGGTAAGCTTTATATGGTAGCCGCCCCGCCTGACCAGCAGCGCTACGGCAGCGATCGGCGAGATTACGGCAGCGACCGCTACGGCAGTGATCGCCGGGATTACGGCAGCGATCGCTACGGCAGCGATCGGCGGGACTACGGCAGCGACCGCTACGGCAGTGATCGCCGAGATTACGGAAGCGACCGGCGCGACTACGGCAGCGACCGCTACGGCAGCGATCGCCGAGACTACGGAAGCGACCGGCGCGACTACGGCAGCGACCGCTACGGCAGCGATCGTCGAGATTACGGCAGTGATCGCCGAGATTACGGAAGCGACCGGCGGGACTACGGCAGCGACCGCCGAGATTACGGCAGCGATCGGCGGGATTACGCTAGCGACCGACGCAACTGCGACCCGCAAGATAGTGGCACCCGCCGAGACTGCGATCGACGGGACTACGGCAGCGATCGCCGAGATTACGGCAGCGACCAGGTCGTTATCAACGATCCGGACTATGCGCAGTACAAGCTGAAGAAGATTTTCGAGGACAATTGGACCGCGAAAGACTCGAAATAACCAGGCTGAAGTCTTGCCGCCAAGAGTCTTGCCGCCATGCGTCGTGTCCGGCATCGGAAGCCGGAGCGGAGAACAGGCCCGGATGACCGGCAGTGCCGCCGCTCTTCCGCCGACGGAACAGCTGCAGAGGAGAAATCATGACTACCTTCAGGTATGCACCCCGAGCCTTCGCCGCTGTGGTCATCGGATTGGCGGCAGGCCTCTCGACCTTGCCGGCAGCTTGGTCGCAAGTTGTGACCGGCACCATCGCCGACCACGACAGCGTCTTTGTCGACGGACAAACCTTCAAGATCACGCCCGGAATGGCAAAGCCTGACGCCGCCGACCGGATCAAGGCGCTGGGAGCCCGGGAGCTGGGTCCGGGCGCCATCATTTTTCGCTCGGGCGAAAAGCTTTACATCCTGGGCGCCCCGCTGCTTCTGCAGCGGGGCGGCCCTGCCGGGCCTGAGAGCCAGATGGTCGATGCGCAGACGCCCCGGCTTGGTCGACTCCACATTCAATATGATCCGCCCAAGAACTCCGAGCATCAGAAGCTCTACGAGATGCTGAAGGAGAACCGCGCGCTGGAGATGGTGCAGCAGATCCTCAGCCCGTTTCGTCTGCCGGTCGATCTGACGATAAAGACATTGGGATGCGACGGCCTGATCAATTCCTGGTACAGCACCGACGATTCGAAACCGACCGTGCACATGTGCTACGAGCTCATGCAAAACATTATGCGGACCACGCCGATGGAAAATATCCATGCGGATATCACCCAGCGTGATGCGATGGTCGGCCAGTTTCTATTCTGGACCTTCCACGAGGTCGGGCATGCGTTTTTCGATATCTACCGGCTGCCCCTGTTCGGACGCGAGGAGGATGCCGCCGATCAATTTTCCGGCTACATGATTCTGCAGTTCGGCAAGGATCAGGCGCGCCGATTGATCGAAGGGGCCGCCTTTTCGGCCGAGGAGTTCATGAAGGACTTTGGTCCGATGAATAATTACGCGAGCGTTCACGGCCTGCCGCAGCAACGTTTCTACAATCTCCTGTGCCTGGCCTATGGCGCCGATCCAACGCTGTTTGCCGACGTCACGAACAACATGACGCAGATGGGATTTATTCCAAAGCGACGGGCCGACAACTGCGAATATGAATTTCAAGCGTTCGACCATGCCTTCAAGACCGAACTCGAGCCCTATATCGATACACAATTGGCGAAGACGGCGATGGATATGACTTGGTTTACTGAACCGCATCCGATGCCGCCGCGCTAGGGAAGGTTGCCACTGCGGTTGCGCGATCGCGGCGATCCGGGGCTGGGCGGCAGAATGCCCGCCTGCCCGGGCTAACCCTTCCGTAACCCGGGCCTTTTTCACAAGCCGGACATCCACGCCTGAGACCGAACTGGCTGGCTGGGGCGCCTGGATTCGAACCAGGGGATGGCGGAATCAAAATCAGTTTGATTATCCAATGATTTCAAGGTGCATTTGGAAAAAATGCCGAAAATGGCCTCTAATGATATCAATAGCTTGGCAGCCGTTTCCAAATGAAAAGCTCGCCACCCATGACCGTGCCAGCGCGGCGTTCGGTCACGGTCCGTCCCTTTGCGGGCACATCGACAGGCGTAGTCGGTACCGGAGGGGTTACGTCTCCGGGTTGATAAGCGCTCAAAATGTCAAATGGATGTGCGATTGGCGGAGACAATTGACGTAGATCAATACTCGCCTGGTTTTCTTATTCATGTCTGGTCACTGGCGGCGCCCCAAATGTCGGCTTTGGCTCACAAAAGCCGCACCCAAAGCCTCGTCCGCTTCAAAAGTATTTTTGGGATCATCGCCCCGTGACAGCTCCCCGTATCGGACTCGCGCTAGGCAGCGGCTCTGCCCGTGGCTGGTCGCATATCGGGATCATCGAATCATTGGCCGAAGCCGGCATCGAAGCCGACATCGTCTGCGGAACTTCGATGGGATCGCTGGTGGGCGCGGCCTACGTAGCCGGGCGCCTGACGGAGCTACGCCAATGGGCGGAGATTGCCAGCTGGCGTGAGATTGTCGGACTTATGGATGTCCAGCTGTCCGGCGGCGGACTGATCAGCGGCAAACAGGTGGTGTCTTTTTTGAAGGGGCTGGGCGTCCAGGAGCCAATTGAGAGCTACACCAAACGATATGCAGCAGTCGCAACCGATCTGGTTAGTGGCCGCGAGATTTGGCTGGAGTCTGGACCAATTCATGAGGCGGTGCGCGCCTCGATCGCGCTGCCCGGAATTCTCAGTCCGGCAAAAGTTGGCGATAAATGGCTTGTCGATGGCGGGCTGTCCAATCCAGTGCCGGTCTCGGTCTGTCGCGCTCTCGGCGCTGACGTGATTATCGCGGTTAATCTCAATGGTGATCTATTGGGGCGACGCTTTGCGAGCGAGGCCGACGCAGAGACGACCCTGCCTTCGCGCCTCCCGAGCGACTTCCTCAATCG
>Ga0209068_10001771_pt1 | contig 10724 bp, 17 predicted proteins | sample ColStrG_CSR_2012_FD_187200 | JGI IMG/M metagenome (GOLD analysis project Ga0209068, IMG submission 187200) | Freshwater sediment microbial communities in response to fracking from Pennsylvania, USA - Cold Stream Run_MetaG_CSR_2012 (SPAdes)... | ecosystem: Environmental > Aquatic > Freshwater >...
ACAGTTGGGCACCACCTGCCAAGTGCCATCCCGCGATCGGACAAAACCATATGATCGGGCGACAGCGGGGTTGCCGAAGATATGGGGGTGAAAGACCGGATTGACCCCGTCCAGGCTGCAAGGGAGCACAAACCCGCCGCATTGGCTCGGGTCGTCTCGGCAGGACGACCCAGCAGCGGAAGAGATGCCGAGAACAGCTGGGGCGGTGATGACTGCAAGCGTCACGAAAGCAATCTTTCCATTCACGGTGGCCTCCTCCTATTACTCCGACGCGACACGGATCTATGGGTGGTTTCAACGCACGGCAAGAGCTTCGGCACCATTGTCGTGGGTCAGTTCAGCGCCACTGCACACCGGTTAGGCTGTCTCGCCCCGATCGTTCTCTCCAATTTGGTCGGACATCGGCACTGACGATGCCACACGACGTGCACACCATGCGCGGGCCTTAGGCGGGAACCCGAAAGGCATCGGCCAAATGAGGGAAAATGCGTCAAGTTTTTGGCACAATAAAACAAGACGCTCCCAAATTAATTGAATATGCCGTGCGCTCCTGGTGACGGGGGCGCAGTGCGGCTGATCGGCTCGGACCGTGATCTTGGTCGGGGCTCGGGCAACCAGATTTGAATGGTGTCTGCGTCATCTGGTCATGACCCAAAATGAACCAGCCCACATGCCCCAGCTAACGCTGCGGCATTCTCTCCCTTGCATTGCCGTGATCCTCTTCGGACCATATGCTAGGCAACAGGAAGAATCGTGTAATGAGCAAGGCGAGAAAAGCCGCCGTGGCGAAGGCGGCGCGGAAATCTGACCCGCTGCGCAATGATGAGACTGTCGCCCGCAATCTGCGGCGCTTCCGTATCGCGCGCGGGCTGAGCCAGACCGCCCTGGGCGAAGCTGTTGGCGTCACGTTTCAGCAGATTCAGAAATACGAGAAGGGGACGAACGCGGTCGCGCCGGGGCGGCTGCGGCAAATGTGCGAGGTTCTTGGAGTTGCACCGGCCGAGATGTTCGGCAAGCACCCCGAAATTGACGGCGAGCCTATCCCGGAGATGACGCCGTGATCATACCGGACGCTGACTGCCTTGAATAAGATCAAGAGCGACCGCGTCAGGCGGTCCATCGGCGCGATGATTGAGGAGTTGGTGGGTAGTAGTCAGTGACAGCCGGTCGATATTCTGCGCTCAAAGCAAAACGAACGCGAGATCGCATGTTGGCGAGCGTCATCGGCGGGCCGCTGTAGCGGTGTGGCGCAAATGAGTATCTTAGGACCGGGCTCGTTGGCCCTTTGGGAAAGCGGCCCGCGTTGGTGGAGGGCGCCCTCCGACGCGGGCCTAACCCCGGCCAAAGGGGCGACCGATGGCCAAGGCTAGAGGCATAGTACTCTCAATCGCCATTGAGCTGTATAGCTCACCTTGACGCGACGCCGACATGCCCGGTCGAGCCCGTTCAATCGAGATAAAGCCGAACTGATCGAAGGCGGCACCAATCTTGCCAATGCGCGCGATTCACCATCGCCGATGCGCAGGGTGGGCCACGCTTGCCCCGCGCCGACAGCGCGAGCGCCACATAAACGGGGACCCGCCGGAGCGGCCCCGGCGGGTTTTTTAATGGGCGTGCAATTGACCCGCGGGCCGTGATATCTTTCGCGCAAACACGGGCTACAACGCAAATGCGCAAACTCACGCTCGCCGTAGTGCCGCTGGCCATGAACATCCTGACATCAGCCCAGGCCGCCGATCTGATCGCGCCTCCGCTGTCGCTGGAGAGGGAGACGGCGTTCGGTGACATCTGCCGGCCGCCCCCGTGGTACCGCGGCTGGTCGCGGCTGGCCCCGTTCGTGTGCAGCGAATCTCTGTGGTGGCCGCGCTACTATTATTACGTAGCAGGAAGTGGACCTCATCGGCATCACTACCGATGAGGTGGCGGCTCTGAGCAGCCTGCTAGCTGCGTTATTTCCGATCTCCCGCCATGTCTGCCGCTCGCCGCGCCGGACTCACGGGCGGGCTTCCTACGGGCTTGGCCGGTTTTGGCGCCGCACAGTCTAGCGTGGTCGCTCCCGATCCTGCCTGTAGCGCCTGCGGTGGTGACGCCGTTCGTGCGCTTGGGCTGCACCAAAGCAAACAAGACCGAACAGTAAGACAAGGCCGATACCTTGCGCAGCTATACTCCACGCTCGCCTCATCGCGGCGGTCGCGTGCTGCCATTAGCTTACTGTGGTCAAGGTAGTTCGCAGAGTGTAACTAGAATTATTAGCTCTTTTGATTGCATCGATAGTTGAACGGGCCGAGGATTGGAGGGTTGCGAGGTCTGTAAAGCCTTGTTCATGAAGGGCGAGCTGCTCCTGAAGTTTCATGCTCTCCGTTGTCGCCACTTCCAATTTTTCGGTAAGGTCCTCCTGCTGCTGACGAGCAGTCTTCAAGAGCTCATCCGCATTAGGTTGCGCCCGGTGGACAATCGATCGGATGATCTTCCAACCGATAAAGCCCACAACTAGAAGCAATGGAATATCGACCGCCACCAAGGCTTCCCAAAATTCGGAAGTAAGTAGCTGTTGTACCATAGCAATCCCTCGAATGCAGTGACGTTACACCCTACCCCATCCTAGAATAAAGAAAAAGGGGATGGGCATTGAGCAAGCGGTGGCCCATGTGCAGGGCAACGGCAAACCGAAGCAGGTGTTCTTGCAGCAGTCGCTGAGGACCAAGGAAAAACGGGACGCTGAACGCCGGGCAATTCCGGTCCTCCTCGAGTTCGACCGCATCCTTGCGCAGGCGGAAGCCTTGATTGCCGAACGACCCCTGCGACAGAGCCTGACTGAAGCGGAGATCAAGGCTATTGCAGACTTCTATGCCTCAGAGCTGGCTTCCGATGAGGATGACAACCATCTATACACCAGTTTCCGCCGACGACTTGCTATCAGCTGCCACAGTTTTGTTTGCGCACGTCAGTGGCACGCTGAAGTGCAACTTCTTGTAGGCACGAATGCTCTGGCCAAGTGAAGTGAATCTGACGCCACAGACCATGAGAGAAACACGCGCAGCTTTCCGAATCAGCAAGTCGCAGGGTTACTGGAGTTACAATTCTTCCTCCGTATGTGTATTCCACCTCGACGCGGTGCGGAGATATCGCCGAATCTCGGGTCAGGCGATTGGAGCGTGTTTCGCTCGCCACTTCGGACCGGGGCCGCGCATATAGTGCTCCTCGGGCCGATAAGGATCACACAGAGGTTCCGTCAGCGCACGGCGGGTACGCTCCCAAATTCGGGATGTCCAGCATAGCATGCGCGCATGCAAAGTGTTTCTGATCATCCTATGTCCCTCACAATTGTCGAAAGACGAAGTCGTCGTTCCTCGGCGGATGGAGTCCTAGTCTCCTTCGCCTAAACGGCTCATGTCCGAGACGTTAAAGTTTCGTAAGCGACGTTGCATTGGAAGTCGACAACCACCATTTGGGATTCGCGGATCAGATCGATGGCGGCAAATGCCGAAGGAGCGAGAGATGCGGTGGGTTTGGATCGCACCTGCTGTTCGTGAAAGCGTTGGTTCAGGTCGACCGGAGCCGCGGTCTTCATCAGCGAAGTACTTGTCCTAACGGGGCATTGTCGATGCTTGGATCACTCAAGAGGTTAATCTCAAATCTTGTTGATGGTGCGAAATCACAAAATCGATTCGAAAACAAAAACTGCCTGCTCGCAACCGCGGCGTTGCTCATTTGTATAGCGACCGTCGACAGAGAAATGTCGAAGGCTAGGCGGAGAAAGCTTCACGCCACTCTGAAATCAAGTTTCGAACTCGATGATCTCACCACCATTCAGTTGATCGATGACGCCGACGCAGCCGACCGAAGCGCGATTGATCTCTACCATTTCACCCGTCAGCTTAATGATGCTATCGACGACGAAGGCCGCCGCCAAATCGTTAAGATGATGTGGGAAATCATTTACGTTGATGGGAACGCGAACGAATTTGAGAGCAATATCATTTGGCGTGCCGCAGACCTGCTAGGGGTGCCTTCTCGCCAGCGTATCGAACTTCGCCAGAGAGTTGCAGCTGACAGGGCTGCTTCGGCAGCACGTCCACATCGCCAACCTGGGCCTGAGCAGGAGGCCGCCTTCGCGAGAATTCACGACGCACATTTTGATGTGCCGCGCGCTATGCGTAGGATTAGGGGCGGCGCCGAAAGTTAGGTTAAGTAAGACGAGTGTTGGCAGCCACCAATTCTTATTCGTTCGTCTCTCTCGAGCCTCTTCGCTGGGCATCTCCGCGGCGGGGCTGCCATTAATCAAGTGTTTGATAAGGTGCAACAGCAGCGAATGCCGACCCCTTCTCTCAGCGCCCCCGACTGCGCAGCCGGTCGAAATTGCGCTTGCTCTCCGAGAGAAGGGCTGGGTGCCCTATCGCATCCGATTCGAGCCGGAAGAAGACGTGTTGATCGCCAAGGTTATCGACAGGGGCCGGGCTGCCTGACGACCAGTTTGCACCCCTGTACCTTTCCACCACTGTGTTGCGGCAATACAACGCGCAACCAAAATCGACCCCCCGATCCAGCTTTCAGGTGGACGACACGCCCTCGCGTATGCTCCGCTTCCATAAGCGTGAGTTCTTTTCCATAAGCGTGAGTTCAACCAAAGTAGCTCCATGAGTGCTGCCTCACCAGCGCGTCGCGTGCGCAGCAGGTTTATGAGCATCGGTTTATGGACCTCGGTTGCCACATTTGTTGTTATCGAAGGCGACGCTCTCCTGGAACAATCGGAAATTGGGCACGCGAGCACTTCGTTTATGCTTGGCACCGCTTGTCTTGCCGCGGCAGCTTGCATAGCGCTTTTCGCAATCATCGCAGCAATCGGATTGGCGATCTCCGCTGCGTTCAGCGATGAGCCTCCCCAGCAGCAATTGGGTCGCGCCCAGGATGCAGCGGCAGCCCCGCCTGCTCACACAGACCCTTCACCGGGCGTTTCGCTGGCTCTTGGACGCCGTAGCACCCGGCAGCAAACAGGTCAGTCCTACTCACATCGGCGCCAGTGAGGTCAAGGCCGAGATGCTGGCGCCGGCGGTCTGAAGCTGCCATGGCGATCGCCGTGGCAGCGTCCTAGATCCGCCTCGGCTATCGGTGCAGCGCCCGCTGCGGCGTCGCCAGGGCGGCGGACCACTGTGCCGGGCTTCGTCGTTTGGTGGGGTTTGTTGCGCTCAGCGAGTTCGTATGGCCGCGATGCTCTTGCGCAGGGCGTCAACCCGGAAGGCCTGCAGGTCGTCGTACTGCCGCATGGTCACATCCCGATAGCCAGGATTCCAAGCCGACCACGCGGTGCGCACCGCTTGGAGCTCGACGGCGCAGCGCCCCATGACCACCTGCGTCGCGGTTTCGAGGTCAATCGGCTTGAAGGCAACCACCTTGACCTCGCGCGCCACGCATTCGGTTACCGGTGCAACAAGTGCAGCCATGTCGAGATGGTGGAGCACAAGCCCGCTGAAACCCGATGATCGACAAGGAGCGCCGCCTGCTGGAGTTGCTTGCCGGGAGCCTGATGGTGCCACCGACTTGCCGTTGCTGACGCAGGGCTTTCAGTTCAAAGTCATACTCCGCGTCATAGGCGCCGGGTTCGCGACAGCGGCCTCAGAGCGCATGGTTGCCGCCGGCCGCTCGGTCGAGGTTTCTCGGGTGCGGATCACGGACGCGGCGCGGCGGGAGCTGGCGGACCGGCAGGGATAGCTGGAAGTCACGCGAACGGCTCAATCGATTTCAAACGGAGAGACGAATGGCCACCAAAACGGCCCGGCAAATTGTCATCGACAAGAACACCGGCCTGTCGCGTTACGTCCAACGAAAAGCCCCGGCTGTGGCCCGCCGGGGCTCCGGTGATCTCAGGGTTGGGCTAGGCGATGGAGAGAGAGAACACCCCGAGGCCGCCAACGGAATAAGTATATACCACCAGCTGCGAGGCGCATAGCCCAAAGGTTGTGCGTCGGCCTGTCAGGTTGCGCGCCTTCTGAGCGGCTTTGGCCTACCGCCGACCAGCAGGCGAATCATCGTATATTGTTGGTGTGAGGAAGTGCGAATCGTGGAGTGTTTGATTTTTTTGTTGCAGCGATAGGAGGCGCACAATGAGGTTTGGACTTGCGCTCTCTCTCGTTCTCGTGGGGTTCGCGCTCGTGGGGGTGTTTATCTTTATCCCTTTTGTTAGCGCCTACGCGTTTTGGATTGTGATTACTGCCTATGTCATTCTCGCTGCTTCCCGAAAAGGCGGTTGGGATTGGGATTGATTTTCCCGAGGGGGCGTAAACCCGAGCCACCCGAAGTTGACGGCCGCCGGCAGCGCAGGACACGAAAATCTGACTGCGCCTTCCAAAGCCGTTCTGTCACCTTAGCCGCTATCGCGCTGCATCGCGAACCGAACGGCGAACCGCGCCTGCCGCTCGCCGGGGAGGAGCTGGGCGATAACTTCCGGCTCTTGATCGTAGACGCCGCTGCGATCGGCGCGGCCGGCTTTCACCAGAAAAGGCGCGTCGGGAAGTAGGGCCCCGGTCCTTGCGTCGATCGCCAGGCACACGAGCACCATTTCTTTCATCGCCGCTCACCGCTGCCCAGCGCTCAGGCTCGAAAGGGCGATCATTATGGCCCAATAAATGCGGGCCTTATACAGTTTGGTATCACGTGCCAAGTGTGGTCCCGCCCTTGGACGAAACCATAGTAGGCTTTGGCGAAGGCCGGATTGCCAAAAATTTCAGGGTGATAAACCGGATTAACTCCAACCAAACTGCAAGGCGTCACATGCGGGCCCTCGCGGTCATAATTATAACGTGCCCAAGCTGCTGAAGGGTACCGAGAACGACCATTGTGGCGGCAACCGCAAGCGCGACGAAAGCCATCTTGCCACTCATGGCGGCTTCCTCCTTTTACCCCGACGCGACACGGATCTATGGCCGGTTTCAACGCACGGCAAGAGCTTCGGGATTGTTGTGGGTCAGCTCAGCGCCACTGTGCGCCGGTCAGGCTCTCTGGAGGCGGTCGTTCACTTCAATTCGGCCGCACGTCTGCGCCTATCATGCCGCACCTAGTACACACTGCCCTCCGGTCCAGGTCCAGGAGCGCGGTGTCGTCCGGCCAGCGGTCCGCGTCGATAACCGCACTGTGATGGCAGAGGCCGGTGGAGCAGTAGATCAGCAATCGCCGGACGCCATGCCCTCGGATACGACCGAGCGTCACTGGCGAGCTTTGGTACTGTTGCCGTCGCCGTTTGGCCGGTGGGTCGTCGCGGGGATCGCGCGCACGCATCAGGCAGTATAGCGGAAAGTCGCGAAATCGCTGGGTGGTCAATTTTAAACAGACCCACTTTCTGGCCCCTTGCTACTGTCTCGCCCGGATGGTGACAGAGGGGATTACGATGTTTACGTATGCCGAGTGCCAAGCGGTTGCAGAACAGAAATTAGCGGAAGCTGAACGCGACCCGCAGCATAGCAAACGCCTCCAAAAGTCCGCCGAAGCTTGGCTTTTTCTCGCGAATAAACTGATACAAGCCGAGGGGACGAACCGTCGGGCTGGCTCATTCCTTGTCGATCAAGATAGAGGCTGACGCCGCGCGCTGGCGGCGATGACCAGTACGATCGCCATCGGGTCGCAGCACAGAACCATCCGCCGGATCAGCAGCCTCAAGGCCTGCTCGTTGTCCAGCCCGACCAGCGTGCACCGCAGCAAACGGGCCTATTCGATCAGCTCATCGGCGCGCGCGAGCACCCGTTCACCGGTGTCCGCACTCCGTGAAAATGTAGTCTTTTGCTGCCGCTATTTCATGGTAGGCGGCCCCGCATTTGGCGTCCTTCTGAGTGGGCGCGAACGTGTCAGACGCAGCGTCATAGGCAAACTCGGTATCCCCATTCGTTTGTGTCCACGAATGTCTTGCTATCCTTCTCCATGAATCGGGATTCGAGTTGCGTGCTCATTGCTCATCTGTGTGCTGCTCCTACCGCTTCACCTGTGCCCGTAATCCGTGAAAACGTAATCTCTTGTCTTCACGATCGTGTGGCACGCGAAGCCGCACATGGCGTCGTTCCCCTGCGGCGGCTTGGAGGCCAAGGTGCCAGGCGTGAACGTATCGGATGCAGCGTCATACTCGAACACGGCCCATCCCCCCCCCACCGCTGTCCGCGAACCTCTTGTTGTCCTTCACCATGAAGTCGACGTCATGCTGGGAGCCTGGCACCGTCGCTGCGGGGAACGTCTCCATCCTTTTCGGGTTCCAATGGATCTTCGCCATCTTGGCGCCGTCGGGGAAAGGTTTGCCGTTGCCGGGAACGCCGGTCAATGGCTGACGTTACAACCAACAACATCTTTCGTTATCTGAGTACTTCGTGGGTATTCGAGTAGCGTTACGCCAGCGCGACTTTAAGTGGCGTTCTGCCCGAATTTCGAGTATAAAGAGCCGCCTTTCCCCCCGAAAGGCATCGGTCCCGATCGTCACTCCGCATCCCCCCGATGACCCTGGCGGTCGGGACCACCTTCAGCTCCACCACGTCGGTGCCATACCAAAAAAAGCCGCTCTTAAACGAGCGGCCTTGCCGATCAAGTCAGCCGATGTATTCCACGCGCCTCTGCTCTTCGACTTCAGTTGGCGTTGTCGGTTGAGCCGGAAGCTGAAGGACTGTCGCTTCTTGTCCCTCGGAAAGGTCGGCCAAGAGTACAATTCTCCCATCCGAAAACTCCAGCGCATCATGGTGCATCCGAAGCACGTTTTTGTTGATCTGCCGAAAGATTGCCGTCTTGTGAGCGAGTGTTTGTTGCATCGACCATATTGGGCCGAAGGCACCAGTTGCCACCTCCTCGCTAAAAGCCAACTCGGTTCCTGGTAGGAGGCATACCGCCACAGCAGGATTTTCTTGGGCAGCGAACCCACGCGTACCAGTCCCGAAATTGTGCGTGGTGAGCTTGTCGCCGACATTTGCCGGCCGCGACATGATATTTTGAAGACTATAATCGCACCTGCCGAACTCCTTTGTCAGAGCCCCGCAACCCCATGCGAACTGGAAAGCTCCCATTGCGCTGGGCCGCTGTCAAATTAACTTTCGGAGTGGAGAGTCGTGCCAGGTCTGCAACCCAGCGGGTGTTCCATTTAGAACACGTGATCAACACTGGTCGTTTCTTTCAGGAACCACGTCCAACAAGCCGATAAATACGCACATCACCGACCAATCAATCGGTCGCAATCACTCAAAGGAGAATACCACGTTGAACGAAAACAAACGTAAGAACAAGCTGATCAATGGTTTCCATATCAGTCCCTCGCTTCTGGCCATGGTCGAGTCAGAATGCCGATCCGACAGACGAATTTCTCGGAATTCATTCGGCATGCCCTGGTGGCTACGATGAAACGTGGTCGGTATAGCGCAATCGCGGAATGACGATTGTCCAACGGTTTGAGGCCCGAGATTAAACTCAGGAAAACCGGTGGTGTTCATTGGGAGAGGGTGGGCGGCTAAGCGGTTTGGCTGATTCCAAGCTCGCAGCTGATCTTCAACCATGTAAAGGCAGCATGCCGAGGCGTTCAGCAATCAACACAAGCTCCGCAAGCGTTTGAACCTCGCACTTCTCCATGACCTGCTGACGATGCGCCTTAATGGTCCGTTCGGCAACATCCAATTCATAAGCGATCTGCTTGTTAAGCTTGCCGCGAACGACCAGCGAAAATACTTCCCTTTCACGCGCAGTGAGCCTGGAAACAAGTGACTGAAGGGCGGTAATTCTGCTATCTTGCTCCCGGAGTCTCTCGTATCGATCCAGCGCGCGCCCAATTGCGGCAAGCAGATCCTTTTTGGGCACAGGTTTGATCAGGAAATCCTCTGCACCGGCCTTGATGGTCCGGACGCTCGTCGGAACGTCGCCGTAACCCGTCAAAAAAACAATCGGTAACTTGTGTCCAATCTGGCGCAACCGCTGCTGCAACTCCGGGCCGTTCAAGCCTGACATTTTAACGTCAAGTAAAATGCAACCGGGCTCGCCGCCGCGGAGTTTGTCAAGCAGCTCCGAGGCGGAGCCATAGAGCGCGACCTGATAGCCACTGGCGCCCAACAAACGGGCAATTGCCGCGCGGAAAGGCGCATCGTCATCGACCACATGAACGATGGGCGGCGCGGTTGTCACGCCGCGAAACTCGGCTTCAGGGAAAACGGAAGCGCCGCTCCGATTAGCAGCCCAAGACATCGCTTCTTCGGCTTCGGCGCACTGCCGGAATTCATCGGCTTTGGACATGGCACACTCCCCAACTAAGCGGGATGCCTTATGACCGACATTTACACTCGCCGAGTGCAGGCTGTGCCTATCTGCGGGGGGAGTCTGTTCAAAATTGCTCAGTCCGAGAACCGCGCCAAATTCTCCAGTACGATAGCACCGCCCGGTGTTGCGATTTTGCAACAAGAAAAGTTTTTATGGATATGCTGCGGCGCGTATAGACCGTTACGCCATATTTCGGCAATGCACCTACCCCAGGGTGGTCCTAGTGCAATTCTAAATTGGGGACTCCCATGCGAGCGACCTTTCAGACGAGCGTTGCGGTGTTGGCTTTGCTGACCATTCCAATGGCTGCAGGTGCAGCTGATCTTAAGCCTGCCCCGGCGCCAGTAATGAAGGCGCCAATAATGGCGCCGGCCTTTAGCTGGAGTGGATTTTATATAGGCGGCAATCTCGGGGGGGCTTGGACCAATAGTACAATAGCTGACAACCTCTTCGGTCTGAGC
>Ga0209068_10001772_pt1 | contig 10723 bp, 7 predicted proteins | sample ColStrG_CSR_2012_FD_187200 | JGI IMG/M metagenome (GOLD analysis project Ga0209068, IMG submission 187200) | Freshwater sediment microbial communities in response to fracking from Pennsylvania, USA - Cold Stream Run_MetaG_CSR_2012 (SPAdes)... | ecosystem: Environmental > Aquatic > Freshwater >...
GGTGGTTGTGCGGGTAGGGGTGGTGCGGTAAGCCGGCAAAGAAGTACACTCTCTAAAGGATGATTGTCACCGTCCAGCAGCACATCATGTTCGAGCAGCGCCGCCGCCACCCTGAAGCTCGGGGGCGCTTTTCGTGGCTGCTCTCTGGCCTCACTCTAGCGGCCAAGATGATTGAGGCGCAAATCCGCCGCGCCGGTATTAGTGATCTTATCGTCGCCGCCGGCGGAACCAACGTGCATGGCGAAACACAGCAGAAGCTCGACGTGTTTGCGAACCAGGCTCTCTTGCATTGCCTCGGTGTGCGCGATAGCGTTGCCGCCCTCGTCTCAGAGGAAAACGAAGAGCCCCTCGTTTTCGACCGCGCCCCGGAAACCGGCGAGTACATTATCATCTTCGATCCGCTCGACGGCTCCTCGAACATTGATGTCAACGTCAATATCGGAACTATTTTCTCGATTCTGCGGCGTCCGCCGGGCGTGGGCCAAGATGTCAGCGCAGCCATTCTCCAGCAGGGTCAAAAGCAGGTTGCCGCCGGTTACATTCTCTACGGCCCCTCCACTATGCTTGTCTACACCACAGGCGACGGCGTTTTCGGTTTTACTCTCGACCCGGCCATTGGGGCCTTCGTCCTCAGTCATGACCGCATCAAGATGCCCGAACGCGGCAGCATCTATTCCGTCAACGAAGCCAATACCGACAGCTTTCCGCCGTCGTATACGCAATACTTCGCCGCTTTGCGCAAGAGCGGTTACAGCTCACGCTACATTGGCTCGTTGGTGGCCGATTTTCACCGCACCCTGCTTAAAGGCGGTGTGTTTTTCTATCCGCCGACGCGCTTGCATCCCAGCGGCAAGTTACGTTTGCTCTACGAGGCAAATCCGCTCGCCTTCATCGCCGAACAAGCGGGGGGAATGGCCACCAACGGCGCGTCACGCGTGCTCGAGATAGCGCCCAAAGACATCCACCAGCGCACCCCGTTCGTCATCGGCAGTCCGGTGGAAGTCAGCGGCTTTTCCAGTTAGCCATCCAGCGAGTTATACTGAACGAAATCGGCTTCACACTTCAATTTTGATTTAAGGGGTAATCGCGCCATGTCTTTACCGAAAGTGTTGCTTGTCTCTTTGTTTTCCCTCGCGCTGCACGCGCAATTAGTCAACACCACCTCGATTGTTGGGAACGTCACAGATCCCTCCGGCGCTCCCGTCGCAGGCGTTTCCGTTGCCGCCATCAACGCTGCCACCCAGGAAACGCTCCGCGCCACCACGAACGGCGACGGTTACTACGCTATTCAATTCGTCAAAATCGGAACCTACAATGTAACCGCCACTCAAGCGGGCTTTCAAATGGTGACAACCAACGGCATTCAAGTTGACGCCAATCAAACCGTCCGTACCGATTTTTCGCTCGCGGTCGGCCAAGTCTCTGAAAGGATCGTCGTCACCGCCAGCGCGCCGCCCATTTCCACCGACAACGCCAGCGTTAAAGAAGTGATTAGCGAAAAATCGCTCGCCGATCTCCCGCTCAATGGCCGCGACCCGCTACAGCTCGCTATCACCACTCCTGGCGTCATTCAGGGGCTCAAGGGAACCAACGGCACTCCGCCTGGCGAAGACTTTATTGGCGCGGGAACCCGCGAAATCCAAAACAGCATTTCGCTCGATGGAATCTCTATCGTCAACAACCTCATCACCACTACGCCGTTTCACCCATCGGTCGACGCTATTCAGGAATTCGAAATTCAGACGGGCACTTACACCGCTCAATACGGCGCATATCTGGGCGCACATCTCAATCTGCTCACCAAGAGCGGCGGCAATCAGTTCCATGGCGCTCTTTGGGAGTTCCTGCGCAATGAAAAAATGGACGCTCGCCCGTTCTTCCTGTCGCCTACCGCCCGCAAGGCGCCTCTCCGCCAAAACGAATTCGGCTTCGAAATCGGCGGACCCGTTGTCGTCCCAAAGCTTTACAATGGGCGCAATAAGACGTTCTTCATGGCCGATTACGAAGGACTGCGGGTGGTCCGCTCGGCTACATCGCTTGCTACCACTTTCACTACTTTGATGCGCGGCGGCAATTTCTCGGAAGTCGCCAAGCAACTCGTGTACCCAGGCACTACCACGCCCATCTCCGGCAACGTCATCCCAACACCGCTGCTATCTCAGCAAGCTCTCAACTACCTGCAATGGTTTCCCACTCCCAACGTTGGCGGAATATCAAACAATCTATCCGCCGTCTATCCCAACAACGACCGCTGGAATCAGAGCATCGACCGCGTCGATCAGAATTTCGGCGACAAAGTACGCATCTTTTTCCGCTATGCCTGGATTGACGAATCCATCCTGGCCGGTTCGGCCAATCCTTATCAATCGACCACCACACCCGTCACCACGAAGAATTGGGTCCTCGGCTACACCCAAACCATCACGCCAAACATGGTAAACGACATCCACTTCGGCCGCCAGACTCTCAATACGAACTCACTGAACTATTGGTATGTCAACAATCTCACGGACGCCGGCACTAAAATCGGCATCCCCGGCTTCACCGCCGATACCAGCACCAGCAACCCCGGCCTTCCCGTCGTCAGCATCTCATCCAACTACCTGGGCACCGGCAACGCCGCCACCAACTGGTTCCAGAACGACACCACATGGCAGGCCACTGACGCCTTTACCTGGACTCACGGCGCGCACACCATCAACGCCGGCCTGGAATTCCGTAAGCTCATTACCGGCCGCCAAGCCGTAAACAACACGCTGGGACTTTTCAATTTTACAGGCGTATACACAGGTAACGCCGCCGCCGATTTCCTTTTCGGCGTCTCGGCCGGCGACACCACGCCAGCTCCTCAGGTTCGCAATATCGCCGCTGAATGGCGGGATGGCTTCTGGGTCACCGATAATTGGCGCGCCACAAAACGCCTCACACTCGACCTCGGCCTGCGCTACGAGTTGCCAACGGTTCCCTACACGGTCAACGGCTATGCCACCATACTCAATTTGTCCATGACCGCGCTCATCCCCAGCAATCCTCCGCAACGCGGCTTTGAGCTGACTTCTCCGAATCACAAGGACTTCGCGCCGCGTATTGGGGCGGCCTACCGTGTCACCGAAAAGACAGTCGTCCGTCTCGGCTACGGCATCTACTACAATCCCAATCAAACCAACTCTTTTACATTCTTAAGTGTGAACCCGCCGTTCGCTTTCTCCACCAGCTATTCGGCTACGGCCAGCAATCCTATCCTCACGCTGTCGAACCCTCAGCCCGCGGCGTTGGGTAATTCGCCATCTTCGACGCCGAATATCATCTCGCCGGCGTGGCATCTGCCGACTGAAACCATGCATCAATGGAGCGCCGATCTGCAACAGGGACTTTGGGGGAATGGCGCGCTTGACATCGGCTATCTGGGATCGCATGCGCTCCATCTCGATCGGAGCTATCAGATCAACACACCCATGCCAGGCCCTGGCGCGATTCAGGCCCGCCGCCCCAACCAACTCTTCGGCACGATCCGCATCATCGCCAACGATGAAGTTGCCAACTATGACGGTCTCAGTTTCACCTACCGCCAGCGTCTAACTCACGGCGTCACGGCTCTCTCGTCATATACGTGGTCGCACACGCTCGACGTCACCACGGATTCCAACGGTGGCGGTGCGCCCATGAATCCCTTCAACTGGCATGCCGACTACGGTAGCGCTAATTGGGACATCCGACATCGTTGGGTCACCAGCGCGACTTACCAATTGCCGTCTTGGCAGAGCATCAAGTTCGCGGCCGCGCGCTACATGTTGGGCGGCTGGCAGGCCAATGGCATCTTTATCGTACAATCGGGCTTCCCGTTCAATGTGACTATTCCGACCGACCAGGCCAACACCGGTGTCGGCAATCAGCGGCCGAATCTCGTTGCCACGCCGTCGAACAACTGCGGCAACGGCCACTTGGTCAACTGCATCAACCTGGCCGCCTATCAACTGCCTACCCTCTACACTTATGGCAATTCCGGCCGCAACACGCTAGTGGGACCCGGTCTCCGTAACCTGGATTTCTCGCTTTTCAAGAATTTCTCGATCAAGGAGAGGGCGCACGTTCAATACCGGGCCGAATTCTTCAACTTGCTTAACACCCCAAACTTCAGCAATCCAAGCACTAGCTTGCCTTCGCCTACGGCCGGTACTAACACTTACAGCTCGCCCGGGAGCTTTGGCAACATCACGTCCACAAGCCACGATAATCGCTCTATTCAGATGGCGCTGAAGTTTGTGTTCTAGGCAAACGGCGCACACAAGCCGCAAAGATCCACTGGGGGCTGAGGCTGACGTCAACCAGGAGTTTCATGCCGCCGGAAGCGGAACTTCAATTTCTTCCACTCGCCAAGCGGCGTACGACGCCTGTGGAATGTCTTCTTTCGAGACATGGATACGCTAGCAAGATCTCCGCCCATGAACGCCCGGAAGCCACTAAGCCTACGATTGTGCCAACGGTTATGCGCATCTTCCGTAAACACGGCTTGCCCCCCATAATGTCGGGATTTCGGGTTACACGGTCAATTTGCGAGCCATCCACTTTCTTACCTTTAGCATGGCGCGACGAAGCCGCACGCCTCAATTCAACCCCGCTTTCCAGCGCTCAATCAAAACCAACTGCTTCTCCACTTGCTCCCGCTCTGGAGAATCCGGTTGCAGGCGGAGATAGGTCTCCAGATCCGATTTGGCTGCTCGATGGTTGAGTTGCCGCAAATGCACCAGCCCGCGATGGCGGTACTCCTCCGCATACTCTGGCATGGCTTGAATGAGGAGATCCAGGACTTGCCTAGCTTTGTCGAACGCCTCGCCGCGCATGTAAATCGCTTTGAGGTTGCTCAACATGCGGACCAGCATCTGCCTCTTGGTTACCGGCGCCAAGACAGCCGGATTTGAACGGAGATCCATGCCCGCCGCCTCTTTGGCCCGTGCGCACAAATCAGCGAATGTGAGAACTTGCCCAGCATGAAACGGATCGAGCCAGTAGCGAGATTCACTGTCCTCATAAGCCACGATGAAATGGCCGGGAAGCCCTACGCCATAGACAGTCCGCGACAAACGGCGCGCCACCTCCATATAAACGAGCGACAGCGAGATGGGGATGCCAAGCCGGCGCATCAGAACGGAGTTGAGACAACTATTGCGCGGGTCGTAGTATTCTTCTTCGTTCCCGCGGAACTGCATCACATCAAAGAGCAACTCGTTCGAAGCCTTGATGAAATCGAGGCCATTCGCGCGCGGGGTGAGCTGCGCATCGATCTGTTCGGCCAAATGATCGAGACGGAAGGTGAACGCTTCCGTATCCAGGCCCGGAAATTCGATGCTTGCGAGTTCGAGCGCAGCGATGTCAAGGGGAACCTTGGAACACTCGTCGCGCAGGGCATCAAGCAAGCTCTTCACGCGCATTAGCTTACCATTGCGTCCGCGTGACCTTGACTAGCGATATAGTAGCCAAACATGAACAGACGACAGTTTCTAGCAACCGCCGCTTCGCTTCCCGCCGGTACGCAGCTCTTTGCAAGGCAAACCCGCGCGGCCGACTCGCGCATCGAAATCTTGCTTGACGAACCGGGCGCCACGATAGCCCCCGAGATCTACGGCCATTTTGTGGAGCATCTGGGTGGCACGGTCTACGACGGTATCTGGGTGGGCGAGCAAACGGCCATTCCGCACGTGAACGGCGTACGCAAACAGTTGATCGACGCGTTGCGCAAAGTGAAGCCCGGCATGGTCCGCTGGCCGGGCGGATGCTTTGCCGATCAATACGATTGGCGCGATGGCACCGGACCGCGAAACAAACGCCCGCGCCGCACCAATTTTTGGGTGGATGCGCAGGAATGGCCGGCGAACGCCAACCGCAAGGGCGCACAGGTGTATGAGCCGAATCAATTCGGCACGGTGGAGTTCGCGCGCTTCTGTGAACAACTGGGAGCGCAGCCCTATTTCGCCGCGAACTTACGAAGCCTTCCGGCCGCGCAACTCTATCAGTGGGTGGATTATTGCAATTCCCCGGCGGGCTCCACCACGCTGGCAGAGCAGCGCGCCGCCGATGGACACGCTGAGCCGATGAGTGTGCGTTTCTGGGGAGTGGGCAATGAATCCTGGGGATGCGGCGGCAACTTCGATCCGGAAGACTATGCCAGCGAGTTCCGCCGTTACACCGCTTGGGTTCCTTCGTACGGCACGAAACTGGCGCTGATTGGGTCGGGCCCAAACGACGACAACTTTGCCTGGACGCGCCGGGCGTTCGCCAAACTCGGCCGCGACGGCCTGGCGAATATGTGGGGCTGGGCTATGCACCACTATTCATGGAACGCCAGTGGGCATCCGCACGCCGAATGGTACAAGGCCAAGAGCGATGCGCTCAAGTTTGACGCGCAGCAATACTATTCCGTCCTGCGCGATGCCGACGATATGGAACGCCTCATCGCCACTCATTGGGACGTGATGGCCGAATCCGATCCCAAGCACAATGTGAAGCTGGTTGTCGATGAATGGGGCGCCTGGCATTCACCGGGTACGGAACCATTCCCGGAAGCGCTATTGGGCCAGCAGAACACCATGGCCGATGCGGTGGTGGCGGGCCTAACGCTCGACATGTTCAACCGGCACGCCGACAAAGTGGCTATGGCGAGCGTCGCGCAACTGGTGAACGATCTGCAATCGCTGTTCTTTGCGCACGAAAATCGCTTTTGCCTGACTCCGACCTACCACGTGTTCGATCTGTATTCGCCACACCAAGGGGGGCGCTCGCTGCGCACGGTGATTTCCGCGCCCGAGATTGCTTATACGTGGGATGGCAAAGCGGCCGGCTTGCGCGGATTGAGTAGTTCCGCATCGCTCAAAGGATCTACCCTCACATTGACCGTAACCAATCCTTCTATGGATACAGCGCGTTCCACCGATATCGCTGTACGAGGGGGCCGTCTGAAGGATATCTCCGCAACGGTACTGGCAGCCAAAGACGTTCATGCGCATAATAGTTTCGACGACCCACGATCGGTTGAACCAAGCACGGTCGCGCTGAAGACCGATGGCTTAGTCATCGCGCACCAGTTCCCGCCGGCGTCGGTAACAAAGCTTGAGGTGACTATTGGCTGACCTTTCCAAGGTCGTAGCAACACGCAGGAACTTTTTTTCGAAACTGGCGGCGGGCAGCGGAGCGCTGTTGTCGGGCTGTGACATTCTGCGGAAGGTAAGCGGGCGGCGCGGGCAGCGCATGCCAGATGCCGGCGAGCATAGCGCGGCGCCGGACGTCTCGCTGCGCATCGGTTCGGTTTTAGTGGACGCGGCGAAAGATCATACGATCAGCACGATTGGCTATAACGGATCGGCGCCGGGTCCGCTCATTCGCCTGCGCGAAGGCGTGCCGATAACTGTGGAGATTATCAACCGAACGAGCTCTCCCGAGCTTGTGCATTGGCACGGCATGGCGGTGCCGGCGGACGTGGATGGAGCCGAAGAAGAGAACAGCATCGAGGTACCCGCCCATGGTTTGGTGCGCTATCGATTGACGCCGCAACCAGCGGGCACGCGCTTCGTGCATACGCACAATATGTCGATGTCGGACCTGAGCCGCGGCACCTATACGGGCCAGTTCGGTTTCGTTTACGTCGAGCCGCGAAGCAATCCCGGCCGCTATGACCGGGAGGTTTTTCTGGCGACTCACGAATGGGAGCCGTTCTTCACAACGGAAGAGATGGAGGACGCGGAGGTCGGCGCGCCACAACCTCCCGCCAACTTCAAGAAGGACGATAAGCCCAATGGCTGGGAAATCGGTTATCAAAAGTTCACCATCAACGGCAAGTGCCTCGGCTATGGCGAGCCGGTGCGCGTGAAGCAAGGCGAGCGAGTGCTCTTTCATTTGCTGAATGCCAGCGCTACCGAAAATATCAAGCTGGCGCTGCCGGGCCACCGCTTTCTGGTTACGGCGCTTGATGGCAATCCGGTCCCCAAGCCACAGCTTGTGGAGGTGATTGAACTAGGTACGGCCGAACGCGTGGATGCGGTTGTCGAAATGAGAAATCCAGGCGTGTGGATTTTGGGAACGCCAAGGGACGACGACCGTAACAACGGCATGGGCATCGTGGTTGAGTATGCGGAGAAGAGCGGGAAGGCGGTCTGGATTCCGCCGGCCAAGAAGCCCTGGGACTATACGATATTTGGCGATGCGCGGCCGCCAGAGAATCCCGACGAAGTGATTCCCCTGGTATTCGGCAAAATCAATGGCGGCATAGGTGGCTTTAACTTGTGGACGATAAACGGGAAGAGCTACGAAGAGAAGGATAAGCCGCACCCGCTTCATCGCGACCGCCGCTACCGGCTGGTCTTCGATAACAGAACGGACGACGCGCATCCCGTTCACTTGCACCGCAACAGTTTCGAGTTGGTAAGCGTAAACGGCAGGCCCACCGGAGGCGTGGTGAAAGATGTGGTCTTGGTGAAGGGGTTCGGCAAGGTGGAAGTGGATGTAGTGCCGTCCATGGCTGGGTTGACCCTATTCCACTGCCATCAACAGCTCCATATGGACTTTGGGTTCAAGCGGCTATTCAATGTGGTTTAGAGCAGGTGATGACGATGGGGAGAACACAACGAAGACGAAAAACACGGTCTAGCCTAGTGGGCAGCGAAAAAAGAGGAGACACACTAAAGTGCCCGTTCAGGGGGCGCGGCTGACGACCCTGCGGAATGTCCACCTTTTGTCTTTCATTATCATTGGTGAGCCGGGCCGTCCCCGTTCTTTAGAACATGGTGCCGGTGCGGCAGCTTTCCCAGGCGAATGCCAGCCGGCCGAAATGCAGATCGCGTTCGGCGCGCAACCAATCTTCATTGGGCGATCCGCCCTGGAAGCCGCGCTCTTCGGCATAAGAATATGCGCGGCCGGCCACTTCGCCTTGCTTCAGCGGTTCGAAGAGTGAGTTCAGAACAGAGCGCAAATGGGAGATCTCGGCGTTCTTGGCGGCGGAAAGGATTTGGCGGCGGGCATCGGGGTCGGGCTGCGTTTCGATGCTCGCCAGATGGCCGCGAAGTTGCGAGATCTCCTTGTTCTTCGATTCTTCGACGGCGCGCAGTTCTTCAATGCGTTTTTCGAGCTCGCGCACATGGCCTTGCGGTGGCGGTGCGGGGGTGACGACGTTGGGATCGTAAAAGCCTACCGAAGCGGCGGCGGCCTTGCCCAAGAGCGGCTGGCTGTTTTCCAACTCCGCAATGCGCCCCTTCAACTTAGACTCCTCCTCGGATCTACTCGCTAGGAAGGCGGCGTGCGTTCCTTCTAGATCGGCCAGCCGGGCGGGAAACCCGCTCAGCTTGGAGACGCGCTGTTCCAACTCCAGGGCGCGCTCGCGCGCTTGGCGCAGCGGCATACCCCAAAGCAGCCAACCGATGAGCAAACCAAACAAACCCGCGATGAGCAGGCACGCGAGCATCTGGCCAACTAAATACTGCATGATCAGGGTCTCTCCTCTAGCACGAAAGTGATGCGCCGGTTGCGCCGGCGCCCCGCCGCAGTTCTGTTCGAAGCAAGCGGCTCGCTATCGCCGAAAGCCTTGGCAATGAGCCGCGCAGGCGGAATGCCCTTGTTGACCAGGTAGTTCTTGGTGGCAATGGCGCGCTTGAAACTCAGCTTACGGTTACTCTCGGAGTTGCCGTTCGAATCGGTGTGGCCTTGGATCTCACAGAACAAGGAAGGCGAAGAGGCAATGAGCGGAGCAACCTGATCGAGAACCGCCCGCCCACTAGCGGTGAGCCGCGCGCTCGACGGATCGAACTCAACAACGCGTTGAGCGAGAAGCGCGTCGAGTTCACCTTGAGTTGCGGTTTTAGTCGAGATCGGCTTGACGTCCGGTAACGCTGCCGGCGGGCTAGTGAGCCGAACGTTGACGGTACGCACACCGTCGAGAGCGGCGATTCGCTTACCGGTATCGTCGGCCACTTCGCGAGCAGCGGCCGATCCGCTTAACACCACATCGCGGCCATCGACACTGAGCGATACGCCCGAGGAGCGATTCGCCGCCAGCACATCGAGGGCGCGCGCTCCGATATCCCGCTCAACCATGCGCGAATGAAAGCGCACACAGAAGAAGCAAAATAGTCCGAAGGTAAGAAGAGCAATGGATAAAACGATACGCCGTTGCATGTTTTCCGCTCCTATCGTCCGAGTTTCAAGATACGCCATAGGCTGGTGAAGTCGTCCGTCCAAGGCTGCACGTTCTTAGGTATGGCGATGCCCGCCAAGCGATCGTTGAGCAGAGGATCTTCAAAAAATCCGGCACGCCGCGAGACGAGAACATAAGTTGACTCGTAGACCTGCAACGAATCGTCGGCATCGTTTTCCACTTTCCAGGCGGGCAGCGAGCGCGCCTTGGAATCCAATTCGACGATGGGCGCCAGATCGAGATAGTGATTCGAGACGTGGACGGCTAGAACGCCATCGGGTTTGAGATGGCTCCAATAGATGTCGAAGGCTTGGCGGGTTAGCAGGTGAACCGGGATGGAGTCGCCGGCGAAGGCGTCAATCACCAGCAGGTCAAAGTGCTGCGGCGCCTCGCGAGCCATGGACAGGCGGGCATCGCCCAGGACAATGTCGATATGGGCGGGCGAATCGCCGAGGAACGTGAAGTCCTTGCGGGCGATGCCGATGACAAGCGGATTGAGATCGTAGAAGCGCAGCATATCGTCAGCGCGGCCATACGCGGCGATGG
>Ga0209068_10001773_pt1 | contig 10716 bp, 7 predicted proteins | sample ColStrG_CSR_2012_FD_187200 | JGI IMG/M metagenome (GOLD analysis project Ga0209068, IMG submission 187200) | Freshwater sediment microbial communities in response to fracking from Pennsylvania, USA - Cold Stream Run_MetaG_CSR_2012 (SPAdes)... | ecosystem: Environmental > Aquatic > Freshwater >...
GAACTCTGATGCAATTGATGGCCACTGATCAAGGCCTCCAGCGAGTGATCGCTGGAGGCCTTGTCCCACAAGGGATTTCAAGTAGCGGGGGCAGGATTTGAACCTGCGACCTCTGGGTTATGAGCCGCGGGAGCACGGGACGTCAGCACACCCGACTGGACGGTCCTGCACGCCGGTGGATCAGGCGTCTTCGCAGGTCAGCGGCCCGTTGATGTCCGAGGACGTCCAGCGGCGTCCACCGTCGTCGTTGCACGTGCTGTTGACATTCTGCTGACGAACGCGCGTCGGGCGACGGCCGACAGATCCCCGTCAGGACGGTCGTGCCGAGTATGTGGTGGCACGACCACGACCACCGTGCTGCTCGACGAGCTCGTACACCGCGCGCAACCGCGTGAGTGCTCGGCGGACACTGGGCCCTGGCAGCCCGGTGCGCACCGCGAGGTCTTTGACTGTCAGCGCCTCGCCCTTCATGAGCTCGCCGAAGACAAGCTGCAAGTGGGACCCCTCCGGCAGGCCCCTGGCCGCGCTAGAGGGAGGTACGTCGGTCTGATCCCTCGCCGTGCCGTCAGCATCCGCTGACGCCCTGCGGAGCAGAACGGCGAACCGTATCCCTGTGTCGATGAACTGCGCCGGCGGCAGACCCGCGAGGGAAAGCTCGTGGGCCACGAGTGGGAGGCCTGACGCGAGCGCCTCGATGACCCGTGAACCGTCGGACAGCACCCGCACGTCTTGGCACAGGGCCACGAGCAGGGCGTTGCGTGCGCTTGTTACGTGCTCGCGGGCAAGCCGATCGACGCTGATCCCGTAAAGACCACCAGGATTGGAGATGACCAACCGGTCATCTCGTAGTCTCAGCTCGACGGGTTGACCTTCAGCCCAGGCGCTGAGGTCGCGATGGATGAGTGAGTTTGCTACGAGCTCGCGGACAGCCTCGAGTGGGTAGTCGTATACATCCCGTACTGCACCGGACGTGTCACCCACGATGTTGTTTCCGGCGTTGGCTCGCACCCATGCCAGCGTTCTGTCAAGCATGGTGGGAATAGGCCCGTCGATGGAGAGCGCGTTTCTCGCTCGGGCACCCCTGTCGCCGGCCGCCGCGACCTGGACGACGAAACGAGGGAAGAACTGTTGCGGGTGCAAGCCAAGGGTCAGGAGCCCGGCAAGAGTCAGCAGCCCGTCGCCAGTGAGGACTCCCCCGCGACGCAGGATTTCATCGTCGTCGTTGAACCGCCCCAATCCGTGCGGACTTCGTCCACGAACCGATCGAAGCCAGCCGACGACCAGGTCGGGATCAAGATCCGCTGGTGAGCTGTCCGGCACTGGGGCTCGGTCAAACCTCGGGGCTGTACGGGCCGACAGGAAGCCCTGCTCCTCGAGAGCCGACAACTGGTAGTCCCCGTCGTAGCTCCGGAGGTATGAGCGGCCTGACGACGCCACGCGGCACGGCTTCGCGGAGGCGTCGCACTCGTGAACCTCGGCAACGACGACCGGCTGGCCGTCGACGCTGTCGTCGGTGATGGTCAGCCGGACTGGTGGCTCGAACATGCGAGCCTTCGCACCCAGTCCCTGCTTGAGCACCTGTGCGTTCGTCAGCCCAACAGGGGTGAAGGCGCGACCTTCATCCAACCCCAGAACGATGACACCACCGCCGGGCAGGTTGGCCAGAGCGCTGAGGGTCGACGTCAACGACTCGGGTAGCCCGCCAGCCGCCGACTTGACCTCTACCGAGGTTGTGTCTCCGCCCATCGCCCGCAGTCGAGCGACCAACGCGATCAGGTCCACCGCCACGCCCGCCTCCTTCTGAAATGTCTCTCGAAATGTACCTGACAAGAGGCATTCCAGAGACATTTGCGGTGCCCGCGACTCATCTCGGTCTGCCGTCGACCTGCGACACCGCGTCAGATCCTGGGACTCGGCAGATTGGCGATCAGCCCTCGGGGGTCGGGGAAGCCGAGACCGGTGTAGCCGCGCGCTCGCTTCGCCATCGAGGATGCGAGCACGGGTACGCCCACATCGACGTAGTCGTGCACTTCGGCAACCTCCTTGCCTGGCCATGGCCGCAGGACACGACCCGCGTACTGAACCAGCCGTCCAGAGAACGAGATGGGCGCAGCGAGGAAGAGAGTGTCCAGCACCGGGCAGTCAAAGCCTTCACCGACGTAGGGACCCGTGGCAACGACAAGCAGCGGAGAATCACCCACACGAGGATCAAGCCTGGCCAGGGCCGCCACCCGAGCTCGGGCTCCCATCCCGCCGATGAGCACAATGGGGTCGTACTCCCGGTCGGTCAACTCCGCGGCAAGTCGGTCCACGTGAGCCGTCCACTGGGTCAACACCATGCAGTGGCGACCGCGACTCATCGCCTCGGCGACACCGTCGACAACGTGCGCAAGTCTGTCGTCGTTGGCAACGAGGTCTCGGTAGATCGCGGCCATCCCACCAGGAGCGCCGGGATCGGCGTCCCCGTGGTACCGATAAGAGGTGTGATGAACAACGAGCTTGCGCTCGGGTGCCGGGACGAGGCCCTCAACGGGAAGCTGCCCGGTCGACGGGGCCTCCGAGTTGATGGTGTGTCTGACGGGCCCCAGTTGCAGAGCGATGAGATCGTCCAGCCGGTCGCGCCGATAGGGAGTCGCCGTCAGCCCGAGCCAGCGGCGGGCCGGGATCTGTCGCACTACCTCCTCGAATGCAGCGGTCGGTACGTGGTGGCATTCATCAACGATGACAAGCCCGTATGACGCGGTCAGCTCCGCCACGTCGTCGCGACGGGCCAACGTCTGCAACATCGCGACGTCCACTACCCCGCCACGTTTGGTTCGGCCTCCGCCGAGTTGCCCCGCCTTCACACCCAACAGCTCCGTGATCTGCGCCCGCCACTGGTCGGCGAGCGTCTTTCGATCGACCAGAACCAGAGTCGGCCATCCAGCGCTCGCGGCGACAGCGAGGGCGACCACAGTCTTGCCGGCCCCCGGTGGGGCGACGAAGACACCCAGGTCGTGAGCAGCAACTGCCTGCACGGCAGCCAACTGCACGTCACGCAAGGTCCCACGGAACTCCAGCTCGATGGGTGATCCGTCCGTACGCTTGTCCGTGAGGTCTAGCCGCGATCCCTGTTCGGCGACAAGGGACTCGACGAGCGCGAGCATGCCGCGGGGTAGAATCAGGTCACCAGCGATGGTTTCGTCGTACGAGCGAAGAAAACGCGGCACATCCCAGGTCGAGCGGCGTTGACGCTGGCGCTCATCGAAGAGCGGGTTCCGAAGCGAAGCCGCATGCATCAGCGTCGAGGCCATTGCCGGCGTGAGGTCTCCGCCAGTGACCGTCACCCTCGACCCAGCGCTCACGTGAACAACTGCAGGAACGGGAACCTGGATACGGGTTGCCGTCGTTCCCGTAAGCCGGTTGACCTGGACACCCACCGCCGGCTCGCGGAGGCGGCCAGCGACGCGACTCACTTCCCGCGGCGTCATCCGGTCGACGGTTGAAAGGTACGCCCACTGGTCCTCGTGGGGTTCCATCGTGGCCAGGTCGAGAAACACCGTCGTCCCGGATCGACGGCACCGGCCCTGGAGCGGGGCCGCGATGAGGTTTCCGAACCCGCCGGCTGGCAGAACATCCTGAGCGGGAAAGAGCCGATCGTAGGAGGCCAGACTCATTCGTCCTCGGACACCCATCGCTTCTCTCAGCAGCCCCATGCCTAGCCTTCTGGCAAGAGCGGCCGGAACAGCGCCGGTGAAGAAGATCCACGCGTGTGCACCCACCCCGGAACGAGACACCTCGAGTGCCGCGGGGACCCCGTTGACGCGCGCGGCCTTCAGGTACGCCAACGCGTCAAGCATCGCTGCAGGACCGTCGAAGTCCGCCGCCAGCCAGTGGCACGAATCATCCCGCAGCAGCGGGTAGAGGCCTACGTCAATCTCGCCGGCCAGGTGCGCAGTGATCACCTCGGCGGTCAGCTGTAGATGTTTCGCCGACCGTGCCGTCATCCCACGGCGCCACCCACCGGCGACGGCAGGCATCCAACCAGCTCGGTCGCCGCGCGCGCTCTCCCACCTGACCGCGTACACATCTGAACGTGCCGCGAACAGTGCCCCGAAGAACGCCACCTTCGCAGCCGGCGCAGATGCGACTGACACCGGTCCACCACGAAGACCCAAGCCGCCCGTCTGCGCTGGACCCGGCGGCCCCGCCTCTGACGGCGTGAGCTTCAGCAATGCGTTCAATCGCACGGTTTCCGCACGAAGGCGCAGCACCTCCGCACGCAAGGCGGTGAGCTCGTCTTCCACCATGAGAACGCTACCTACGACCGAGCGACGACGCTTGCATGAGCGTCGGGAGGCCTGAAATACCGTCCGCTGGGGCTCTGACCCAGAGGTCACCGTGCACCAGCGTCGAGCGACGTCCACCACCGTCCAGCCAGTCAGCCACGCCTTGATCGAGTGTTGACACTGTTGACATCTTGAGACGACAAACGTCAGAGGCAGGACCACCAAGCTCGGTGAGCGTGCCTCTGGCCTTGCTTCATGGACGGCGATGAACTGATGTGAGGCGCGTCGCGTCGCGTCGCCAGGCGCTCTGCGCCTGTCAGTCCCACCACAGCCGCCAACAATGCTCGTCCGGTCGCCGCCTCGAACGGAACCGTCCGTACTCGTCCGGTGGGCACTCGGAGTCGGCCAGCCCGTAGTCGTGTTGCGCGATGCGCCACAGCTCGGCGCACTGGCAACTCGCGGGATGAGGAGCCTCGAGCCAGGGGGTCTCCTGGGCGATGAGCAACTCCGTATGCGCATAGATCAGCACCCCCTCGACGGAGACACGCTCGTCCTCCCGGTCCGGTCCTACGCAGTAGCCGTGCAGCTCGACCTCGCCGGGGTGCGCCACGGCCGAGCGGAGGAACGCGCCCAGCGTGGGCGAGAAGTTCTGCCTCTCGAGCAGATCGCCGGCAGGCAGGCGCTCGAGGAGGATCGCCGCCTCCGTCGCGCCGAGACCGGCGAAATAGAGCGGGCCCATCGAGCCGTCGGGCCACGATCGCTCGCCGGCGCCGACGGGCTCGCGGAGCGCGCGATACGCCTCGAACGCGGACGCGGATGCGTACGGCGCAAGGAGGTCGGGCACACCGAGATCGAAAGTCCAGCCGCGGGGACGGCGACGGATCCCGGGGCCGGAGGGTGGGAGGTCTGTGATGTCTGCCATTCCCAAACACTGGCAAGTGGTTGCAAGCGGTCGCGGGGGCGGCGGGCCGCCTGTGCACAACCCGCGCGACTGGCGCACTGTGGATCCGGCGCGCGGGCTCCGACGCAGCGTCGGTGGCTCGCCCTACTTTCGTCGGGTCCAGACGAAGGTGGTACCTGTGACCGCGTGGAGCCACAACAACTCTCCACGCATGACCTCCGGGAATCGACCCAGAGGTCATCGCACCAATCTGCGCCTCGAGCCAGCCCTTGCGTCCACAGACGTCCACCGTTGTCGAGAACTGACAGGCATCCGCAACAAATCGGCCGGTTGACCGAGCACGAAGTAAGCAGCTGTTGACATTTTGCCGACAACGAATCAGGCCCATGATCAATGATCATGGGCCTGACCTGCACTTACTTCGTAGCGGGGGCAGGATTTGAACCTGCGACCTCTGGGTTATGAGCCGCGGAAGCAAGGGATGTCAGCGCACCTGCGTGGACGGTCCTGGACCCGTGTGGATGAGGTGTCGTTGCAGGTCAGCAGCCCACCGACGTCCCTGAGTGTCGCTTAGCGTCCAGCCACGTTCAGGCAGGTGCGGCCTACATTTTGCCCACACCAGCGGCACGTCCAACGCGACGAGGGGCTCCGGTCGGTATCGCGCCGTGTCAACTCGGGGGGTCAATGCGCGTGTGTGGTGCGCTTGCGTCAGGCGGGGAGGGCGTTGTGCAGGAATGTGACTACCTGCGGCCATGAGTGGGCTCGCGCGGCGGCGTTGCCGGCGCGGGAGCCGCCGAAGCTGTAGTAGCCGCCGGTCATGGGGTGACGAACCTCAGTGATGACGGGGGTTCCTGGCACGCCGGCGCAGACATGGCCAGCGTCGGGGTATCGCAGGTGGCGGACTTGGGGGGTGAGACCGTGCGTGGCGGCTCGGCGTTCAGCGATCTCACCCATCGTGGTGGACGGCCACATGGCGTCGTCTTCGCCGGAGACCATCAGGATCGGGCCTTTGGCTCGCTCGATGGGGATCTCGGCGCGGCTGATAGCCGCCTCGTCCCGTAGCGCGGTTTCGAACGCCGGTCGCAGCGCGAGCGGGTCCTGGGTGGGCAATAGCCCCATCCGGGCTTCGGCACCGATGTGCGCGTAGGGAATTTCCTCGCCGCGATAGATCCAGGCGGGGGCGTCCACTGGGCCTTGGGAGTCCAGTCCGTCCCAGCTGATGCCGCTGGGGGCGAAGGCGACGACGGGGCCGACGTGCCCCACCAGCACGCTTGCCAGCAGCGCGAGCTCACTGCCCCGGGACATCCCCATCACCGCCAGCGTGCCCGGGATCACATCGTCTCGACTGAGGAGCCAACCAACAGCTCGTTCGACCACCTCGACCTCGATCCCGACCAGGCTCTGCGGGAGCCCGGGGGCACCGAAGTAGGCGATCGCCAGGACTGCGATGCCGTGCGAGGCCAGGATCGGTGCCCAAGCCGCGGCAGGACCTAGGCCCCCGCCGGAACCGCCGAACGCCACCACCGCGGGAAACGGCCCGGGGCCGACCGGGCGGGCGAACAGGCCCAGCACACCGGGCTCGCGTACCTGGGTCAGTGTCGCTCCGGATGCCAGCCAGTGCCGCTCGAGCACGAACTCCGCGCGGCCAGCGGATGTGTCCAGGCTGAGCCGGCAAGGCATCGGTGCCGCCGGAGGCGCTTGCGGCGTCACCGTCGCGGCCTCGACCGGCTCACCGGACCACCACAGGCCGAACGGATCGATCCCTTCGTATGTCCCGCGCAGGCTCGGTGCCATCGCGGTGTCGACCGTCCCGCGATCACTAGCGAGGAAGGTGCCGGTCGCCTCAAATCCCGACCCGCCCTGGTCGACGCGGGCATGTAGGACAACCTCGGTCCCCGGCCGACAACCCGAGATGAGCAGACCTGCAGGACTGTCGATCAGCGGTGCCGGTTCTCCGAATCGGACCCCGAGGGCCGAGACGATCTGTCGGGCGCACGGGTTGCGCTGTCCGTCGCGGTCGTCCACGGGGAGGACTGGACCAACGATCGACTCGCTCGTATCCATAATGCATCTCCAAGGTCGATATTCTCCAGTGGTTCCGGCACAGTGTCACGTAACTTTGTGTCATCGCTCTGTCAACAAGTCAGGCTGGCGGTCCAAGCCGCAGTAACCGTGGATCGGAAGACGAAGGTGCATGGCGTCATCCCCGCGGCCACGCGCGGGGCGAGCGGGGTGAAGGCGTCAGAGTCCGGGGCCCTTGCTCCTGATCACCCGACCGGCTGCGCGGCGGTCCCTGGCCGGGACTCGGACGGCGGATTCACCTTGGTTGCTGGGAATGCGTGCAGGGCTGCGGCGAACAGATCCGGGTGGGCTAGATGCGGGAAGTGGCTGCCCCCTGGCAAGACGGTGATGCCGGACCCGGGTAGCTCGGTGGCCAGCCAGTTGGCGTAGGCGGGCTCCATGTCGCTGCCGGCGACGATGAGATAAGGCACGCGGGCGGCCCGAACGGCTCGAAGTCCAGCTTCGGCGGTCGCGACGACGTCGTCAACCGGCTGGTCAAGAACCTCTCGCCAGTAACCCAGGACGAGGTCCTGGTGTGGTCTGCTGGATGCTCGCACGAGCCGCTGTGCGGGTTCGGGCAGGAGTTCGAGGTGCATGCTGGCCTCGAACATCGCCCAGACTGCGGGGAAGGCCGGTCCGCGCAGCTGCTCGGCCAGCGACTTAACCAGGCAGGCGAAAGGGCCGACTTGAAGGGGCTGGTCGACGTTGACCACGCCGCGGGTCGGGTACGTGGCGGCGTAGACACTGGCGACGATCGCCGAGATCGAATGACCGACGATCACTGGTGCTGGGAGCTGGGCCTGCTCGACGGCGCGGTGCACGGCCTCAGCGACGCTGCCCATATTGTACGACGACCAGTCCGGGGACTCACCATGACCAGGAAGGTCGAGCAGCAGGGCCCGCCGCCGCGGGTCGATCCGGTGCAGCTCGTCGAGCACGGGCTGCCACAGGCTGCGATCGAAGGTCAGGCCGTGCAGCAGGACCAACGGCGGTAGCTCATCGCAGTCGCCGTACTCGTCCGCGGCAAGTCCGGCTAGGAACCTCATCCGATTCTCCCTCAGCCTGGTCGCGTTTCGGCACGCCATAACGTAACGAGGTTGCGGTACGGTGTCAACCATGGGACGCCCCAGAGAGCACGACGAGCGGACCGCGGCCGCCCTGCTCAAAGCGGCCGAACGCATCCTCGACTCGTCGGGCATCGATGCTCTCTCGGTTCGGGGGGTCGCCGAGGAAGTGGGGACCACCACGCGCGCGGTCTACAGCCTGTTCGGCTCCAAGGACGGCCTTCTGATCGCGCTGGGCGTTCGCGCGTTCGACATGCTTGGCGCCTCGGTCAGAGCGCTCCCCTTGACCAAGGACCCCGCCGGCGACCTGGTCGAAGCCGGCGTGGTCGTCTTCCGAAGCTTCGCGATCGGGCACCCGTCCTTGTTCATGATCGCCGTGAGACCACCGATATGCGCCGACCAGGTCATGAACGCCCGGAACGCGGCCTTCGAAGGGCTCCTCGTGACCGTGGCCCGACTCAAAGACGCAGGGCTGCTCGGCGGTCGAACCGTAGGAGACAGCGCCACCGAGTTCCACGCCCTCTGCGAAGGACTCGCTGCCCTGGAGCTGCGCGGCCAGATAGCCCCCGACGGTGCCGAGCGTCTCTGGCGCGACGCCCTCCGCGCACTCGTGGCCGGCTTCAACCTCCCCGCCCAGCGGCGACCCCGCAGGAGCACGACGAAACGCTGATGGAAGCTCACGACGTGACCGCATGGGGCCCCACCGCAAGGTTGGCGGCCTACTACTCCTCGCACGCCGAGGCCTACGAGTCCAGGTGGGCCTCAACCCTGCTCCCGGCCAGCGAACAGTTACTGGGCCGGCTCCCGATGAGCGCCGCGACTCGGGTCCTTGACCTGGGGGCCGGCGTCGGCACCCTGCTACCTTCGATCCGGCGGGCCGCGCCGTCCGCGACGATCGTCTCAGCCGACAGGGCGTGGGGCATGCTGACCCGCGCCCCAGCTACAGCGGCCAGAGTGGTCACCGACGCGACTCAACTGCCCTTCCCAGACGCATCCTTCGACGTGGTCGTGCTCGCCTTCATGCTCTTCCACGTCCCCGACCCCGTCGCCGCACTCAAGGAGGTGAGCAGGGTGCTGAGACCAGATGGTGCTGTAGGGCTCACCACCTGGGGTAAGGACCGACCTGCGGCAGCGTTGCGTATCTGGTCCGACGAGCTCGACCGGCACGGCGCGCCCGCGGCGGACCCCTTGCTGGCCCAGCACGAGCTGATGGACTCCACCGACAAAGTGAGAACACTCCTGCTGGCCGCCGGCTTCTCGGACCCAGCGACGGAGGTGCTGGCCTGGTCCGACCACCCCACACGCACCGAGTTCGTCGCCCAACACGCCAGCCTGGGTGCCACCGGCCGCCGGCTCGCCAAGCTCGACCGGCACAAACGGGCAGCGTTCCTGACCGCGGTGAAACAACGCCTGGCGCCATTGCCGCCCGACAGCTTCCTCGAAACCGGCGACGTGATCGTCGCCAGGGCGGCAGCGACTTGACGGGCTCGAACCAGGGATTGGCGCGCTTGACCCGCGTTCGCGGACGGGTGTCCTTCGCTTCAGGGCGACTGCAGCGGGGAACGGTCAGGATCGAGGCCAGTGGGGTCTGGGTCGCCGTTCCGACGGAAGGGCAGCGTTCATCGCGTCGGCGATGAACACTCCATAGCCCTGGACCGATATGCCTCGATGCAGGACGAGCAGCTCAAACAGCTCAGGTGACCTGCAGGCCCACGACGTCGGCGGCATTCCCGACGTCAAGGCCGGCACGAAGGTGACCGACCCGAACCCGCACACCGGGACCACGACCCGAGGCCCGTCGTCGAGCCGCCAACGCGCGGATCGCAGCCCGAGCCGCCGCGGCTACGAACACCGAACACCCCGATGCTGAAGGGGTGCGGTTACAGCTACGCGCGCATCTTGACGTGAGTCATCAGGGAGCGGGTCGAGTGCCACGGACGCCAGACAGCGACGGGGGATGATGACCGCGGTCGTCCAGTCGGCGTGAGCGGATTCACCCGCGAGCGGGGCCCGGGGTCTCGCAGCCAAGTAGCCCCTTCCGCTCCGCATGCCGCGACGAGGAGCACCCGATGACCAACCTCGCGGCCAACCCGAACCATGGCGACCACCAAGACACCGCGCCGGCCGCTGCTTGGCGGCCGGGCTGCGTCTGTGGAGCGGCAGATTGGAGAACCTGACTCCTGATTGGTTCAGACGCGTAGCACGCTGCCACGATTGCTTCGATCGCTTCGGCCCCCACGACAATGCAGCGAGATCACCGCCAATTCTTGCCCAAGATCACCTTGACAGCCCAGAACCGACTCCACGATGTGCCTCCGACTTGGCAAACACGTCTATGGAATGGGCTTGTAGTGAATCCACTGCCGTACTAGGTTTGCCTCGTGCCGTCAGTGTCAGCCCGGTCGAGCGATGCCGGCCCGCG
>Ga0209068_10001774_pt1 | contig 10707 bp, 12 predicted proteins | sample ColStrG_CSR_2012_FD_187200 | JGI IMG/M metagenome (GOLD analysis project Ga0209068, IMG submission 187200) | Freshwater sediment microbial communities in response to fracking from Pennsylvania, USA - Cold Stream Run_MetaG_CSR_2012 (SPAdes)... | ecosystem: Environmental > Aquatic > Freshwater >...
CTTCTTTTTGTTTGATCTTGGGTGAACTGGCGTGCGCCAGCTTGCTGGTGGTAGTTTGCTTCTCGTCTGCCATGAACCTTTAGTTTAGCGAACTGTAAACAGGTCCGAGATGCTTCTTGCGGGTAACGGTCGCTGACGCTTCCGGCTCGGGTTCAGTTTTGCCCGGACTCTCCGAGTAAATCGCCCAGGCTGTCAAGCCTTCTTTCCCACATCGAACGGCGATCGCCAAGCCATCGCTCGAGAACCGAAAACCCCTCCATCTCGATGCGGCAGGTACGCACCCTGCCGACCTTCTCGGTATGTACCAATCGACTGTCCTCCAGCACCTGCAGGTGTTGAACCACCGCTGTGAGCGTAACGTCGAGGGGTTCCGCCAATTGCGAGACGGAAAGGGGCGCCCGGCTAAGCCTGTCGACTATGGCCCGGCGGGTAGGATCGCCGAGAGCGTGAAACACGCGTTCAATATTCACTTTCGGCTTGGGCATTGCCGGTTAGCGCGCCAGATCGTTTGCCAATTGTTCGAATAGGTGGCGCCATCCCGCTTCGCGCATTTGCGGGCCATCCGCGCCTTCAAAAAAGGCCCCTTGATGCGTGCAGATGAGATCGGTGCCATTGTTCGCCGGCAAAAGTTCAATCGTGACCAGCGAGGCCGAGATACGCTTGTCGCCGAAAGTCATGGTCGAAGCCGTTACCACGCGCCAGTTAGGCACGATGTCCTGATAGCTGCCCTCGTGCGCGAGCGCGACGCCCTTGAACGGCGTGGCTTCCGTGAAACGATAACGAGCTCGCTCCGCGCCGCCGACACGAAAATCCATTTGGAATTCCTCGACTTCGTGACTCTTACTTTCGGCAAACCAGCGGCGCTTCAGGGCCGGGTCGGCGAAAGCGGCGAAGACACGTTCAGGGGGATGGGGATAGCTGCGCTCGATAACGAATGTGTTGTGGATGACAGATTGTTCCATGGTGCTCCTTAATACTGAAGTGACTACTTCAGTATTAAACAGAACGCCATGATTGTCAAGTCAATACTTCAGTATTTTTTGAGCGGAGCCGAACGCTGGAGATAAGCAATGATTTGCCAGCGTTGCTCAGCGGGCAGATGAGAAAAAGACGGCATGCGATGGCTGGGGGAACCATTTCTTAAAATCCAAAAAAGAGTACCGGGATTGGCCTGTTTCACCGAGCCGGTTGTGAGAATAGGCGTATGGCGGCGGCCATTTCCCTGTCCGCTTTCGCCGTGGCAGGCTGAGCACTCCCGTTGAAAAAGCTTGTCTCCCGCGAGCGTGGCATTTGAATCGCCCTCAAGCGGATTCGTTGCCGGCTCGGCGATTTGGGACGCTCTTTGCAGCAGTGAATCGGCGGGCGCAAGGCGCGGAAAGAAACAAAATATAAAGGAAAGTAAGACAGCCGAAAGGTGTTTCACTTGCGCAACCTCCGCGCGAACTGAGAAATTTCGTAGGACACGCCGAAACGGAAGAAGAACGGCAGACTGCTCTCGGAGATACCGAAAGAGGGAGAGATCTTAAGGTCGATGCCGCTGGCCAAGCTCCATTCGATGGCAGGAGCGATGTAATGCGACGTATCATGCAGATTCAACGACGAGGTATCGCCCAAGCCACCGTACGCTTCCACGCCGAGGCGAAAATTCTCCGCGCACAGATTGCAGATGGATGGCTTTGCCCGCAGCGAAAGAGGGCGGCTGACGCCAACGGCATAACCAAATTCCCATGGCTGGTGCCTAACATTCTTTTCCGCAATGAAGTTTTCGGAAAAGTTCCATCCACGCCAGTTGCTGCCCAAAATAAGCTTGCCCTCAATCTCGCGTTTCTTCGCGACCCGAGCGGAATCATTGGGCTCGGTCAAATCGCCTTCACCGTCGTGTCCAACAACTTCAAGGAGGGCCTTGTCCGCGCCGTTGATGTTTTCAAATTCAAAGTAAAGGACGGGATTGATCCAATGTTCGCGCCTGGTAGGCCGGAACCGATTCTCCCAGCGGTAGCCGGTAAAGAGGGAACTTTCACCGCCGGTCAACTGGCCGTCAAGGTAGAACTCTGTGGTCCACCAGCCTAAGGCGCCATATTCAAATTCGACGGCGGAGCCCAAGAGGCGATTGCCATCGGACGGCCGGGCGGTGATGCTGCGGGTGGCGATTTCGAGGTTGCCCTGTTCTTCTAGCTGATGTGTATATGTAACAAAATAAGGGCCTTCCGCTGCTCGGGCTGGCCGGTTGCCCAGAACGTAGACCACTAACGCGGCAGCGAAAATGCAGGCTCGATTCACATTCTCGACAATATCAGACCGAAGCGGTCTTGTATAAAAGAAATCCGGCGATTGGATTGAAAAGCTGGGTGGATGGGGAATTCGGATCACGGGCGTTGCTCACCGGGCATTTGACGCACAAGCTGCGCCAACTGGCGGTCCATACCGATGTAATATAGTCAGAAGACTTTGTGCGATCAACCAGCAAGCGACTGACGCAGCGAGACATGAAGGTTTCCACGGGAACGGCACGCCCATTGCTCGCATTACGGTCGAAGGGAGCGATTGTGAGAATACTGAGCGCCATAGGAGTCGGCATTTTCCTGGCGGCAACGCCCGTGACTGCACAGTCTCCCGGTTACACGCCAGGGACGGAGCACGTGATTCCGTCGCTGGATGGCCCTGTACTCTACATGACATATTGTGCCGTTTGTCATGGCAAGCAGGCCAACGGAGACGGGCCCATGGCACCCGTTCTCAAAGCACGCGTTCCAAACCTGACTGAAATTGCCAAAAGAAACGGTGGTACCTTTCCATTTGAGCGCGTTCAAAAGAGGATTGAAGGAAGCGAATCAGCCGGTCTGGGCCATGGGACAAGGGAGATGCCCGTATGGGGGCCGATTTTCTCGCAAGTTACATCCGATCGGGATTTTGGGAAGGTTCGCATTTATAACGTGACCAAATATTTGCAGAGCATTCAAAAATAAGTCCAGCGCCGCTATAATCACCCTGGGATAGAATTTGCTGCTGATTCATCGCCGGCATTGGCTTCTTTCACTAGCGAGTAGCGCCGCGCTGGCTGCACAACAACGAACCGGCGCGAACGATGGCGCGGTTGGCAAGGACTGGATCTGTCCCATGGATCCCGATGTGCGCTCGGACAAACCGGGACTCTGCCCACGTTGCGGCATGAAGCTGGTTCTCAAGATTCCGGAGCGCGTCGAATATCCATTGGAAATCGAGCATTCACCTGAGGCCGCTTTTCCCGGGCGGCCGCTCGACTTGACCTTTCGCGTGCTTGACCCCGATACCGGCAAAACCGTGCGTGAGTTCGAAATTGTTCATGAAAAGCTGATGCATTTGTTCGTGGTGAGCGAGAATCTGGAATACTTCGCGCACGAGCATCCGATTCCGCAAAGCGATGGAACATTCAAACTGGCGGTGAGGTTGCGTTATGGCGGCATGTACCGGCTGCTGGCCGATTTCTATCCCGCCGGCGCAACGCCACAGCTTGCCCTGAGCACGCTCTATGCGGCCGGCCGCGCGCCACTTGCAAAGCTTGAGCCATCGCTCGCGCCGAGCAAGGCGGCGAACTTAACCGCGGCTTTGCGCTGCGATCCGCCGGAACTGCTGGCGGGCCTGGAAAGTAGGCTTACCTTTTCGCTCAACCCAGCGGTGGACCTTCAGCCTTATTTGGGAGCTTGGGGGCACATGCTGGTGGCGAGCAGCGACCTAATCGACCTGATGCATCTGCATCCGTTTCTGATGACTGGCGGCGAGATTCAGTTCAACGTCATCTTTCCGCGCGCGGGGACGTACCGCATCTGGACGCAGTTTCAACGAAGCGGGGTGGTGAATACTACTGTGTTTACGGTGGCGGTGAGGGCGCTGTAGCGAGGGCCGCAAGGGACAAAATAGCGTGCAAGGTTTTGATTTTTGTCGCGTTCAATCGTGCGCGGCCAGATCGTCTCGCTGTGGCCATTTCTATGGGTAGGCACCTAAACAGGCAGTGGCTCAGTGCCAGGTGCAACGCGCCGAGCCTACAAGGGGAGACCTACCCGCCGAGTGAGGTCCACGTAACGGGGATCCGAACGGAAGTTATCGAAGTACGGTGAGTGCAGTTCGTGAACTCTGGTTGCGCGAGCCTGATACGCCTTTTCCAGCCAGTGGAACGTCGAGTCCGCGTCGCCCAGCCCGGCGTAGACGATGGCGAAATCCACAGGCGAGACGAATCTTTCCTTGGAGATCGCCGCGAGCTCATCCAATATTTGGAGAGCCTTCAACCTGTCCCCCGCGGGCCCATAGACATGGCCCAGGAGCGCTCGAAACAGTGGTCCATCATTCATGCCGATGGCTTTTGTCAGACAGGCGATGGACTTCGGAAAGTCTCGCTTGCCCGCCAAGGAGAGCGCCTGCCACCAGAGGGCATTGACGAAACTCGGGTCCAGATCGAGCGCCTGTCGGCTGGTTTGAATCGCTTCGTCATAGCGCCGCGCACGAAATAAGAGCATGGCACGATTGCTGCGACTGAAGGGCGAAACGGGGTCCAGCGCGAGCGTTCGCGCCGATTCCTCGAGCGCCGCATCGTAGCGGCCCATACGAGTCAGGCACTCGGCGTACCACAAGCGTGTTAGCAGGTGGCTGGGATTCAACTCAAGAGCGCGCCGATACTCCGATTCCGCGTCCGCCAACCTCCAGTCATATCCTTTCTTGACGTCCGCCAACACGTTATGAGCACGGGCGGAATATTCGTCGATTTCCAGAGCCTTCCGGGCGGCCATCCCCGCCTCGGGATACGTCTCGGCGGACGGACGGAATCCAAAAATTCGGGCGTAACACAGCGCCTCGCCGAGGCCGACGTAGGCGTCGGCCTGTGACGGATCGATCTTGATGGCTTGTGTGAAAAATTCGATGCTCTTCGCGATACCGCTGATCCCCTGGTGCAGGAAGAAATTTCCTCTGAGGAAAGTTTCGTGAGCTTGCGGATTGATCTGACGGGCTGGGGCGGGGGAGATCCGCTGCTGATCCGCCAGCTTGATCTGAATCCGGGCCGCGATCGCGCGCGCCAATTCCCCCTGCAGTGTCAGGACGTCGGCTAGATTGCGTTCGTACTTCTCCGACAACAGGTGCCGGTCATCCTGTGCCCGGATCAACTGCGCCGTAACACGAACCCGCTGGCCGGACTGCGCCACTGTTCCTTCCACAATCGCGTCTACATTAAGCTCTCGTGCAATCGCCGGCAGCGACTTACGCGCTCCTCCTTTGTATTGCATGATCGAAGTCCGCGAGATGACTCGCAGTGAGCCGATCTGGGCGAGTTCGCCGATCAGTTCATCCGTCATCCCATCGGAAAAGTAATCCTGCGCCGGGTCGCCCGACACGTTTTCGAGCGGCAGCACAACGATGGATTCGGGTTGCAGAAGGCGATATCCCAGAAAAAGAATTGGCGTGGCGCTCAACCCGCCGGCGATAGCGATTAAATCGCGTCGTTTCATCACAGGAATGCCGGTTGGGCTTTGAGCGGTTTCGGGCAGGGGCGGCGCGGCTAGGGTTGTTTCTACCTGCGCCAGGAATCGATACCCTCGCTGAGGCAATGTCTCGATGAACCGTGGATTATCGGCTTCGTCGCCCAGGGCTTCGCGGAGACGATTAATCGCTTTGTTGAGCCCGCGGTCGAAGTCGACGTTTGTGCCCTCAGGCCAAAGCCGTCTCTGGAGATCTTCGCGTGTGAGAACCTCGCGTGGACGCTCGATCAGTGCTACCAGCGCCTGAAAGGGCTGTTCTTGCAACTTGATCCTTACGCCTTGCTTGCGCAACTCGCCGGAAGCGAGGTCGACCTCGAAGATCCCAAAGCGGACAGGCCGCGGCGGGACGTCCAATTGTTCGGGCAAGGTCCGCCACGCTGCCGTTTACCTTTACGTGGTCGGCAAACGCGTCGGTTGTGGGAATCCCGAGTCCGGCTAATCTGAGTCTCCCTACGACTACCAGTGGCTCGGCATCATTTGGACCTTTGGGACCTGCGCTTTATTCAGAAGCCGGGACCATCACCTACATGGCGCTGCCTTCCGGTGCCTTTGTACCGGTCGCGGTAATGAACAATTTTTCAGCCGTCTTTAACGGTGGAGCGGACACATTTATTGGGACAAGTTTTACGACTTTTGGGCCGCCGAATGCCCTGGGTTTGCCGAAATTTACGAACACGGAGACGATTTTGGGTGGGGCGGGAATTTTCGCCGGAGCGAGCGGATTTTTCACAGGGAGTGGCGTATCGATACGTCCTTCTGGGCCTCCGACACCTGGCCAAGTAACTTTGCTTTCTTCTGCCGGCAGCGGACAAATCACTGCTCCGGGTCTGAATCCGGCGCCAGAGCCGGCGACGGTGGCGCTCCTTGGAGCAGGCTTGGCCGGAGTAGCGGTGCTTCGGAGAAAACGTCTAAGCGCACAGGAGTAAGCTCTAGAGAAGCCCCCGCCCTCTTTGCTGTTGGCGGTGAACGTTTGTGGAAGGGTGGCGGCGAGGACGATCTGCCTCATGGCGAGAGCGGCGACGATACGATTCAGATGTTTCCGATAAATTTCTCAATGCAGCGATCGAAGAGGCGCGGCTGGGTTTGGCCGAGGGCGGTATTCCGATCGGCTCGGTGCTGGTTTGCGACGGGGCTATCATTGGCCGAGGGCACAACCGGCGAGTGCAGCGAGGCAGCGCCATTCTGCACGGCGAAATGGATTGTCTGGAAAATGCGGGACGGTTGCCCGCCGATGTGTACCGCCGATGCGTGATTTACACCACGCTGTCGCCGTGCCCAATGTGCAGCGGGGCGATTCTGCTTTACCGGATTCCGCATGTGATTGCAGGTGAGAATAAGACGTTCCTCGGGGCGGAAGACTATTTGCGCGTTAATGGCATCAAAGTGGATGTTTTACAAGATGCGGAATGCATAGAGTTGATGCGCCGGTTCATTGCGGATAAACCGAATTTGTGGAATGAGGATATCGGCGTTTAGGCGTATGCCCTAGGCGCAGGCAACGTGCGCTTCGCTCTCTAGCGATTCGAGGATACGATCCTGATGACGCAGAATGAATTCATCGCGTGTCGCGATGAGGCGGTCGGTGAACGCGGAACTGCGAGAGCGAAGTTCGCCGGGCGACCAAGGATTGTCTCGGCCGTGAGAATAGACGAACGACAAATCCTCCACAATCTGAATTAGAGCAAGATTGCTTTCGCTCGTGACTTGCTGGATTGCCCGCCGGTATTCTTCGAAACCAGCGAGGGCGGGGAAGAGCTGCTCGAGAATCGAGATCTCCTCCCAAGCGAAATTCAATGCTGGAGATAGAGCGCCGTAGCCATGGGTCCATCCCGTGACGTCGACCATGCGAATCACTTCGCCATAGAAATCGTCCAGCCTCGGATCCAGGAAATCGTAGAAGGGTCTCGCGACATCGCCGCGCAGGCGGCCTGTCCGCTCGAGATCGTCTTTGATAGGAGTTCCGTCATAGGGCACCATACGGCCAAAACCCGCCGCCGCGCTGCCATCGCCGACGATGGCTCGCAAGAACTCCAGATTGGCCCGGACAGATTCAAAAGTGCTGGAAGGATCGAGCAACATGAAGCCGAACTCGAACCGGACGCCGATCCTTTTCAGGAGCTCGACGGCGCGGAGGTTCTGTTCAACCGTGATCTGTTTGTGAAGCGTCTTGAGCCCTTCCTCAGTGCCGGATTCCAATCCCATGTACACCATATGAAGGCCCGCGCGGCGCATTTCGAGAAACAACTCGGGATCCACCGCATCGGCGCGACAGTTGATTTTCCAAACCGCGTTGCCGGGAAGGCCATAACGATGAAGTTCGGCGAGAAACTCACGCGTCCATCGTTTCCAAGCCGGTCCGAATAAGGGGAAATCGTCGTCCTGGAAAAGGAATATCGAAATGCCATGTTCGTCGAGCAAGAAACGCATTTCTTTCGCCACTTCGACGGGTTTGCGCGTTCTAACGACTTTGCCCGGCGCTGTCCGGTAGAACATGTGAATCGAGCAAAATGAACAGGTGCGAGCGCAGCCCCGGCTGGCAAGAAGAGGTGTCGCACGGCGGCCCAAAACGGCATTCACGTTGAAGCGGCGCTCGGGGTAGGGGAGCTCGTCGAGATCGTGAACCAATGGGCGCATTTCAGTTGCCTTAACGCCAGAGCTTTCGCGGTAGGCGATACCTTGAATAACGCGCCAATCTCTGCCGGCAGAGAGGCAATCCACGAGATCGAGAAGCGTAAGTTCTCCCTCGAAACGAACTACGGAATCGAGTTCCGGCAGTAAGTCGATCGTGCGCTCGTAGCTAAGGCTTGGAAAATGCCCACCGATACAGAAATGGCAAGTTATGCCGTTATCGCGCAGGTAGCGCATCAAAGCGCCAAACTGGGACACATAGGATTGAAAGATTAGCGAGAAGCCGACCAAGATGGGGTTTGATTTGAGGGCCGCCGCCAGGATGTCTTCGCGATCACACTCGTAGTCAAAGATTTCGACTGAGTAACCGGCCTTACGCAAGGTGGCAGCCAGATACCCGATGCCCAAGTTTGATTGTCTTTGGAAACCAACGAGGAAAACAACCCGCGAACTATTGCGCTCAACCGGCAATAGAGCGCTGCCGTCGAGTACTCTGAGCGGCTCGGATGTCACAAAAACGGCCCTCCTCAAAATGCGACAGAATTTGTATTGACGGGAGAATGCTTTACTTAGCGCCGGCTGTTTTGGCTTGAGCGCCCACCATCTGGCGCAAGCCTTCAACCAACTTCAAGTTTGCCTGCAGCGTGGCCTGAAGGGTATCGAGCGCTAAACCCATGGCGTGCCTTTGCTGTGCTGGATCGACGTCGCGGAGCACGGCCTCAAGCAAGACGAATGGATCTCCGGGGGGCCAAGGACGAAAACGAAGCAAATCGTTTAGTTGCGGTTGAGATTGAGTTGCCATTTAGAGTTCTCCTACGCCCGAGTAGATCGCGCAGGTTTCTATGTCGCGGTTGCGCGAATTGGCGTAAATCGATTAAATATCAAGGTGGCCGCAACTGTCAAGAATTAAATGGCGGTCAAGTAAAGATACTAGGACAGAATCGGCGAAGTTTCTGAGGAATCGCCCGGCAAAGGAAGTTTCATTCCAGCAACGCACTTAGAGATGGAAGGGGGGAGCGATTTCGTTGGAGTTGTTCAAGATCGGCCATAGCTGTGCCGGCGTGGCCAGTCTGGCGGTAGCGTATGATTTTAGCGGTTGGCGGGGCCGACCGGATTACCACCGGATTGTGCGGCCGAACATCCGTCTCGAAGATCGAGACGATCTGATGGCGGATCTCGAACAGGCGCTCGGCAAACTGAATTTTTGAATTGCGTAGCGGATTACCTCACGAAGGGGAGGTATGAGGAAACCGCGCGTTGATAGTCGCGAAAGAGGTTACCGAAGCGCGAACCAAGGAGCCGGTCTTCGATACGCACGCGAATTTCCGTGCCGGCAAGAAAGACCAGGAGAGAAAGCGAGAGCAGCCACCAGGGCGTGATCATGACGCCGGTAGCAAGGAGGACACACAGCATCGATGTGTAAATCGGATGACGCACGAAGCGGTAAGGTCCGGACGTCACAAGTTCATGGCTGGGGCTGAGGCCGGCGTCGATTCGCCAGTGCCGTCCGAGAGCGCGTTTGGCGGTCCACGATAGAAGGGCGGCGAGGAGGAAAAACAGGATTGAGAACGCAACCCGCCAACCTTCGAATGATCTCTCCCAAAACCTACCCTGCCACAGCATTGAGAACGCGATCGCTTCCAGCAATATGCCCCAGCGAGCCCGGCGATCAAGCTGTTTGACAGGTTGAGCGCTTCGTTTGAACAAAAAGAAGGGCGCCATCCACACCAGCCATCCGGCCGCGAGAATGGCGTAAGCGGAAGCTCTCATAGCAATGGATTGTATCTTTACGAAACGGAGGCGGCGGAAATATTCTTCCACCGCCGCCTGCCGTACCTCTTACTTGACACCAACCGGCTTCCTGATTTCAATCAGGTTGTCGAGCAAGCCTTCGAAGCCATTCGTCACTGTGAGCCGGTCCACCTTTTCGACCAACTTCTCCAGCGTCTCAAGCTCCTTCAAGCGCACCAGGATCGGGTTGTCCTCGAGCAGCTTCGCCGTGTTCAACAGCGAGCGGGTCGCGGCCGTCTCCTCGCGCCGGCGAATGAGGTTCGCCTGCGCCTGCTTCTCCGCCGACACCACCTGGTTCATGATTTCGCGCATTTCACCGGGCAGAATGATGTCCTTCAGCGCGATGGCGCCAACCTCGACGCCGAGCGCGCTCATCTCAGCGCGAACGACGGAGGCGGTGTTTTCGTCCATCTCCGTCTTTTCCGCTAAGATCTCTTCGAGCGTCTTCCGGCCGAGTGCCTGACGCATCGTCAACTGCAGCAAACGGTAGAAGTACGCCTCAAAGTTCGCAATGGTCTGCTTCGCCTTGACCGGATCTTTTACTTGATACTCGGCCAAGATGTTGACCCGGAGAGAAACCTTGTCGCGCGACAGAATTTCCTGGCCGGGTACTTCGATAGTCTGGCGGCGCAGGTCGACAATATCAACCCGCGGCGATCCGGTCACGGCCCAGAAGCCATACTTGCCGGGCGAAAGAGTTCGCGTCAGCCGGTTGTCGATATACAACAAACCGGCCTTCGCCTCCTCCACCAGGCAGAAAGTAGTCAGAGACTCCTTCCCCAGG
>Ga0209068_10001775_pt1 | contig 10707 bp, 11 predicted proteins | sample ColStrG_CSR_2012_FD_187200 | JGI IMG/M metagenome (GOLD analysis project Ga0209068, IMG submission 187200) | Freshwater sediment microbial communities in response to fracking from Pennsylvania, USA - Cold Stream Run_MetaG_CSR_2012 (SPAdes)... | ecosystem: Environmental > Aquatic > Freshwater >...
CAATCTTGCCGCACGGTGCTTACGATGTAGTCGCTGGGCTGGGTGCGTCCATGCGCTTGCGGAGCTTGGGTCGGCTAGGGCGATACCGATCCCTTGACAAAACGAGCCCTGTGCGTCCCGATACAACGGCGCGGCACCGGCTAATCTTGGAGCCTGAGTGTTAGCGCTGTCGGGCCACGATCACGGGAACGCGGGCAGCATGCGCGACCGCCGTACTGACTGATCCCAGGATCATCCCTCTGAATCCACCGCGGCCATGACTCCCAACGATAACGAGTTGAGCCGACTTGGCCTCATCAAGGAGATGACCGGCCGGGTCGTCCCACACGACGCGTGGATGGACGGTGACGTCCGGATAGCGTTCCCTCCAGCCGGCCAGCCGCTCAGCCAGGTTTCTAACCGCGAGCGATTGCTGCGCCGACCATTCCATGCTCAACCCGTGTGATAAATCTGGGTCTCTCCAGGCGTGCATGGCAACCAGGTCCACCCCTCGCCACGATGCCTCGTCGAACGCGATCGCGGTCGCCAATTCCGATGCCGGCGAACCGTCGACGCCGACGACTACCGGCCGCTTGGACTTCCTCGACCCGGTCGGCGCAGTGCCGCCGATCACCGCGACCGGGCAATGCGCATGGTGGATCATCCCCGTGCTGACCGAACCGAGCGAGACTCCCCGTAGCCGGTGCTGCCCTCGACGTCCCACAACCGCCATAAGCGCCTCCTTAGACAGATCGACAAGTGTGGGCACGGGCACCGAAAAGAACAGTTCACTTTTGATTTCAGGGCGGCCAGTTCCGTGAGCTATCTCTTCGGCGATCTTGATCGCGTCCGCGATGATCTTCCGGCCTGATTCTTCCAGCGCCGGGTCTTCCTCGGCGGGAACCGGAAGGGGGGCATTAGACAAGAGCCACGGAGCCGGACCCCAAGACGGCGTGACGACGACGTGGACCACGGTGAGCGGCACATTGCGCATCGCCGCCTCCTGCGCCGCCCACTGAACAGCCCTCCCAGACGATGGTGACCCGTCGACTCCGACCATCACACCTAGGTTTGTTGTATGCCTTGCCATTTCGTGCCCACCTCCAGCTAGACCCACTCAGTTTAAGTGACGCGACATCGATGATGCTAGTCGTTGGACCTGTAGCAAGGTAAGGAGGAATTAGTCCCTCGATGACTGGCCATTTGTCAAACGCAATTCGCCGGGAATGAGGTTCGAGATTCTCCAAACTTACTGCACCACAATCATTTGCGATCTGTCGGCGCCCCGGTCGAGGTTGCCGCCTTAGTGCAACTTCGCGGCATGAGCGAGTAGCTCGTCGGATAGCCCGTTAGGCTGCGGGGAACTCGAGGCGTTACGTTCGCGATTCAGGAAACCGGTTAGCTCTCCGATCGCGCTCATCATCGGGGCGGGGAACACAACGGTGGTGTTTTTCTCCACCCCCAGTTCGGCCAGGGTTTGTAGATTTCGCAACTGCAAGGCCAAAGGATGCTGCATCATGATGTCGGAAGCATCGCCGAGTGCCGCGGCAGCGCGCGCTTCGCCTTCGGCGGCAATGATTTTCGCTCGCTTCTCGCGCTCGGCTTCAGCCTCACGGGCCATGGCTCGTTTCATGCTGTCCGGAAGCTGGATATCCTTGAGTTCGACCAGGGTAACTTCCACACCCCACTCCACGGTCGTGGTGTCGAGGATCTGGCGGATGCTCGCGTTGATCTTCTCGGTCTGAGCGAGAACCTCGTCGAGAGAATGTTGCCCAACGACGTTCCGCAGCGTCGTCTGCGCGATCTGATCTATTGCAGCACCGACATTTTCAATGACGACAACCGATTTGCGGGCGTCGATAACGCGAAAGTATGCGACCGCAGCGATGTCGACACTGACGTTGTCGCGGGTGATGATGCCTTGCGATTGAATCGGCATGGTCACGATCCGCATCGAAACCCGCCATAGGCGGTCGATGACCGGGATGATCAACCGCAGCCCGGGTTCGCGAACGCCGATGACCCTGCCGAGGCGGAAATGGACACCGCGCTGATATTGCTGCACCACCCGAATCGACGCGGTCAGCAGGAGCAGCATCACCGCAACCACGGCAACCGTAAGGACTGTGACGTTGTAGGCCATCAAGACCACTCCAATTCCATTCATCGAGTCTCTAGTGACAACGACACCCGCTCGGTACGCCTACAACGCTAGGAGCCTGGCCGCCGTCAGGCAGGAGCCTGAAGTCCCCGCCCGCACGGTCGAAAGACCCCTCGGTCGATTTCTCAGGCCGGCCGCGCCACGATCACCGGCACCCGGGCCGCGTGAATGACCCCATTGCTCACCGAACCGAGCAGCGTGCCACTCACGGCGCCTCGGCCATGGCTGCCCACAACAACCAGCTGGGCCGATTCCGACTCATTTATCAGCCCTCGACCCGGGTGATCGAGGATGACGACTCTGCGCACCCGGACATCGGCATAGCGCTCTTGCCAGCCCGCCAGATGCTCAGCCAGACTGCGTTCCCCCTTCCGACTTCCAATCCAGCCACGGGCGGTCGTACATCGGAACATCCCTCCACGCGTGCAATGCCGTCAACCCGACTCCGCGACGCGATGCTTCGTCAAACGCAATCGCCGCGGCCAGCTCCGAGGCCGGCGAGCAATCGATGCCTACCAGCACGGGGGCGTGACGCAAGTCAGGCATCGACTGATCTTCCTCCCGGATTACCGCGACCGGGCAGCTCGCCCGTCGCACCAGACCGGAGGTGACCGAACGCAGCAGTACCCGGCCGACCGCTCCCCGCCCGTAGCAGCCGACAACGACCGTCTCTACCATCTCGGGCATTCGGCCAGCGTCGGCACAGGAGGTGTATGCCTGAGTTCGCTTGAGATTTCGATCCTACGTGATATCTTCGTGGCGTCTTCGGCGATCTTGACCGCCTCCGCCGCCCACTCAGGTGACCATGTGCCGCAACGCAGGAGCCAAACGGCCCTGCCGAAAAGTCGTTGAGGTCTCATAGGATCGCTTGGTGACGGGCCCGGGCTGTTCCGGTCCGTTGCCTTTCAACCCGGAGGACGAGATGAACCAACCGCGAGACCGGGTCGTCGTGGGTATCGACGGCTCAGACGCAGCGATAAATGCGGCCAAATGGGCGGTCGCCGAGGCTATTAGCCTCGACATTCCGCTTCGTCTCATCCACGCGATTCCCGAACTGCAGCCCGATCGACCCGCGGGCGACGAGAGTCTGGACATCGAGTACGGCGAAACAGTGCTCCGCGCCGCCTGCGCCGCCCTCCATTCCATCGGCGAGCAGGTCAAAATTGAAGCCGAACTTGTCCATGGATCCCCCAAGAACGTCCTGGTCGACGAATCACGCAACGCGGCATTGGTTTGCATCGGGTCAATCGGGCTCGGGCAACTCGCCAGCAGGGTTCTCGGCTCGACCGCAGACAGTGTCGCGCAGAAGGCGCATTGCCCAGTCGCGGTGATTCGGAGCAGTCGCGAAGCCGGGGCGTTACCTTCCGGATGGATCGCAGTCGTGGTTGACGAGTCACCCGATAATGACGCGGTGCTCGAGTATGGCTTCAGGGAAGCGCGACTGCGCGACGCGCCGATTTTGGCGCTGGGGGTGTGGCGATGGGGTTTCGGTGAAATTCCGTACCAACGTCTAGATCATCGGCTCGGCCGCTGGGTAGCACAGTATCCCGAGGTGCATGTGCGCCCAGCTGCGGCCAGACACGGAGTTGCTGCCTTTTTGCGCAGCACAACGGAATCCGTTCGACTTGCTGTTGTGAGAAGCTCAGACGCCGGCAATGTCGCTGGAATAGTAGGCCCAATTTCTGCCCACTTCGGACACACGGGGTGCTCGGTACTTGTGGTGCGCGACGAGTACGAAGACGACCTGGGCCGGGCAGGAGCAACGCCACAATAAGTGCGAGGCAATCGGCAACCTGCTTCCAGCGTCTGCCTTTGACGACCTCGAATCGCCTTGCCGCGACCATGCCTGCTCCTGCTCGGCAGCCCTGGCCTCATATAAACGACAACCGCGGTCCCTTGACAGTGCGGATAGCCCGTGAGGATCCGTTACGGTCACCGATACGCGATCATCGCGTTTCATCCAAGATGGAACAATTCAATCACGGAATTGATCGGCCTGGCGCAGGTGCGGCAGGTCGCGGGGCGCATCACTCGGGGGCGCGGGCATCATGGTGATTAAGGGCGTGTCAACGCCTACTGGACCTATATTCGCGTAACCACCCGGACAACCCAGGCGGGCATCTCGGCCCGGGAGCACCTGGCTGAAAAAGGCGGCGTTGTCGTCGAGGTGCTGTTGCTGGTCATCGGGTAGATCACCCTCCCAGTAAATCGCCTCAACGCGACAAATCGACTTGCAAGCGCCGCAGTCCACACACTCATCAGGGTTGATATACATCGACCGGGCACCCTCGTAGATGCAGTCGACCGGGCATTCCTGAACGCACGATTTGTCCATCACATCCACGCAGGCCGCGCCGATCACATAAGTCATAGACCTAGAAACTAGTCGAAGGGGGACCAGGTAAGCGCCTTCCGAACGGCCCCAACACCTGGGACCAAAGACCCTGCCGTGCATTGACGCCAGCCCCGCGTCGTTAGTTACCGCGAACCACGATTACCGGGACTGTCGCCGATTGAGCCACCGCGGAGCTGACCGAACCCAGAACCATACCGGGAAACCCGCCGCGTCCATGGCTACCGACTATCACCAGCTGGGCACGTTCAGACTGCTCACGCAGCCACCGGGAAGGCTTATCGCAGAAGAGCAATCGCTCGACATGCACATCCGGATACCGCTCTTGCCAACCGGCGAGACGCTCGGCAAGGATTTCCTGTCCTTTAAGTTCGCTTTCCCGCCAGTCCATCCCCAGCATCGGAAACACTCCCACGTCGCTCCACGCGTGTAGTGCCACCAGGCCAACGCCTCGGCGGGAGGCTTCATCGAAGGCCAGCGCGGTCGCGGCTTCAGAAGCAGGCGATCCGTCGATGCCCAGTAGCACGGGCGCATTGGAGTCCCGAGCCACGCTTTCGTCGGAATGAATGACCGCGACCGGGCAGTGGGCATGGTGCGTCAGTGCCGTAGTGACCGAGCCGAGCAGCAGGCGGCCAAGGGCGCCCAATCCCTGGCTGCCGGCAACGATCATCGAAGCATCTTTGGATGCATCAACCAGTGTTGGCACAACACTGGAATACAGCATCTCAGTGTGTATTTCAGGCGACTCGGAACCCCTCAGGCTGGCGCTGAGCGTCTTGCGGGCCTGATCAATCACGTGCTGTCCATTTTCTTTCTGCCACTCTGGCGTGTCCGTGTACAGTCGATCCACCGGCCAACCGACGACCACGGGCGGAACAGCGTGCATCAGCGTGATAGGTAACTGGCGCATGACGGCCTCGCGGGTTGCCCACGCAATGGCAGCATCAGAAGCCGCCGATCCATCGGCACAAACCAAAATCCCGTATTTCTTTTTGTGCTCTGACATTTCGCACTCCTTGCTATAGAATCTCATTGGACGCGGTTGAAGCCTCGCTAATGCCGTCGGGTGGCTCGATGTTCAGATGGAGAACTGATCCGTGGTTCGGTCGCCTACTCGGCCAACCGAAGTCGAACAAGGCGACGAGCATGGGGTCATTGTCGGCCAGGACGTCGGCCTCGAAGTGGCGAATTCCATGAGCTCGAGCGACCTGGGCCAGATACTCGAGTAATGCTGTTCCTACGCCAAGCGAATGATCCTTGTGCGCAACAACTATCGCGATCTCCGCACTGTCCGGGTCATCGGAGACTGTGTAATTCGCCACACCGATGAGTCGGCCCCCACCGAATGCTCCAAGAGCGCACTGCCCATTCCCAGGCTCGATCAACCTGCTAACGAGCTGGTCGAGTTGAACGGGAGTCAGCGCGAAGAAGCGGCAGTAGCGATCATGACCGGTGAGGTGTCCATGAAGCGCCACGACGGCTTCGGCATCGTCGGCACGTAAGCGACGCAACCAGATAAGGCGCCCGTCTCGCAATCGAGATGTGGCCGCGAATTCGATCGCTTGACTGCTCATCATCCCTCCTCGAACGTCACTTCGATCAGTCTGAAATTGACGTTAAGCCTGGTGTACAGGGTTTGATAGGAGCCGTTAGACTCCACCGTCGGGCCATTGGTCCCCGTATGTCCGCGACTCGGTTTTATATCGACCGCCCCGGCGAGACCGGCGGAGCGACAGATTTGGAGACCCGCAAAGGTTGACGCGTTGGATTTCGTCTGAAGTTAGAAATCGGCCAGCGGAGCGGTCCAGTGAACCCGGGTACCGCCCTCAGGCAGATTCCTGATCTCGCAGCGGCCACCAACTTGTTCAGCGCGGTACGACATGTTAGCTAGACCGCTGCGCCGCGGATTGTCGACGGGCATTCCGCATCCGTTGTCGATGATGTCGAGAGTCAACATGTCGCCGACACTCACCTCGACAGTCAGTCGTGAGGCGCCGGAGTGGCGAACGGCGTTGCTGACAGCTTCCGCAGTGACCGCTTCGGCATGTTCGGCGAGTTCGCCGCAAATGGCGGTCGTCGGTCCGTGCATGCGCACGGTTGTGGCTATGTCGCGGTCCTCGGCGAGGTCGGCAACCAGTCGCTGAATCCGATGCCGAAAGCCGCCACCAGGCTCCAGCGGGGATTTCAGCTGGAAGATGGTGGTACGGATCTCTTCGATGATCGTCTGCAGATCGTCCAGCGTGCGGTTGAGCCGGTCAGTAACCTCGGGTGAACGTACCCGGGCGACCGTACCCTGCAGGTCCATGCCCGCGGCGAACAGCCTTTGGATCACGTGGTCATGCAAGTCGTGCGCGATGCGCTCGCGCTCGGCCACAATGGTCAGCTGCCGCGCGTGCTCTCGGCCCGACGCGAGCATGAGTGCGATCGCAGCGTGAGTGGCGAAAGCGCTCACCAGGTCCAGGTAACTGTCGTCAAATGGCGACTGATCTGCGCTGCGCGCGACGGCGATCACACCGGCGACCGCGTCATGGGCCCGTAATGGCATCAAGATCGCGCTGCGTTGCCCGACATCGGTGAATGCCTGGATCGGGTAACTCAGCGCCTCGGTGATCAGCGGCTTACCGGAGCGGAAAACCGCGCCGCTGCTGGAGGCGTCCACCGGAATCCGTTGGCCGATAACCTCGGAGGCATTAAGCCCCACCGCCGCAGCGACAACCAGCGCGTCGACTTCATCACTAGGCAGGTCGTCGTCGACCGGAACCAGCACAATCGCCTGCTCGGCTTCGGCCAGGGCGCACACGCGTTCAGCGATCAGCTGCAACGGAGGCGAGCTCGGCCCGTCACTAGACAGCAGGGCGGTGGTGATTTCCCGGCTGGCTTCCATCCACTTCACCGACGTGCGCTCACGCTCGAATAGTTGCGCATTATCGATCGCGACCGCAGCCGCCAACGCCAACGCGCGAGCGGCGACCTCGTCGGATTCAGAGAAAAGCCGACCTGGCTCGTCGTGGGTCAGGTAGAGGTTGCCGAATACCGCCCCCCGGATGGTGATCGGCACACCAAGAAAAGCTTGCATCAGAGGATGGTGCTGCGGGAACCCGACCCCGGCCGGGTGCGTGGCCAGATCATCCAGCCGCAAAGCCGGCGTGTCGAGGAGCGACAGACTCAGGATCCCCTTACCAACCGGCAGATGCCCGATTCGCCGTTCAGTGCCAGCGTCGATTCCCTCGTGGACGAACGAGAGCAACACGCCGTCGGGATCGCGTACGGCCACGGCGCCATAGGGGGCAGAGGTCAATTGCCTGGCCGCGTGAACAATCCGGCACAACGTTGCGTCGAGATCGAGATCTGAACCGAGTTCGACGATCACACGCAGCAATTGCTCCATTTGGTCGCGCGCTGCCAGCAACTCGTCGAGCTGCTCATGCATCCTGCTTACCAACCCACGCTGGCCTAATCCGGCAAACGCCGAGCCACCTTCGTCGCTGGTCACCCGACGCACTACCTCCACGACAGTTTGAGCCCCTGGCAGCTTTCGCAGGGCGACAACGCGAAGGTGCCTTCGGTCAGCTTAATCCCGTTTGGATCAGACACCCAAGAAAGTAGGGGCCGGGGGTCGCCATTATGTCGAGGTGGCCGGCCAACCCGGCGGTGCTTCTGTATCCGTAGCCGGCGCGGTGGACCGTTGGCCCAACTTCGAGGCGAACACCGCCGCTTGGGTGCGCCGCTCCATGCCGAGCTTGGCCAGCAGCCGCGATACGTAGTTCTTCACCGTTTTCTCGGCCAGGAACATTCGCGAGGCGATCTGCCTGTTGGTCAATCCTTCGCTGAGAAGTCCGAGTAGCGTCCGCTCGCGGTCGGTTAATCCGGCGAGTGGGTCTTGTTGTTCTGCGGAGCCGCGGAGTTTTGCCATCAAGGCAGCGGCCGCTCTGTTGTCCAGCAGCGATTTACCCGCGCCGACGTCTTTGATCGCACTAGCCAGCTCCATGCCCCTGATGTCTTTAACGACGTAACCGCTGGCACCGGCGAGAATCGCCTCGAGCATCGCTTCATCGGAGGTGAACGACGTCAGCATCAAACACCGCAACTCTGGGAGCTCGGACAGCAAGTCGCGGCACAATTCGATACCACTGCCATCGGGAAGGCGAACGTCAAGCACGGCGACGTCGGGCTTCAACGCGGCAATTCTGACCTTGGCTTCTGAGACTGAGCCCGCATCACCGATGACTTCGAGCTCAGGGTCCGACGCAAGCAAGTCGGCAAGGCCGCGGCGAACGACTTCGTGGTCATCGACCAAGAAAACTGTAACCACTGTGGGTCCTTCCCTGCTGGTCATGCCGGTCAGATTCAATATCCCATAACCTCATAGTCGCCGGATCTCACAAATGCGGGTGATTGACGATAAGCAGCGAACAATCAGCGTCTCGCAGCATGGCCGTCCCGCTTGGTCCGAGAAGTTCCCCCAATTGCTGAAGGTTGTGGGCGCTGACAATTACCAACCGCGCCGATCGGCGGTTGCGAGCCAGGTAGTCCAGAAGGCCGCCTCGCGTGGCCGTTGACTCCACTTCGACGTGCGGATACCGCCGCCGCCAACGGGCCAACCGACGATTTAGGTCGGCGCATTCCCGACCATCGTGATCCCGATCTGTGTCGTCCTCAAGCGATACTGTCTGCCGACAGGCAATCGCTCGGATTGCGGCGTTACGCAACTGAGCTTCCGCCATGGCAGCGCCCAGGAGTACACCATTGTCCGGAGACCCGTCTACATGGACGACAATCTCATCTGGCTGTCGGTGGTGCTCGTCACGACTTCGGATAATCGCCACCGGACATCGTCCCGAAATGGCCAGCGCCGCAGCGGTGGAACCCACCTGGCCCGGTCGGAAGTGACGTAATCCGACCGCACCCACACACACCATTGACGCTGATGCCGACGCGCGAATCAACGACCTGACCGGGGGTCCATCAGCAATCTCCGTTTCTATTTTTACGGGCCGTCCGGTGGCTTCAACCGCCGCGACCGCCTGGCGAAGCGCATTTTCTGCGGCGCTGAGCTTGTGCGCCAAGCCGTCGGCCTCATGGCTGTCGCGCTCCTCAGCCACGTAAACGAGATGCAGCGGGACGTCACGACTAACAGCCTCATCTGCCGCCCAAAGTGCTGCGCTTATCGCTGCCTTTGAGCCGTCGATACCGACGAAAATCGACCCGGGTTTCGCTGGCTCTTGCCTCACGGCTACAGCCCGCTCGGGTAGGTTTCCGGCGTTTGGCCGGCAATCCATCGACTCGTAGGCTCTAGAGGCTCGAGCGCCCGGGTCCTGTCGATGTGAATCATCGCGTCAAATTGGTCGGCAGGCCGCACGTGGAAGTAGTGGCTCTGCCGTTCGGTCGCGGGCTGGTAGATCACTCCGATGGCGCGCCCCAATCGAACGACACTGAGCGGGTCCGCAGCTTCCGGGCAAATCCGCGCCGACACCAGGAATGCATTCCTGTCGACCTCGTGTAGGAGTTCTTCAATGCTCCCGTTGAGCGCCGGCCGAACGGCCTTGCGTTCGGCAATGCCCCCCCACTCACTGGCAGCTGTGACCGTGCCGGCATAAGTGCTAAACCCAATGAGGCGTGACTCATCGCCATACCGCTGACGAACAAGTTGACCCAGCGTCAGCTGCCCGTCGGCGCCAACCTCGGTCGCCCGAGCATCCCCAACGTGGGAGTTGTGCGCCCACACCACTATTCGCGCGGGTGGCCCGTCGTGGTGGCGGTCCAGATGTGCCGAAAGGGCCTCAAGGGTCTGCGCCATATGCTCATCACGTAAATTCCACGAGGTGACCCTGCCGCTGAACATCGCACGGTAGTACACCTCCGCGTTGCGCACCGTCTGAGCATTTTGCTGGGCGTAGAACAGTTCGTCCTCGGCGAGCAATCCGTCCCTGCGCGCATAGGCCAGTGCATTTCGCTGGAAGTCAACCAGTTGCTCGATCGCTTGACGTTCACACGACGGACCAGCGCCGAACGCCGCCGAGAATCCATAAGCCTGACCATCGTCGGCCGACGCGTGGTCGAAGCACGCATAACGGGCCCGGGCCCGGGCCGCGGCCTTCGGGTCGACCTTCTCAAGGTAGGTGATCACTTCGTCCATCGACCGGTGCAGGCTGTAGAGGTCCAGTCCATAGAAGCCGGCTTGCCGCTGACCGTTTGACCTCTGGCGTTGGTTGCG
>Ga0209068_10001776_pt1 | contig 10706 bp, 15 predicted proteins | sample ColStrG_CSR_2012_FD_187200 | JGI IMG/M metagenome (GOLD analysis project Ga0209068, IMG submission 187200) | Freshwater sediment microbial communities in response to fracking from Pennsylvania, USA - Cold Stream Run_MetaG_CSR_2012 (SPAdes)... | ecosystem: Environmental > Aquatic > Freshwater >...
GCAAGAGAGGGACCGGCTTCAGCCGCTGAGGTAAGGTTTGTATCAGTCACGGCTTAAGCCGTGACTAAGGAACCGCAATAAAATCGGGGCTTTAGCCCCAGCACGCAAGGCAGGAAACAGTGAAGTTCGGAAGCGAAAATCGCAAACAACTCATCGCCGCCAGCGTCCTCGGGGCCATCGCGCTCATTCAGGTCGTCCGTATGGCTTGGCCCAGCGCTCCCCCCCCGTCCTCCGAAGCCTCGGCCTCGACCACTTTGAACACGACCACTTCTTCTTCGACCCCAAAAACCCCCGGCACGGCAACCCTCAAACTCGCCGACATGTCACTCGATCCCACACTGCGTCTGCAACTGCTGCACGCCGTCGAGGGCATCACCTATGGTGGCTCCGGCCGCAACATCTTTGTGGAACAGCCCGACGCGCCGCCGCCAATGCCTACCCCTGTCGCGCCTCCGGTTGACCTTGGCCCACCCCAGCCAGTCATTATTCCGCCGCCACCCATCACCCTCAAGTTCTTCGGCTTCTCCACCAAGCCCGGAGAACCGAAGCGCGCCTTCCTCGCCCAAGGCGACGACGTCTTTATCGCCTCAGAAGGTGACATCGTCAACCGCCGCTACAAAGTCGTCCACATCAACCCCAGCTCCGCCGAAATCGAGGACGTGCTGTTCAACCACAGCCAGAGCATTCCTCTAACGCAAACGCCATGATTTTAAACACGAAGATCTCGCGCCACCCCAACTCGAAGCGGTCGCAAGGCGGTTGGGTTCTCCTCACCCTGATCTTCATGGTCGCCGTGCTGGCCATCAGTCTGGCCGCGATTCTTCCCAGCATCAAGCAGGAAATCCTCCGCGACCAGGAAGAAGAGATGATCCATCGCGGCGCGCAATACACCCGCGCGATCCGCCTTTACTACAAAAAAGGCGGCCGCTATCCCGCCAAGATCGAAGACCTCGAGAATACCAACAACATCCGCTTCCTGCGTAAGCGCTACAAAGACCCCACAGTCAAAGGCGACGAACCCGGAGGCGCTGACTTCAAGCTGCTGCGCTTCGGCGATCCCTCCGTCAACCTGACCCAGCCCGGAGCCAACCCGGCGGCCTTGGCTGCAGCCGCGCAAGCTCAGGGCCTGCAAGGCGGCGCTCTGGACCGCACCCTTCGACGCGGCGAAGTGGCCGCCGCCGCTGCCGCCGTCCAGCAACAACGCGCCGCTCAGGCGGCCGCTGATGCCAACCAGAATCCCGATGCCTCGTCGACAGACGCCAACGGCAACCCTACCGCTCCAGGTGCGGCTGCTCCCGGCGCCGCCGCTCCCGGTGCAACGACCGACGCCACGCCGCCCCCAAATCCCGACGGCGAATCCAATCCCGATCAGGCCAGCGGCGGCAAATCCGGCGACACAGCTTTCGGCGGCGGCGCTATTGTTGGCGTGGCCAGCACCAACGACAACGTCGCCTCCATTTACGGCCCCACCCACGCCTCCATCCGCGAGTTCAACAAGAAACGCCACTACAACGAGTGGCAGTTCATCTACGATCCCCAATCCGAACAGGGCGCACTGCCCAAAGGCCCATGGCAACCGCTGACCATCGGCGGCACCGGACAAAACCAGCAAATCGGCACACCGGCCGGAGAACTCAATGGACCCCAAGGCCAGTCCCTGCCCGAACCCATCCGCGACGTCCGCCAATAAACTCCGCCGGTAAAGGCGAATGGCCCTTCGCCCGTTTTCAAAAACAGAAAAGCCCCGCCTTCGGCGGGGCTCTTTCTAATAACTCAGAACTTAGCTTACACGCTGAACGAAGATCCACATCCGCAAGTGCTCTTCACATTCGGATTCTCGAACTTGAACCCAGCACCTTCGAGCGTCTCCACATAATCCACGCGGCAGCCGTTCAAATACATCACCGACGTTGCATCCACATACACCTTCAGCCCGTCGAACTCGAAGACCTTGTCCATCATTCCGGGAGCGTTCTCGAACTGCATCGAGTACGAAAATCCCGAGCACCCGCCGCCCACCACGCCCACGCGCAGACCGGTCGGCACAGGATTCTGTCCCGCCATGATCTCCTTCACCTTGGCGATCGCGTTCGGGGTCAAGCTCACAGGCAAAGCCTTCGGAGCCGCCTCAGGAACCGCTTGCGTCGTAACTTCAGGGGTTGTTGTCGCCGCCATGTCTATCTCCTTAAAACTGCGTATCTTATACCCGCATCTCTACGTCGATCTCAAACTAATTATACCAGCCACTCCAAACCGGCCTTGAGTCCATCAACCACGCGCGCGGGATTGCGGAGTCGAAAGACCCCTACCTCACCCGAACCCTTAAGCATCCCTCACAAGGACCGCTTTCCCAGTTAGATGCACCCCAACCCCTCCCCGCACCACCCAATCCATTCCGGGGATTGTCATTCGACAGGATTTAAGTCCGGTGCGCCGTGCTCAAAACAGGATAGCCCGTGAAATGGCGATTTTTCACCGCTCACCATCGGATTGTTGTTTGGCGACTCTTGGTCGAAAATGGGATCGGAGCTGACACTTCTGGTTTCCATGGAGGAACGTATGATCAAAGATGCGCGTACAGTCACTCTCCTCACGCTGGTCAATCTCGGAATCCTGGGTTTTCTGTTGTTTCACCAGACACGGATCGTTGAAGCGAAAGACGCTTTAGCCATCCTTCGGGGCAACGGGCTTGAAATCGTCGACGCCCAGGGAAAGGTTCGGGCATCGATCCAACTCCAACCCAAAGGTCCCGCAATCCTGGCAGACGGTTCGATTGCGAAGGACGGCAAGATCTATCCGGAAACCGTGCTCTTTCGGCTGATTCGCCCTGACGGACGCCCATCCGTGAAAATTAGCACCTCGGAGCAGGGCTCGGGACTGACTCTGGGCGGAGGCATCGACCCCACCTACATTGTGTTGAGCGCCGATGGCGGCGATCCTTCGTTCGCCCTCACTAACAAGGACGGGCGACGGCAGATGATTAAGCCATAAGCGAATCATGGACGCTGTCGGGCGATTACGCTATCCTCGGCCCACCAACCCCTTGACCTCCGGGGCTATACTGGAACCAAGCCGTTCCTACTTCCCCAGGCTCCATGTCGAGAGATGTCGAGTCCCGGACCTCCTGGGGAGAGGGCACGACCGCAGGCCTCACGGAGGGGAATATGACTCCGCTCACTTGGCTCATCGCAATCTGGGGTGTTCTGACCGCCGTTCTGGTCGTTCTCCTGATCTACCGCGGCACGCTTTCCATGCATGAAGACGATCAGCTCTTCCTCAGCCAGCCGGATTCGCCTCGGCACAAGGAACAGGAAGACCTGTTGATGAAGATGGAAAAGCTTCGCCCTATGCTCAAGCTCTTCGCCACCGCTTCCGGCGTCATGGTCTTGGCCATCGGCTGCATGTTCGTCTACCAGAGCCTTCACGCCGTCCAATAGCGGCATTCGATGACGGCGACGGCCCAAGCTCCCTCCCGCCAAGGGGAGACCGTGCCCTAAGGCTTCCGTTGCCCGCTCTAACGAGGGTGCCCGTCAGAGGGTGCCCCGTCCTTGTCGCGCACCTCAGCGACAGAGCCTGCCCTGAGCGGAGCCGAAGGGGCGGGGATTTGCTCCTGGGGAACTTTCCCGGCTACCTTCCCGTATATCCCCACAGGAGGTCTCCCATGTTCACATTCCTGCTCTGGTGCGTACTCTTCATCCTCTGCTGGCCCATCGCTCTGGTCGCTCTGGTCCTCTACCCCGTGGTCTGGGTCCTCCTGCTGCCCTTCCGCATCGTGGGCATCGCCGTCGAAGGCGTCTTCGCCCTCCTGCGCGCCATCTTCCTCTTCCCGGTCCGCCTCCTGGCCGCCCCCGGCAGAATCTAGCCCAGACGAAGAATCTAGCCAAACGGAACAAAACTTCCCATAATGTGCACCGCTTTGCACACTTTCTGGAATATTCCAAAACCTTGTCAAGGGGGTGAAACTGCCCTTTTCCTTGTAACTACTTCATTCCAAACAAGAAATAGTTCAAAGAAAAATGTCAGTTTTACCCCCCTCAATCTGCTATTCTGGATATAGAAGGTAAATAAAAAACTTTCCAAGGGCCGTGACGCGGATTCTCCCGCCTCCCGGCCCTTTTTGCGTCTCAAAGCGGGTGCCCCGTCCTTGTCGCGTTCTCTGCGACAGGGCGGGGTTTTTCGTTCAGAGAGCAACAAACATTTCCAGGAGGCACCATGTCCATCCCTCCCCACGTCAGACTCATGAACGCCAAGCAGCTCGGCGAATACGCCCAGCTTGTCTTTATGGCTCGCGCCGCCGGCGAGGGCCTCCTCATTTCCGAACCCTACGGCGACTCCCGCGCCTACGACGTCGGCGTCGAATACTACGACGCTTTCCGCCGCATTCAGATCAAGTCCACCCTCGAACCTCGCCGTGGCGAAGCCTTCCGCCTAGGCCTCGTTGGACCCGGAGGCATGCCTTACCACTCCAGCCAGATCGACGCGGTGGCCGCCTACCTCGTCGCCATCCGCCGGTGGTACATCCTGCCCTTTGACGCCATTCGCGACGGCGACACCGAATATACCCAGCGCAACATCCAAATCCACCCCGACAGCGACCGCAACAAATGGCACCACTACGCCGAAGCCTGGCACCTCCTCCGCCGACCCATATCAGAAACAAAAGAGAAGTAACAAGGGTGCCCCGTCCTTCTCGCGTTCTTTGCGAGAGGGCGGGGATGTAGGCAATTCGATCCGATCCCTGATAGCGAAAACGATAGCTAAAACAAAAACGAGGTGAAACATGTCGCACACCACCACCTGGGGACTCTTCCTGCTGGGCTTTGCCATGCACTTTCTCCTGCAAGCCAAAGCCAGCGTCAGTTCGCAATCCAACGGCCTGAAAACCATCCGCGAATGGCTCGCACTGACCTGGCCCATCACAGTCGTGCGCCTGTTCCTCTGCGCCGTAGGCTTCGGCCTCTGGCTCGATATGCCCGACACCTTCAACCATCTCCTCACCACAGTCACAGGCGGCACCCTAACCCACGCCCTCCCCCTCAACCACGAAACCATAGCCCTATTCGGCTACGTCGCCGATTCCGTCCTCGACAAAGCCGTCTCCATCCTGGGCTTCGGCATCGAAATCCCCCGCCTGGCTCCACCGCACTAGGCCCGAAGCGCCCGAGGACTCCCCAGTCTCACAAGTGAAGCGCCCTCAGTTTTCGCCCTGTGAAACTACGATAGGCGCCCTGTTCCAAGCAAGGCAACAGAAGTCACGAAAGTAATCTTAACGGGGCTGTTCGGGGTGGCGTATGCTAATTTTGGAATAGCAAGAAGGTGATCAATGCGAGTGCCCTCGAAAGCTTTACTTTCGGTCGTCATCACGTCAGCACTGGTGGTAGCGAAGGAACCACCGAAGGTGATTACGGTCCAAGTTGTCACGTCCAAGGCAAGTTCGAGGGAGTTCGCCACCACCCTCCCCGGCAACCAGGGCACTTCCCATACGAATTGCGACACCAGTGCAACAGGCACGAGCATTGGCAACAACACGAACGTTAATGGAACGACCAGCTGCACTACGACGACCACCCCTGCGACCCCTCCAAGGACCATTGTTAACAGCATCGCCCAAGAGCATGTCTATGCGATCATGCCCGACAATTCGCACGTTACTCTTTGGTGCCAGGCAGGGTTTCGCCGTTGCTCTTACTTGCAGCCCGGGTTCTACACCTCAGAAGTCAAGGGGAACTCTCTCTTCATCCACGCGCACGATCTCTCGGGGAAGGAATTCAAGGTGAAGTACCACGCCGTGGGAGGGTGGTAGGCTGACCGAGACATCGGGTCTAGCCCGGGGAGCAGCTGCCAACCCAGCGGCCTACAGCATTCGAGCGTGAAGTTCGCCCGCACAAGGCCTCCGCGGCCAAGTAATAAAAAACCTCATTCCCAGTGGCAGCACACCCTCGTCAAGCGCCTTCCTCACACCGAACCGCGCCGACTCCCCCGCAAACCGGCAGCGGACTAGAAATAGAAGGGTCTCAGGAATAGCTCTGGCTTTTGGGCGGCGCAGGGCTTCAGCCCTGCGATAAAGTACCGATAGAAACCGGGCTTTAGCCCCCGAGGTAAGGGTTTCAAAACCACCGCCGAAAGGAGCACCATGCGCGCCCAATACCACATCCGCCCCTCGCCCAAAGGCCTCCGCGCCTGGAACGTCCGCCGCCTCGTCGAGCGCTCCCGCAACTTTCCCCGCGAGCGCGTTCCGCTCTCCTCAATCCGGGAACTCGACGAGCCTTACTGGGCCGGAGACAGACCGACTAGAATGACCTGCCGCGAAGTCGTGGACCACGCCCGCTTGATGATGGACTGCGATCCGGCCTTCCCCATCATCCTCTCCAGCGACGGCCGCGTAATGGACGGCATGCACCGCATCTGCAAAGCACTTCTCGACGGCCTGTCCGACATCGAGGCAGTCCGTTTCGTTCAAGATCCGGAACAGGATTTCATTGGAGTTAACCCCGACGACCTGCCCTACCACGATTGAAATACGCTTTCGCGGGTGGCCCACTCAAACCCGGCTTTTGCTTGGGTGGGGGTTCTTTCAAAGGGCGTCGTCAGTCATACCACTCGATTGCGAAACACCCGGGGCTTCAGCCCTGCGCTTGCGAAACGCTATGACCCCATCACCCTCAAATTCTCAGCCACCCGCAACCGCGCCCCAGTAGCCTTCTGCACATCCTCCGCCGTAAGCCCCGGCGCAACTTCCTCCAGCACAATCCCCTGAGGTGTCACCCGCATGTACCCCATCTCGGTAACAATCGTATCCACCACTCGAACCCCGGTCAGCGGCAGCGTGCACTTCGGCAGAATCTTCGGCGCACCCGACTTGGTGCAATGTTCCATAGCAATAACCACCCGGCGCGCCCCCGCCACCAGATCCATGGCCCCGCCCATTCCCTTCACCATCTTGCCCGGAATCATCCAGTTCGCCAGATTCCCGGCCTCATCCACTTCCATCGCCCCGAGTACGCTCAAGTCCACGTGCCCGCCGCGAATCATGGCAAACGAATCTGCCGACGAGAAATACGCCGTCCCAGGCAACTCCGTCACCGTCTCCTTGCCGGCGTTAATCAGGTCCGCATCCTCCGTCCCCGCCACCGGATACGGCCCGATGCCCAGCATTCCGTTCTCACTCTGCAAAATCACATCCATCCCCGGAGGCACATGATTCGCCACCAAAGTAGGCATCCCAATTCCAAGGTTCACATAGAACCCATCGCGCAGCTCCCGAGCGATGCGCTTCACAATGCGCTCGCGCTTGATTACCTCATCTTCCACCAAAGCCGCCATCATTGAGCCTTCCTGACCGTCCGCTTCTCAATCCTCTTCTCAAACATCTCACCCTGAAAAATCCTCTTCACATAAACGCTGGGGGTATGCACCATGTCCGGATCCAATTCCCCCACTCCAACCATGTGTTCCACTTCCGCAATCGTCACCCGTGCCGCCGTCGCCATCATAGGACTAAAATTCCGCGCCGTCTTGCGATACACCAGGTTCCCCCACGCATCACCCTTCCAGGCCCGCACAAAGGCGAAGTCCGCCTTCAAAGCCCGCTCCATCAAACAGGGACGCCCATCAAATTCCCGCACTTCCTTCCCTTCGCCCACCAAAGTTCCAACGCCCGTGGGCGTAAAGAACGCCGGAATCCCCGCACCTCCAGCACGAATCCGCTCCGAAAACGTTCCTTGCGGCACCAGATCCAGCTCCACCTTCCCGTTCAACACCATCTCTTCGAGCAGCTTATTCTCGCCCACATACGTCCCAATGTGCCGAGAAATCTGCCCATTCGCCAGCAGCAGCCCCATGCCAAAACCATCCACGCCGACGTTATTACTAATCGTCGTCAAATTCCGGACGCCCTTCTTCACCAAAGCCCGAATCAAATTCTCCGGTATGCCGCAGAGACCAAAGCCTCCAAACATAATGGAGGCTCCATCCTGCACATCCCGAATCGCCTCATCGGCGCCCGCCACAACTTTGTTCATGCGAAGAATTCTACCCCTTCTTCAACTGATGCGCCGCCTCAAACTCCACTCCCAATTCCCGCGATCCCAGATTCTCCCGAATATGCGCCAGCTTCTGTTCCATCTGAAGAAGTGCATGAGCAAGATGCTTCTTGTTCGTCAGCGCGATATCCCGCCACATGGAATACGGACTCCCCGAAAGCCGCGTCATCTCCCGCAACGCCCGTCCCCCAGCCTTCAGCAACGGCAGTTCACTCCCAAACTCCTCCACCAGCGCAGCTGCCAGCCCCGTCGAAATCATCTGTGGCAGATGCGAAATCCACGCGCACAGCCGGTCATGCTGCGACGCTTCCAAGGTCGTAATCCGCGCGCCGATCTTCTCGATCCAGCGCAACCACTCCGCGCATTTGCCGACAGACAGATTCTGCCCCGGAAATGGCGTCACAAACCAGGCCGCATCTTGGAACAGCCGCGCGTCAGCGCCTTCGATTCCGGCAGTCTCTTTCCCCGCCATGGGATGGCCGCCCAGAAATCGCTTGCCCGCATTCTTTCCAAACGCCGCCGCCGCCGCCTTCATCACCGCAACCTTCGTGCTGCCCACATCCGTCAGCAGCGCCGTCGCTCCCATCCCCGGAGCCACCGTCTTCACCAAATCCACAATCGCGCCCACCGGCGTGGCCAGGACGACGACTTCGCTCCCCAGCACCGCATCTTTCGGATCGGAAACCCCCGCGTCGATTACCCGCATCCCCAGCGCCCGCTGCCACACCGGCGGCGCATCGCAGCCAACAATGCGCCCGGGAAACTCGGCCTGCTTCAAAGCCAGCGCGAGCGACCCGCCAATCAATCCTGTTCCGATAATGGTAATCTGCCGCATGCTTGAGCCTTACGTAGGGACGGCCGTCCTCGGCCGTCCACGAGGCGACTACATCGTCCTTCCCACCACCGGCGCAATCGCCTTCAACTCCTTCATCAAATCCACAAACTGCTTCGGAAACAGCGACTGCGCCCCGTCCGACAAAGCATGTTCCGGATCCTGATGCACCTCAATCAGCAAAGCATCCGCACCCGCAGCCACCGCCGCGCGCGCCATAGGCGCAACCTTGTCCCGCCGCCCAGTCCCATGACTCGGGTCGCCAGTCATCGGCAAATGCGACAGCTTCTTGATCACAGGAATCGCCGAGATATCCATCGTGTTCCGAGTATAGGTCTCAAACGTCCGTATCCCGCGCTCGCACAAAATTACGTCGTAGTTGCCGCCGGCCATGATGTACTCGGCTGAAAGCAGCAGCTCTTCCAGGGTCGCCGCGATCCCGCGTTTCAAAAGTATGGGCTTGCGAATTTTCCCCAGTTCCCGCAGCAGATTGAAGTTCTGCATGTTGCGCGCGCCCACCTGCAGAATGTCCACGTAGGTCATCATCAGGGGAATCTGCGAAATCTCCATCACTTCGCTGATCACCAGCAGCCCGAATTTATCGCCCGCCTCGCGCATGATCTTCAGGCCATCTTCGCCCATTCCCTGAAACGAATACGGTGACGAGCGCGGCTTGAATGCCCCGCCACGCACCGCTTTCGCGCCGGCCTTCTTCACGATGTCCGAGACCTCGAAGAACTGTTCGCGCCCTTCCACCGAGCACGGCCCGGCCATGACCACCACTTCCGGCCCGCCAATTTTCACCCCGCGCGGCAGCTCCACAATCGTGCCCTCGGGACGAAATGACCGCCCCGCCAGCTTGTACGGCGCGCTCACGCGATACACTTCCTGCACGCCCGGCAGCACCTCCAGGTCGCGCATGTCAAAGTCGTGCCGCGCCCCCACCGCCGCCAGAATCGTCTGCCGCACTCCGGTCGTCCGGTGCACAGCAAACCCCATCTTGATCAAGTGTTCCACTACGTGTTGTATCTGGTCGTCCTTGGCTCCATCTTGCATTGCGACAATCATGGCTGGTCCTCGATCCTCAAACTCTTCAACGTGTTCACACCAACGGAGCGGCTATTCCACCGTCTCCGGGGCAATCTCTTCCTGCTGAATTTTCCGCATCATGTCCATGATGCGTTCGAAAATTGAAATCATGTCGCGATCCGCAAGAATGCCCTTGTTGGCCTTCTTTACGTTCGCCAACACGGCCTTCTCCCGCGCAGGCTCATAAATCGGCAGGCCGCGTTCCTTCTTGATGCGGCCAATCTCGTGCGCCACCGCCGCTCGCTTCCCAATCAAATCCACCACTTGCCGATCCAATATGTCGATGGCATCACGCCATTGCTCAATGTCCATCGGTTTGACGTCCATCGGCTTCGGCTCTGGACGCCCCGAAGAACGTTTCGCGACCGGCTTCGAAGCCTTCTTTGCAGCGCCCGCTTTCGCCTTCTTTTTCATCAGCCTCTCCCTCGAACTCAAAGTGTTTTCTACGCCAAGCTTCGCGACCGCACCAGACTGCGCACCAGTTCTCCTACCGCATCCGCTTCCTGCCCCGGATTCTTCTCAATCGCCTCGACCACGGCGCTGCCCACCACCACAGCATCGGCAAACTTCCCCACCGAAGCAAACTGTTCCGGCGACGAAATGCCGAATCCCACCGCCACCGGCAGCTTCGTCAACCTGCGAACCCGCGCCACCAGTTCCTTCGCCTCCGGAGGAAACTCCGTCCGCGCCCCCGTAATCCCCGTGCGCGCCACCGCATAAACAAAGCCCGTGCTCGCCTGGGC
>Ga0209068_10001777_pt1 | contig 10706 bp, 8 predicted proteins | sample ColStrG_CSR_2012_FD_187200 | JGI IMG/M metagenome (GOLD analysis project Ga0209068, IMG submission 187200) | Freshwater sediment microbial communities in response to fracking from Pennsylvania, USA - Cold Stream Run_MetaG_CSR_2012 (SPAdes)... | ecosystem: Environmental > Aquatic > Freshwater >...
TCGCCTCGAAGTCGCAGTCGGCAGCGATCAACTCGATCAGGTTATGGAAGCACTCGCCGCCGCCGCCCGGACCGGGCAGATCGGCGACGGGAAAATTTTCGTCATGCCGATTGAACGAGCCTTGCGCATCCGCACCGGCGAGACCGACGTCGACGCGCTCTAGAAAACCAGCACATCAAATTGGAGAGATGACATGACACAGGCATATCTGCGTCTTGCTCCGTTGGCGGCCATGCTGGTCGTGACATCGCCCGCTTTCGCGCAAAGCTCCAAGATCGATGCCGCCGATACTGCCTGGATGATCGGTGCGACCAGCCTGGTGCTGATGATGACGATACCGGGCCTGGCTTTGTTTTATGCCGGCATGGTGCGCAAGAAGAATGTGCGCGCCACCATGGCGCAAAGCCTCGCAGCCACTTTTCTGGTTTCAATTCTCTGGGCGGTCGTCGGTTACAGCCTCGCATTCACCGGCGACGGCGCATTCATCGGAACGCTTGAGCGCATCTTTCTCGACGGTGTGACGCTCGATGCGGTGTCGCCGTTAGCGAAGACGATTCCCGAAAGCCTGTTCATGATCTACCAGATGACATTCGCCGTCATCACAGTGGCGCTGGTCGCCGGCTCGGTTGCCGATCGCCTGCGTTTTTCAGCGTTCCTGCTGTTCTGCGTTTTCTGGCTGTTGCTCGTCTATGTGCCGATCGCGCACTGGGTGTGGGGCGGCGGCTTCCTCGGCAGCTACGGTGTGATCGACTTTGCCGGCGGCACGGTGGTGCATTTGAATGCCGGCGTCGCCGGTTTGGTTGCAGCCTTTGTGCTCGGCGCGCGTCGCGGCTATGGCAGCGAAAATCTTGCACCGTACGATCTCACGCTGGCGGTGATCGGCACCGGCCTGTTGTGGGTCGGCTGGTTCGGATTCAATGGCGGCTCCGCGCTCGGCGCCAATTCACGCGCTGCCATGGCAATCGTGTCCACGCATCTCGCCGCGAGTGCGGGAGCCTTCACCTGGATGGCATTGGAATGGTGGACGCGCGGCAAGCCGTCGGTCCTCGGAATGATCTCTGGTGCGGTGGCCGGTCTCGGCACGATCACGCCGGCGTCCGGGTTCGTGCTGCCGATGCAAGGCGTGTTGATCGGAATTATCGCCGGTGCGGTCTGCTTCTGGGCTTGCACCTGGCTCAAGCTCAAGATCGGCTATGACGACTCGCTCGACGTGTTCGGCGTGCACGGCATCGGCGGATTTACCGGCACTCTGCTCGCAGGCGTGTTTGCGGTCGGCGCGCTGTCGGCCAGTCCGGAACTGCCCGGCGGAGTGCACGGCCTGCTCGAAGGCAATCCGCAGCAGGTCGTGGCGCAGCTTTACGGCATCGTTGTCACATTGGTGTGGTCGGGCACTCTCACCTTCGTCATCCTTAAGGTGATCGGCGCGTTGGTGCCATTGCGGGTGCGCCACGAGGACGAAGTCATGGGTCTCGACGTGAGCTTGCACGGCGAGGCGATTCAATAAGGGGGCTAGAGTCTGTTGTGGGCTACGTGTCCCGGACGCGGTGCAGCGCGTCAGCGCTGCGCCGCAGATCCGGGACAGTTACAAACTCTGTGCGCTGTAACGATCCCGGATCAGCGGTGCACCACTTCGCTTCGCTTTGCGCTGCACCGCGTCCGGGACACGCAAAACGACCATCAATACCGCTGATTAATTTTTAAGCAGGCCCCTTCTTCATTGGCGCGTCTTTAAGCGGCGGCCCTGCGCTCTCTCTCGCTCGGTCGGTTATCCACTGAATTTCATTAACTGAATCAAAACCATAACGCGCTGCGGCACATCTGGCACGGCGTTTGATTCTATCTCCCTGGCCATGCCTGCGAAGCAAGCTCCGTGGGCCCGGCTCAGTGAACCCGCCCGCACTGCGTACGTACAAAACGGGCCTAAGCGGGGATCGAATCCATGAAAATCGTCATGGCCATCATTAAACCTTTCAAGCTCGACGAGGTCCGTGACGCTCTGACCTCAATCGGCGTGCAAGGGCTGACCGTTACCGAGGTCAAAGGATACGGGCGTCAAAAGGGGCACACGGAAATCTACCGTGGGGCCGAATACGCGGTGAGCTTCCTGCCGAAGATCAAGATCGAAGTGGCAGTGGACACCAAGCAAGTCGACAAAGTCATCGGGGCCATCACTGGCGCCGCCAAGACAGGTCAGATCGGCGACGGAAAAATCTTCGTCTTCAATCTGGAAAACGCCGTGCGCATCCGCACCGGCGAGACCGATGCCGCGGCGCTCTAGTAACCCGCACCGCAAACAATATACGGACAGGAGTAAAACCATGACGTTGAAGAAATCCTCCCGTGCGGGGCTCGTGGCTCTCGCCTTCGGGATTCTGCTCGGCCTCTTCCTGAGCGTGGCAACTTACGACGCGACGTACGCTCAGGCTCAGGCTCAGGCTCAGGCTCAGGCTCCGGCTGCGGCACCCGCCGCCGCACCGCCCGCCCCGGCAGCTCCGCCGCCGGCGTGCGCAAACGACCCCGATCCGAAGAAGGCTGTGCTCGAAAAGTGCACGCCAAACTCGGGCGACACTGCCTGGATGCTAACATCGGTCGCGCTGGTGCTCATGATGACCATTCCGGGCCTCGGCCTGTTCTATGCCGGCATGGTGCGCAAGAAAAACGTGGGCGACACGGTAATGACGAGCTTTGCCGTCACCTGCCTGGTTACGATCGTCTATGCAGTCATCACCTACAGCTTGGCCTTCACGACAGGCGGGCCATTTATCGGCGGTATGAGCCGTTTGTTTCTCCAAGGTATCTTGAGTGACATCTCGACTGGTATCGGCAATCCAAACGGCTTGGCGGTGACCATTCCTGAGACCGTCTATCTCTGCTTCCAGATGACGTTCGCCATCATCACGCCGGCACTGATTGCCGGTGCCTTCGCTGAGCGCATGAAGTTCTCGGCAATGCTGTGGTTCATTGGCATCTGGGCAATCGTGGTCTATGCGCCGATCGCGCATTGGGTCTGGGGCGCGGACGGCTTCATGTCCAACGGCAACAACGACGCCATGTTCAAGGTGCTGGACTTCGCAGGCGGCACCGTCGTTCACATCAACGCAGGCGTCGCCGGCCTGATGTGCGCGATCTGTCTCGGCAAGCGCAAGGACAGTGGTCCTGGCCACAACATGGTGCTCACCTTCATCGGCGCTTCGCTGCTGTGGGTCGGTTGGTTCGGCTTCAATGCCGGCTCGGCCGTCACCGCTGGCATGCAGGCGGGCATGGCAATGACCGTGACCCAAATCGCCACCGCCGTCGCGGCCTTCACCTGGATGCTCGTTGAATGGGCTGCCCGCGGTAAGCCCACTGTCATCGGCATGTGCTCGGGTGCAGTTGCTGGCCTCGTCGCCATCACCCCGGCATCCGGCTTCGTTGGCCCGATCGGCTCCATGGCGATCGGCGTTGCTGCCGGCGTGTTCTGCTACTGGGGCGTGACTGGCCTCAAGCGGATGCTCGGCGTTGACGACGCACTCGACTGCTTCGGTGTTCACGCCGTTGGCGGTATCGTCGGCGCATTGCTCACCGGCGTGTTCGCCATCGAGCAGTACGGCGGCACCGCCGGCCTGATCGAAGGCAACGCGGCGCAGATGATCAATCAGGTCAAAGGCATCTGCATCGTGTTCGTCTACGATGCCATCGTCTCACTGATCATCCTCAAGGTGATCGATGCGATCATCGGCCTGCGCGTCTCCGATGAAGTGGAGCGCGAAGGACTCGACCTCGCTCTGCATGGGGAGACTGTGCAGTAGAGCGCTGACCTAGCGGTAGGGGCGGAAACCCGGCACTGTCCCTTCCGTTGAGGCCCCGGTTCGCAAGGACCGGGGCCTCTCTTTTCCGAATCGCGTCCTTCGGTCTCTCCTCCGAAAAACCGAAATGGCGCGGGTTTCTGCCTTTTTCAGTCCAGACAGACCACCCAATTCCTATTGGTTAATCGGGTCTTAACCTCGCCCTCTTTATTGTGTCGAAACCCTTGTGCGGCGGGCCGCTCCCGCCTCGTAACCGCATGTCCATGATGACCGCCAAGCGCGAGCCTGCCTCTGCCACTGCTCCTGCGGTCGACTCGCGGTCGCCCTTTGTGCGGCTGACCGACCTGATCGCCGGCATCGAGCCCGGCAAGCCTCCCATCAATCTGTCGGTCGGCGAGCCACAGCATGCGGTGCCGCCGTTCGTCGGACCGACGCTCGCCGCGCATGTTGCGGACTTTGGCCGCTATCCGGCCAACAAGGGCATCGAGCCGTTTCGCCGCGCTGTCGCTGGCTGGCTTGGCCGACGCTACAAGTTGGCGCGTCCGGTCGACCTCGAAAACGAAGTGTTGGTGCTCAGCGGCACGCGCGAAGGACTTTTCCTTGCGGCGATCGCCGCGCGGCGGTGGGTGACGCGCCGCACCGGCAAGCCGGCGATGTTGATCCCCAATCCATTCTATGCGGCCTACGCCGCTGGCACACTCGCCGCCGATTGCGAGCCGGTCTATCTGCCCGCCACGCGCAACAGCGCGTTCCTGCCCGACCTCGACGCCCTCGACGACGCGCTGCTCGCGCGCACGGTTGCCTGCTACATCGCATCGCCGTCGAACCCGCAGGGTGCGGTCGCAACTCGTGCCTATCTCGAGAAGCTGGCGGGGCTCGCGCGCCGTTTTGGTTTCCTCGTGTTCGCCGACGAATGCTATTGCGAAATCTACAGCGAGCACGCGCCGCCCGGCATGCTCGAAGCATCAGGGCCCGATTTCGCCAACGTTGTCGTTTTTCATTCGCTGTCCAAGCGATCGAGCCTTCCGGGGCTGCGCGTCGGATTCGCGGCCGGCGACCGGCGCTTCCTCGCTCCCTTTCTCGAATTGCGCAATGTGGCAGCGCCGCAGGTGCCGACACCGTCGCAGCACGTGGCAATCGCCGCGTATGGCGATGAAGCGCACGTGCGGGAAAACCGCACGCTCTATTCCGCCAAATTCGATCTCGCCGACCAGATCATCGGCGGCCGCTACGGCTACGAGCGGCCGGCCGGCGGATTTTTCCTTTGGCTCGATGTCTCGAAACAAGGCGGCAGCGAGATCGCGACCAAAAGGCTCTGGGCGGAAGCCGGAGTCCGTGTGGTGCCCGGACGGTACCTCGCGCGCGAGCAGACCGACGGCAGCAATCCCGGAGCGGACTACATTCGCGTCGCCATGGTGCAGGACAAAACGGCCACGGCCGAGGCGTTGCATCGCCTCGTCGCGGTGCTTGGGTAGCGAGCGCATGATCCCGATTTCGGACGAGATCATGCGCAAACGAAAAAAGGCTTAGCGCATGCGGGCAACAGATCGCAGCCTCGATGTCCTCGGTTTCGTCGCGGATCATTTTCGCGACATCATCCGGCGACGCCTGAGCGAACTCGCCGGCCTGGCGTTGATGACGCTGGCGTTGCTCGGCGCGCTCGCGCTCGCGACGTGGTCGGTGCAGGACCCTTCCCTCAGCCACGCCACGCAAAAGCCGATCCACAATATCCTTGGCTATCCCGGCGCGATCTTCTCGGATCTGGCCATGCAGCTGCTCGGTCTCGCGGCCATCCTGCTGCTCGCTCCGGAAGTGCTGCTCGGCTGGCGATTGCTCGCCCATAAGCCGGTCGGCGAAAAATGGCGCAGTCTCTTTTGGATTGTTGCCACGTTCCTCGCCGCGGCCTTTGCTTCGACATTGCCGCACATCGGTTCCTGGCCGCTTCCAACCGGGCTTGGCGGCGTTGCAGGCGATGCAATGCTGCGCTTGCCGGCGATGATTTTCGGTGCGCCGATCGCGGGTTTCACGCGGCTGGTGCTGTGCATCGTATTTGGCTTCGCCACCGCAGTGACGCTGACGTTCGCCGCCGGAGTGTCTGGCCGCACCAAAAAGCGGGTCGCGCGCGAGATCGAGGAAGAAAACGACGTCGAGGAGGACGAAATCGAGGACGATCGTGGTTCCCCCTGGGTCGGCATGATCGTGCATGCGCTGTTGAGCTGGAAAGCGCGCATCGGCCGTATGATCCGCGGAGAGACGCATTCGCGCATGCCCATGCCGCTCGCGGGCGGGCCGCGGCACGAGCCGCGCTTCGACGGCGCCTCCTACGAGGACGACGAGGAGTATGACGAAGAGGCTCCGGCGCCGCGCAGGCGCGCCACGCCGCGCATGCCCGCGCGCCGCTCCGGCGACGGCTACACGCTTCCATCGCTCAATCTTCTGTCCGCGGCGCGCGCCAGCGAGCGCACCACCTTGCCGCGCGACATCATCGAGGGCAACGCCACTGCATTGGAAAGCGTATTGCAGGACTTCGGAGTGCGCGGCGAGATCATCAACGCGCGTCCGGGCCCCGTGGTCACGCTGTATGAGCTTGAACCGGCGCCCGGCATCAAGTCCTCCCGGGTGATCGGACTTGCCGATGACATCGCCCGCTCGATGAGCGCGGTGTCGGCGCGCGTTGCGGTCGTCTCGGGGCGCAACGCCATCGGCATCGAGTTGCCAAATCCGACGCGCGAGAAAGTCTATCTGCGCGAGCTGCTTACCGGGATGGATTACAACGAGAATGCGTCCAAACTGCCGCTCTGCCTTGGCAAGACCATCGGCGGTGAATCGGTGATCGTCGATCTGTCGCGCATGCCGCATCTGCTGATCGCCGGCACCACCGGTTCGGGCAAGTCGGTCGCGATCAACACCATGATCCTGTCGCTGGTCTATCGGCTGCGGCCCGACCAGTGCCGGTTGATCATGGTCGATCCCAAAATGCTCGAACTGTCGGTCTACGACGGCATCCCGCATCTGCTCACGCCGGTCGTCACCGACCCGAAAAAGGCGATCGTCGCGCTCAAATGGGCGGTGCGCGAGATGGAAGGCCGCTACAAGAAAATGTCAAAGCTCGGCGTGCGCAATATCGAGGGCTACAATGCACGCGTCGCGGAGGCGAAGACCAAGGGCGAGACGCTCACCCGCACCATCCACACCGGCTACGACAAGGAGACCGGCAAGGCCATCTACGAGAAGGAGCAGCTCGAGCTCGAGCCGCTGCCTTTCCTGGTGGTGATTGTCGACGAGATGGCCGACCTGATGATGGTCGCCGGCAAGGATATCGAAGCCGCCATCCAGCGCCTGGCGCAGATGGCACGTGCCGCCGGCATCCACGTCATCCTGGCGACCCAGCGCCCGTCGGTGGACGTCATCACGGGCACGATCAAGGCGAACTTCCCGACCCGCATCTCGTTCCAGGTCACGTCCAAGATCGACAGCCGCACGATCCTCGGCGAGCAGGGCGCCGAGCAGCTGCTCGGTCAGGGTGACATGCTCTACATGGCGGGCGGCGGCCGCATCAGCCGCGTGCATGGTCCCTTCGTGTCGGATGAGGAAGTCGAAAAGGTCGTGCGGCACCTCAAGTCGCAAGGCACGCCGGAATATCTGGAGGAAGTCACCGCCGGTGGTGATGAGGAAGACGAATATGGCAATCCCATATTCGATGCCACCTCCATGGGCCAGTCCGAAGGCGGCGACCTCTATCAGCAGGCCGTTGCGATCGTGAAACGCGACCGGAAGGCTTCGACGTCTTATATCCAGCGCCGCCTTCAGATCGGTTACAACCGTGCCGCCACCATCATGGAGCGCATGGAGGAAGAGGGTATCGTCGGCCAGCCGAACCACGCGGGCAAGCGCGAGATCCTGATTGCCGAAAATCCCGCCGACGACCGCTATTGAGAATCGCCCGGTTCGCGATTAAGCCGGATTAGGCTAGCGGCCGGGGGACGTCGCGAAATCGCCACAGCCGGCCCATATACGACCTATCGAGATACCGCGGGGCGCAGGGCGGAGAACGTGATGGCGGGAAAACACGAGGCGCGGATTGGTCACAAGCTGGCCTTTACCGCGTTGTTTGCCTGCCTTTCTGTCCCGGCGGCAGCCGCCCAAGCGGTTCCGCTCCCGACTCCAAAGCCGTCCGCATTGCAAGCACAACCCAATACCACCGGGTCGATCATTGCTCCCGCCGCGAAACCGGCAGCTCCGAGCCAGCCACAGCCGGCGCAAGCGACCCCGGCGCCCAACCCCATTGCCAATCCTTTCGCAGCCCTGCTTGGCAAGCCTGGCTCCGCGGGCACACTGAGCGCGGAACAGCGCGCGATCGTGGAGCGCGTCAATAACTATCTTTCCGGTGTACAGGCGCTGAGCGGAAAATTTATTCAGGTTGGCCCGGACGGAAGCCGCACACAGGGTGATTTTTTCATCTCAAAGCCGGGTCGGGTGCGCTTCGAATATGACGACCCGAGCCCCATAGAATTGATCGCAGACGGCTCCTCCGTGGTGGTGCGTGACCGTCGCCTGGCCACTCAGGACGTCTATCCCTTGTCGCAGACGCCGTTACGCTTTCTGCTCGCTGACCGCGTCGACTTGACGAAGGACACGCACCTGATCGCAGTCTATGCCGACGATGTATTTGTTACTGTGATTGCAGAGGAAAAAAGCGGCATCGTCGGTACCAGTCGGTTGATGATCATGTTCAGCGCCAAGGACATGCAGCTCAAGCAATGGACAGTGACCGATCCGCAAGGCTATGACACCACAGTTGCGGTCTACAATCTCGACACGAGCAAGCGGCCCGACCCTGCGTTGTTCAAGATCGATTACACGCGCTACCGCAATTGATCATTTTGGCTGCCAATACCTGTCCCCACCGCCGCGGGACAAAATCCAATGAATCTGGTCATCACTGAAAAACCAGTGGGCAATAGGCGCCCGCTCTCGCGGGGCATGACATTCTGAGTATGTTAGCGACCATGCCGCTCAAGATTACCACCTGGAATATCAATTCGGTTCGCCTGCGTATTGATCTGGTCGCTCGATTTTTGAAAAGCGCGCGGCCCGATGTGCTCTGCCTGCAGGAAACCAAATGCCCTGACGATGCTTTTCCGATCAAGCGCTTCAAGCGGCTGGGCTATGAGCACGCGGCGCTCAGTGGGCAGAAAGGCTATCATGGCGTTGCGGTGCTCTCGCGCCTGCCGTTCGAACACGTCGATATCCAAAGTTTCTGCGGCAAGACCGATTGCCGGCATATCTCAGTCGTGCTGGGCGAACGTGCGAAATTGAAAGATCAAATCGTCCTGCATAATTTCTACGTTCCCGCCGGTGGCGACGAGCCGGATCCAGAAATAAATCCGAAATTCGGACACAAACTCGCTTTTCTTGACGAAATGTCAGCGCGGGCCGGCTTACGCCCGGAAAACTCGCAGCGCGCTATCCTCGTTGGTGATCTCAACGTGGCGCCGCTCGAGCATGATGTCTGGAGCCACAAACAGATGATCAAGGTGGTCTCTCACACTCCGGTCGAATGCGAGAAGCTCATTGCCGCACAAAAGTCGGGTGGCTGGATCGATTGCATGCGCGTCCACACACCCGAGCCCGAGAAGCTTTACACCTGGTGGAGCTATCGTGCGATGGACAATTGGCGCGCTGCGGATCGCGGTCGCAGACTTGACCATGTCTGGGCTTCAGACGCACTCACAGACCGCGTGTCGGCGATTGACATTGCCAAGGACTACCGCGGCGCCAAGCGCCCCTCCGACCACGTGCCGGTGACGGCAACGATCGAACTTTGACTTGGCTTGGCTGCAAGCGCCTACTGCTTGTCGCTGGCCTCCAGCGCTCGCTTCACACCCGCCAGCTCTTTCGACCAGGCTTGCAGCCGTTCGGCCATGCTTTCGCGCAACTTCTCCGCCGCGGCAGGATAGCCCTCCAGCATTTTACGGAATAGATTGCGCGATATACGCACAACGACCGTCGGTTCTTTCGCAATCGCAGTTGCCTGGCACACCGTATTGGTAAGCAAGGCCAACTCGCCGACCAGAGTGCCCGGACCGATGGTGATTTCCTTGCCCTCCGACAGGGTGCCCGGCTCCATCAGCAAGGAGCCTTCCTGAATGACATAACCGCCATCGGCGAGTTCGCCGGCATAGAAAAGAACGGCACCGCTTTGCAGGTGGCGCGTTTCTGCGCCAATCGCCAGAATGCGCAAGGCCTGTTTTCCGAGCGCCGCCAATGGCGGGATTCGCTCGAAGAAGGCGATATCCTCATCGAGGCCCATGGTCCCAGCCCGGCCCTATGCGGCGCCTTGGAATAATTGTCGGAGAATTAATCACGGCACCAGCTTATAGCCGCCGGCCTCCGTCACCAAGATGGCCGGCGCAGCCGCATCCTTTTCGACCTTCTGCCGCAGTCGGTAAATGTGCGTTTCCAACGTATGCGTAGTAACGCCGGAATTGTAGCCCCATACTTCTTGCAACAAGGTCTCACGCGACACTGGTTTCTGGCCGGCTCGGTAAAGGTAACGCAGGATGGCCGTTTCCTTTTCGGTCAGACGAACCTTGCTGCCCTTCGGGCTAAGCAGCAGCTTCGAGCTTGGCCGGAACGTGTAGGGCCCGATGGCGAATACAGCGTCTTCGCTCGCCTCATGTTGCCGGAGTTGCGCGCGGATACGCGCCAACAACACCGCAAAACGAAACGGCTTTGTAATGTAGTCGTTCGCACCGGACTCGAGTCCGAGAATCGTATCGGAATCGGTGTCATGCCCCGTCAGCATGATAATCGGTGCCTTGAACCCGTTCTTGCGGAGGATGCGCACAGCTTCGCGACCGTCGACGTCCGGTAGCCCCACGTCCATGATCACCAGATCGACCTGACCGTTCTTGGCCG
>Ga0209068_10001780_pt1 | contig 10705 bp, 7 predicted proteins | sample ColStrG_CSR_2012_FD_187200 | JGI IMG/M metagenome (GOLD analysis project Ga0209068, IMG submission 187200) | Freshwater sediment microbial communities in response to fracking from Pennsylvania, USA - Cold Stream Run_MetaG_CSR_2012 (SPAdes)... | ecosystem: Environmental > Aquatic > Freshwater >...
GCCGCGAGCCTTCGCACGATGCGCCCCTCGACACGCAGGCGCTCAAGGGCGAGCGCGTCACCGTGGAAGAGACCACCCCGGAGGGCTGGTGCCGGGGCATCCTCGAAGCCGACGGTTACGCCGGCTGGCTGCCCACCAATGCGCTCGCCGCGCCCGGGCCGGCCGCAACCCACAAAGTCGCGGTGCCGCGCACGCTGGCGTTCCCCGGGCCCTCGATCAAGCTGCCGCCGATCGAAGGTCTCTGGCTCGGATGCCGGCTCGCGGTCGCGCGCATCGAGGAGCCGTTCGCGGTCCTGCATTCCGGCGGATACGTCCCGGCCCGACACTTGGCGCTGCTCGACGCGGTCGCGACCGATATGGTCGCGGTCGCCGAGCAGTTTCTGCACGTGCCGTATCTCTGGGGCGGCAAGACCGCGCTCGGGCTCGACTGCTCGGGGCTGGTCCAGATCGCGTTCACGGCCTGCGGCCTACCCTGCCCGCGCGACAGCGCCATGCAGGAGCAGGCGCTCGGGGTTGCGTTTTCCCCCGCGCCCGATCGTTCCGATCTGCGCCGCGGCGATCTCCTGTTCTGGAAGGGCCATGTCGCCATCGCGCGCGGCGCGCGCACCCTCATCCACGCCAATGCGTTCCATATGGCGGTCGCGACCGAGACGATCGCGCAGGCGCTCGCGCGCATCGCCGCCGCCGGCAGCGAATTGACCAGCGTGCGGCGGATCGGGACTACCTAGGAACTCGGTGAGCGCTTCGCCAACCGGCTCTTGCGTCCCTAGAAGTCGGGCTTGTCGGACATCGGAACCGGGAACAAACCCTGGCTGAAATAATCGTTGTTGTTCTCGGCACAGATGGTCTCGATCATCCGGCCTTTCGCCTTGAACCAGCGCTGCATCATCGATAGCGGCGCGTTGAAGGTGTCGGGATCGTCGACCGTCACGATCGCGGTCAGGTGCTGGCCGTCCGGATCGAGCTTGAAGCGCTCCACCACGTGCAGGTTCTCGGTGTGCGGTGTGTGGAAATTGTCGATGTAGCTGTCCTTGGTGGAGAGCCCGATGGTGTCGACCACCAGCGTGTCGCCGCCCTCGTACCGGCCGATGGATTCGCCGAACCACGAGGGTTTGGGCTTATCGGAATGCCTGTCGGTCATGAGGATGCGCCGCACCATGTGGTCGCGCTGCCAGATCATGTGGATGATCGTCGGCGCCTGGATGAAATAAACGGGCTCGAACGGAAACAGCAATTGCCCGGGCACGCCGCCGGGATAGCACCGTGCCTGCGCCGCGAAGGGAATCTTCTCGACGCTGGACAGCGCCTCGTCGTTCGACGCTTTCATCGCGGCCGCCGCCCACGGCTTGAGAACCGGGTCCTTGTAGTTGCCGAGGCGTTTCGTCGGCGGCTTGCCGGTTCTCGCGGCTTCGGCATTGCTGGTATAGGGATGGTCGGGATCGGGCTTGATCGGTCCATGGCCGTGTCCCGGCGGAGGCTCTTGCCAATCCGCGACGTTGGACTGCCAACCGAAATCGGCCGAGGTCAGGTTGGGGATCTTGTCGCCCGGCTCCGCCAGCGCCGCGGTAACCAAGGCCACGAATCCAGCCAGAACGCTGCTCGCCCGCAGAACCTGCCGCGGCGCGGATGCGCGCTTCGAAACGGCCCGGGACATCGTGATCTCCTTCATTCTCATGATGACCACGCTTTCTTTTGTGACGATTGCCCGGACAGCGCAAGTACCGATCCCGCGACATTTTCGATGTCGATCAATTGCGGTAATCCATCCTATGCATCTACGGCCCGCTGCCGGCGATCTCCTTGAGCCTTCCCCGATTATGCGCGAGCCAGAGCAACGCCATCACCAGCAGTCCGTTGTGCATGGCGCCGCCGGCGAGCGCGGCGAGCGCCGCATCGATCGAGACCCGCAGCGGGCGCGTCTCCTCGCGCTCGAGCGCAGCCCCGGCCCGATCCGGCACTTGCGCGGCATCGACGATGCCGAGAAACAGCGTGATCTGCTCGTCGGAGGCGCCCGGCGTCGGCGCGTAGGTGAACAGCTCGGCGAGGGCGACCGGCGCGACCCCGATCTCCTCGATGCATTCGCGGTGCGCGGCTTGCGCCAATTGTTCGCCCGCCTCCACGTGGCCGGCCACGATCTCGACCAGGTCGCCGTTGCCGTTCGCCAGGTGGAGCGGCAGACGAAACTGCCGGATCAGGACAACCTCGTCGCGGCTCAAGTCGACCGGCAGAACGCCCACGATCCGTCCGAAGCGTATGAGATCGTGGGTGTGCGGCGCGAGCTTGGGATCATCGCCCGGCAACGTGTAGCGGTAGCGCTCGTATGTGCGAAAGCCTTTGCCCAGCAGTTCCGGGGCCGAGACGGAAACGTCGACGGGGAGATCCGTCAAACGCGGATCGCAATGCGGGGGGTGGGACACGGTCGTTCCTATTCGGCGACGACGCCTTCGGGCGCGGTTTCGAGGTTGAAGGCGGCTGCGAACAAAGCGCGGGTGTAGTCGCTCTTGGGCGCGGCGAACAGATCGGCGGCGGGGCCTTCCTCGACCACCTTGCCGTTGCGCATGACCACGAGGCGGCTCGCCAGCGCCGCCACCACGCGCAGGTCGTGGGAGATGAACAGATAGGTGAGATTGCGCCGCTTCTGCAACGCCCGCAGCAGGTCGACCATCTGCGACTGGATCAGCATGTCGAGCGCGCTGGTGGGCTCGTCGAGCACCACGAAGGTCGGCTCCAGCACGATGGCGCGCGCGAGCGCGATGCGCTGGCGCTGGCCGCCGGAGAATTCGTGCGGATAGCGAAAGCGCGTGTCTTTATCGAGGCCGACATCGGCCAGCGCCCGGACCACGCGCTCCTCGTGCTCCGCCTTCGACAGCTTGCGGTGATGCACCCAAAGCCCTTCCTCGATGATGTCGGAGACCGACATGCGCGGGCTGAGCGAGCCGTAAGGGTCCTGAAACACGATCTGCATGTCGCGGCGAAACGGCAGCATGGCCTTGAATTTCAGGCCGGTGATCGCGTTGCCGAGGAACACGATCCGGCCTTGCGAGGAAATGAGCCGCAGAATGGCGAGGCCGAGCGTCGTCTTGCCCGAGCCGGATTCGCCGACGATGCCGAGCGTCTCGCCCTGGCGTACCGCGATGCTCACCCCGTCGACCGCCTTGATGTGGCCGACCACCCGGCGCAGGAAGCCGCGCTTGATCGGAAACCAGACCTTGAGGTCATCCGTCTCGATCACGATCGGTGCGTCGGGCCGCACCGGCGCCGGATCGGGTCGCGGCTCGGCCGCAATGAGCGCCCGCGTATAGGGATGCGCGGGCGCGTTGAAGACGCGATCGATCGGGCCCTGCTCGACGATCTTGCCCTCCTTCATCACGCAGACCCGCTCCGCCAGCTTGCGCACGATGCCGAGGTCATGGGTGATGAACAGCATGGCCATCCCGAGCCGGGCCTGCAAATCCTTCAAGAGCTTGAGAATCTGCGCCTGTACGGTCACGTCGAGCGCGGTGGTGGGCTCGTCGGCGATCAAGAGGTCGGGCTCGTTGGCGAGCGCCATCGCCATCATGACGCGCTGGCGCTGACCGCCGGAAAGCTGATGCGGATAGCTGGCGAGCCGCGTTTGCGGCTCCGGAATCCCGACCTCGGTCAACAGCTCGACGATCCGGGTGCGGGCCGCCGCGCCGACGAGACCGGCGTGCAGCAACAAAATCTCGGCGATCTGCTGCTCGATCGTATGCAGCGGATTGAGCGAGGTCATCGGCTCCTGGAAGATGATCGTGATGTTCTTGCCGCGCACCTGCCGGATCTCGCGCTCCGGCAATTGCAGGAGGTCGCGCCCCTTGAAACGGATCGCGCCGGAGGGATGGTAGGCGGAGGGATAGGGCAAGAGCTTCATCACCGACAGCGCGGTCACCGATTTTCCGGAGCCCGATTCGCCCACCAGCGCCAGCGTCTCGCCGCGGCGGATATCGAATGAGATCCGGTCGACCGCGAGGGTCTCGCGGCCGCCCTGGCGGAAGGCGACCGAAAGATCCTTGATCTCGAGCAACGGTTCCGGCGCGGCATCCATGACAGCATTCATCACAGTGTTCATTGGCGATCACCGGAACGTCTTGCGCGGATCGAAGGCGTCGCGCACCCCTTCGCCGACGAAGATCAGGAGCGACAGCATGGTGGCCACCGTCAGAAAGGCGGTCATGCCGAGCCAGGGCGCCTGGATATTGTCCTTGCCCTGCTTGAGCATCTCGCCGAGAGAGGCCGAGCCGGGCGGCAGCCCGAAGCCCAGGAAGTCGAGCGCGGTCAGCGTCATCACCGACGAGGACAAAATGAATGGCAGAAACGTCATGGTCGCCACCATGGCGTTGGGCAAGAGGTGGCGGAACATGATGACACGATTGGAGACGCCGAGCGCACGCGCCGCCTGGATATACTCGAAATTGCGTCCGCGCAGAAATTCGGCCCGCACCAGGCCGACCAGCGACACCCAGGAGAACAACAGCAAAATGCCCAACAGCACGAAGAAGCCCGGCACCAGGACGGAGGATATGATCAGCAGCAGATAGAGCTCCGGCACCGAGGTCCAGATTTCGATGAAGCGCTGGAACAGGAGATCGGTCCAGCCGCCGAAATAGCCCTGCACCGCGCCGGCAGCGACGCCCACGATCGAGGACACGATGGTGAGGATGAGCCCGAACAGCACCGAGACGCGGAAGCCGTAAATCATCCGGGCGACCACGTCGAAGCCCTGGTCGTCGGTGCCGAGCCAGTTGTATTCGAGATCGCGGCAGCCGGCGAGGCCTTTGCGCTCCACCACCGAGCGGCACTCCTCCTCGGTCAGCATCCAGGTCGGCTTCGAGGGCGCCGGCGTCGGCAGGTCGAGATTGTGGGTGTCGTAGGAATAGCGGATGAGCGGCCACACGATGGCACCGCGCTTGTCGGCAATGAGCTTCTGCAGGTAGGGGTCGCGGTAGTCGGGCGAGCTCTGGGCGAGCTCATCGTCGACCCCGAAGGTCGCCTGCGTGTAGCTGAACAGGCTCGGAAAATAAAAATGCCCGTCATATTCGACCAGAAACGGCTTGTCGTTGGCGATGCATTCGGCGAACAGCGACAGGACAAAGAGCACGAGGAAAATCCACAGCGCCCAATAGCCGCGCCGGTTGGCCTTGAAGTTCTGCCAGCGCCGCCGATTGATGGGTGACGGTACCAGCAGACGAACGATCGGCGGGGCGACAATGCCCTTGAGCGGCGGCGGGGCCGGCGCGGGCGCCTCGAGGGCCGTTCGCTCGTCCACCTCAAACCTCCCGGGTCTCGAAGTCGATGCGCGGATCGACCCAGGTATAGGTGAGGTCGGAGATCAAGTTCACCACAAGTCCGAGCAGGGAAAAGATATAGAGCGTCGCGAACACCACCGGATAGTCGCGGTTGAGCACGCTCTCGAAGCCGAGCAGGCCGAGACCATCGAGCGAGAAGATGGTCTCGATCAGCAACGCGCCGGTGAAGAAGGCGCGAATGAACGCGCTCGGAAAGCCCGCGATGACGATCAGCATGGCGTTGCGGAAAATGTGCCCGTAGAGCACCTGGAGATCAGTGCAGCCTTTGGCGCGCGCGGTGAGCACGTATTGCTTGCGGATCTCGTCGAGGAACGAGTTCTTGGTCAAAAGCGTCATGGTGGCGAACGCGCTCAATCCCATCGCGATGATCGGCAAGGTCAGGTGCCAGAAATAATCGAGCACCTTCTGCCACCAGGGGAACTGCGCCCAATTGTCCGACGTCAGTCCGCGCAGCGGAAACCAATCGAGAAACGAGCCGCCCGCGAACAGGATGATGAGCAGGATCGCGAACAGGAAGCCCGGAATCGAATAGCCCACGATTATGATGCCCGACGTCCACACGTCGAACAGCGAGCCGTCGTTGACCGCCTTGCGAATGCCGAGCGGAATCGAGATCAGATAGGTCAGCAGCGTCAACCAGAGGCCGAGCGAGATCGAGACCGGCATCTTCTCCTTGATCAGGGTGAGAACGTTCGTATCGCGGAAATAGCTCTTGCCGAAATCGAACCGGCTGTAGTTCCACAGCATCAGTCCGAAGCGCTCATAGGCCGGCTTGTCGAAGCCGAATTGCTTTTCGAGACTGGCGATGAACTCCGGATCGAGCCCCTGGGCGCCGCGGTATTTGGAATTCGCGGCATCCGCCGGGCCGCTACGCATCTGCCCGCGCGCGCCGAAATCGCTCGATGGACCGGAGATGCGCGAAGTCCCACCGGTATCGGCGCCGCTGAGCTGGGCGATGATGCGTTCGATCGGCCCGCCGGGGGCGAACTGCACCACGGTGAACGAGATCAGCATGATCCCGAGCAAGGTCGGGATCATCAGCAGCAGGCGTCGAGCGATATAGGCGGTCATGTCGGGTCAGTTTGCCTTCCTCAACCTCCCCCTGAAAGGGGGAGGCAGGTGGGGGTCCCGCCACAAACTCCGAATTCGTCCGGGAGGCGGGACCCCTCCCGGCGCCGGAGCCTGTCATCGGGCCGGCCAACGGCCGGACCCGTTGGGCGCCACCCTCCCCCTTTCAGGGGGAGGGATTATCCGGCCCGTTCGATCCTCGCCGCCTTGTCGCGGTCATACCACCAAGTCTCGGGAATGCCGCGGGCGTAGCGCGGTTTTGTCGCGGGATGCCCGAACATGTCCCAGTAAGCGATTCGGTGCGCCGGATTGTACCATTGCGGAATCCAGTAGCGGCCGGCGCGGAAGACCCGGTCGAGCGCTTTACAGGCGACGATGAGGTCTATGCGCGTCGGGGCAGCGATAATCAGCTCGATCAGCGCATCCACAACCGGGTCGGCGATCCCGGCGAGATTCTGCGTGCCCTTGATGGCGGCCGCCTGCGCGGTGAAGTAGGTCCGCAATCCGTCGCCTGGCGTGGACGAGAAGCTGAAGCGGTCGATCGCGATGTCGAAGTCGAAGCCGTCGACGCGGGCGTGATGCTGCACCGGATCGACGATGCGCAAGGTCGCATCGATGCCGAGCGTTGCGAGATTCTTGATGAACGGCAGATGGTGGGGTTGGAAGCTCGGCTCGTCGTTGAGGAACTCGATGGTGATGCGCTCGCCTTTCGGCGTCACGCGCTTGCCGTCCTTGAGCACGATCCCGGCCGACTGCAGCAGACCCGCGGCCTTGCGCAGCATGGTGCGGTCCTGCCCGGAGCCGTCGGAGACCGGCGGCATGAACGGCGCGCCGAACACCTCCTCGGGCACCTGGCCGCGAAACCGATCGAGCAGCGCGAGCTCCTCGGCGCTCGGCATGCCCTCGGCCATCATGTCCGAGTTCTGGAACACCGAGACGGTGCGCTTATAGGCGCCGTACATGATGTTCTTGTTGGTCCATTCGAAATCGAAGGCATAGATCAAGGCTTCCCGCAGCCGAGGATCGCTGAATTTTTCGCGCCGCGTATTGATGAACCAGCCCTGCGCGCCCGAGGGGGTGTCGTCCGGCAGCTCTTCGCGCTTGACGCGGCCATCGCGAATGGCCGGAAAATCGTAACGCGTTGCCCACACCCGCGAGGTGAATTCCTCGCGGAACAGATAGCTCTTGCCGCTGAAACCCTCGAAGGCCACGTCCCGATCGCGGTAGAACTCGAACCGCACGACGTCGAAATTGTTCAAACCGCGCGAAACCGGCAGGTCGGCGCCCCACCAATCCTTGACCCGTTCGTACTCGATGTAGCGGCCCGCCTCGAAGCGCCCGACCTTGTAGGCGCCCGAGCCGAGCGGCACGTCGAGGGTGGTTTCGTCGAAGGATTTGGTCGCGTAATAGGCGCGCGAAAAGATCGGAAGCTGCGCGACGAACAGCGGCACATCGCGCCCGCGCTTTGGCGCGAAGCTCACCACGACGGTCGCGTCGTCGACTACTTCCGCGCCGATCATGTCGCGCAGGAGTTGGTGGATGATCGGGTGGCCCTTCTCCTTCAAAAGGCCGAGCGAGAATGCCACGTCCTGGGCGGTGATGCGGCTGCCGTCGTGAAACTTCGCCTCCGGCCGCAGCAGAAATCGATAGGTCAGGCCGTCCGGCGAAATGACCACCGCACGCGCGGCGAGCCCATATAGGCCGTCAGGCTCGTCGCTGGCGCCCGCCATGAGGGTGGCGAAAGTGAGCTCCATGCCCTGGGCCGCGTCGCCCTTGAGAATGAAGGTGTTGAGTGAGTTGAAGGTGAGGAAGTTCTGATTGTACTGCTTGCTCGGTCCGACCTGAGAAAACAGGCCGCCTTTGGGCGCGTCCGGATTGACGTAGTCGAAATGCTTGAAATCGGCGGCGTATTTGAGGTCGCCGAAGGCCGACATGCCGTGGCGCCCGGCCGCCTCCTGCGCGCGTGCAGGCGGCACCGCGAGGGGCGGCACCATGATGGTCACAACCGCACCGGTGCCGAGCGCGAGGGCTTCGCGGCGGCTGACCGCGCCCGCGGTTTCGATCCCGCTCGGCAGCCGGAATGTCACTGGCGCGAACCCGTCACTGGCGCGAGCCCGTCTTGGCCGCCTTCGCCTGATCCCACCACCAGATCGTCGGGAACAAATCCCGGCCGTATTTCGGCATCACCTCGGGATGGGCGAAGCGATCCCAGCGCGCGGTACGGACTTTGCCGTAGGTCCATTGCGGCACCACGTAGTTGTTCCATAGCAGAACCCGGTCGAGCGCCTTGGTGGCGGCGACGAGATCGGCGCGGTTTTTCGTGAAGATCACCCGATCGACCAGCGCATCGACCGCCGGATTCTTGATGCCGGCGTAGTTTTGCGAACCGGCCATATCGGCTGCCGCCGATCCCCAGTAGTCGCGCTGCTCGTTGCCGGGCGACAGCGACTGCCCCCAGCTGTGGATGATGAGGTCATAGTCCCATCGCCGCAGCCGATTCTCGTATTGCGCCTCCTCGACGGTGCGCACCGTGACCGCGACGCCGAGGCGCTCGAGCTGCGGCTTGTAGAACAGGACGACGCGCTCGAAGGTGGGTTCGTTGAGCAGGAACTCGACGCCAAAAGGCTCGCCGGTCTTGACGTTGGTCAGCTTGCGGTCGCGGATCTCGTAGCCGGCTTCCTTCAGGAGCCGCACCGCCTCGATGAGGTTGGCTCGCACTTTTTCGGGACTGCCGACGCTGGGATTGGTGTAGGGCGCCGTGAATATTTCGGGCGGAACCTTGTCGCGCACGGTGTTGAGAATTTCGAGCTCGGCGCCCTCCGGCAGGCCCGATGAGGCGAGCTCGGTCCCGTCGAAATAGCTCGTAATGCGATGGTACTGCCCGAAGAAGAGCTGCTTGTTCATCTCGTCGAAATCGAAGGCGAAATTGAAGGCGCGGCGCAGCCTCGCATCCGCGAATTTGGCACGCCTCGCGTTGAAGACGAACGCCTGCATGATGCCGAGATCGGCGATCGGAAATTCCTCGAGAACGACGCGCTTGTCCCTGACCGCCGGGAAATCGTAGGCGGTGGCCCAGTTCTTGGCGATGTTCTCTATCCGCCAATCGGCCTGGTCGCCCTTGAAGGCTTCGAGCGCGACCGTCGAATCGCGGAAATACTCGTAACGGATCTCGTCGAAATTGGCGTTCCCGATCGCCACGGCGAGGTCCTTGCCCCAATAGTCCTTGACGCGCTCGTAAACGATGCTGCGGCCGGCCACGAATTCCTTGAGCCGATAGGGGCCGCTGCCGAGCGGGGGCTCGAGCGTGGTCGCGCCGATATCGCGCTTCTTGCCGGCAGCGTCCGTTCCTTCCCACCAATGCTTCGGGAACACGCGAAGCTGGCCGACGATCTGCGGCAATTCCCGATTGCCGGGACTGTCGAACGTGAAGGTCACCTCGCGCTCGCCGGTCTTCTCCGCCTTCGTAACGTGCCGGTAATAGGCGCCGAGCTGCGGATTGTACTTCTTCTCGGCGTCGAACGAGAAGATCACATCGTCGGCCGTCACCGGCTTGCCGTCGTGCCATCTTGCTTGCGCGCGCAATCGATAGACCACGAAGGAAAAGTCCGGCGGGTGCGTCACCGCCTCGGCGAGGAGGCCGTACATGGTCGAGACCTCGTCGAACGCCTCCGTCATGAGCTCTTCGGTGACGAGCGCCGCGCCGACCGCAAGCGTGCCCTTGACCGCCCCGACCACGGGGTTGAAGTTGTCGAAAGTCGTCGCGATCGCCAGCAGGCGCACCGCGCCGCCCTTGGGCGCGCTCGGATTGACATAGTCGAAATGCTGGAAGCCGGCCGGATACTTGAGCTCATCGAACAGCGACAGGCCATGCTGCCATTCCGGCGCGCCTTGCGCAGCCGCCGGCGCGCTCACGGGCAGGCCGAGCCGGCCGAGCGCCGGCGCGGCGGCGGCAAGAAGTCCGGTGCGGATGACGGTTCGACGGCTCAGGCGCACGGCAGGCCTCCGGGGCAGTAGTTAGGACCGCAATCAGCCAAGCACTCTGTGCCCGGTTCGCGGATTGATTATGTCCGATTTCGGAAGTCCAAGAAACCTCCTGCCTCGAGAGCCTGTTCGCAACCCCGTCCCTGGCTTCACATTCGCGTGGCCGATCCCACGCGCGGAAACGGCCGGGCAGCAGGCCCGGCCGTCAAAAGTCTCATCTAAGCCCGGGCCTGCTACTGCGCCTTGGCGCCGCCGCCGGCATCCGCCGCCTTCGGCAGCGGGGCGGGATTGTCCGACAAAGAGTTCAGATAGGCGATCACGTCGGCGCGGAC
>Ga0209068_10001781_pt1 | contig 10701 bp, 9 predicted proteins | sample ColStrG_CSR_2012_FD_187200 | JGI IMG/M metagenome (GOLD analysis project Ga0209068, IMG submission 187200) | Freshwater sediment microbial communities in response to fracking from Pennsylvania, USA - Cold Stream Run_MetaG_CSR_2012 (SPAdes)... | ecosystem: Environmental > Aquatic > Freshwater >...
CCCCTAAAAGGGCCACTTTCAGAGGGCCACTTGCGGCGGGACATCGCCCCGATCGACTTTGCGGAGCAGGTGGCCCGACACTACAAATACGCCTATGCCTCGGCCAAAACCAACCGCCAGGATGTGCTTGACGACTTGGGCTGGGACGATGATGGTCAACAGGCCTACGCGCTGGCCACCGGGCTGACATCCCTGACGGTCGAGTGGGAGACAGGACGCTCATTGGCGGATCGGACGATCAGGCTTTACCTGGCGTGCGCCGATCAAATCGCACCCGAGGCGAAGGCGCTGGCGCGTGCCCACACCTTTAGCCTGAGCACGCTCAATCGGCTGGTGCGCATCGGCGACAAGGCAGGTCAGATCGCGGAAGCCAAGCGTCAGGCGCAGGCGGCACTTGCCACTGCTACTGGAAGTGGCCAGCCTAAAGTGGCCCAGCCAGGGTCCGTTGCTGGCAGGGCAAAGACCGTGGGCAGACGGCGGACGCACGCACAATCCATGATCAAGGTCTATCAAAGTGTGCCTAAGCAATTGGCATGGTGTGGGGATCGGCAACTGGTTCGGCTGAAGCCCGAGGAGTTGCAACAGGTGCTGGCTGCGGCCGAGCAGGCGCATGCGTCGGTCAGTGAGTATTGCAAACGGGTGAGGGGCATGCTGACGAGACCTGGGTTGCAGGAGTAGCGCCATGATCGCCTGAGACGGGCGCTTCAAAAAGCTTGGCGCTGGGCGTAGCGCCAATTGACTTAAAAAACTGGGATAGCAACATTATCAAAAACGGCCCCAAAACCGAGAGTGTAGCTCGTTTGACGAAAGTTCGGATGAATTCCGGCGCCCAGGCCGTTTGCGGCCGGGAATTGCGCCGGATGTCGGCCCAGCTTCGTCGGTCATGCTACAGTCTCCCAAAACCCGCGGTTTCCGATAGGTTTCCAAAACTCGGCACGAAAATCCATGGGGTTGTTTCCTGGTGTCCAAGCTTACTTTGCTATCCCAGTTTTTTAGGGCTGCGACTGGTAATTTCTGGCGCTGTAGACGGCAATTTCCACCGTCTATGCATGTTGAGTCTTGTTGATTTGAGGCATACTTCACCAAGTGCACATCCGTCCGTGAGCGACCTTTCGGCAATCTTGGAAATACACGTAGACGGCCGAGATGATCACACGTGATCCGTCAATCACAGCCGCGACCAACACGACTGAATTTGACCGGTAATGAGAGGGCTTCTAGGCTCAAGAAGACATCAAGCCTGTCATGGTCACTCAACCTCTCTCCAACGCAAGGCCCATACACAGCGTCTAGGCCGCATCAGGAAGACGACTCGGGAGGCTGGAAGAAATGGCCGTTTCGCCGGAAAACTCTTGCCGCACTAGGTGGCGTTTAATCCGGTGTTGTCAGAGCATGGTGATCGCGCGTATCCGCGTGCGGTCATGTTACCCAATCAGTTGCTCGGTCAGATTGGGGACAATACGCGTCACCCAATGTATCACTTGCTAGACACACTGAGCACGCTCATCCAGGCGTATGAGGAAGAGCAGACGCGCATCCCTGACGGAGTCGATCAGTCTCAGGCCATGCCCACGGTCCAACCGCCCATCATCACCATCCATGTTTCAGACCTGGCGTTGTCTAGTGCGCGGCCAATGACCCATCTGTCATGTGCGACTCGAGGACTGTCCATTCGGCTTTTACCGGCCAGCGTCTCGATCAGCGTAGGCCCATATTACTTGCATGACTTGGGTCAGACTGTGGGTGATTTTGGGCCATTGCCCCACATGGCATCCCGCGGATCAGGCTGCGGTAGGGGTCAGCGCAAAGAACGCAACGGTCTTCCACTCGCCCCAATAAAAATGCAAGTGAGCCTGGCCGAGATATTCACCGCTGGGCAGCTCGATGACCTCGTCTAGCACGCGACGCACATCCTTACCTGGGTTGTCAGGTGAATCGTAGTCAAGTTTGAGCACGTCGTGATCAGAGTCGAACATGCCTTTACCGGTGTAGGTGCGAAACTTGAAGGCGCGGTAGGTGCTGGGCGTGTCCTCCTGGTAGTCGTGATAGCTGGGCCAGATGAGATGCGCCAGGGCAAATGAGTCGCGGTCAAACACATTGATGCCGGTTTGGGTCGCCGCGTCGAAGCACTTACCCTTCCACGGCAACCACATGTTCGTGATCGCCTCGGCCAATTGTGTGATACCTGGCTCGATGTTCAAGGCGACCAAGCCACCGGTGTAGCGGCCATCGAGTGGCTTATCGGGTGCGTGTCCAGTCCGAAACAGGTCGCCCAGCACGTCGATGCCCTCGGCATGATGATGCTTTACCAAAATGCGCGCTGCGTCGATTGTCTGAGTTGTGTGTGTCATGTTCTCACCTCTCGCCTCTGTATACGCGTTTGTCTGCTCATCTACCAGGCCAAAAAGTGGTCATTTTGCTACTTGACCGTCGCCCGCACCGTTCGAGCATGGCGCTCGGACAAGTGGGCAATCCCGACTGCCGCTATGCGCGCTATATTGCCCACAGCGCCCTGACGCCAAGCGGCGCGCCTATGCTGCCAAATACGCCGCTCAGCAGCGAAAGATAGGCGCGGCGATTCGCGTTTGGAATCGCCTATCGTCCACTGCTTCAGCCCTTCAAATTGAGCAGTGGGGTCGAAGGCGGCATAAAGCACGGGGCCGCCCGTATTTCGCACGTCCAGCTCCTGCGTCGTCAGGCGCGATGGTTATGTCAAGCACAAGAGAGACTCACAACACCTTCGTCACCCTGAGCCACTCGCCACCCTTCTCGGCATTGGCCTTATCAATCGCTTGCGGCGAGCCGACCACCACCACGCGCCCATAGCGGGCCACATCCTCGGCCACGGCGGCAAAGTTGGCAAAGTCTTTGGCGGTCGTGCTCAACACCTCGTCCCGGATTTGTTGGCGGCGCTCTTCGGTCGTGCACGTGAGCATCCGGGTGAGTGACGTCCAGCCCTTGGCGTCCGGCAGCATGTAGGCGTCCAGCCCACCGATCACACCGATGATGGTGCGCTCGATTTCAGCCTTATCAGGTGCATGTGCACGCACGAACTCGGCCACGCCGTCATAGGCGTTGACCGTGCCGAGCAAATTGGGGTCGCGATACGACAAATACGTGAACGCGCCGCTCAGCGGATCGAAGGTGCAAAACCCACCGTATGCACCCCCTTGCACCCGCACCCGCTCCCACAAATAGGTTGTGCGCAGCCAGTTATGAACGGCCAGCCACGAGCCGTGCATCTTGTGCCCAAGCGCATACACATCGGCGCCCTTGCCGACATAATTCACCTGGGTCGGGATCGCCAGTCCCTCGCTCGCGCCATCTCCACCGACGGGCCAATCTGACGGCACAACCTTCGCCGTTGGCAACTGACCGATAAAGGCAGCTAGCTTCGGTTGGAGCGCCTGCCAGTTGGCAGCATCGATGGTGACGTTGGCGATGAGGCTGTTTTGCGACACAAGCGCGTCACGCACCCGTCGCAGATCGTTTAGCACCCCACCCCAATCGCCCTCCACCCGTTCGGCCAACTTGCGCAGAAAGACTAGGTAGCTCACCCCACCCATCTGCTCGCTGGCCCAATCGCTGCTACTGAAGGAAGCGCGTAGGCGCGTATTGGCAAACTGATGACCAGCTGGCACCAGGCCACCCTCCAGGCCGGCTTTCTCCTCAAGCACGATCTGGCGGAAGCGCTCCCGGTTATCAAACTTCGCCGTCAGGAGCACATCGCGCATGATATCGAGCATGTCGTCGAACTGGGCGACGGTGCTCTTGCCGCGCAAGAAATACTTCGACACTGTCTCACGGGCGTCGCGCGTTACGGTGGTCAGGGCGCTCGCGCGGATGCCACCGGTCTTGCGCCCGATACGACGCGACAGTGAAACAAAGTCCTCGGTTTCGGTGCCCATCTCGAGCAGGACATTGCCCAGCAGACCTAGATATGGCACATCGGCCGCTGGCAGCGCGTGCACGTCGAAACCGACGTCGATGTAGGCGATACCGCTGGTCGCTAGGTCGTGGTGCAATACGATCGCCTCGCCCGCAGCACCGGCATTGCTAGCTGCACTCGGGATGACTTTATTTTTCTTGTCCAGATCGGCCAACGTGAGCGACGGGATGGTCGCCAGCGCCTCGGGCGAATCGGGCGTGCTCTGCAGGCGTTTCAGCGTCGCGGTTTGCTCGATCACCTTCTCCAGATCAGCGCCGGTCATCGACATCCGGGCCGCATCCAGCCGGGCACGCTCAGCCGCGTCGCGTTCGCTTTGCCAGGTAGCGCTGGGCAGCATGCTCAGCGTCACCCGGTGCGGGTTGTCGATGAAGAATTTTTGGATGAGCTTGGCAAAAACGTATTCGTGGTTGGCTAAGCGAGTCTTGATCGAGGCCAGCGGCCGCTCGAAGGCCAGCGGCGCAAAGGGATTGCCCCCATACAGCCAGGTCTGCAGCGCTTGAATCATATAGACGATGCCACGCGGCCAGCCGCCAAAATTCGCCTCACGCAGATTGAACTCGACCGTATTCATCGATGCCTCGACCTGGTCGGTCGCAAAACCATGCTCGGCCAGGTGTTTGAGCGTGTCGAGAATCAGCGTCTCGACCTGGCTGGCCTGCTTCGGTTCGACGCCTTTTAGTCCGATCGAATAGAACGCCTCACGGATGTCGTTTTGCACACCGCCACCGACGATGTCTTCCCCTAGGCCGCTGTCGATCAGCGCTTTGCGCAGGGGTGATGCGGGTGTGCCCGCCAGCATATGCGACAAGATCTCGAGCGCGAGCGTCGTCTCCGGATCGGTGTCTTCGGTGAGCAGCCAGCTGACCTTGACATACGCCTTCTTGCTGTCAGCGTCGTCACCCGCACCATAGAAACGTTCGGCGTAGTGGGGCTGTTTGAAGCGCGGCTGGAGTGGCATCTTTGGCTCGACCGGTATGGCCCTAAACTCGCGCAGCCATGTGTCCAGATATCGCAGGCGCTCGGCGGGGTCGTCATCACCATACATCACGATGCGCGCGTTCGCGGGGTGATAGAACGTGCTATGAAAGCGCTTGAACTGGTCATAGGCGAGATCGGGGATCGCAGCCGGGTCACCGCCACTGTCGAGGCCATACACCGTGTCGGGGAAGAGTGTGGCACTGGTGTATTCGCCCAACAGCGAGTCTGGCGACGAATAGTTGCCCTTCATCTCGTTGAACACCACGCCCTTGAAGGTCAGCGGCTGGGTCTTATCTTCCAGTTCATAGTGCCAGCCCTCCTGCATCAATGTCCACGGCGTGAGATTCGGGTAAAACACCGAGTCCAAATACACGTCGATCAGGTTATAAAAGTCCTTGACGTTCTGCGACGCGACCGGGTAGCACGTCTTATCAGGGAAGGTAAAGGCGTTGACGAAGGTCTTAAGCGAGCCCTTGATGAGTTCGACAAATGGCTCCTTCAGCGGGTATTTTCGACTGCCACACAACACACTGTGCTCCAGGATATGAGCGATGCCGGTGCTGTCTTCGGGTGGCGTGGCAAAGGCGACGCCAAAGACTTTGTTCTCGTCGTCGTTGATTAGCGAGAGCAGGTGTGCTCCGCTCTGGACGTGGCGATACCAGCGCGCAACTGTATTAATTTCGGTGATGGTGCGTTCTTCGATGAGCTGAAAGCCGGAGGTCGTGGACATGGGGCGGAGGATAACACTTCCAGGTACTCTTGCGCCCTTGCCATTCCTCCCCAAACGGCGGTATCATAGGTGTTGGGCAACTATGGGGGCCGTTAGCTCAGCCCGGCAGAGCAGGGGACTTTTAATCCTTGTGTCGCAGGTTCAAATCCTGCACGGCTCATTCTTCAAGCAAGGGACTGTTGAAATTCGGCAGTCCCTTGTACGGTCTCCAGTCACGCGTTCTCGATGCGCTCGACGACCTTGCCGCGCCTGCCCTTGATGATGAGCTTGACGCGCCCATCGGGAAGCAGTTCGCGCTTCATCACTTGGTCCTCACGTTTTGCTGTGCGCCGGGCTGCGGCCTTCTTCGGCCCGCGCCAGTCTTCGATCATGATCGGCTCCCAGCGGCGCGCCTTCGCGCTGCGGTAGCACGCGTCGAGAATGCAGTTCACCACGTAGCCGTCATAGAACGTCTCCATTGGCGCGCGTCCGTGATCGATGGCGTCGAGCATATCGGTGAACATGTGCTTGTAGCCCAGCGAAATCGTGTCGTCATCGGACGGAAACAGCCAACCGCTGGACGATTCGAGCTTCTCGGCCACGTACTCGCCGGACTTATCACCACTTTTGCCCGTGCTAAACCATTCCAAGCCGGTGCGCAGATAGTTGTTCGCCCAGATCGTGCCTTCTGTGCCCATCACTTCGTCGCGCAAGTCCATGCCCCCACGAAAGCACCAACTCACCTCGAATTGGCCGATCGCACCGCTCGCGTATTTCACCAGTGCGATGGCATGATCCTCGGCGGGAATGGGATGCACCTGCGTGTCTAACCAGCACATCACCTCGACAGGCTTGTCATCTTTGCCGATGTAGTTACGGGCGATCTCGACGCAATGACACCCTAGGTCAATGATCGCGCCGCCGCCGGCCTTCTTCGCGTCCCAGAACCACGAGCTGTGCGGGCCGCCGTGGGTCTCTCGGCTGCGCACCCACAACACACGCCCGACGCCGCCAGTGCGCACAAACGCCAGCGACTTCAACATCTTCGGCGTGTATACCAGATCCTCGAGATAGCCCCCGAAGATGCCGGATTGCTCGACGAGGGCAAGCATGGCTTTGGCCTCTTTGCCATTACGTCCCAGCGGTTTGGTGCACAGCACATGCTTGTGGTGCTTGGCGCACAGCGCTACGGCCTGTTTGTGCATATCGTTGGGCAAGCCGATCACGACGGTAGTCACGTCGGGGTCGGTGATGGCGTCCTTCATATTGGTGGTGGCTTTGGGCACGCCAAAATCGGCCCGAAACTTCTCGCCGCGTTCGACGCTGCGCGAATATACGATACTCACCCGGTCGGGCGAGCGCAAACTGTGGAGCGTCGTGGTGTAGAAGCCACCGATCAGACCAGTGCCGAGCATTGCGAGGTTTCCCATAGTTACTCCGTTTAGGCCAATTCAAGAAATAAATCATCAGCGACTCACTGCTCATCTTCCTCACTTCTTGGACGAAAGAAACCACGTCATTCCGAGGCTCGGCGAGGGATCCCGCATGAGTTACGCAACATGATAGAAACTCGGCTCGCCGAGGTCAACCACTATCGAGTTTGGCATCAGGGATTCTCCCGTGATCCCCGTTCCGTTTCTCGTTCCGAGGAACGGGATCGAGGGGCTCGCAAAGCCTCGGAATGACAAGGTTACTCTTTGGTGAAAAACCGCGACATTTGCTGATTAGCAATGTCTTGGATCGACCTTAGTCACTCAGTTTCGTCGAGCATGATCGCATCAACCTCGCCGTTGCGCAACAGCAAAAGCATCTCACTGAGTTTCAGGACTTACGCGCGGCCGCGAAATCTCCCAACAAGACGCTCGTGTTGGCCCAGATTCGGTTACGCAGGGTGCTCGATACCACGTACTTCGGTCGTGTGTGCCAAGCCGCGCTTCGATACGGTGCTCAAAATCGCGCGGGCGCTGGGCGTGAAGCTGACGGCGCGGTCGTGTAGCTGCGATGCTTGCGGGGAGTCGCTTGGCAGACCGATTCCAGAAACTACGACTTGAGTGGTTGTGCGCCTCGGAAACCGCACGACACTGCTAATCGTCAGCCACCACCGAACGCTACCGATGCCAAGGGCGATCCCGCCGGCCAGACAGCGCCGACGAAGCCACCACCCAGCGGTCCTGCCACAACCCGGGAGTAGCCAAAATGAACTCCGAACCCAAGACACGCGATCTCGTCGTCACTCGAGTGTTTGCCGCGCCGGTCGAGCGGGCCTGGAAAGCCTGGAGCGATTCCGAGCCTGTGATGCAGTGGTGGGGCCGACGGGCTTTACTTGCCCCGTTGCCAAGATGGATTTTCGCGGAGCCGGAACCTCGTTGGTTTGCATGCGCGCTTCAAAAGAGTCTGGCGGGCAGGACATGTACAACACGTGGACGTACGAGAAGATTGTTACTTCTGCCGAACGGCCATGCCCGAATACTCGACGTTGGTTGTGGGGCTGGCGTCTACTCGATAGCATTTGCGAAGTCGGGCTACGATGTCACCGGAGTTGATGTGACTCAGGGATGCTCTCCCGAGCGAGAGCGAAGATTACTCCAGCCTTGAGCTCGCGACTCCGCTTTGGCGAGGAGAATCTTGATAGGCACTTGAGCCTACCCCAGAGTAGTTTTGATGGTGCCGTCGTGATCAGTGTGCTTCAGGGTGCTTCAGGGTGTGCAGAGCCCTGCGCATGCTGGTCGAGAAGTTATTCGTATACTGAAACGCGGTGTGTGTTTGTGGTTTTGCATTTCCTTCGACCGGATTACTACGATAACTCGCTCTGGGACCAAGTACAAACGCAGATACGGATCCTGAAGCGAAAGACTCCGGGGAACATGGTCCTGGCTTCTGCGAAGATCATGGCAGAGCACTCGAATTCGTCACTGTACTGGTCAGTTGACGAATTGCATGAGTTATTGAAGTCGCAAGGTTTTCAGATCGAGTCGACGCCTGAGACGAATCCGATTATCGTTGTGGCCAGAAAGGCCGATTCGCTGTGATTCAAAGTGGCAAGTCTTTGAGGGCACAGTTCGAGCGCAGTCACCAAGGCATCCTGGGCCAGTTCTTCTGCGATGCCGATATCGTGGGTGACTCGGGCAATGGCGGCGACGAGCCGTGTGGACTCGATCTTCCACACGGCCTCAATCGCCTAGGCACATCTTTCATGCCTGCCAGATTACGGCGTTCCGGTATTCACTGACGATGTCGCGTCGTCGAACTATGCGGTCTTCAAAGGCCCGGCGACCTTGTACGTGGTCACGATGATGCCCGACGGCAGTGCTTGCGTGCTGACGAGTTCGAAGGAGCGTGCCGGAGTTCCCTCGGCAAAGAAGCGCTTCCCCGTTCCCAGCAGGACAGGATAGACGCACAGCATGACTTCATCTGCCAGCCCATGTTCGAGCAGCGTCGAGATCAGCGAGATGCTACCCGAGAGGATCAGGTCCGGGCCGTCCTCGGACTTGATGCGGCGAATGCCCTCGACGATGTCCGGCAGAATGCTCTCGAACGGGCCCCATTCAAAACCTTCGGGACGATGCGTCACGACAAATTTCTTTGCCGCATTCAAGCGGTCTGCCATCGGACTGCTCGGCGCCTTTGGCCAGGAGCCCGACCAGCTATCGTACGTGCGACGGCCAAGCAGCAGATTGAAGCGCTCGCCATACGCGGCGAGGAGCAGGTCCCGGCCAGCGGGTGTTCGATAGGGCGAGGTCCAATCACCGGGTGGGAAATCGCCGTTTTCGTCAGAGACCTGGATGACGCCGTCCAGCGAGATGTGTTCGATGATCTTGAGCTTTCTCATTTGCTCTTGCTCTCCGTCGGCATCGGGAAGCGTTCCTGGAGCCACGCTTGCCACACCGGTGTCTCACGGGCGACGGTTTCGGCCGCCTGATCGCCGTACTGGTAGAAGTTCATCGCCACCATGCTCTGGCCACCGGGGTAGATCATGGCGCCAAGGGCGGCTATGCCTGGTCCCGGCTTGTCGAGCCTCAGCAGGGCGTCGTACGGATTCTCGGTGACATACTCCACTACGCCGCTGAGCGGTGCGACACCTGCGGGCGTCGTCCAGTGCTGCCCGACGCTCACGCCTTTCACTCCCAACGCCGAGGTCAGCGTTTCCCATGACTCGGCGTCCGTACACGTGACGGGAGTCATCACCTGCATGATCGCGGAGCTTTGGCCGCGGAAGTGCGTGAGATAGATCCGCAGGGTGCGTAGAAAAGCAGGCCATGCGGATGCGGTGGCTTCGAGCTGGTTGTCCCAATCGTCCGTGCTGGCGAAAAGACTATGGACAATTCGGACGATGCAGATGCCTCCTCTGCGCGCTTCAACGCTCCACTCGTTCGCGATGGGTGGCGAGCCAGGCATCCAGCCGTCGGACTCGTTGGCGAACATCCGGGGTGAATCCCAGGCCGTCACCACGGAGCGGGCCTCCATGCCCGGACCGAAGCTCACGGTTAGTGCGACGGGAAGCCCGTCGCGCTCCTCGAACTCAACCGGCACGAACCAGGACGAAATACCCGGCCCGGTGGCGATTGCCTGCCAGACTTCCTCCGGCGTGCCGGGGACCTCGACTTCAACCTGGACGGAACGGCGTCCGGAACTTTCTACCTTCACGCTCATGTTGGCTCCATAGGTTCGGATTTCTGCGGTAGGGGGTGCGCCACGACCACCAGACGGTGCGCGCGGCCGCCGGGGGCGGATTCATCGTGATATTTCGAAACGAGTTTCGCGATGGCTTCCGTGAGTTCGTGGCTGAAAGCCGCCCGGTCCGTCGGCGACCGGAAACGAACCTCGGTATCCACCGCCAGAGTCGCCAAGCGTTTGCCCGCCTCGTTCGCACGACGAACGAGATCGCCCACTTCGCGGACCACCCGTGCGCCCAGGGCGATGAGATAACTCGCGGACAGCCGATCGACTTCCCGATTCGGATCGACCGCGACCGGGCCTAAGGCGCTCGGCGAAACGACGTAGGAAGCGGCCGTCGCGATAAGCAGCCGTTCCGTCAGCCCGCCCCATTTGCGTTCCTGGGCCAACC
>Ga0209068_10001782_pt1 | contig 10692 bp, 10 predicted proteins | sample ColStrG_CSR_2012_FD_187200 | JGI IMG/M metagenome (GOLD analysis project Ga0209068, IMG submission 187200) | Freshwater sediment microbial communities in response to fracking from Pennsylvania, USA - Cold Stream Run_MetaG_CSR_2012 (SPAdes)... | ecosystem: Environmental > Aquatic > Freshwater >...
GCCAGCGCCACCACGTCGTTGGCGAGATCCCCAGCCACGAGGGCCCTCGCCGCTTCCTGTAGGGCGTACCCCCTCGGGGTCAACCCTGTGTCGTTGCGGTCGACGACCCGGACGCGGAGCGGGGCCCCGGATGCTCCAATCAGCCGGGAATGGGCGTTCGCCGGCGCTGCCCGCGCCGTGCGGTAGGCGATCCCCTCATGGCCGAGTTTGCTGCCGGCGAACAATGCGTCGTAGGCATCGATGAGTCCCTGGTCGCTCCGCCAGTTGGTGACGAGTGTCGCCTTGGTCGCCGCCTCCTTCGCCGCTCCCAGATAAGAGGAGACATCTGCGCCGCGGAAGGCGTAGATGGCCTGTTTGGGATCGCCGATGAGGACGAGGGTCGAGCCGCCAGAGCCGAACACCCGGCGGATGATGTCCCATTGCACGAGGTCGGTGTCCTGGAACTCGTCGACCAGGGCGACGTCGTACCGGCTACGCAGCCATTGGCACACGGCCGGACCACGCTCGGGGTCGGCCAGGGTGCGATCGAGCCGAGTCAAAAGATCGTCGTAGGTGATCACCCTGGCCGCTCGCTTGCGTCGTTCAATCTCCTCGCCGACGACCCGAGCTAGACGTCGTCGCATAGCCCACGGAGCCGGGCCGTCACTCAGCGGGGGAAGTATCTCGGCCGACGGGTTGGCCAGCACGGCTCGGCCGATGTCGAGCGCCTGTCTCTTGGGGAATGGAGGCGATTCGTAGTGGGACCAGAACCGCCTGATGTAGAGGTCGTCCGTGACCTCGTCGAGTAAGTCACGAACGTCTTCGACGAAGGTCACGTCGGGCTCCACGTCACCGGCGACACCAAGGCCGATGAGCACGTGGAGGCAGAACCCGTGTGTCGTCTCGATCGTGGCCGCATCGAAGTCGGCGATGGCTTTGGCCAGGCGGTCGTGACGGCGCTCGATCTCGTCCAGGGAGCCATCGACCAGCGCACACAGGACGTCGTCGCTGAGGTCGACGGGCACGCCGGCCAGGGCGCCGGACAGCCCCTCGGCGGCGGTCACCAGGCGTTCCCGCACCCGCTCGCGGAGCTCTCCCGTGGCCATGCGAGTAAAGGTCACAACTAACAGCCGGTCGAGCGGCGTGCCTTCAGCGACATAGCGGGCGACGAGACCGGCGATGGTGAATGTCTTACCGGTTCCGGCGCTCGCCTCGAGGAGTGTCACTCCGGTCGGGAGGGGTCCGGAGATATCGAAGGGTGCGGGGTCTCCGTGGGCCGGCGCCTCTCCCCCGCTGCGATGTCGGGGTCCGCCCGTCATTGGTCGGTCACCTGTTCGTGGGTGAGCAGGCCGGTCCACAGCCGTCGGGCGTAACGGCCGAACCGGCTCTCTTCAGCCGCATCCCAACCTTCTCCCTCCTCGTCGTCACGGGGCGGTTCCTCGAGCAGCTGTTCGAAGGGGACGACCCCACCGAGGACGGACCGGTGTTCGGCATTCTTGTCCTCTCCGGGGAACTTCCACTCGGACGTCCACTGCTTACGGGCCACCCGGTCACGGTTCCTGGGTGCTGCCTGGGCCCAGGCCGCCGATGTCTGGCAGTAGATCGGCAAGGGCTCGCGCATTCCCCGGCGGTACAGGTCGATGAGCACCCCGAGGTACCCGCTGGCGGCGCTGTGGCGCGTTGCTGCGTCGGCGCCGAGGGCACTGATACGGGCAATGCTGACCTGGGCGTGCTGCGGGCCGCTGCCACGAACCCGTGCCACGGTCAGGGCCTCGAAGGATCGTTCAGGTCGAGCGGCGGTCAGGGCCAGAAGGCGGAGCCACGCACGGAGGCGGTGGACGGCAGAAAGCCTCGAGAAGCTCACCGCTCGGACCACGTCGCCTCGGACATCGGGGACCGTTCCTACCAGCGTCGTTCCGTCGGCCAAGGCCACGTTGATGTCCAGCGACGTCGTCTCGTGGTCGTCGTGGGCGGCCACCGCGATGACCTCGACGTCGGGGACCACCCTGTCCAGGATGGAGTCGGCGAGGGCTCCCGGTGGGAGAAACCCACGCGCCCGCTCGGCCGCCACGCATGCCTCGAGGTCTGCACCGGCCATGCGGGCGGTGAGCAGGCGTTCGCCCAATCCCCAGCGCTCAAGTGCGTCGAGCTCGATCGGCAGGGCGTCGTCGACATCCCGGAAGCTCTGGCCCCGCCGGATGCCCAGACGCTTGCGGAGAAACGCCCCGACCGGGTGGCGCAGGAATCGCTCAAGTTCGTCGAGCTCGACCACGCTGGTGTCGATGTCTGGGAGCGGGCCGGGCAGAAAGGAGGGCCGATTGGAGCGTATGCCTGCCAATGCCCGGGCCCCTTCCAGGTTGATCGGATCGAAGCTCCATGCCCGACCGGGGACGAGTGCATCCACCGTGAAGTTGCGGACGTCGAACGGCTGGAGCGGGTGGTTGACTACAACGCGATCTCTGGCCGGGGTCCCGCCCTCGGTCCGGACCGTCCGCTCGATCACGTCGAGGAGCTCCCCGACGGGGACCGCAGGCGGGCGTTCGAGGTTGGTGCGCTCGTCTCGACCCGAGTAGGTGATCACCATGCAATCGGTGGCGGCGAGGAAGGCGTCGAGGAGGAGCTGGCGGTCCTCGGTGCGCGGATCCCGGTCCCCGACAAGAGGTTCAACGAGGATGAGGTCGTCGCCGCTCCGTTCACTGACCCGGGGGAACACCCCGTCGTCGAGACCGAGCAGGCACACCACCCGGTGCGGCACGGAGCGCATCGGGACGAGGGTGCAGATGGTCAGATGCCCGGTCCGGAAGTTGGCCCGGGTGGGGCGCCCCTTGAGGCGGTCGGCGAGGAGCGAGCCGATGTCGCCGGGGTCGAGCACGACCGAGGCGACCGTACCGTCGATGGTGGCCTCGTCGGCCAGTTCGTCGAGCATGCGCTGCAGTTGTGCCCGTTGCCAGGCGTCTTGCGCCGAAGTCGCCGTCAGGGAGTCTGTGGCCTGGGCGATCGACGAGGCCCAGCCGTCAATGGGCTTGCTCTCCCCGAGAGCGGTGACCGCAACGTCGAGGCGGTCGATGAATTCGGCGAGCCGGCCTACCAATTCGATGTCTCCGCTGTCGACGTCGTCGAGAGGGAGCACGCCTCCGACAAGGCGCTGGCGCTCATCGGCCATGGTCACACCGACCAGGGTGCGGTCCAGACCCGCCCGCCAAGTATTGGCCTCCAGTCCTTCGAGCCGGTACGGGGCCCGGCGGGCTGCGTCCAAGCCCCACCGGACACCGGCGCCCCCCACCCACTCCTCGAGCCGTCGCAGATCGTCGTCATCAAAACGGAATCGACGTCGGACAGGGTCCCGGCCGGCCAGATCGAGGACCTGGGAGGCGGTCATCCGAGAGCCCGCCAGGTCGAGGAGTTCAGCGACCACACCGAGCACGGGATTGGTCTGACGGAGTGAACGGTCGGCGAGACGTACTTGAAGGTATGGAAGGGTGCGGTCTTCAGCGCCGTCGTCGATGGGATCGGAGGCGCCGAAGGTGGCCTCGATGAGCGGGGCGTACGTCTCGATGTCCGGGCACATGACGATGATGTCGCGGGGCTCGAGGTCATCGTCCTCGTCGAGCAGGTGAAGGACGGCGTCCCGAAGGACTTCGACCTGGCGGGCCCGACCGTGACAGGCATGAATCTGGATACTGCGGTCGTTTGGATCGAGGAGGGCCCGTTCGTCGCTGTGACCCGGGAACGGGCTTCCGGGGGGCGGTCGATTGGCGTGCACATCGCCCTGGATCCGGCCCAGCACGGTGTCCGACCGCTCGACCGACAGCCGGTGCTGGTCGGTCCCGCCGTTGCCGGTAGCTGTGAGTACCAGTTGCATCTCTCGAGCGTCTCGGCCCCAGGAGCCGAGTAGAGGGTTCAGGGCCCGCCCGGCCGTGGGATCATCCACACGCCGCAGCCCCCTCGGGGCTGGGAAATTGGCCAGAATCTGCCACAGAGCGGGCGACGGATGCAGCAGGAACAGGTGCACGTCCCGGCCGGTGGCCAATGCCCGCAGGACGTCAAGGTAGCTGGCGGGCAGGCGGGTCAGGCCAAACAGAGAGAAGCGGTCGGGCAGGTCGGCGAGTGCGGGCTGTTCGCTCAGTCGGGTGCAGGCGTTGCCGAGGAGTTCGGCCGGGCTCGGTGTTCCGATTCGCTCCCGCAGGCGGCGCCACAGCTCCGCCTGCCACCGGCTTTCGGTGGAGGTCCCCTGATCCTCGTTGTCCGCCCACAGCCTCAACATGGCCGGTCGATGGACGCCGTAACGGTCGTACAGGTCGGCGATGTGGCGGATGGTCGCGAATCGGTGCAGCTCGTCCTCCGGACCGGCGTTGCGCAGATGCGCAGCGAGCGGGGCGAGCCACGGCTCACCGAGGATGGCGTCAACCACCTCAATCAGGGGCCACACCGACCTTTCCGGGCGCCAGGGGTCGCTGTCGGGATCCACGTCGGATTCTGTGGCAAGCGCCCGTCCGACGAGGGTCCCCGGAAACGGAAAGTCGAAATTGGCACACACACCATCGGCATGGCCGTTCCTCGCTCCCAGCCGACCGGAGAGCTGCTGCGTCAGCCAACGTTCGATGCCGCGGGACGGGACGGCCACGACTTCGATCTCCATGACGTCGTCGAGGGGGTCGGCCAAAAGGTCCCCCAACATGGCAACCAGGGAGTCGGCCCGCTCCGACCGGTGGATGTGAAGCACGTCCAGAACCTATGGCTTTCTCGGCCGCTCGGCGCGCGTCGGGACCGGGCCAATCGAGTTCGGCAAGGTCATAAATGACCGTCCACCTGGCCTTTTAGTTCCACGTTCGAATCTGTCATGGTGGCGCTGGTAATCAGATCTGCGGCTGTGACTGCACCGACAGTTGCGGCAAGTTCGACGAGTGACCATGCGTCGGCTGGCTCCTTCGCGCCTTCGGGGTCATCGCAGAGGATGGCCGTGCCATCGGGGAGGGTCCGAAACCCGACGTAGAGCCGGTGGTAGTCGATACCCAGGAATCGGGCCGTGATCCTGAGCAATGGATAGGCGCCGCCGGAGTGCGCCAGACTCCAACGGTAGAGGTCCGATCGCCGCTCTATGTAGACGCACCTCTCAGTCTCACTGGCTACCGATACGGCCTCGGCGACGTCCCCGAGTACCGACCACACGCGGTTGCTCTGAATAAGAGCGACGCGCGCGCCAGAGTAGTTTTTGGCCATGATTTCCTCCTCATCGATCCCGGCATTGCCACCGTGCCTGTCGGTCGGTTGGCGGAGCGTCATTGGGCCAGGTCCCTCGGCTCCTCTTGATGTGTTGAAATCACTGTACCGGATGGGTGCCGTGGGACGAAGCCACGCGAGTCACTGGCGACGACGTCGAACTGGGCACGTCAGATCCCAGCCATCTTCAGGATATTGGCGGCCCAGAACGGTCTTGTTTGCAGCAAGGAGCTCAACAATCAGACGCGAGACCAGATCAGAGCGCCCACTGATAGCCGAGACCAACCCCTTCCTCAGCTTCTCAGACTGGGTGACCGTCTCCCAACGAAGGGCGTCCGGGGCAATCCTTGCCCACCTGGTTATGTCCCGAGGATTCGGTCTCGCGGGTTTCGTGGGGCTGAGAGACTCATTGTGCCCAGCTTGCGGCTGGCGGTGATCGGACAGGGGTGCTGGCTATCGTCTACCGAGAAGGAGGCACGTGAATGAGCAAGTGGGACGAAAACGACATGACGAACAAAGTGCTGACCGTGCTCGGTGAGTCGAGGCTCGCCGGAGGCGGAGACCACCACTTCGGCCGTGCCTTCGTCACTTCCTACCAGCTCGCAATCGAGATCGAACGGCGCATCCCCGGCACGGCGAAGGCGTTGGGGAAGAGTCTTGGTGGAGCGGGCACCGGCGAGCAGGTCAGCGTCGCCCAGTACTTGGGAAACGAGCTATCGAAGCAAATCAAGGCACAGGGTGACGGTCACCCCGTAGAGGGGCGATTCCTCTCCTCGATCGACGTGACTTCCATGACCTACCAGAGCCCAGAGGGCGAGATCGTATCCTCGCTCATCGGCACTGGTTTCGACCTCGGCATCTTCCGGCTCCGGCCATGACCGGTTTCGCACTCCCCGAAATGTCGTCAGCAGAGCCAGCGACCTTTGTCGAGTTCTGGCGGGGGCTATACACGAGCACCGACGAGGTCTACTTGCGCCACTTGAAGGACGGCCACAAGATCAACACTGACGACGTTATAGCCCTCATGCAATGGAAAGCTGGTCCCCGTCACGCCAAACGAGCGGAGGCATACGGTCGGGCAACGCCGATTAACTCACTCAACGCCCGGCGTCCTTGGACGGTGATGGACGATGCCTCCTTGATGGAGCTGCGCGACGAGCTCGAAGTCGCCTTGAAAGACGCCGGCCTCCAGACGTCCGGTTCAATCATCTGGCTGACCTTTCTCTGCCATCTGGCCCAGCCATCAACGACACCAATCTACGACGTGAACGCCTGGACGGCCTGGGGCTACATCGAGGGCTGGCTCAAATCGAGCCAACTAGCCATGACCCCCGTCCGCTTCAAGACCTACCTTGGGTACCGAACCTGGTTCAACGACGTTACGAACGCCTGTGCGGTTGACCCGAGAGATTTCGACAGGGCCCTCAAGATGTTCGGACAGTTTCTCCGATCCCCAGTGGGGCGGAGGACTGTCGTCGAACACGATGCTGTCCTTAGTTTGTAAAGCTGAGGTACGGCTCGATCTCCGAAGTTCAGCAACGACCGCGGCGTGCAAAGCAGGGCTGAACCTCCTCAGCTGGCATATCTGGGGGCGGCACGTGGAATTCTTTGGTTCTTGTAGCTGGCGTCGTCATGTTGAGGGCGTTCTCAAAGTTCCGGAGCTAAGACCCTCGCTAACCCTCCGGCGATACGGGTGCGGCGACGGTGCCCACTGGATGACTTCGAGAGGGGTTAGGAAGTCCCACCGGCAGCAGCGGAGACTGGTCATCAGGAGCCTGGACGGTTGAAGCCCGCTTAGTGTGGCAGAGAACTTCGTAGTTGCATCTAAGAGGCGAGGAGCGGGAGTTGCCGAAGCACGACGTGGAAATGAGTATCCCGACGACCAAGGTGGTACTGAGCGCCGATGTTGTATTCGAGATTCGGAGCGACGACGAGAAGCTTGGTGAACTGCGAATTAGCAAGGGAACCGTCGACTGGTCCCCAACGAACGCGAAGATTCCGATTCAGCTGACTTGGGAGCAGTTCGATCGCTTCATGCGTGACCGATAGCCCTGATATGACCGCATGCGGACCTCGCTCTCAACCAAGACTCAGAGGAGTCCGAGCTACCCAGATGTAGTCGGCGGCGAAGGTGGTGCGGGCTGTGTTGTACATCTCACTCGAGGATCCTGAAACCCGCTCAAGCTGTCGGTCAGGCAGACAGGAGAACGCGCTCATGAGGCCTTCGACGGCCTGGTGCAACTCGACGATGACCACCTCGTGAATGTCATCCGTGACGTGCACGACGACGACCCCGAGTTCGGATATCGGTTCATCTCCGACGAGCTCGAACGGGGCGGCCACACGGTGGGTGAGCGACGGATCTGGCGGCTCTGCTCTGAACACCGGACCTGGTCGACGACCACGAAGAGGGGCCGTAAGCACTCGGGCAAACGCCCCGGACCGGCAGTCCACGACGACCTGGTGCGGCGGAAGTTCACCGCTCCTGCGCCGGACAGAGTCTGGCTGACCGACATCACCGAGCACGCAACGGACCAGGGGAAGCTCTACGCCTGCGTGATCAAGGACGTCTGCTCGAACCGGATCGTCGGCCACGCCATCTCCGACCGGATGGCGGCGGCGCTTGCCACCTCGGCACTGCGTTCGGCTGTGGCCAGGCGCCAACCGAAGGAGGGAGTCGAAGAACTTCTCCCTACCGCGATCATGAAAGGCATTCCTCGGCCTTGGTCAGCACTTCTTGGAGATGCGATCGGTTTCCAACGAAGTTCGTCGAAGACTTGACAGATCAAATGATACCTCAGGAGGCAGTAACTCTTCTGTTGCGCGACTTCTCACAGCCGTCCAACCCCACGTCGATGCCTTAGACTCTGAGCGATGGCGGTCGCAGAGCGGATGGCGGTCTCGGAGGACAAGCGAGATTTGACAGAGACGTGGGCCGTCTCACTCTTGTGTGGCGTAGTGGTTGTTATTGTAGTTGGCGTTTATGTAAGAGTTATTCTGCCTACCACACCGGCAAAAACCATTAGACTGTTCGGCTTAAAACTTCATGGAACATGGCCCAATTCGATCGGGGTAGCCATTGCGGTCGTACTATTTGTCTCAGTATTTCTTTTGCTAAAACTACTGATCTATCTGGATTCAAAAAAGCGCCTAGATCCTCTCGCGACCTCCTTAATCTTAACATTCGGCGAGCCCGCAGTGATTGTATCGGTCCTTATCGTACTCGTGGCTCTCGGCGCAATACTCCTATTCGATCTCTTCCTCTTCCTTAAGTTCCTCGGTGGTCTCAGCTCACTGGCCTACCTGACCACCGCGACCGCGGTCTTCACCGCTACAATTCTCTGGTTCTTACTCTGTCTCGCATTAGATATCGGGCCAGTCAAGAACGTTAAACGAGCGCACAATCGCTTAGTCATTCTTTTGGCCTTGTTAGCACTTTCAATTGTCGTCTTAGCGGGACTTGATTGGACAGCATCACACCTCTATAGCGGATCTTTTGCATTCGATCACTACTGCAGTAGAGATTCGCCGGCCTTCGATCACTACTGCAGTGGATACCATTCCAATCTGACCGCCATCTCTCAGGTAATTAAGGTCCCGGGTACATTATCGAAACCCACCGCCCTATATTTCGCGCTCACTACTTTTAGCACTCTCGGGCTTGGTGATATCAGTCCGCTAAACGGAGCAGGAAGAACCGTAGTCACGGTCCAATCGGCGTTGGGTTTTCTGATTCTTGCCGTCGGAGTTGGTATTGCAGTGCAAACGATCCGTGACTCTGAAGGAAGGAACCAAACCTGATGTAGTTCAATTGCCTCAAGCTCCCGGCCACCGGGACGGGGCCTTGGGGGTCGAAGCCCACCGTCTGGCTGCTGCCTGGCTGGGCGAGTTGCTGGTCCGCGGGGCAGCGCGGCTTGCCACGCAGTTTGCCGTGGGGGCAACACTGAAGGTTCGCAACGTAGAGCTGCTCCGACGCCAGGGCGGCGAGACGTGAAGCACCGACGCGCCAAGTCGAGAGCGGCACCGCACCCTCGAAGTGCGCGTGCGATCGTCGGGCACGGTCCACTTAGCGGCAAACTCCCGCAGGGTGTCGGAGTTGTTTCGCTCCGCAATCAGCATGACGCTGCGTCGATGGTCGCCCATGACCTCCGCGAGCTGTGGGTGCCAAGAATGTCATCCGGGTAGTCTGACCAGGATCTCTTCACATTTGATTTGCGCCAACAACAGTGTGGGAACTCGAGCGCAATAGCGTGGGAAATGGCTCCGAACAGGGCACGGTCCGGCCAGGTCATTGGGGTCTTGTCGGTAGCCCACCACCAACCACCTACTCCTCCTCAGCTGGCCATGCTGAGTCGGTTCGCCGTTGTCCTCAGCTTCTGAGGCTGAGATTACAAAGCCTGGTCCTCAGCCTCCGAAGCTGAGGCAGAGATCTCCACTAGGACGCGATTCAAATTCTGCCGGGCCCATGGTCCGAGCAACGGTATGGTCCGTCGGCCGAATATTGGGTGCCCCACAACGATTTGGTGGGACTGCAGCGATTCTTCGGCCGAGAGCTTCGAACTGTCAGGAGGACCCAGACCGTCGCCACCACGGCCAGCACGATGAGTACAGCCAAACCATTGGTTCCGGAGATTGCGTTGATCATTGTCACCTCGCTGAAAGCAACCTACTCCTCGCTCTTGCATAGTGTCCCCGATCAATGACTCGGCGGCGCACGTCTGGTGATTTATGCGCTGTGGAGGTACTCGCGAAGGGCGCGACGGATGACCTCAGAAGTCGTTACACCTTCCTGGGCTGCTCGATCTTCTGCCGCTGCACGCAGGCTGGGCTCAAGACGAACTGACTCGACGGTCTTTGCCGCGGCACCGAGCGGAGGCCGGCCCCGACCGCGAGGCTTCTCGAGGAGCTTACCGGGCTCGTAACCCTTGTCGGCCTCGTCGGCGAGAGTCTCGATCATCGCCTCGTCGATGGGCTGTCCGCTCTTGGTCTTCCCGTAGGTTCGATGCGTCATGGGTTCTCGTCTCCGAAAAGTTCGACTCGGGTGCTCCCTCGCAGCACCATGGCGTGAATCGCAAGCTCTCCATCTTCAAGATCGAGAACAACGAGTTCGAGGAGATTTCCCGCCCGGCTCGGTCCTCCAAGGAGGTATCAAGGAGGGTCATCGTCAAGCCTCACCCAGGCGATGACATGTTCGAAATCGTGGACAATGTCGGCGTCCGGGATCTGATGACGCCGAGCCGATGGGTGGATCCCCACTCATTAAGTGTAGTACGGAAATACTGCGAGTCAAGCGGGCCTGCCCCGGAACACCGGGAAGGTGTCACACTTCGGCACTTCGGCCGACCCGTGTGCTTGAAGGCAGGATAAAGAGGTGAAGCTACGCCAAGTTCGATTGAGCGACCCGCGGGTTGTACCTCTTCTAGAAGGACTCGCTGAGGAGTACGAGAGACGGTATGGGCCGGGAGACGAGATGGCGTCAGTCCCGGACCAAGA
>Ga0209068_10001784_pt1 | contig 10687 bp, 8 predicted proteins | sample ColStrG_CSR_2012_FD_187200 | JGI IMG/M metagenome (GOLD analysis project Ga0209068, IMG submission 187200) | Freshwater sediment microbial communities in response to fracking from Pennsylvania, USA - Cold Stream Run_MetaG_CSR_2012 (SPAdes)... | ecosystem: Environmental > Aquatic > Freshwater >...
AGCGGCCGGCGTTGCCGGTCAGTGGAGGGGCCGCCAGCCATCGGGCGATGGCAGATGACGTCGGGTGGTAGCCGGTGGCCGTACCGTAGAATCCACACGCCTGACCGATCGACCCGAGGACCCTCCCATGACCTACTGCCTGGCCATCCGACTCCACGAGGGACTCATCTTCCTGGGTGACTCCCGTACCAACGCCGGCGTGGACAACGTGAGCACCTATCGAAAAGTGCACCTTTTCCAGCCGGCGCCTGACCGCTTCTTCGTCCTCGAGTCGGCCGGCAACCTGGCAACCACGCAAGAGGTCCTCGACCGAATCAACCAGGACCTCACCGACCCTGACGCGACAGAGAGCCTGGCCACCGTCGGCCACCTGTTCGAGGCGGCGCTGTATGTCGGGCGGCTCGGCCGGGCGGTTGCAGCCAGCCACCGCGAAGCCCTGACCCAGGTGGGTGCCGACGGTACGGCCACATTCCTCCTCGGGGGTGAAATCCTCGGCGGACCGTCCGATATCCTGCTCGTCTACCCGGAAGGCAACTACATCCGCGCCTCCGACGACCGTCCGTTCCTCCAGATCGGCGAGAGCAAGTACGGCAAGTTCACTCTGGAGTTGGGCGTGGCCGCTCACGTCGATCTGGCCACCGCGGCCAAGCTGGCCCTCACCTCAATGGTGAGCACTGCCGGATCCAACCTCTCGGTCGGCCCGCCCTATGACCTGGTGATCTACCGGGCCGGTTCATTCCAGCCCTTCGAGGCGCGCATCAACGCCGACTCGCCGTTCCTGGCCCGGCTCGAGGCGGTATGGGCCAAGCATCTATTTGACGCCATCGCCGAGCTGCCAGCAATCGAGGAAGGCGACCTCGAAACGTGACGGTCCCGGCGACTCCTGCTGCGGGCGCAACCGAGCCGGCCTCGTTCGACCCCATTGGCGACCTGCTCGCCCGGATCCATGCGGAGTTCGGAGGGGACGACCATGGGGATGTGGCCGACTACATCCCGAAGTTGTCGAACGCCGATCCGGCCATGTTCGGCTTGGCTCTGGCCGGGGTGTCGGGCTCTGTCTACGGGGCGGGTGAAAGCGCCGCGCCATTCTCTGTCCAGTCGATCTCCAAGCCGTTTGTCTACGCCCTGGCCCTGGCCGATGCCGGTCCGGACGAGGTACTCGCCCGAGTAGGGGTCGAGCCCAGCGGCGAAGCCTTCAACGCCATCAGCCTGGAGCCGACCACGGGGAGGCCGGACAATCCGCTCATCAATGCCGGAGCCATCCTCACATCGTCTCTGGTGTCCGGATCCGGTCCCGAAGAGCGCTTCGCTCGCATCCTGGACCAGCTTTCCCGCTGCGCCGGCCGTGACCTGGCGGTTGACGAGGAGGTGTTTCGGTCCGAGTTCGAAACCGGAGACCGCAACCGGGCGCTCGCCCACCTGATGCGGGCTGCCGGATCGCTGACCACGGACGTCGAGGAGGCTGTCGAGGTCTACTTCCGGCAATGCTCGGTCCTGGTCACGGTGACTGATCTGGCCGTCATGGGGGCGACATTGGCCAACGGTGGGGTAAACCCCCGGACCGGCGTCGTCGCCATGGAGCAGGCAGTGGCCGAACGGGTGCTGACGGTCATGGCCACGTGCGGGATGTACGACTTTTCTGGCGAGTGGCTGTTCCGGGTGGGGTTGCCGGCCAAGTCCGGGGTGTCCGGCGGCCTGGTGGCGGTCAGTCCGTCCCAGTTCGGCATCGGCATGTATAGCCCCCGGCTCGACGAGCGGGGCAACAGCGTGCGGGGTGTGGAAGCCAGCCGCACCATTTCCGAGCGGTTCTCCCTCCACCTGATGCACCAGGTCACTCGCAGCGGACCATCATTCGTCCGGGTGGCGCCCGACGGTTCCGAGCGACCTGTCGGACCTCTGGCTGAGGGAAACGGTGTGCATGGCGACGACGTCCGGCTCCTGGCCATGCAGGGCGACATTGAATTCGCCACCGCCGAGCAGGCGCTGCTGACGGTGCGCCTCCATGTGGATGGCACCGATGTCCCATCTGCCGTCGTAGTCGACCTCGACCACGTGACCATGTGCCAGCCGGTGGCCGCCGCGCTCCTCGATTCGATCATCGACGAAGTGACGAGGCGTGGGGTGACGGTTGTCACCGTGGACCGTAGCGGGCGGCGTTTGTTGGCTGCGTCGGAGGAGTTCACCACCCGGGCCGAAGCTCTGGCTCATCTGGTCGCGGTGCCCTACGCCTGACCGAGGCACCCCTCGGTTCCGTCATCTCCATTCGGACCTGGGCCCAGATCGGCAAGGTCAGCGTGTTGCCCGAGAAGCAGCTCTGGAATGCCCGGTGCTGATGGAAGCGGATCGAACGAGGGCTCAGGCGGTGGAGACCCCGTCCAGGACCTGGTAGCCGCAGTTGTAGCCCGGAATGAAGGTGATCCCCGGGCCACCGTGGCAGCCGGCTCCACACAGGTAGAGCCCCTCGACCGGCACCGGGTTGTCCGGCCAACCGCGGGGGCCGGGACGGAACGGGCCCATGAACTCCGGCTGCAGCAGCCCGTGACAGAAATCGCCGCCCGTGCAGCCGAACATCCGCTCGTAGGTGTAGGCGGGGTAGTTGAACTGGCGCTCGACCAGGTCGGGAAAGTTGGGGGCCATTCGGGTCAATTTGGCCATCATCCGCTCGGCCATCTGGTCCCGCAGCCGGGCCTGCTCGTCGTGGGTCGTGGCTATTGGCGCGTAGAAGGCGAAACTGCTGGCCACATGTTTGCCCGATGGCGCCAGATCGGGGTCCCGCAGCGACGGGATCGACAGATTGAATGACGGTGAGGCCGGCACCTCTCCACGCACGCAGCCTTCGAAATCAGCCTGCATCTGTTCTGGTGTGCCGAAGAACGTCACGTTGTGACTGAGTCCGCCATTGTTCAGCTCCTCATAGGGACTGGCCCACTCGGGCAGGCCGTTGAGGGCGAAATGCATCTGGAAGTAGAGAGCGCGGTGGTCGATGGCATCGACTCGACTGATGAAGTCGTCCGGCAGTTGGTGGCGGTCGAGGAGCTGGGTGAACGTTGCCGTCGGATCGAGATTCGACACCACCACCGGTGCACTCACCGTCTCGCCGTCGGCGAGGCGGACGCCGACCACCCGGCCCGACTCGGTGGCGATCCCGGCCACCTTGACGTGGCGCCGGAGTTCACCACCGTGGTGATCGAGCAGCCTGGCAAGGTGGTCGGAGAGAGTGCCGATACCTCCCTTGACCTTGGACATGGTGGCCCCCGTAGGGGAAGCCAGAGCGAATGCCAGGCACAGCGCGCTGCCCTCCGAGTAGGGGCCCCGGTAGGTTGAGTTGACCGACAGGAAGGCGAGCATGCTTCGGACCTGTGCGTGTCGCTCGCGGTCGGGAAGGTGCTGGTCGATGACGTCCATCACGCTGCCGAACATGGCGGTGCGGATGGCTTGACGTTCCGTTTCGTTGGTGGCGCAGGCGAACATCTCGTCGAGCGATTTGGGCGGTTTGCGCACGTCGAACCGGCCGATGGCCCGGGCTGGTGCGTCGGCCCAGGCAGCGATCTCGGCCATGCCGAGGACGGCGTCGAGCCCCATCCGTTCGTTGAGGTGTTCGAACAGCTTGTCGGGGTCGCTGTGGAGCAGCAGGGGCGGCTCCCCGGACGGACCGATGGCCGCCGACTGGACATCCGGCTCGAAGATCGGGCATTCGGCGAACCCGAGGTCGTCGTAAATCTCGGTTGGCACCGGAAACTGGATCGACCCGGCCAGCTCAAACCGGTAGCCGCGGGCCAGTTCGGTGGTGGTGGCCATGCCCCCTATGAAGTGGTTCTTCTCCAGGCAGAGCACCCGCATACCGCCACGCGCCATGACGACGGCGGCGGTCAGCCCGTTGTGTCCTGCTCCGACGACGATCGCGTCGTAGTCCGACATGGGTGTCACCGTACCGGAGTGGCCCGACCGGTGCCGGTGCCGAGCCGTTTGACTGTCAACCGTGCTGCCACACGCGGCTGGCCAAGTTGCGGATGCCTGGCAGGGCGGCACGGTCGAGGCGGGCCAGTTGGTCGCCGTCGAGGTGCCAGCCCAGTGCCCCGGCATTCTCCTCGGCCTGGTGCCGGTTCTTGGCACCGGGGATGGGTACGGCTCCCTTGGCCATCACCCAGTTGAGCGCCACCTGGCTGGGGCACTTGCCACCATGTTCGTCGCCGACGCTCCGGAGTTCGGACACGATGCCGTCGACCATCTCCATGGGGTGGTTCGAGAAGTTCCGCTTGCCCATTGGCGGATTGGCGGCCGAGTACTTGCCGGTCAATCGACCTTGACCGAGCGGCGAATAGGCCAGCGGGACCACACCGAGGTCGGCACAGGCGGCTAGGAGTCCGCTCGTCTCGGGTGCTCGACGCAAGAGGGAGAATTCAATCTGGTTGGTGGCCAGGCGCATGCCGCGGGTCTCGAGGGCGCGGGCGATAGAGCGGGTCTCCTTGACTGAGTAGTTGGACACCCCGACCGCCTGTATCAGGCCTTCGGCGTGGGCATTGGCGAGCGCATCAGCCAAGGCGGCGTGTGACCGGAGGCTGATTGGACCGTGGATCTGGTAGAGGTCGACCGACGGAACGCCGAGCCGGTTGAGCGAGGCCTGGACGGCGGCCTGAAGCAGCTTGCGGACGTCGAGCTTCCAGGGGGAGGGCATGAACTTGGAGGCTACGATTGCCAGGCCCGCCCGGTCGGGGTCGGCGGCCAGTAGCGACCCGATAATCCGCTCGCTTTCGCCCCCCCCGTATACCTCGGCGGTGTCGAACAGCGTGACTCCGGCATCGATGGATGCGTCCCAGGCGCCCCTGATGGAGTCGCGGGTGAGATCCGTGTCGTAGCCGCCCATGCCCCAGGTGGCTTCGTCGCCCCAGGCCCATGTGCCCACGCCGAGATGAGGGATGTGGACGTCGGTGCCGGGCAGGGTGATCAATTCGGCGGGCATCACTCCAACGTACCGGCGTATCCACTGTCCGAGGTTCCTCAAGGGGTGGGACCGGCACGCCGATGTCGCGACCATGTCCCCGTCTGATTGCGAACCGGGAATCTCACCTGTGGTTCCGACGCGGGATGAGGACCTGGCACGGCTCTTCCGGTCGTTGCCGGATACCGTTGTGGTCGTCAACGCCGCCGGGGTCCTGGTCTGGGGGAACTCCACCGCCGAGCGCCTGTTCGGGAAGACCATCTCCGAAGCGGCCGGCCTGTCTGGACTTACGTTCGTCCACCCTGAGGACCTTCCCTTCGTACTGCTGTCCCTGGAAAGCGTTCAGGAGAAGCAGGTGGGCGCTCCGATCGAGATCCGGCTCACCACGCCGTCCGGATGGCGGCTGATGGAGCTGGTGGGGACGCCGGTTCCCTGGATGGGTGACGGCTCGGTACTGCTTTGCCTGCGCGACCTGACCGAACGTCGGCGCTTCGAGGTATCGCACAATCGGGACGCACGGTTCCGCGCAGTGGTTCAAAACGCGGCGATCGTCACCATGCTGGTGGCCCCGGACGGAACAGTGTTGTCATGCTCGGGCGCGCTGTCCCGGATGCTCGGCCACGACCCTGAGCTGCTGGAGGGACGCCCGCTGGTCAATCTGGTCACGGGGGACGACCATCAGGCCGTGATGAATGCCCTAGTCGACGCCGCCCGGAATGGCGGACCGGCCAGTCCCGTGACGGTAACGGTAGGACTCACCAAGATCGGGGAGCCTCTGCCGATTCCATTCGAGCTGAGCATTGTCAACCTGGTCGACGATCCGACCGTCGGTGGATACGTGATCACGGGTCACGACGTGACGGACCGGAAACGGCTCGAAGAGGAGCTCTCCCATCAGGCGTTCCACGATTCGCTCACCGGACTCGGAAACCGGGCACTGTTCCTCAACAGGTTGAGCCACTCTCTCGAGAAGGCGGAGCGCAACAACAACCGCATCGCCGCGCTCTTCCTCGATATGGACGGCCTCAAGTCGGCTAACGACCGCCTAGGTCACGCCGCCGGCGACGGACTGCTGCAGTCGATGGCCAATGTACTGGTGAGATGCATTCGCAAGTCAGACACGGCGGCCCGCCTGGGCGGCGACGAGTTCGGTGTGATCGTTGAAGACTTCACCTACCCACTCGAGGTTGAGTCATTGGCCAACCGGATCCTGGTGGCCTGCCGAACGCCATTGACTATCGGGATGCAGACACTGTCGGGCACCGTGAGCATCGGCTTCGCCTTCTCCCGACCGGGCATCAGCGTCGATGAGCTCATGTCCAATGCCGACAGGGCCATGTATGTGGCCAAATTCCGGGGCAAGGACCGTTTCGAGCGATTCGGGGCATGGATGCTGGAGGCCGACAAACTGGTGGGTTGAGATCCGGGGCCGGGCTCTCCGGACGGCAGCGACGGGGTGGCCTACAGTCCCCCCATGGCATCGAGCAGATCGACGCTGGCCCGGCTCCGGACCCGACCGGTGCCCACCTGGTGGCGCGACGCGAAGCTGGGGATTTTCGTTCATTGGACGCCGGCTTCGATTCCTGCATATGCGCCCACGGGCAGCGACTACGGCGAGCTCCTGACTTCGGGACGAGCCGACGCTTTCGCATATTCGCCCTACGTTGAGTGGTACGAGAATTCGCTACGGTTTCCGGATAGCCCGGTGGCCAGACATCATCGGGCTGTGTGGGGCAATCGCTCCTACCGGTCGTTCGCCGCTGACTTCGAGGCCGGCCTCGACCAGTGGGACCCCGAAGAGTGGGCGGCCTGCTTTGCGGCCACGGGGGCCCGCTATGTCGTTCTGGTGTCCAAGCACGCCGACGGCTGGTGCCTCTGGCCCTCGACCGTCCCGAACCCCCATCTGCCCGGATGGCACTCGACGCGCGACCTGATCGGCGAGTTGGCCGACGCCGTCCGCAGCCACGGGATGAGGTTCGGGCTGTACTACAGCGGCGGCCTGGATTCCACGTTCCGTGAGTTCCCGATGGGCTCGATGGGCGGCGTGCTGGCAGCCATTCCCCGCGGTGACTATCCGGCCTATGCCGAGGCCCAGGTGCGCGAGCTCATCGAGCGCTATCGCCCGAGTGTGCTGTGGAACGACATCGCCTGGCCCGCTCCGGCCAAGGACCTGTGGCCACTGATCGAGCACTACTACCGGGTGGTACCGGAAGGAGTCATCAACGACCGATGGATGCCGTGGTCGCCCCTCCTGGCCATGGCCCGCAATGGCAAGGGTCGGCGGCTGATCGACGGCCTGTCCGCACGACAGTCGCGCAGCGACGGGGGGCTGGTCCCGCCCAAGCCACCCCTGTTCGGTTACCGGACACCGGAATACATGACCTTCGATGACATTCAGCGGACCCCGTGGGAGTGCGTGCGAGGGATGGATCAGAGCTTCGGCTACAACGCCCAGTCGACCGAGGAGGACTTCCTCGCCCGCGACGAGTTGCTGTGGTCGACGACGGACATCGTGTCGAAGGGAGGGAACCTGCTTCTGAACGTGGGACCCCGGGCCGTCGATGCCCAGATCCCCCCCGAGCAGCTGGAACGGCTCGGCTGGCTGGCCGGCTACCTGCCACCCAACGGGCAAGCCGTGTTCGGCACCCGGCCGTGGTCGAACCCGGGGACGACCACCGTCCAGGGCGATCCGTTGCGGTACACGGCCTGGGACGACAAGGTCTTCGCCTTCGTGCGGTCGGCCGGGCCAGTGGCCACATTGGCCGAGGTTGTCCCCACGACGTCGACGACGGTGCGCGGTGTCGATGGCCGGGCCCTCGGATGGTCGCACGATTCCGCCGGACTAGAGGTCACGCTCCCGGCGTCCGCCAACGGCGACCCGGTCGTGGTCATCCTCGGGCACGTCGATGCCCGCGGTGCCTCCTGAGCGTCCCGTCGAACTCCCCGGAAGTCAGCTCAACAGTCCGGACACAGCGATAATCCGGACACCGATGGCGATGTAGAGCACGGGGACCAGCCAGTGGCCGGTGCGCTCCACCAGAACGACGAGCGATCGGCGGTGGGCCAGGGCGTGGGCCGCCAGGCACCACACGCCGACGAAGACAGCGAACACGACCACGACGGTGGCGGTGGCGCTGGGGCCGGACTGACGGAACAGGGGAACGTAGACGCTCACGTTGTCGGCTCCATCGGTGACGGTCAACGCCGCGACGCCGACTGCGCCGGTTACGACCGCCACGCGCTCAGTCTCGGGCTCAGACTTCCTGGCGAGGAGGATTGCCCGTACTCCGAGCGCGATCGGCACGAGTCCGAACAGTCCTATCCACCGGTTCGGGACCGCCGCCAACCCCGCTGCCGCGGCCAGGCTGATGGCCACCAGCAGAGTGAATCCCAAGTATTGGCCGGACACGATCTGGCGGTCCGTGGGCCCACCCTGTCCGACGGTCACGAAAAGTGTGGTCAGCAGTACGAAGTCGTCGACGTTTGTCACCACGAATGGCCACACGGCGGAAATGGCGGTCGTGAAGAGGTGGGTCATCGGACGAACCGGACGAACCGGACGAATCGGACGAACCGGACGTCGGGCGAATCGGTGGGAAGGCGGAACCCCGTCAGGAAGGGATCTCTCGAGCAACGCGCACGCCGGAGGTGACCGTGTGACGGTCAACGCGGGCACCCGCCACCACGGCCGCGGCTTCGTCGAGTGGCGCACCGGTCGCCCGGGCCAGCGACGACGTTGCGGCAGCCCTACGTAGCCCTGGACGAAACGGACTGTGAGACCCTGAGCGCATAGAGACGTTCTAGTAGCCGAGCCTCCCGGTGGCAATGGAGCCGGACGGCTTCACTGTCCAGTGTCACCGAGGTCCTCCTTTGTCGGAAGGGCGCCCGGGCGTGACCAGTTCTGTCAATGCTCGTTGGTGGACCGCTATCGCCCCACGCCGGGGACCGCTATCGCCCCACGCCGGGGACCGGAAGCGAACCGGAGGTGCGTCGTCCCTGATCCGGGAGATGCCCGGGGTCGCTGAACGGCCGCCGAGGGGAAATGGCGACAATTAGGGTGTGCGACGAGGGCCGTGCACAGGACATCCGTCCTAGCCGGCCACGGGCGAAACGAGGGCCGATGCTCGATGAAGGCGGACTGCACTACCGGTCCGGGGTAGGGCGTTGGGTGATTGCGGCTACCGTCCTGGGCTCAGGCATGTCCTCGATCGATGCCACCGTGGTCGGAATCGCCCTCCCGACCATCGGGCGCGAGTTCCACGCATCGGTCGCCCAACTCCAGTGGGTGGTCAGCGGCTACACCTTGACCTTGGCTGCCCTGTTGCTCGTCGGTGGATCCCTCGGCGACCGCTTCGGCCGTCGGCGGATCTTCACCATCGGCGTGATCTGGTTCACGGTCGCCTCGGCAGCCTGCGCCCTCGCCCCTAGTGCCACAGCACTGATCACCCTGCGGCTGCTCCAAGGGGTGGGCGGCGCACTGCTCACCCCCGGGAGTCTGGCCATTCTGCAGGCATCATTCCGCCAGGAAGACCGGGGCCAGGCCATCGGTGCCTGGACCGGCCTGGGAGGCGTGGCCTCGGCCGCTGGCCCGTTCATCGGCGGCTGGCTGATCGCCGTGGCCTCGTGGCGGTGGATCTTCTTTATCAATCTCCCCATCGGGTTTGTGGTTCTCCTCCTGACCGTCCGTCATGTCCCGGAGTCACGTGCCGGTTCGGCCCCGGACCGACTCGACGTGCCCGGGGCCATCCTGGTGATGACCGCGTTGGCCGGGGTCACCTACGGCCTCATCGAGGGCCCAGCCCACGGGTGGCACGGCCCCGGACCGGTGGTGGCGCTTGTGGTCGCGGCGGCAGCTGCCGGCCTATTCGTCCTGGTGGAGTCGAGGAGCTCGGCACCCCTGCTCCCGCCCGCCCTGTTCCGCCGCCAGTTCACAGTGACCAACGCCGTCACGTTCGTGGTTTACGGGGCTCTGGGTGGGGTGCTGTTCCTGTTGCCGGTAGTGCTCCAGGTGATCGGGGGATACTCGCCCCTGGCCTCCGGCGTGGCTCTCCTCCCGCTGACGTTGGTGATGCTGCTTCTGTCGTCGACGTCCGGCCGACTGGCCTCGCGAATCGGGCCGCGCCTGCAGATGAGCATCGGACCGGTGGTGGTCGGTTGTGGCGTGGCCCTTTTGTCGCGCGTGACGATGGACAGTGCCTATCTGACAGGTGTCCTGCCCGCCGTGCTCGTCTTCGGTCTCGGACTGGCAATTACCGTGGCGCCTCTGACGGTCACTGCACTGGCCGCTGTGCCTGTGGAGCACGCCGGACTGGCCTCAGCCGTCAACAACGATGTGGCCCGGGTCGGAGGCCTGATCGCCGTGGCCGTGCTACCGGCTTTGAGTGGGATTACCGGATCGGCCTACCTCCATCCGGGGCAACTTGCCGACGGCTTCCGGACGGCGACACTCATCGCCGGGGCATGGTGTGTGGCTGGCGGAGTGCTGGCTGCCGCCGGAATCCGCAACCCGGAACGGAGGGAAGCACCGATCGTCCCGGATGAGTCGCTGGAACACGGGTACCTCCACTGCGGCCTGGACGCCCCGCCGCAGGTGGTCGGCGACTGACCCAGTCGGGCCTGCGTCGACCGCACGTCCCGGGCGGCGAAAGGCCGCCCTGCCGTGGCCCTGGAATCTCCGTCACCGCTAGCGGGCCGCGCTCCGGTCATAACTCCGCCGGTGTAGCCAGACCCCGGTACGCTCCACCGGAT
>Ga0209068_10001785_pt1 | contig 10685 bp, 7 predicted proteins | sample ColStrG_CSR_2012_FD_187200 | JGI IMG/M metagenome (GOLD analysis project Ga0209068, IMG submission 187200) | Freshwater sediment microbial communities in response to fracking from Pennsylvania, USA - Cold Stream Run_MetaG_CSR_2012 (SPAdes)... | ecosystem: Environmental > Aquatic > Freshwater >...
ATTTCAGCTCAGCCGCCGTCAAAAGAATGCGTGTGGAAGCCGCCCAAAGACGGTTGGGTGTTCAGGGATTCGTTGTGGACTTGCTGGATCTGACCCTCATTCCAGAGGGGGATTTTGACGCTGTCATCTGCATGGACAACGCGCTTCCACACTTGACCAGCCAAGACCAAGTCGCTCAAGCGACAACTCAGATTCGAAGAAAACTACGACCCGGTGGGCTGTTTGTGGCCAGTATCAGAGATTACGATGCACTGGTTCGCGAGAAGCCAGTTGTGCAGGGCCCCGCTTTCTACACAGATGACGGAAGACGACGCATCGTTCATCAAGTGTGGGACTGGTTCGATGATCGTCGCTACACATTCCATCTTTACATAACGAGAGAAATCTTAGCCGGCTGGGAAACTCAGCACTACGTCTCGACCTACCGCGCTCTGCTACGGGCCGAAATGACTAGCGTTCTCGAAGAAGCGGGATTTATCGGCGCTCGCTGGTTCTTCCCGGCTGAGAGTGGATTTTACCAGCCGATTGTGCTGGCCAAAACACCAGTCGGTGTACCGTGAACCATCGGAGGAATCAGGGTTTTGTTAGAGGCTCTAAAGACAATGCCCTTGATGGAAACGGGTAGGTTGCGTTCGGACATATCTGCCCAGACTTGCCAAGCTAGAGCTCACAGATTTGGTTACAAAACGATGCCGTTGACGATAGACACGTCAGAAATGAACCCCTGTTCAATGTAACGTGGAATCTTCTTGTATTCAGAAATCACCCTTGTCCTGAATTCTCGGTCCTTCCACCACTGTTCTGTGGAGTACGAAAAGTAGTTGACGCCATGACAACAGATTTTCCGAACCTCAGGCCATTGTTTTCGGACAGTCATTATGTAGCGCTTCGAGCAGACCTTCCCGATCAGAAGCAGGTCTGTAATCCCGAGGTCTCTGGTTTTCTCTCGCGTGAAGGTCACATTTTGGCCTGTATTCATGGCCTTATCTTCAATGAGCATCACGCGTTCCGGAACGCCGTAGGAAAGGAGCACCCGATAGAGAATCGAGGCTTCCGATTCTTCACCCTGACCAGTAGCCCCACCGGATATGATCAGACCTGTGAAGTAGCCCTGGCGGTATAGAGCCAGGATTTCCTCCGAGAACTTGCGTACTCCATGCCTCGTACCAAACACGAGGGCGAACTTCGTCGCGAACAGCGAGACGTGCGGGGCAACATAGGCAATAATCTGCTGCCTCTTTTCATACTTGTTCATTGTCTCCGAAAGGTAACATGTTGCTCCCTCTTCCGCACGCCCGAGAACTGGGATGGATTCTATGCCGATTTGTTGCTGTATCACGGGCTTAACCGGTAGTAAGCGGGGAGTTGCGTTCTGATCGGTCACTAGTCCGCGCCTGGGACTGAGCGAGATCGACGGGTCACACGCAAGCAGCACGGTTGACATTGGGGCCGACGCTTAGGCGAACATCGGCGCTGGTCACAGAATGGTCACAAAACTGGGGCCACTCTGCAAAGTTAAGTTGTTGAAAAAGAACTGAAAAGGCTGGCGTCGGCGGTTCAACTCCGTCCCTGGCCACCACATTCCAAAGCACTTAGCCTAAATCCCTTTACTTCCGCCAGTCCGCTCTCAGTCCGCACTCACAAAGGGCACCGAAGGCGGCGATCATAGTTGACTGATGGTGAATAAGTTAGGGCGGCGCGATTGTTCCTCAGTCCGCTCTCAGTCCGCTTTCATGGCTGAGAATCGCGGTTAATATTCGGCACACGCAAGGTGCAATTCCATCGCACTCCCGGTCTGCTGCAGTGCGCGAACTCGTCCGGCCACCACCTCACGCTGGGCGCAACCCAGAAGAAGCGAGCAATCGTGGTCAGAGTAGTGTTCAAGCACCGACATGACGTAGACAAAGCGCTCGAATGGGACGAGCAGGAGAACCGCTGCAAGTTCCGGGGGTTCTTCAGCCAGCATTTTGTCGTTGCTGCCGAAGCTCGTGCGGGCATGTTCCTCAATTGGCCGTGGGTGGATGACTCGCACGGCGCTCTGAATGATCGCTCGCCGAGCCCATGAGCGCGCCCATTCCTTGAAGACGGGATTGCCCTCCACCGAATCCTCCAGTCCGGAGACAAAGCACTGCTGGGCTTTGTCTTGATCCGCCGTCAATAGAAACGACAAGCGGTACAGCTTGTCTGTCTCTTCGGAGAAGACCCGGTAGAAATCAGCGCTGGTTGTGTATTGCGCGCAAGCATCATGATGTGGTTTACCTCGCGCCTGTCCACCTCCGCGTTGTTTCCCAAAATCTACAATCATGATCTTTTCACCTGCCTCTAATTTCGCTTTGGGCTCGTCCGATGCTATCCGCGCCCTTCGAAATTCGCGTACGGAACGAACCCTCCGAACAAGCTTGCGGCCAAAGTAGATAGTGATTCCGGCCATCAGAAAGACGGCGAAAACCTTGCCCAAACTGGCTACGTAGGAAGCTGCGCGATCCAGGTCTTTGCTGAAGACGTATCCGAGTCCCGCATACGCGCCGACCCAGAGGGCGGCTCCAACGGCGTCAAAGCTCAAGAAGCGGAATCTACTCGTGCCCGATAAGCCAGCGAGAGGAGGCGCTGCCGCGTCCAGTCCCACAACAAACTTGGCCAGCATGAGAGTCCGGGTTCCATGCCGGTGGAAATTTCTTTTCGCTCGATGAACGGCGGAGTCCGGGTCTGACGCGAGGCCATAAATGAAGTGCAAGATCTGGTCTCCCCACCGTCGACCGGCCTCGTACCACACTAGGTCGGCCAGCAAACAGGCGATCACGGCGAGGCAGAGGGCGACTCCGAAACTCAATTGTCCCGAGGCAGCGAGCACTCCGGCAGCCATGAGAAACAGAATCGCCGGCACGGGCAAACCCATTTGGCACAGGAACACTGAAGCGAATAGGGCCGAGTAGCCGTGCTTCACTAGAAGTTGAACGAAAGTATTCATTTCAACTCTCGTTGACCAGAAGCGTTGGAGATATTTGCGCGCGCTCGCGCGCTAACTGTTGAAGCACGTGTCTGTTGAGGACTCCGCCGCAAACAAACTTCGCTCCGTCCCGCATCATGCCGAGCAGGACGTTCTGCCCTTCTTGGCTGATCGTGGTTACGTTTCTTAGGTCAACGATCAGCGTCAGCTCCGGCGCAGAGTTGCGGGTGCGGTCCCAGTCCCTCTTGAGCTCGTCCACCCACGGAGAAACTAACTTTCCATCCAGCACTAAGCGGCATCTTTGGTCCGTTCTGAATTTTGTAATTTTCAACATAAGCGCCTCATGGGTTGTTGAGCGGACAGAAACTCTCTAGAACAAACGGAGGGCAGGTCGGATTGTTTGCCGAAGTGCCCTCGCGCTTTTGCTTTGATCAATCACGGTACAGACTTCCTTTCATGCCTCCGTTTAGAGGCTAGAAGCGAAAGACAATGCCTGCTGATGGCTGGGTAACCTGCGTCCAATGGTCGGTGTTCAGATTGGCGAGGTTGAAGCTCGGTGCCTTGTACACCAAACTACGAAGCTCAGCGCGCAGCGACCAATGGCTGTTGAAAACATAGTCGGCACCGCCGCCATATAGGAATGCTCCTCTGGTTTGGCGAGTGACGCCTGCAAATGTCCCCGCTTTCCAGGTCGGATCAAACACCAGAGCGCCGCCGCCTGCGAGCGCGTACGGCTGGAATCGCGGGATTCCACGAAAGCCTGGCATTTTCACTACGGCCGACCCTGTGATTTGATGAACATTCGATTGCACACTCGCCAGCGTGCTTCCGAAATAACTCTGCGTATTGCGGGCGTAGCCGTAGTTCGCTTCGGCGGCGAGCCAGCGATTAATGTTGTAGCGATAGCCACCCAGAAATCCGCCCGTGTCTTCGGCGTGGTTTTGAACGCCATTGCCTTGGCTGTTCTTCGTAAAGAATCCAGTGCCCTGGACGCTAATTTCGGATCGGATTTCCTGCGCGGCTGCAGCCATGGACAGCAGTGCTAAAAGTCCAACGATTGTTATCCCTGCACGTTTGAATGAGTGTTTTAGTTCCATGCATAGCCTCCTCGTTATTGCGCGACGACCTTTGCTCGGGTTTGACCGCCGTGAGTGTGGGCTCCAAGTTCATAGCGACCATGATTAAGACTTCCTGCAGCGTGAAGCCGCGAGTTGTGATCTTCCACATAACCGCCTCACAGGTGCGTCGAGCGCGTCGCACGCTTGTATAGAGGCAATGCAGGAACCAAAATGAATGGACTTGTAAGTTACCGGATCAAGAGGTGGTTGGAGCGAGGGCGGCAGTCAGGGTGTCGGAATCCTGGGTGACACTCCGACAGAGTGTCGGAGCCTGTGACATCTTTCCAGGGGATGATAGGGCGAACGCACTCAGCGAACAATAACTGCTATGAATTCGGTTTCGAACGGGTCCTTAGAGCACTTTTCGCGGATCGATCCCGAGTGTCTTCATACGCGTGATCAGCGTGGTTCGCTTAAGTCCCATTCGCTCGGCAGCGCCGTTTGCTCCACCCACGCGCCCCTTAGTCTCTTTAAGAACTCGCAGAATTCTTTCTCGTTCATCGAACTTCTCGATTGATGCAGGTGTGGCGTTCAAGGAATCATCTGGCAGCTCGGGAATTGAGATTTCGAGTCTCTCGGTACGACTCAGCACTACAGCGCGTTCGACGAGGTTCTCCAATTCGCGAACGTTCCCTGGCCAGTGCCAGCGTGGCAGCCTGCGCATGGACGCCGTTGAAATTCCTTCAATCTTTTTTTGCATACGACGAGCGTATTTCTGCGTGAAGTATTTCACCAGCAAAGGGATGTCTTCGGGACGTTCGCGCAAAGGTGGGATTCGGATAGGAACAACGTTCAGACGGTAGTAAAGGTCGCTGCGAAACTGCTTTTCCTCAACCATCCTATGTAGGTCGCGGTTCGTCGCGGCCACCAGGCGAATATCAACTTTCTTCGTCCGTGTGCTGCCCAGGCGTTCAAATTCCCGCTCTTGAAAAGCGCGCAGCAGTTTCGGCTGCAACTCAAGAGGGATGTCGCCCACTTCATCCAGGAACAGAGTTCCATGATCGGCTAGTTCCAGTCGACCGATCTTCTGTGTGATTGCGCCTGTGAAAGCACCTCTTTCATGGCCGAAGAGTTCGCTTTCTAGCAGACCCGTGGGAATCGCCGCGCAGTTGAGCTTTACTAACGTGCGATCTTTGCGCCGGCTGCGATCATGAAGAGCCTGCGCGATCAGTTCCTTTCCAGTGCCCGTCTCCCCAAGCAGCAGCACAGTCGAATCGCTCGGGGCCACGGTTTCGACCAACTGGAGTACCTCGCGAAGCGCCGAGCTCTGACCAATAATTCCTTCGAAATCCGCTTCGCTGCGGATTTCTTCCTCCAAGTAGAGCTTTTCCTGTGCGAGCTTGTCTTTCAACTCGGCGATCTCGCGATACGCAAGTGCGTTGTCGATTGCGATGGCGATCTGGTTTGCCACCAAGCCCAGGAAGCTTAAGTCACTGTCATCGAATGGCCGCTCCTCATACATACCTAACCCCAAAACTCCCAAGATGCGATTGCGATTGGTGAGAGGCAGGAACGCAACGGCTTGAAGACCAACAGGAAGCGGGGCTCCTTGACGAATGTTGTCCGCAGAATCCGGCGTAGCAATACGAGCTGTACCCGTCCGAAAGACCTCACCGGGCTCCGAGCCTTCTACAGGAAAAGCAAAGTCCGGCGGCAACTCACCTTCCTGAACATCGAAGGCACAAATCCTTAGATGTTTTCCATCCCCGTCGGGCAGGAACACACCTACGCCAAGACATCGCAACACGCGGCGGAGACTTGCCGAGATTGCTCGCAGCAGATCTCGAAAATCGAGATTCGATACGACTTCGTTGGTGAGCTCAAGCAGCAGATTCAGCCGCTGTTCGGTGATCTTGTCCTCTCTTGGGTTTTGCAGGGCTTGCGAGCCCGTCGCGGAAAAGGAATCCATATAAAAGGACCTCCTTCCTTATGCCAACTGTCGGATAGGTCCGACACAAGTCTACGCCCGCTGTCGGACTCTCCGACACCTGGGGCTCGAACGGAGGCGTTTGGCCGCTCTTTATCTGCTTCCCAGCATGGCACTTATCGCGAATCCGAACAGTGTCATATGGGCTGGCATGTGATTTGCCCTATTGAAAAGCGTTCCAACGCCCGAACCTGGCGGAACAGGATCAGGAGTTAGTGGAGTAGCAGATGCCAAGGAACTTGTGGTTGCTGGTACTGAGTCCGTTGTTGTTGCTGGTCGCGATAGCATCGGCCCAATCTGAGAATCGCGGAACCAAGGCGCTCTCGCGAGATTTTGCCACTTCCGCGTTGACAGCCGCAGCCCAAATCAGGAATTGGCAGTTGCACCTCGCCTATACCCTCCAAAATGGCTACCCATTATCCGAGTACTTGATTGCCTCGGATCGCGATCAGGCCGCGGACGCTCTGCAAGTGGCCGTATCGGCAGCAAAACGAATGGCGGACAGAGCGGCTCTGGTGCAACTCGCCAATCTATTCGGGAATATGCAGAACTGGAGCGATGCGCGCATTAAAGACAAGAGAAACCTTCGGCTGGCGAACTACTACATGTCAGCCTCCGCACTGGAAAACGACGAACTGTTCCAGCAGACCATAAGTTGCACTAGTTATTTAATCTCCATGCTCGCCAGCGGCAGATTGGCAGAGGACACAAACTGTCGCTGATGGCGACATGATCTGAGGATGACAATGAACATAGGAACTAATTCGATTTTCCGATACGAATACCTGGGGCTGGCGGTTATAGGGCTCATACTCTCAGCGGCGCTGGGATGCGGGAGAGGAACCGTACAGGCCGCACCGCCTGCAATGCCTCCCGCGCTTGTCACTGTAGTAAAGGCGACCGCGCAGGATGTCCCACGGTATCTGGACGAAATTGGCAAGAACGCGGCATTTGAATCGGTCACGGTGACTCCACAGGTTGGCGGCCGCGTAGTCGAGCGTCATTTTCGCGATGGCGACCAGTTGCACAAGGGGCAACTGTTGTTCGTAATCGATCCTCGTCCCTTCAAGGCGGAGGTCGATTCGGTTCAGGCCTCGCTGGCGCAGGCGAAGGCGGCGCTCGATTACGACCTTATCCAGTTCGCTCGTTATGGTGAGGTCGTCGGAACCAGAGCAGTCTCCAAATCGGATTACGACACAAAAAAGAACGCGGTCGATGTGGATTGGGCCAAAGTGGACGCCGCGCAGGCAAGTCTTACGACGGCGAAGCTCAATCTCGAATACTGCTACATTCATTCGCCGATTGAGGGCAGAGCGGGCGCGCGTCTCGTAGACGTTGGAAATGTGGTGCAGGCGAACTCAACCCCCCTGCTTTCGATCCAGCGAATCGATCCCATTTACGCGAGCTTCACGGTTACTGAGGGCGATCTGCCGCAGGTTCAGCAAGGACTGTCGGGGGGCACGCTAAAAGCAGCGGTTCGACTTCCTTCCGACCCCGAAGCTGCCGCCAGAGCCGGCCGCGTTGAATTCCTCGATAACAGCGTGCAGAGCGGCAGCGGCACGGTGACGCTGCGGGCGACCGTGCGCAACTCTGACCATCACTTCTGGCCCGGACAGTTTGTGAATGTGAGGCTCGTGCTGGCCACTGAAAAAGCGGCCGTGCTGATACCCAGCCAGGCCACGCAGATCAGCCAGCAGGGACCGTTCGTTTACGTGCTGAGGTCGGACGACACTGCCGAGCCCCGTCCGGTGAAACTCGGGCAGAGGCAGGGCGACCAGGTCGTCGTGATGGAAGGAGTTTCGGCCAACGAGCGCGTTGTGCTCACTGGTCAAATGCTGGTTCGACCGGGCAGTAAGGTTCGCGTGAATAACGGGCTTCCTCCTGCACCACCTGTGAGTGCGAATAGCAACAGCACAGCGCCTAAAGGAGAAGGACAATGAATTTCTCCGAAATGTTCATTCGTCGTCCCGTGATGACAGTAGCGCTGACCGTGTCAGTGATTCTGTTCGGAGTGGTCGCATACTTTGGGCTGCCGGTTAGCGATCTGCCCTCCATCGACTATCCGGTCATTCAGGTGTCCGTGGAGTATCCGGGCGCGACGCCGGAGACGATGGCCAACAATGTGGCCACTCCGCTGGAACGCCAGTTTATGCAGATTCCCGGCCTGGAACTGGTGACCTCCAGCAACAGCCAGGGGCACTCCAGCTTCACGCTCCAATTCGATCTCTCGAAGAGCCTGGATGGCGCCGCCACCGACGTGCAAGCGGCCATCACCCGAGCAAAGGGGCAACTCCCAACCGATCTGCCGAGCGATCCTACGTTCACTAAAACAAACCCCAACGATCAGCCCATCCTGTTTCTCGGCGTCACGAGTGATACGGCGACCGAAGGTCAGCTCTACGACTATGGGAATACGCAAATTGGTCAGCGCATCAGCATTCTCCCTGGCGTCAGCCAGGTTGCGGTGTACGGCTCGAAGTCGGCGATACGGATCAAAGCCGATCCTTCGGCAATGGCGGTTCGCAATCTCACACTCGAAGATCTGACGAAGGCTATCAAGAACGGTACCAGCTACACCGGCGCCGGCCAGTTCGACGGCTCGCATCGCACGTTGTTGTTGCAGCCGCAGGGACAACTCAGCACCGTCGAGGAGTACAACCAACTTATTGTGGCGCCAAACAACGTCGCGCCTGTTTATCTGAAGGATGTAGCCACGACGAGCCAAAGCGTTCAGAACGAACGCACCGCGGTCCACTTCTGGTCGCGGTCTTTCCCGCAGCCAGGAGCTTTCGTCGCGGTTGCAGTGTACCGCCGTGCCGGGGCCAACGCTGTCGAAGTAGCGAAGTCGGTGCGGAAATTGCTGCCGGCCATCCAATCGCAACTCCCCAGTTCCGTTGCCGTCTTCCCGGTTTACGATCGCTCGCGCACGATCGTGAGCAGTATTAGCGATGTGAAGGAGACGCTCTATCTGGCCTTTGTGCTCGTGGTCATGGTGGTCTTTGTGTTTCTGGGTCGAACGAAAGACACGATGATTCCCGCCATCGCTCTGCCTTTATCTCTATTGCTTACCTTCGTCGCCATGCACGTACTTGGCTACAGTCTCGACAACCTGTCTTTGATGGCGTTGACGCTAGCCATCGGTTTCCTTGTCGATGACGCGATCGTGTTTCTGGAAAACACAGTGCGGCTCATGGAAGAGGGGCGAAGCGCCCTCGACGCATCGCTGGAATCGGCCAAGGAAATCAGTTTCACCATCGTCGCGATGACGGTGTCATTGGCAGCGGTCTTCATCCCCTTGGTGTTTATGAGCGGGCTGATGGGACGCATCTTCCGTGAGTTCTCCATCACGATCGTAATTTCCATTCTGGCGAGCGGCCTGGTTTCGCTCACGCTGACCCCTCTAATGACCTCGCGAATGCTGGACAACCGCGGTGAGGGCAGCAAGAAGACCTGGATGGAGCGCGCTTTCGGTGCGGTGGAGCGCCGTGTGCTGAATGGATACGGGCGCTCGCTATGGTTTTTCCTTCGCCACCGCTGGATATCGGCCACTGCCTGGGTACTTTGCCTGGCCGGAACCGGCTACCTTTTTTATGTCGTGCCGAAGTCGTTCCTTCCGATCGGCGACAGTTCGTTTATTCGCGGTGTGCTGGTAACACAGGAAGGCTCGTCGCCTGAGCAACTCAAGGCGTACCAGGCGCAGGCGGACCAAATCATTCGGGCGAATCCCGCGGTAAGCACCAGTTTCACCATCAGTGGAGTGAGTGGGGTTGGGGCGTCGAACCAGGTGATGTTGTTCGCCTTCTTGAAAGACCCGTCGCAACGTCCCCCGATTACGGTAGTGAGCGGACAACTCATGGGAGCGATCAGCGGCTCGATTCCCGGCGTGCTGACTTTCCTCCAACCCAATCCGGTGCTGGAGATCAGTACTGGAGCCACTTCCAAAACTACAGGCCGTTATGCGTATGCGCTTTCCGGAATCAATCCCAACGAGGTCTACGAGGCTGCCGCCAAGATGATGGGGAAGATGTATGAGTATCCCGGATTCCTGTTCGTCACCTCCGACCTGTATAACCACACACCCAATCTGCAGATTGACATCCTGCGGGAGCAGGCAAAGCTGTACGGAGTTTCCGAAGCGCGGATCTTGACGCTTCTTCACGATGCCTATTCCGAGAACTTCAGCTACCTGATCAAACAGCCGCAAGACCAATACCAGGTCATCCTGCAAGTGGCGGATAACCAGCGCTCGGCTGCCGAAGACTTAGGCTTGCTCTACATAAAGAGCGACGATGGCAGCAGGATGGTTCCTCTCAACGCGGTTACGAAATCGCACATGACAATCGGCCCGCAGTCGGTCAACCACATCAATCAATTTACGAGCGTGACCATCAACTTCGACCTGAAACCCGGATTTGCGATCGGTGGCGCAACTCAGTTCATTGAACAGACCGCCAAGCAGGTCCTGCCGGCGGGGGTCGAAGGAGCTCTGCAGGGCGAGGCGCTGATTTTCCAGAAAACTATTCGCGATCTCCTGATTCTCATGGTGGTCGCTGTGTTCGTCATGTATGTGATCCTGGCGATCCTGTACGAGAGCTACCTGCACCCGATTACCGTCCTCTCATCATTGCCTGTGGCGTTGCTCGGCGGCCTGCTGACACTCTGGCTGTTCGGAGCGGAGGCCTCGCTCTATGCC
>Ga0209068_10001787_pt1 | contig 10676 bp, 7 predicted proteins | sample ColStrG_CSR_2012_FD_187200 | JGI IMG/M metagenome (GOLD analysis project Ga0209068, IMG submission 187200) | Freshwater sediment microbial communities in response to fracking from Pennsylvania, USA - Cold Stream Run_MetaG_CSR_2012 (SPAdes)... | ecosystem: Environmental > Aquatic > Freshwater >...
GAGTGGGAAGTTCCGGCGGCATTGGAGCGGTCACGATCCGGAGACGGCGCGCATGTCTGGGTTTTCTTCGCTAGGCCGATCAGCGCATCCCTCGCGAGAAAACTGGGAGCCGCGCTTCTGACCAGAACGATGGAGCGCCGCCATCAACTGGGATTACATTCCTATGATCGCTTGTTTCCGAATCAGGATACGATGCCGCTGGGCGGTTTTGGAAATTTGATCGCGTTGCCCTTGCAGAAGGCTCCCCGGAAATCCGGCTACAGCGTTTTTCTCGATGACTCCCTCGAACCTATCTCCGATCAATGGCGCTATTTGGCGAGTATCCCAAGGGTGGAGCCAAGGATTGTCGAGAGAATCGTGGGCAAAGCTGAAAGGACCGGCAATGTGGTAGGCGTGCGGATGAGCAATGTTAGCGACGAGTCGAGCGACGACCCCTGGCTAGTACCACCATCGGGGCGAAAACCCGAGAGGCCAATCGCCGGGCCGCTGCCGCGGACGGTTCGGATTGTTCGCTCGAATCTTTTGTTTATCGATAAAGCCGGGCTTCCGGAGGCGATGCTGGATCGGCTATGCAGGTTGGCGGCTTTCCAGAATCCAGAGTTTTACAAAGCCCAAGCGATGCGGTTGCCTACGTTTGGCAAGCCGCGCGTCATTTGCCGAGCAGAGGAGCTTTCGGAATTCATTGCGCTGCCGCGCGGCCTGCTTGACGAAGTTTTGGCACTGCTTCGCCAGAATCGAGTTGCCGCCGACCTCAAAGATAAGAGGTACGCCGGGAAGGAAGTGGATGTGCGGTTTGCCGGCAGCTTGCGAGATCGCCAGCCGGAGGCCATTTCTCGGATTCTCGAACATGACGAAGGCGTACTATGCGCGGGAACGGCCTTCGGCAAAACAGTCGCCTCCGCATACTTGATCGCAGCACGAAGAACAAACACTCTGGTACTCGTCCACCGCAGCCAGCTTCTCGATCAGTGGCGAGCCAGGCTGGCTACCTTCCTCGATGTACCGATTGACCAAATCGGCCAAATCAGCGGACGAAAGACGAAGAGGACCGGTAACATCGATGTTGCATTAATTCAAAGCCTTCACCGGAAGGGCGAAACGAAGGATTTGGTCGCAGATTACGGCCATATCGTGGTCGACGAGTGCCACCACCTTTCAGCCTTTACTTTTGAGCAGGTGATGATGCGGGCAAAGGCGAAATACGTTGTCGGCTTGACTGCGACGCCAATTCGAAAGGACGGCCATCACCCGATCATTTACATGCAATGCGGACCCATCCGATTCAATCTGCCGGTTCGCGCGCAGATGGAGCGCAGCCCGTTTGAACACCACGTAAAACCACGAATGACAGCCCTGAGATGGACGCTGGAAAAGGCGCCCGCCATTCAGGATCTCTACGGCCTGCTGGCGGAAGACACGACAAGAAACACTCAAATTCTCGCGGACGTCCGTCGAACTGTTGAAAGCGGGAGATCGCCGCTGGTGCTGTCTGCGAGGACCGATCACGTGGAATGGCTCGCAGCACGGTTGCGCGAACACATCGATCAGGTGGTTGTATTGAAGGGCGGAATGGGATCAAGACAGCGTGCTCAAGTTGCCCGGGATCTCGCCGTTACGGGAACTTGCCCGCGGGTCATCGTCGCTACCGGCAGCTATATCGGCGAAGGCTTCGACGATTCTCGTCTCGATACACTCTTTCTCGCGATGCCGATTTCGTGGCGAGGCACACTGCAACAATATGTTGGCCGGCTGCACCGGATCCACGACGGCAAGAAAGTGGTGGAGGTGTACGACTATGTCGATTCGTCCATTCCAATGCTGGCCCGGATGTGGGAGAAACGCCTGCGAGGATACAAGGCTTTGGGGTATACGATCCGCGCGGAGGATGCTCCGCCGCAATGATCTCTGGACGCGAAGCCGAATTTGCTGTATCCTAAAGGAGTATGGGCACTTAAGCTCATTCTTCAGATGTCCTGAACTAAGTCGGTTCCTCTGAATTTTGCTTTCTTAGAACTATTGGCCGGGGAGCTTGCGCTTCCAAAGAAAGCAGGCGTTTGTGGTGTTCGCGTACCAAGGTTTTACGCACGATTCCGGTAAGCGATCCTTTTTGTTCCATAGCGTGGAGGCCAGAGTGCCCGCCATGGCTTTTTTGATCGAAATCGATTTGCGTTTGTTCTTGCAGTACAAAATATCGGTGCAGGACGGGCCGTCATTCTGCCTGCAAATGCTCACGAAAGCCAGCGCGGAAGGGCAAGCGCATCTGGATAGGCTTCGCAGCTATCGGGTGGTTGGTGAGGATTTTCGCCCACTGGTTGCCGAGCGCGAGAAGAAGGAAGCCGAAAAAGTTTTGCGATGGCGAGCGCAGAAACAACTTAGGGTTGCCGCGAACTTGCGGACGCCGCATGGCAAGGCGTCGGCGGCAGGGGGCAAAAATGCCGTTTGAACAAGGCGCGCCCATGTCGTTTACGGCATCGTCTATTCAGAACAACGCGCCCGATTGCTCGGGTGTCTACGGCATTTCCAATTCAAGCGAATGGATCTTCATTGGGGAAGCGGCGAATATTCGCGCGGCGCTGATGGGACATCTCAGAGAAGTTGGCACGCCCTTGTCCAGTCGCAAACCCAAGGGTTTTAGCTTCGAAGCGGCGCCGCCGCCGCAGCGCGTTTCACGCAAGAACCAACTGGTCCGGGAATTTTCGCCCTCTTGTGTCAGTGCCCAGCCGTAAAGGCCACGGACTATCGAACTTGTCCGCCACATAGCCCATCAGTTTCGGCAGAATGGCTCCGCCCATGATCGCCATAACAATGAAGGCCGAGGCTTTCTTGGCGCGCAGGCCAAGTCCGAAAATGCCGACCGCGAATATCGTGGGGAACATGATGGACATCAAGAAAGAAGCTGGAAAACAAGCACGCTACCGACAGCCAGCCGAATTTGCAAAAGGCCAGGAATGTCGCCGCAACATTAGCAACGCATACGACCCTAAAACCGTGTAAGCGGAAAACTTTCGGTGCAGGCCGGCGCCGCTGAACCGCCCACCAGAAAGCAGACGAAGCCAAGAGATGCCAGGTTCGAAGCGCCCTTGTTGCTTATGGAGAGGCTACCGCTTTTAGTTGTTTCGAACCAGCCGGACAACCAGGTGTGCAGAAAACCGGCGTTAGCGGAAAACTTGTCGGGCGCGCCGCTCCATGAGGTTGGAATGGGCGGGACTTCGGCCGTCAGGTAGGTCGATCAAGCCGCTGCAGAATCCTCAGAGGAGAAACAGCGAGGTGACCAGGACGAAGGTGAATGCGACACTTTGACCTTCATTGGTGATAAAGAGGCCTTTCTTGGCAACTGTAGTGGTTTCCATGCGGTAACTTGCTACTGTATCAACGGTGGTTCGCCTATTCGCTTTTGCGTTGCTGCCGTTGGCGCTAGCGGCGCAAACGGCCTCTCAAAACTGTCCTAGTGTTGTTTGCCGCATGGTGGCGCGTGGGCGCCTTAGCGATTTGCGTTGGCAGGACTATGCCGATTTCCGCAGCCGCTTGAACGCCTTTTACCAGCCCGCGTATTCGCTCGCCTGGGCCGAAAACGACAAGCCCACTGCAAGCGCGCTGGCCATGATCGCGCTGCTCCAGGCTGCGGACCGCAAAGGCTTACAGCCCGAAGATTACGATGCCGATCGCTGGGCCGAACGCCTGGCCCACTTCGATCCGCCTGTTTTCGATGTGACCCTGACGGTCTGTTTGATGCGCTATTTGGCGGACCTGCACTTTGGCAAGACCAACCCCGGTTTCTTTCACCTGGATGGGCGGCAGCACGATTTCGACATTCCCGCCTTTCTGCGAACCAGGCTCATGGAGGCAAGGGAATCCAATGCCCTCATTACCGCTGAAGTGGAGCCGCCGTTCCAAGGCTATAGGCGCGCGCAAAATGCGCTGGCCCGTTACCTCGCCTTGGCGCGCGAGCCGCAAGTCACGCTCGCCGATCTGGCGGCCACTGTTGAGCCAGGCCAGCGTTATGCGGAACTGCCGCAATTGGCGGAGCGGCTAAGGCAATTGGGTGACTTGCCTGCCGAAAAGGTGCTTCCCGGCAACTCGAAAGCCTATCGCGGTTTCATGGTGGCGGCGGTGAGGCACTTTCAAGCGCGGCATGGGCTTGAGCCGGATGGCAGACTCGGCAAATCGACCATTCAGCAGTTGAACGTGCCCTTGTCCCAGCGCGTTCTACAGCTTCGTTTAGCGCTGGAGCGTTGGCGCTGGGTTCCACATTCGTTCTCTCACCCGCCGATTGTTGTCAACATTCCGGAATTTTCGTTGCGCGCACTCAATAGCGCCTTTGAGACGGAGTTTGAAAGCAAGGTGGTGGTGGGCGCGGCTTATGAAAACGAAACGCCGGTCTTCTCCGCAGATCTGACCCACATCACCTTCCGGCCCTATTGGAATGTTCCACGCAGCATCTTGCTGAATGAGATGGCCGCGGAGCTAGCGGAGGATCGGACCTATCTCGCCACTCACCGTTATCAGGTCGTGAATGCGGCGGACAAAGTCATTCCAACTCAGAACGGTCTCAAGGATGCGGTGCTGACCGGTTTGCTGGCGGGGCGCTATAGAATCCGCCAGATCCCCGGTCCCAACAATGCTCTGGGTCTTATCCGCTTTGGCCTGCCGAACAGCCACAACGTGTATCTGCATGGAACGCCTTCGCAAATGCTGTTTGCCCGATCACGGCGCGATTTCAGCCACGGCTGCGTGCGCGTGGAACGGCCCATGGAATTGGCCGAGTGGTGCCTGCGCGAAAGCGGTCCTTGGACGCAAACGAAGATACTCGCCGCAATGCGCGGGTCCAAGACATTTCAGGTCAATCTCAAAGCGCCGATACCGATTCTACTCGTCTATGCCACAGCGGTGGCGCCCAGCGAAGGCGAGGTTCACTTTGTGGCGGATATTTATCGCCAGGATGCGCTCTTGCAGAACCGCCTGACGCAAGGTTATCCGAGCCGGACTACTGAACCGTGAACGCCCGCCGCAACTTTGCGCTATCTATCGAGGGTGCGCGCGACGGGATCGACCTTCTGTCCCTCGCGAGCGATGTCGCCGGGGTTGGGAATGATGCTGTCACCTTCGTTGAGGCCGGATAGGACTTCGATGCGGTCGCCGAAGTCGCGGCCGACTGCAAGAGGTTGCAGGTGGATGGTGTGATCGGGGCGGACAACGGCGGCGAGAGTGCCACCGGTGCGGACGATGAGCGAGTCGCTGGGAATCAGCAGCGGCGGGTTGGCCCGCGGACTGTTGAGTTGGACCTGGCAGTACATACCGGGGAGCAAAGCGCCATCCGGGTTGGGCACATTTAGTTCGACGAGCAAGGTGCGGGTGGCGGGATCGAGCGAGTTGGCGGTGCGCGCCACTTCGCCGGTGAATTTTCGGCCAGGGAGGTTTGAGACGGTAAGCAACGCCGTCTGGCCTACGTGGATGGAACTGGCGCTGGCTTGCGGCACGTTTACAAACGTGCGCAGAGTGGCGGTTTGGGCGATGCGGTAGAGCAATGTGTTGCCCATGTTGACCAGAGCGCCGACATCGACATTACGTTGCGTGATGACGCCAGCGAAGGGAGCGCGAACCACACGATAGCTTTGCATGTTGCGAAGGCGCGACAAGTTGGCTTCGGCGGCGGCGATGTTGCTGCGCTGGGCGGAAATGGCTTTTTCGAGAGCCTGAAGGTTGGATAATTGGGCCTGGTATTGCGATTGGTATTGATCGTTTTCCTGGCGCGACACGACGCCCTTGGTGTTCAGATTGGCCCAACGTTGCGCAGTGACCTTGGCCATTTCCATGTTGGACTTGCCCTGTTGATAATTGGCTTGCGCTTGTTCCAGCGCAGCTTGCGCCTGTTCGTGATTCGCTTTGGCTTGCAGCACTTGCTGATCGAGCTCCGGCGCCTCAATCTCAGCAACGGGCTGGCCGGCACGGACTCGGTCGCCAATATCGACGAGCCGGCGGCGCACGTAGCCTTCTGCGCGGGCGAGGATGGGCGCTTCGGTAACGGCTTGGATACTGCCGGGAAGCTGCAACTCACTTTTAGACGGAGAGCGGGCAACGGTCATAACCTCGACGCGCGGGAGGGATTGGGCCTGATCGGCGGCTTCGGCGCGGAGGGTGGCGTTGCGCTTCTGAAGCGGAATAAAGCCGCTCACGAACGCAAGCACGATCAGGACCGCGCCGGCCAGCAGCAACGACCATAGCGTGACACGCGAAGGACGCCACATGGCATGAGGGGATGGCGGCGCGACAGCCTGGAGTTGCGCAAGCTGGCGCTTGAGATCCTGATTCTCGCGCAGCAAGCGATCTTCCGCGGTTTCAGTGGGATTCGGGTCGGGCCGGATCATCGAAGGCTCATCTCCAGTTCGTCTGCCTGTTGCTGTTCTAAGAGTTGGCGTTCGTGATCGACGGGAGGTTTCGTGCGGAGGTAACTATATATAACGGGCACGACGAAGAGAGTGGTGACGGTGGCAAAAAGCAAGCCGCCGATGACAGCGCGGCCAAGCGGGGCATTCTGTTCGCCGCCCTCGCCGAGGCCCAGGGACATCGGCAACATGCCCAGGACCATGGCGGTGGCCGTCATCAAGACCGGGCGAATGCGGGCATAGCCAGCGGATAGCATGGCTTCGCGCGCATTGGGGCCGAAGGCGCGCTCATCGTTGGCGAAGGTGACCATCAGGATACTGTTGGCGGTGGCAACGCCGATGCACATGATGGCGCCCATGAGCGAGGGGACGCTGAGTGTGGTGCCGGTAACGAAGAGCATCCAGAGGATACCGGCCATGGCGCCGGGGAGCGCGGTGAGAATGATGAACGGGTCGAGCCAGGACTGGAAGTTGACCGCCATGAGCAGATAGACCAGCACCACGGCGAAGATCATACCGAGGCCGAGGCGGAAGAAGGAAGACTGCATGGTTTCAATCTGGCCGCGCAGAGCGAAAGTGGTGCCGCGCGGCAGACGTTTTTCTTCGTCGCGCATGATCTTCTCGACTTCAGCGCCGACGCTGCCCAGGTCGCGGCGGTCGACATTGGCGTACACATCGAAGACCGGCCAGACGTTGTAGTGGTTGATAATGACCGGCGCGACGGCGCGCTCGACCGTGACCAGGTTCGATAGCAGTTGGGTGGACCCGGCCATAGCGCCGGGATTGCCATAGGCAAGGGAAGCGCCATTCGGAGAAGCGGCAACGCCGGAAGTCATTGTCCCAGGGGTGGTGGTTCGCACATCGTTGGATGCTGCCGAGATGGGCGTGCGCAACAAGGCATCCAGCGAATCCACGCGGTATTGCGGCGTCTGGACGCCGACGTTGTAGTTGATGCCGCTATTCCAATTCACCCAAAAGTTGGGAGACAGAGCGCCATTGCCGCTGAGCGAAAGGAGCATGTTGCTGGTGACGTCGCGCTGAGTGAGGCCGAGTTGCGAGGCTTTGATGCGATCGACATTGAGGCGGATGAGCGGCTGATCGACCACCTGGTGAACATGAACGTCGGCGGTGCCCGGAATGCGGGCAATGCGTGCGGCGAGCTTTTGGGCGATCTGATAACCGGCCTGCTTGTCGCGTCCAACCACCTGCAGATCGATGGGAGCGGGCAGGCCGAAGTTGAGGATCTGGGTGGTGATGTTGGCGGGTTGAAAGAAGAAGGTCATGTCCGGAAACTTGTCGTGCAAGTGTTTGCGGAGACTGACTTCGTAGTCGCGAGTGGAGCCGTGGCCTTCCTTTAGGGCGATATAGATGTCGCCATCGGCGCTGGAGATGGTGGGAGGGTCGCCTTGCGCGAGGGCCGTCCAACTGTTGGGGATACCAATGTTGTCGAGGAGGCTGTCGATCTCACCCGAGGGGATCAAGGCGCGGATTTCACGTTCGACCGCGCCGAAGCGGGCTTCTGTCTCTTCGAGGCGAGTGCCGGACGGAGCACGGGCATGCAGGCGGATCTGGCCGGCATCCACGTTGGGGAAGAAATCCTCGCCAACGAGCCAGACAAGGCCCAGCGAGGCCAGCGAAAAAGCGATGAATGAGCCGAGAACCGGAGCGCGGCGGCGGAGACACCAATCGAGCAAACCGACGTAGCGGTAACGCAGGGCTTCGAATGCCTGGTTGAAGAGATGATGCGCATGCCAGAAAATACTTTGGGAGGAGGCGCTAGCGGCAGCCTCGCCGCCGATGCGGTAAAGGCCGACTTCCGATCTCAGAAGATAGGCCACCATGGTGGGCACCAAGGTGCGCGACAACAGATAAGAAGCGAGCATGGCAAAGACAACGGCCATGGCCAGCGGAGTGAACAGATAACGCGCGGTGCCGGTGAGTAGCAGCACCGGAACAAAGACGATGCAGATGGCGATGGTGGCGACAAAGGTGGGAATGGCTATTTGGCCCGCACCATCGAGGATGGCCGTCATCAGCGGTCTTTGCAAGCCGATGTTGCGGTGGATGTTCTCAATGGCGACGGTAGCGTCATCGACAAGGATGCCGACGGCGAGAGCGAGACCGCCCAGAGTCATGACGTTGATGGTTTCTCCCAACAGACTGAGAACGGAGAGCGAGGCGAGGATGGAAAGCGGGATGGAGATGCAGACGATGAGAGTGCTGCGCCAGCTTCCCAGAAATAACAGGATCATCAGGCCAGTGAGGCCGGCTGCGATGAGGGCTTCGCGCTCGACGCCATTGATGGAGGCGCGGACGAAGAGAGATTGATCCGCCAGCAGTATGACTTTGAGCTCGGGCGGAACGGTGGAGAGAATACGCGGGAGGGCGGCTTTGACGGCGTTGACGATATCGAGGGTGGACGCTTTGCCATTGCGTGTGATGGTGAGCAGCACGCCGCGCGAACCATTGGAGCGGACGATGTTGCCTTGAACATTGAAGCCGTCGTGAACCTGGGCGACATCCTTTATATAGACAGTGGCGCCGTTGACGGTTCTGATGGGCAGGTTGTTGAGATCGTCCAGCACGAGGGGGCTGCTGTTGACGCGGATTTGATATTCGGTCTGGGCGAGTTTGGCGGTGCCAGCCGGCAGGATCAGGTTTTGCAGGGTGAGCGCATTCGATACGTCGAGCGGCGAAAGCTGTTTGGCATAAAGCTCGTCGAGGTTGAGATCGACCATAACGGAGCGCTGTTTGCCGCCGAAAGGATACGAGACCGACGCGCCTTGCACGGTGCCAAGCGGAGTGCGAATGAAGTTGTTGGCGATGTCGAAGATTTCCTGCTCACGAAGGGTCTTGCTGGAAAGGCCGAGGGAAAGGATGGGGACACTGGCGGCATCGTATTTCAGGACGTTGGCGGGGAACATGCCCGGCGGCATCTGGCGGAGGTTGGACTGCATGGTGGCAGTGACCTGGGCGACGGCCATATCGACTTTGACGTTGGCGTGGAAATAGATGCGAATGACGGCGTAACCATTATAGGACTGCGACTCGATGTGTTCGATGTCGCTGACGTTGGAGGTGAGGCTGCGTTCGAAGCCCGTGACAACGCGCTTTTCCATTTCTTCCGGCGCGAGACCGTTGTAGGACCACATGACGCTGACGATGGGGATATCGATATAGGGGAAGATATCGACGGGCATGGTCACGATGGCCGTGCCGCCGAGGATGGCGATGAGGACAGCCATCACGACGAAGGTGTAAGGGCGGCGAAGAGCGAGACGAACGATCCACATGAGAAGGAGTTAGGAGTTGGGAGCCAAGGAGTCAGAATGGCGTTTGCATATACCTCTATTTTGGCCTGGAAGTTCAAAGTATACTACCGGCTGACCGAATTTGGGCACACGTATGGCGAAGGCATTCAATTGAGGTTGAGCGGCGGCGGGTTTCAAGCGGCGGTTTTCATCCTCCTCCGGTGGAATTTCGGCCGTTTGGGTGTCGTTGGGGCAGTTGCCGGGGCCAAATTCGGCGCGGCAAAGCTGGCGCGGCCGCATTTCGCGCTAGCCGACCTCCATTTCTTTGAGCAAAACTTGTACGCCGTGCTTTTCCTGAGTGCGCTTTTCCCGTTGGAACCCAATGGCGAGGTTTTGCCGGTCTTTGCGTTGCTAGGCGAGAACATTTTGGCGTCGGCGACCTCGCCGATTTCGGGGTCGAAGCATTTTTTCTGCAGGCGCAAGGCAGGTTGATAGAGCGATTCGTGATGAGCCATGCGGATGACGAGGATGGATTCAGATGGCGTGACGGGTTTGTGTTCGCCAGTGAGGCTTTCAAGAAGCGCAACATAGCAGTTATTCAACGAACTTGCAACTCAGGACACTAGGGCTAAATTGAAGAAGTTCTGATCGCGAGCCTCAAAGCAAACGAGGCAGAAAAAATTGGTACCTGGCGCAGTTCTATTTCTAAAGCACAGTACCGAGTTGGGTTGCCCGAACATGCGGATTCGAGCTATTACTTGTAGCAGACAGTCATTCATTCGACCGCTGGGGCAGCGTCGGCGGCGAGATAACAGACTTGCCAGGAGTGTAGACTAGTGAAAATCAAGTGGACAAGCGTCAGCGCCAATTTGCTAATTAGCGGAATTGTAATCTCGGCAATGGCCTTGCGGGCTCAAGCGCCAGCCTTAACCCTGCCGGCCACCGCCACAGGCGTGCAAGCAACTACCACCAGTCCGACTACATTTAGCCTTACCACCAGCGGTATTCCCGCCGGACTCTCTCTCACGAACACCACATACGC
>Ga0209068_10001788_pt1 | contig 10672 bp, 6 predicted proteins | sample ColStrG_CSR_2012_FD_187200 | JGI IMG/M metagenome (GOLD analysis project Ga0209068, IMG submission 187200) | Freshwater sediment microbial communities in response to fracking from Pennsylvania, USA - Cold Stream Run_MetaG_CSR_2012 (SPAdes)... | ecosystem: Environmental > Aquatic > Freshwater >...
CGCTTGAACTGCACTTTCGCGAATCTCGTGGGGGTACAACTCGGTGTCGGAGGGGGGACTTGTACCTTAACCCCACGCGCCTTTCGCCCCTCCGAGTACTCGGTGGCCGCGTGAAGCCAGGGATCCGCTCCGGTGTTCGGCAACGAGCCCCATACCTACATACCCACCCCAAAGACGGGGGTGGTCGCCAAGGTTCTCCGGAATCTTCGGGACTTCCCGGACCGTATGCGACGTTGTGCCACAGGCCGTGGCATGACTGAGGATGGGATCAGTGGGCGTGGCCGTGGTGGAGGTCGGGGACGTGGTCGTGCACGTGTTCGACCGGGTCGTGGTGGTGACGGTGAGTGTGCCGGTCGGCGACTGCTCCGGCGTGGACGTGGTCGTGGTGGTCGTCGTCGTGGGTGTGCTCGTGTTTGTGATCGAGCGGCACGTGGCGGTGAGCGTGTTCGTGGCTCGTCCGCAACGACAGTGCGGCACCGGCAGCGGCCAGTGGCACGGCGAGAACCTGGACCAGGGAGATCGATTCGTGGAGCGCGGTCCACGACAGGATCGCGCCGATGAAGGGGGCGGTCGCGAAGATGACCTGGCCGCGGGCAGCGCCGAGGTCGCGGGCGCCTTTGACCCACAGGGTGATCGACGCTCCGTAGCCGAGCGCCCCGATGGCCAGCGCGGCGAGGATCTGGCGCGGTTCGATGCCAGCCGCCGTCGCGATGACCAGGCCGAGGATGACGTTGACGGTGCCGGCTACCGCCCCTTTGGTGAAGGTGATCTGTTCGGGGCTGAGCTGGTCGATGCGGGCGGTCACGCTGTTGTCGATCCCCCAGCACACACACGCCCCGATGATGAGCAGCCCGCCGACGTCGAAGGCGACCCCGGGTTCCCAGACGAGCAGCACCCCGGCCAGACCGATGAGACCCGCGGCGGCGAGGAGCCGGCGGCCGAGGTGCTCGCGGAACACGACGGCGGCGATGGTGAGGGTGGCGACGAGCTCGAAGTTCAACAGCAGCGACCCGGTGGCGGCCGGGATGCGCGCGAGGCCGGCGACTAGGAGCACGGGGCCGAGCGCCCCGCCGAACACGACGGCGACGGCGAGGGGCCGCCAGCCCGCCCGGATGCTGCGGCTGTCGGGTCGATGGCGCGCGACGGAGGGGAGTACGGCGAGCGCGGCACCGAGGTAGAGGAGGCCGGCGAGCACGAGGGCGGGCATCTCACCGGCGAGAACGGACGCGGCCGGCGCGGCGGCGCCGAACAGGACGGCGGCCATGAGGCATCGGAGCACGCCACGTCGCGACATCGGGTCCAGTGTGCCATTGGTGACCTCGCTCCCCTTCGGCGCGCTACGAGATGACGCTCTGGATCACGAAGACCGTCCGCGCGCCGACAAGGGATCCAGCGGCTGGCCCACCTGGGGCCATGCAAGCGCTCGGCCGCGGTTGCCATCTTTCAGAGATCGTGCCGACAGGCCAGGACTTACGGACGAGGAGGCGGGGAAAGCTCCCGACGGATCCGCATCAACGGAAACGCTGCGACCCATAAGGGCTCCGACCCTTGAGGAAGGGCTGAAGCTCGGCCACCGGAAAGCCTTCAGAGGCCATCGGGATCCTGAGACCTGGCGCGATCGGGTCGCGTCGGCGTGCGTAGTCCCGGGCCCAGGCCACCCATTCGGCCGCGTCGGCATCGTCCGCGAGCTGGTCGTGGATCGCGTCGCAGTAGGCCCGGATGTCGTTGGCTTGTTGCCACAGTCCGACCTGCTTGGCGAGGACGTCGGCTCGGTGGTGCTCGGCGTGCTGGATCCGGGCCTCGACCATCGCTGCTTCCCACTCCCGGTGACGTTCCGCGTCGGCCACCTCCTGACGCCTGGCGATCTCTCGTTCATCGGCGGACCGCGCCTGGATCTCGGTCAGCACATCGGGGAGCAGGTTCTCGAGCTGTTGGTTCTTGCCGTCGCTCCACGACGACTGGCGCTTCGAACTGGTGGACGGTGACACGACCGAGATTCGGACCAGACCCTTTGCGTCGCGGTCGTAGGCAGGGAGTCGAGGGCTGTACTCATCCAAGCCGCGCGGGCGCGTCTCACGTGCGCGGTACATGCGTCGAGCAGAGATGCCCTCCTCGTGAACCCGCACCGTGATCGTCGACCTGAACATCGTGAACCTCAGATGCCCGTCGGTTCTACTGTCCCAGATTGGGCCCCGGTCGTAGCCGTCCCTCGCCGCGGGGACCGCGACCGTCATGCCGCGCCGCTCGGCCTCGATCACGAGTCCCTGCAGGTTCCGAGACACGCGCGATAGTTGCGCCCGGCTGATCTCGTGGCGACTCTTGTCGTTGCGGTACGCGGCGACAACCGGGTGATATCGCTTGACCTGACCAGGAATGGGGACAGGGAGCACCTCGGTCGGCGTTCCCTCGGGAGCGTCAACCAAGTCCAGTTGAAGCTCGTCCCCCATGTCGGAGATGACGATCCGCTTGCCTGCAGGTACTGCACCGCGTCGCACCGCAGTTGCCACATGCCGCTCGTAGTCGACAGTCCCCACTGGCGGTCGACCGAAGCGCTGTCCACGTCCGGGGACGCGAAGGGAGCCCCCAGCCTCGACGAGATCGTCGATCAGCATCAGGTAGGCCGAGGTCTGGTTCGGTCCTCGCGGGGTCGGTGGGTTCGGGCCATCGACGAGGGCGAGGTGCTCGCGTCCAGCCCTCGTGATCGACGCCGACCACGTCGTCCCACCACCCGTTGTCGTGACGTACCCCCGATTGCGCAGCGCTCCGGCCGTGATGCGTTCCGAATTGGGCGCACCCCAGGTTGGGCCTACCGGTGAGCCGTCACCAATCCACCGGAGCACCCCAATCTGACGCTCGGTCATTGTCTTTCGCTGGACCATGTCGCCATCGTCGCCGGTCAACCGGCAGCCGACGCCATCGTGGCCAGCCGCTCGGCCTCCCGGTAGCCAGGTGAGCAGGCCAGCGGACGAGGCCGCCCATCGACGGTGAGGAGCGGCCAAACGGCCCCTGAGGGCTCGGCGGTCGACCGGTACCTTCCGACAATGTCCGCAGCGACGACCAAGGTGTCCGCCAAGGCGCGCCGGGAGGCGATCGCCGCCGTCCGGGTCCCGTTGCAGACACCAGAGTCCACCAATGCCCGCGCCTGGCTGAAGCGGACCGAAGCCGCCCACCTTCTGCCACGCCAGGCCACCAGGTACGCGGACAACTGGTTGCCGACCGCGAAGAAGGCGTGGTTGGCCGCCGCCGGCGAACTCGGTTTCGAACAGTCCGCGCACTGGGCATCGTCACCCAGCAACGGGAACCACGTGTTCGTGATGGCGTCGATCCTGGGCGAGCAGTTTCTCGTGTCACTCGAGATCACGCCACGCAAGGTCACCCTGGTGACGGAGTACCTCTTCACCTCAATCCCCGATGGCGACCGACAAGCGCCGCCCACCGCCACGCGACTCACGTACGAGGAGCTGGTTGCCAACGTGCCGTGCCGGGGTTGCGGTCGGCCCTGGAAGGGTGGTCCGATCCTGCCTGCGGGGACGAACAACTACACCGACAAGGACCGCGCCGCGGCCGCCGCCGAGGACGCCGAGTTCAAGCGACTGCATCCGGACTGCCACGCTGGCCGGCAGTCGATCAGTCATTCCGGGATCAACCACTGCCTCGCGTGCTGCCCAACGCCGCCGATGTCGATGGAGACGCTGGAGAACGTCGCCGCCATCTTCCGCAACTCAAGTCGGTCGATCGAGGAGAGCTGGAAGCGGGCAGCCGGGGCGACCTCCCCACCGTCCAAGGTCGCAGCAGCCTCGAAGCCCACGCGCGCTCAACTCGAGCGGCGGTTGGCCGAGGCCGAAGCCGAGCTGGCGAAACTCAGAGTCGTGAGCCACTCGCAGAACCAGTGAGGTGCTCGCTGACGGTGCTGGGCGAAAGCAGGCGCGCAGTTCCTCGTCGCCCTGATCTTCACGCCTCCTAACCTGACCACCCGAGTTGTGGCTCTCGGGGCGTACCTCCTTCGCCGGGGATTCCTACCTCTCCCCATCCGCCACGAATTCGATAGGCAGGGGCGAGAAGACTTCGGTTGGATGTCACACCCCCATGGGAAGATGTTGGCATGGGCGATGTGGCGGGCGAGCTCCGGGTTGTCGAGGAGGCGTTCACGCGGCCGACCTTGCGGCTTCTCGGCGGCAAGTGGGCCGCGGTCCAGGTCGCGGTGTTGAGATTGGTGTTCGACCGGGACCGACGGAGCCTCCTGACCGACCAGCTCCATGCCCACATCGAGGCAATCCTTGCGATTTTGCAGGCCGAGGGGGTCGACGTGCCGCGTGGGACGGGCCGGGACCTGTCTCGGAAGTGGATGAACAACAAATGGCTCGTCCGTCTACACGACGATGACGGCAACGAGGTGTACGAGCTCACCTCGTACGCGCTGGAGGCGCTGGAGCTGGTCCAGAGCTTGAGCAGCGACCGGCCGCTGCTCAGCGAATCACGGCTGGCGGCGATCCTCGATGTGGTGAGGCGGCAGGCAATCGAAGCCACCCCGGACGCTCAGTCGAGGATCGATCGCTTGGACGTCCAGATCGCTGAGCTGACGGCGGAGCGAGATCGGCTCGCAGCGGGCGGAGAACCCGAGCCGGCCTCGGAGGATCGAATGATGGAGGGCTACGCCAACCTGGTTGATCTGATCTCGCAGCTGCCGAGCGACTTCAAACGAGTCGAGGAAGCCATCCGAGGCCACCGGGACAACCTTCTCGCCGAGTTCCGCAGCGATACAAGGCCCCTTGGCCGGATCATCGAGGAGTACCTGTCCCGCCACGATGACCTGCGGGAGACCCCCGAAGGGCGGGCCTTCGAAGGGGCGCTCCGTCTGCTTCGCGACGACGTGATGTTGACACAGTTGAAGCGAGATCTCGATGTGATCCTCGCCCACCCCTTCACGGGTGCCCTCACCGACGACGAGATCCGTGCGTTCCAAGGCACTGTCAAGATGATTCGCCGCAGCTTGGACGAGGTCCTCGACCAGCGAAGCCGGCTCACCAAGACCCTTCGAGATCACATCGTCAACCACGATGCCGTGAAGGAACGCGAGCTCTCGAGCACCTTGGCATCCCTGCACGGGGAGCTCGTCAAGTGGGTCCGCCAATCATCGACCAGGGCCCGAACGACTGTGCCGCTGTTGCCGGACTCCGCAGGACGTTTCCCCCATGTTCGGGAGCGCTTCTACGACCCCGGAGACCACATGGCACCCGAGCCCATCCGTGAGATGGCAGAGGAAACCGGACCAGGACTGACGCTGGAAGAGATTTTGCAGCAAGGGGGCCCGCTCCTCTCCCGACTGCAGACACAGCTGTATCACGCCGCGGAAGGAGTGGAGGTGACTGCGGGTGCGGCGTTCAACGACTTCCCTGACGATCTGCGGCGGCCCGTAGAGGTACTGGGTGTTCTGCATCTCCTCTCGCGGATCGGGGCGCTCGACGGCACCGAGGATCGAGAAGTCGTCGAGACGATCCGCCCCGATGGCACACGCCGAACCTTCAGAATCCCTTCCGTTCCGGTCGATGTCGACCGTGCCGTCCGGCTGCGTGACCTGGAGGTGGGATGACGATGACCGAGCCGTCCGACATGAATGGCGAGTTGGATGGCTTCGAGGAGCGGTCCAGCGTCGCGTTGTTCTCCGGTGACGAGGGAGGCCTGTCCTTCGATCAGCGCCGGTGCCTGGTCAAAATCCTGAAGGACCGGTACCTCAGCAAGGACACGCACCCGGACCTCTGGGCGGTGCTCGTCCACAGCGAAGAGGTGCTGCAGGGGCGGCTCAACGACCTGTTCCTGACGCTCCAAATGGACAAGGAGGGCGAGGTTGCCTACAAGCGACAGGCCATCCCCGATGATGGCGAACGGCGCTTCCCGACCTTGCTCCACGACACGGCCTACAACCGGGAAGAGACCATCCTCCTGGTGTACCTGCGCGAGCGGACACATCGAGAACGCGCCTCCGGCGCCGAGTCTGTCCTCGTAGATCGCGACGAGCTCGTCGAACGGATCGCCGAGTTCCGGCCCCCCGACGCTACGGACCTGTCCGGTGAGACCAGACGAGCCTCCAGCGCGATCGACTCGTTGAAGACGATGGGGGTGCTCCACGCCACTCGCGACAACGACCGCTTCGCTGTGTCGCGGGTTCTCGATGCTCTCATGCCGTTGCCTCGGCTGAAGGAGCTGCTCGAGTGGCTCCGATCGGAAGCCTGGACGATCTCCACCTCGCAGGACCCCTTCGCCGAGTCCCGACTCGACGTTCACGGGGGTGAGGTCGAGTGAGCAGCGAGGAAACGACCCCGGCCGACGGTCTGGGCCGGTCGCAGTGGAGGATCGAGTCGATCCAGCTGGTGAACTGGGGAGGTTTCCACGGCGTCGTGTCCATCCAGCTCTCACCCGGCACGACCCTCATCTCGGGAGCTTCAGGTACCGGCAAGAGCACGATCCTCGACGCATACCTCGCGGTGATGATGAACTCGAACACGCCCTTCAACGGCGCGTCCAACGACGCCGGGTCGGGCAGAGCTCGCAGTGCCACGCAACGCAACCTCACCACCTACCTGCGGGGGAAGCTCGACGACGTCCGCGAGAACGGCGAGGCGGCCGAGCGGACCTTGCGAGGTTCCTCGTCGTGGACCTGGGGCGGCGTGGCGGTCTCCTTCGTCGACGACACCAACAAGCGCTTCACCGCACTACGGCTCTACTACGTGCCGAGGTCAGCCACCAAGGACAGCGACATCACCAAGAAGCTCTGCACCATCGCTGGAATAGTAGATTTGAAGGAGTTCGAACCACTCGCCGACGGCAAATTCGATAAGCGGTCGATTCGGTCCAGGTTCCCTGCCATGGACGTGCACGAGACTTACGACGCGTTCGCAGTCGCAGTCCACCGACACCTGGGGATCGGTGCGAACGGCGATGGCAGTAGTGCGTTGCGCCTCCTCGCCCGCATCCAAGCAGGCACCCCGGTCACCAGCGTCGATGGCCTGTACAAGTCCATGGTCCTGGAGGAACCGGCCACGTTCGCCGCCGCGGACAGGGCGATCGGACACTTCGCTGATCTCGAAGCAGCTCACGATGAGATGGCGACCGCCGCCGCGAAGCAGAAAGTGCTCCAAGAGATCCTCGAGCATTGGACCGAGTACGAAACCCATTTCGAACGCGCGAGCACGATCGATGCATTGGGCCTGGACCAGAACGACCAGTCGCCGTTCGCGCACTGGTCCGCGGGATTCGAGTCCATTCTGGTCACGCAAGCGATGCAGGCGAATTGGGAAGCTCGCGGCGTCGAACAGGCCACGTGGGAAGACGCCGACGAGGATGAGCGGAGGTTCGCCAACCAGGTCACGGCACTGAACCAAGCCATCGACGAGGCGGGCGGCGGGACCCTCAAGGCTCTCGAATCCCAGATCACGTCGTTGGAACAGGACTGCAACCACGCCATTCAGGCGCGGCAGGCCTTTGACGGACGGATCGCCGTGCTCGAACTCAGCATCTCCACCGGCGCCGACTTCGGCGTTGCGCAGGAGGACGCGCGCGAGTTTCTCGCGACGGGCTTCATCGTGCAGGACCGGAAGCTGAAGGCGGAGCGGGAGGAGATCCAGGAGTCCCGCGGGTGGCCACTTCGGAAGGAAGCGAAATCCCTCACCGACGAACGCAACTCGCTGCAGGGCCGCGAGGGGCGAGTGCCACCCGGTCTACACGAAGCCCGAGTCGAAGCGGCCCAGGTCGCTGGCCTCCAACCGGGCGACCTGCCCTTCGTGGCTGAACTCGTCGACGTACTGCCCGGCCAAGAGGAATGGCGAACAGCAGCCGAGGTTGCTTTCGGTTCGATTGCCCGCGTGATGCTCGTTGATGAACGCCACATCGATCGGCTCTCGCGTGCAATCGACCGCCTCCACTGGCGGGTCCGAATCAACTTCGAGGGCATCGCCCTCCGCGAGTTCCAGCCGCGGCGTATGGACCAGGTCATGCTCTCGGGCAAGCTCGCGTACAAGGACTCACCCTTCACGGCGTGGGTCCAAGACCGGTTGAGTAACCAGGGAACAGATGCGTTGTGCGTGGTCTCGGCGGCTGATCTCAACGGACGCGGCCGTCGGGTCACGAAAGCTGGACAAACGCGCGACGGCCAGCGCGGCGCCCACGGCTCGACGGGCAGCCCACCAATCATCGGATTCGACAACAAGGCGCGACTCGCCGAGATCCACGCGCGACTCACCGCCATCACCGAGGCACAACGAGGACTTCAGTCCGAGTTGGAGTCCCTCGACGAGCGCGAGGAACATCTGCGGACTCGCCGGGACGCCTACAACGCGTTGGCGGCAACCCAGTGGCAGTCGATCGATCACGACACCATCCAGTCGCATGTCAAGACGCTGAAAGCGCAGCGAGAAGCAATCCTGGAATCGAACGACTGTCTACGTGATCTTGAGACCCAGAAGATGGCGGCTGAGGAGCAGGAAGAGGCAGCTTCGAAACGCAGACACGGTGCCGAGTACAGGATCGAGAACCTCGACCTAGCCCAGATCGTGTTGGAGGGACATCTCGCCGGTCTGACCGAGCAGGTCGCACAGCTCATGCTCCGGGGCATCATCTCAGACGACCAACAGTGCGAGGACCTGACCCACCGGTTCGAGGCAATCGCAGGCGAAGGCGCCTATGATGCCGCCAACTTCGCTCGCCATCTCGCAACGCTCGCTGCAATGCTGCGCAAAGAACTCTCGGAGGCACGAGCAGCAGGCGACCGCGCCGCGAGGCTCTTGCGCGGGGTGTTCGAGCGGTACCAGGAACGCTGGCCGGACCCGAACCTCGGGATCGACGTCGAGTCCTACCCCGACTACGTCGCGATTCTGGACGAGATCACGGCGACAGGTCTGCATGAACGGCTTCAAGAGTGGGTGCGGCGGATCACCCAGTGGACCGGCGAGGACCTGCTACCGCTGCACGGCGCATTCGACACCGCGATCGACGACATCCAGGATCGGCTCACACCAGTCAACGCGATCCTCGGATCCCTGCCGTTCGGAGCGAACCGCGATCGCCTTCGGATTGACCTGCGTCGCCTCAATCACGACCAGCATGCCAAGTTCCGCGGCACGCTCAAGAACCTGTCCTCCGGCGCGACCGGCGTCCTGAGCGTGGAGCAGGCCGAAGCGAAGTTCAAGCAGCTGCGGAGTTTCATCGATCTGATTCGACCCACGCCGAAGAGTGGCGACAGGAGCGAACGGGAGTACTACCTCGACGTTCGCAAGCACATCGAGCTCTCGGCATCGGTTGTCACGGAGGACGGCAAGATCCGAGCCGAATACCGGACGCTCGGCGGCAAGTCAGGCGGTGAGACCCAAGAGCTGGTGGCGTTCATCGTCGGAGCGGCTCTCCGGTTCCAACTCGGTGACGAGACCCGCTCGCGCCCCCGCTTCGCGCCCGTGCTCCTCGATGAAGGCTTCATCAAGGCCGACTCCGAGTTTGCGGGCCGCGGCGTCAACGCGTGGAAAGGCCTCGGGTTCCAGCTCATCGTCGCTGCACCATTCGACAAGGTGACCGCACTCGAACCCCACGTCGAGCGAATGCTCCAGGTTACGAAGCACCCCGTATCTGGCCACGCCCGGATCGATGACCTCGCAACATCGTGAAGTCCCCCAACGACATCACCCGCACAATCGAAAAGCGACTGCAAGCCGCCTGGCACCTAGACGTCGCCGGCGACGCGGCGAACTGGCCGACCGACATACCGGCTGGCACCGTCCCCGCCGGCGACCTCGCCGCCGACTTCGCCGCGATCCAACAAGAAGTCCAGGCGCTACGCGACTGGGCGGGCCTTCACGGCCTCGACCTGCGGCAGGGAAACCGACGGGTCCACGGAACCACACAGCCCATCCCAACTCACGTCACGGTCCCGGGCCTCGACGCCGCCGCTGCCGTGTGCGGCACCAAGTGGACTGCTCGCATTGATCGAGGCCGAGATCGCGCAGCCGTCCTGCGCGACCGATATTCGGACTGCACCAACATCGCAGCCGTCATCCGGTCCATCGACACGTACAGCGACCTGGACTTCTCGCTCCTGCTCACGGTCACTGACTTCTTCCAGACCAACTCCGCCGACGGCCTCACCCCTCGCCAGGTTCCTCTCCCAGGAGTCCACGCCAAGTGGCTCAACACGGGCCAACCAGTCGTAGAGCTACTCACCGGACGACCGCTCAATCTCGCTCCACGGCACCCCGCCCGGATTCACGTCACGTATCTCGATCCCGAGCACCTCGCCGCAGGAGGCCGGAGGTTCGACTCGGCCACGGTCGGCGACACGATGCGACCCGCATACGAGCCAGAGGTCGTCATCATCTCGGAGAACAAGGACACCGCCATCCACTTCCCCGTGACACCCGGCGGGATCGCGGTCGAGGGAGGAGGAGCAGGCGGCTCCACGGCAGCCCGATTCGACTGGCTCGTGAGCGCCCCGCTCGTCGTCTACTGGGGCGACATCGACGCCGACGGGTTCGAGATCCTCGACGGCTACCGACGCGACGGCGTACCCGCCACGAGCATCCTCATGGACATCGACGCCTACCGTGCCTACACCGAGTGGGGAACGTTCCACTACCCAAACGGACGGGAAATCCCTTCGAGAGCACCCAAGCCTCTCCCGACCCTCACCGAG
>Ga0209068_10001789_pt1 | contig 10672 bp, 4 predicted proteins | sample ColStrG_CSR_2012_FD_187200 | JGI IMG/M metagenome (GOLD analysis project Ga0209068, IMG submission 187200) | Freshwater sediment microbial communities in response to fracking from Pennsylvania, USA - Cold Stream Run_MetaG_CSR_2012 (SPAdes)... | ecosystem: Environmental > Aquatic > Freshwater >...
GTCACGGACCAGGCTGTGCCCGACTGCCGGTCTTGCACGTAAATAAACGTGCCATACTCGTCGAGGGTGGGGTCGGCGCTCCAGCGCGTAAGCGCGACATCTTTCCACTGGCAATAGCCCGTACCAGCATTCGTGATGACGGTGGTAAAGTCGCCGTTTGATAGCACATGGGCCTGTGGCACAGACGTGTTGGCTGGCACGGTCCACGGCGCAAGCGATACCTGCGAAGGGGCAGCGCGCTCTATATCTGCTTCACCGGCGTGAGGATATTCGACCAGCGCTTGGGCCGGCGCTTTCTCCTGCAGCAGCAAATCAACGCTGCGGATGCGTGGGTCAGCGTGAAAGCGACGAACCATGACCTGATCGGTCAGCACGTTGGTCAAGGCAATCAGGCTCATGGCCTGGTGATGGGCCATGTAGGACTGCACCACGGCCCGCGTTTGACCGGCGGGCAACCGCTCGGGTGTGAAGTCGAGGGCCTCATACATGCCATATCGCCCGAACCCTCCCAGCTCGGCCAGCATTTTTTGGTTGCGTAAAACCGCTTGCGGCCCATGCGACACTGCCAGGAGCGACGCATACGGCGCAACCACCAAGTCATCGGACAAGCCGCGCTTGAATCCGAGCCCTGGCACGCCAAAGGCCCGGTATTGGTAGTTGAGGTTGCCGTCGAAGGCATAGTAGCCCGATTCAGACACGCCCCATGGCAGGTGATGCTCACGGCCATACTGCTCTTGCACAGTCACGGCGGCCCGGGCCGACTGGTCTAGGAGCGTGCCCTCAAAGTCGCGCATGAGCAGTTGGGGCATCAGATATTCAAACATCGTGCCACCCCACGACAATAGCACCGCTTGCCCAGAGACGACGGTCATCGGCCGGGCGAGATAGATCCAATGGCTGGTCGGCACGCTGCCCTTGGCGATGGCGATCAGGCTGGTGATGCGCGACTCGGAAGCGAGGAGATCGTAATAGTTGTTGTCGAGCACGCCGGTGGCGAGCGAATAGCCGATGTGAAAGATGTGCCGCTGTGGGTCAAACAGAAAGCCAAAGTCCATCTCATCAAATGCAGCCTCGGCCTTGGTCATGATGACCTGCACGTCACCAGCCAGTTGTAAGGCGGTCTGACGCGCTTTCGCCAGCGCCTCGTCGAACTGCCTGCACCAGTCGCGTGCGCCTTGCACAGTCTGAGCCAGCGCGACAGGCATGGCGCCGTCTGTCAGCGCCGCGCAAAAGTTGGCCAAGCGCTCGTGTAGCGCGCTTGAGACTGCCTCCACCTGATCGACGGTCATATTGGCATTCATCAGCGGTATCTGCCAGAGCGCCTGCCAAGCCGCGTTGATCGCCGAGGACGCCGCGCATACGGGGCGGATGTCGTCCGGCGTATGCGTCATGACGGCCAGCCATGGGGCGTGGGTGTGCCACTCGTCGTGCAGGCTGGTCAAGTGAAAATGAACGCGATCTGCCCACACGCGTAGTTCACTCAAGCGTTTGGCATCGACCTGGTCATCCCCGGGTTGCACCAGCTTGAGCAGCAGTTCATTTAAGCGCGGGCCGCCTTCGATTTGCAGTTTCTCCAGTAGCGTCATCCACTTGTTCCGGTCAGCCCGAGAAGCCTGGATGGTCTGGCGCGTGTGGGCGAGGAAGGACTTGAGCGCAGTCAGCGCTTGTCTGGGTGACTGCCCGTGCAGGTCAGTTACCGTTTCATCAATGATGCCTAGTAAATCAAGCAGCCCCTCCCAGCGTTCCCAGCGCAAGACCGGCTCGTGCAACAGGGTCTGACATCCCTGCTGGAGGGCGATCAAGCAGGCGGCAAGATTGCCGCTGTCGACGGTCGAGACATAGGCCGGTGGGAGCGGCGCGAGCGTGCGCGTGTCATACCAATTCAACCAGTGCCCGCGATGACACTCAAGGCTGGCCATGCTGGTCAGTGTGTCGCGCAGGCGGACGAGCAGTTCGAGCCTGCGGATATAGCCCAGGTCGTGAGCCGCTAGCGTCGACAGGAGGTATAACCCGATATTGGTGGGCGAGGTTTGATGGGCGACGATCCCAGCCGGCTGTTCCTGAAAATGATCGGGTGGCAGCCAGTGGTCATCTGGGCCGACGAATTGTTCGAAGAAGTGCCACGTCCGGCGGGCAAGCAGGCGTAAGCGCCGGCGCTCGCTTTCGGACAGCACCGTTGTTCGCCGCCCTAAGGGCTGACCAAGCCACCAGGCGATCACCGGCGAGGCCAGCCACATCAACGCGACGATTCGCTCACCCAGCAGGCCCAGCGGATAGTCTGGCATGAGCACGCCGGACTGGCCAATGACGGCTAGCGTGACTAGCACAGCGGCCAAGAGCGGCCGCATCTGCCAGGCTGTTGCCTCTAGGCTGACGTCACGCCCGACCAGTCTGAGCGTGCGTGCGGCGGACACCCACAAGAGCAAATGTTTGTGGGTGATATACACACGCATCAGCGTCACGCCAATCGCGTCGATGGCTTGGATTGCGTCGTAGGGTAGGAAGACCAGTGCTAGCACACAGCGTAGCGCTTCGGCCCCCACCGGCCGGATCGCATCGGTCATGCCCATCAGCCGCTCGCCCGTCTGATGCGCATGGGTGACGCGGCCAAGGATGCTGATGAAGCCGCCGGCGGCGCTGATCAGGGCAGGTATACATAGGCTGAACACGGCCACCCCCGTCCAAACCAGCGGCGAGCCGGGCAGCCATAGCCAGCCTGCCAAGACTAGCGCCATAAGCCCGGGCGTGAGCAAACTTCGGCGCAGGTTGTCAAAAATCTTCCAGCGGTCGATCGCCGTTAACGGGTTTGGCACCCAGCCAGTCGCGGCCGGCACGCGCCGCCCAAGCCAAGGCAGAAGCTGCCAGTCGCCCCTGATCCAGCGGTGTTGGCGCTTGGCCCAGGTCAGGTAATTGGGTGGATAGTCCTCCAGCAGAACGACATCGGTGACGAGTGCTGCGCGGCCCTGCAGACCTTCAAAAAGGTCGTGGCTGAGCAGGCTGTTCTCAGGCACCCGCCCCCGCACGCTGCGCTCGAAGGCGTCCACATCGTAGATGCCTTTGCCGACGTAGTCGCCCTCGCCAAACAGATCTTGATACGTGTCGGAGACGGCGTGCGTGTATAAGTCCAGCCCGGTGTCGTTTGCGTAGATTTGTGTGAAGCGTGAGCGCTTGACGCTGGTTGGTTGAATCTGGGTGCGGGGTTGCAGCACGGTATATCCTGCGATCACGCGCTCAGGGCCAGCTGGGCCTGGAGAGAAAACGGCCCGGTTGAGCGGGTGGGCGAGGGTGGCAATCAGCGTCTTGGCGCCGTCGCGGGGCAGCACCGTGTCAGCATCGAGCGTGATGACGTAGCGCACCATCTTGAGCACGCTCAAATCGCCTTGCCGGACGACGTAGGATGTATCGCGCGCGCCACGCAGCAGCCGGTTGAACTCGGCCAGTTTGCCGCGCTTGCGTTCCCAGCCCATCCAGCACCCCTCGGCCGGGTTCCAGCGGCGTTCACGGTGAAAGACGTAAAAGGCACGGCAGGCATACTTGGCATTGAGTGCTGCGACGGCTTGTGTCAGCCGCTCGACCAAGGCGGCATCCTCGGGCCGGTGTTGCTCCTGGGCATCAGCAAAGTCGGTCAGCAGGGCGAAGCCAAGAAGAGGGTCTTCGTTGCGTAAATAGTGCAGCTCCAGTTGCTGCACAAGCGCCTGATGCTGATCGTCCGGTGCGAGCAAGGCTGGGATGACGACCAGGCTGCGACACTCGTTTGGCACGCCGTCGTCAAAGTCCATACGCGGCAGGGTATGAGGCCTCGCGAGTAGCGTTGCCAGCCAGTTGATAAAGCTCACCGCTACCGCCAGTGCCGGCAGAGCACTCAGGACCAGCACTGCGATGATCTGGGCGACGCTCGCACCCAGCGCAGTGCTATAGGCGCCGAGCGCGGCCAGGCATAGGGTCGTGGCAGCTGCGATGCCGCCCATGTAAATGGGAGCGGCATGCATCCTCAGCCAGCGGCGTGTGCGCGTGTGCAAATTTGGGCGGAATCCAAGGGTCGTGTCGAGTTGCTCGCGGCCGGCGTCGATCAGGTAATACCCGACGTGGGCATGGCGCGGCGGGCTAGCATGGTCGGAACCGTTCACCCGTGCGGCCTGGGCTAGCGTGATGACGTGCTGGGCAACGGCCTGTTCGTCTTGGCGGGCTTCTCGTGCTACCTTTTCGACGACGGTTCGATACCGGTCGCGGGTGGCAAAGTCCATGTGGGCATACGCACCGGCTGGATCACCCCGCAAGATACGCTCCACCCAGCTGACGCTTTCGAAAAACGACTTCCAGTCTTGGGTGGCAAGCGTTCGCAGACTCTGGATGCCATACGCGATGAGGTTTTCGTCGGCCTGATCCGATTCAGCCATGACGAGTGGTATGCGTGAGGGTGTCTCTAACCCATCGGTCTGTGTCACCGGCACAAGATGAAGCGCCACCTGGGACAAGCAAGTGACCACGGCCAGGCGCAGCATGATGGGTAGGGCCCACAGCTCGCCGATCGTGAGCGGCTGGAGCGCTTGATAGGCCTGGAGAAAGCGCACGATCGCCTCAGGTGCGATTTGATTGCGCAGGCTGCCGACCATCCGATGCGCGACGGCAAAGATGCGCGGATACCCGGCTAGCGGCGTGCCAGCCGGGACACTCGCAAGGATGGGGAGTTCGCGGGCATAGCCGGGTGGCAAATCCTCTTCGATCTGGCGCACGGCTTGCTCGACGATATAGAAGTTATCCAGCAGCCATTCAGCGGCGTAGGCGTAGGGTGTCTGATCAGCCTGATCCCGGTCGGCGGTCAGGCTTCTGAAATGTTCATAGACTTGGCGCAGGAGGCGCAACTGAGCCTGGGCAAGCGCGACCAGTGACGGCTGTGCGCCCCTGCGCCGCTTTGGCCGGCTGATGTCGTTGGAGCGTTGAGCGGCCGAATGTTCCTGCGCAAGCGCGCCAGCAGCGGCTTCTAGTCCTTCGGGTGTGTTTGCGCGGGTTGAATCACGTGTTTTGTCCGGAGCCGTAGCCGTGGGCGTGGACAGCGAGGGTGATACGCCGGCGGCAGCCTCTGGCTCAGGCATGGGCTGGAACCTCATGCTGCCGGGGTGCGGAGGTCATCATGTGCTCTGGCGCCGGTGGGTGTAACTTCGCGTCATCGACGATACAGACCGGTATGGCGCTGCGCCAGATAAAGCTCTGGGCTACGCTGCCGTAAGGCGATTGCACCCCACCGGTAAAGCCGTGCGCACTCAGCAGCACCAAATCGGCCTGGACACGATCAGCCAATTCATGGAGCACCTCGGCCGCGCTCTCACCGTTCAACACATGTGTTTCGGTTAGCATCGTCAGACGCGAGCGCAGTTGCTCAAAGTAACTGACGGTCTCCTGCCGGTTGCGCTCTTCCACTCGCGAGATGAGTTGCACGTCCTCGTCTGTCGGCGGGGTGCGGCGAGCCATCTCAGGCGCACGGATGACATGGGCCGCTACGACTTCGGCTGCACAAAATTGGGCTAGCCCAGCGACCACCGGCAGCACACTCTCCGCTCGCCAGGAACCATCGAGCGGCACAAAGATGCGCTTGTATTTCGACCCTTCAAGCGCTTCGAGCGATGCGCGATCGACGTGTGTGCTCGCTCGCACCAGGAGTTTTGCGCCGGGCGCATGGGTCAGCATCCGTTGCGCCACGCTGCCTACACGCCAGTCACTCGGGCCGCTGTGACCATGGCTCGAGAGCGCGATCAAATCAGCCTGGGTATCCCGGGCAAAGTCAAGGATGCGTTCTGCCGCCCGGCCTTCGAGCACATGTGTTTGAGCGGTGACACTGCTACGCTGTAACTGTGATTGCACGCTCTCAAGGTAGGCATTTGCCTCTTGTTTTGCGATCTGCCAGCGGAGTGGGTCTATGCCTATGCTCTCCTCACTCACACTGGCCCCTGCGCTGTCTAGACTCGAACCGCCTACGGTGTGCGTGTCTGCTACGCGCACCAGCGCGACATCGGCCCGAAAGGCCTGCGCAAATGTAAGGACATGGGGAAGTATGCTTTCTGCTAGCGGCGAGCCGTCAATTGGTGCCAGAATTCGATTGAACATATACACACCCTCTTCCACCCGTTTCTGGCTCGGCCACGTGTAGCACGAATGAAACAGTCGTCATAACGTGTTTAATCATGGTCATTCCAGAATCAGGATTGTCTCAATCCGTGGATTGAATTGATCGTGACGCACGTCAAGCGGGTGGGGGCCGTTTAAGGTATCACGGACCTGCAAAGGTCTATGGTGAGGTGCGCTGCCGAGGACAGTGTGGAGCGATACCTAACATTATACGAGGGCGCCTGTCCCAATACCGGATGTGCTGTGTGATGAGAGGGTGCCAAGACACTATGACGTGATGCTGTTATGACATGATTCGATTTCAATACATACGAGGCAGGGGATCGCCGACGAGCATGTCCAGCACCCCGACCCGCCAATATCAATGCGCAGACATACCATCCTCGCTTGACTCGCCCGTATCTCGCCAATCCGGCTCGTCGCTTGCCCAGGCGAATGAGCCCCCAGCGCTGCATCCGCCCGCTCAGGCGGCATAGCATGCCTGCCGTCGATGAATCATGCCGTCATCTGAATGAACAGATGTGACCATCACGACCGTGTCCACCTACTTGGGTGGGGACCATAGCAAAAGATAGCCGCCTCGTTATGGGCCAGCGGGCCTCATTTGGACGGGTTGCCAAATTTGCCGGGTCGTGCGCAAAAATGCCACTGTCGCAGGCGAGACGTGAGCCTTTTTCCAGGCGAAACCAAGCATTTTTGCCGTGAAGATAAGTTTACCCAGCAGGTTTGGCAACGACGCTAATTTGCGTAGGACGATTTTGCCTGCAGAATGTCTAGCGTCCGTAAATCTCCTACGGACGTGCGTGCACTTGCCCGCTAGACCGGATGCATCCTCAGCAAAAAATCACATCATGAAAATCTTTCTCGCTGGCGCAACTGGCGCGATTGGCCGCTTGCTCCTGCCACTACTCACTGGGTTAGGGCACGAAGTGGCTGGCAGCACGCGTCGTGCTGACAAGTGTGCACAGATCGTTGCCGCCGGTGGCTGGCCAGTCATGGTCGATGCCTTTGACCGCGACGCACTGTTCGCCGCCTTGCTCGATGCGCGGCCAGAGGTCGTCATACACCTGTTGACTGACTTGAGCGAGCTGGACTTCTCAGCCAATTCGCGCCTGCGCGTGACCGGCACCCGCAATCTGGTGGACGCTTCGCTTGCCGCTGGCGTGCAGCGCATGATTGCCGAGAGCATCTCCTGGGTCTACGTGCCGGGCAAGGGCCCAGCGCATGAAGACGAACCGCTGGATGTAGATGCGTCCGCGTCGCGGGGCCGATCCGTCGCTGCCGTGCAAGCGCTTGAACAGGCGGTAGCCGAAATGCCCATCGGCGTGGTGTTACGTTACGGCCTGCTGTATGGCCCAGGCACCTGGTATGCGCGCGATGGCATGATTAGCCACGAGATGCGCGCTGGAACATTTGAGGCGACCGATGGCATCAGCTCCTTCGTGCATGTGGCCGACGCAGCCGGGGCGGCTGTCAATGCGCTGGAGTGGTCAGCGGGTGCGTGGAATATTGTGGATGATGTCCCTGCAAGTGCCAAGGAATGGGTGCCGGAATATGCACGGTTGATCGGTGCGCCGGTGCTCACGCTCAAACCCGACGCGGCTGCCTGGGAGCGCGGGGCAGCCAATATGAAGGCTCGCCAAGCTGGCTGGCGGCTGCGGTATCCAACGTGGCGCGCAGGATTCCAATCCGTGCTTGGCTAGCAGATGCGGCAAACGTGTCCCAACGAAGACGCCCCCAAAGACCGGGAGCATCACTCGGCGACGACGACCCGTTTTGCCACTCCTGCTGATATGGGCGCCTAGCCTTGCTGAGCCCGGCCCATTCCGATAAGAGTCGATGCGCCCGTGGTGTGCGTGCAAAAGTGGGCACACTCATGGGCACGCACGTGTCAATCTCAGTCAAAAGGCTGACGCGGAGTTCGGCATCCGTCGCGACTAATGGCATACGCGATCTACATCGCACTCTACTTCAAAGGGCAAAGCAAGGGCTCGGCAGCGAGGGGTATATGGTCAAGTTTCGGACACAAGCGCCGCCAGACGTCGCGCGCGGCGTGGCATCGCATGGTGAAGACAAGCACACCAGCGGCTATTTCAGTCAGCGTTACGTAAGCGGGCGTAGCCTGATCTCATTGCGCCTATTCATGAGCGCCGTCAGCAACAAAACAACCCTAGGCGTTCGCTCGGCAAAATCTGACCGCCAGCGCAGTGGGCATGGGTTCATGTTGGTCATTGCTTGCGCTTGCCTTTTGGTGAGCATGCTCTGTGCCAGTAACCAGGCCCTGGCCTCAACTGCGCCGGCTCAATCGCAACCTGCGTCGCTCGTCTTGAAGTCTGGGCCACCGATTTCGCCAGACAGCGCCACAGCCAAGGCCTCCGCCGTGACGGCGCTGTGTGCTTACAACCTTGCCGTGATCCAACGCGCGATCGAGCCAGCGGGCAACGGCCAGGCAACCGGCCGTTTTGCCGCCGCCCTGATCGTGAGCGTAATGATTTCGGGCACGGACAGCGCCCTTTCGGCCGCATTGCCAGAGCTACTCATGCCAATCGCTTCGGACTGCAAGGCAATTGGCAAATCGGCGGCTGGGGTGTTCTTCGATTGGCGTGATAACAAGCTCACATCGGCTCAAGCTTCGGATGCCCTAAAGCCGATGTCCGAACGGCTCAGAACGCTACAAGCCCGCGTCATAACGCTTGGCGAAACCGAACACATTTCACCGCTTCAAATTGAAGCGTATGAGCAGCAAGTGTTTGACCAGTTGACCCGCGGCCTGACAGACAAGCGCCTAACACTCGGAAATGCGCTACTCGTATCGGTTACGCAAACACCCCAAGCCTCAGTGGTCACCAAGACAGTAGCCGCACCGGTTCCAACAGCTCCGCCACAACCGGCGGCTGTCGTTGTGCCCGCGGCGGGGGCGGTCCATCTGTCGCCGACATATAGTGATGGCAAAGGTAGCCCAAATGCCGTCGTCTCGCCCGCTTGGTGGCCATGCAAAGAAGGACAGGTCAAGGCCAACAACAACTCCGGCATCTATCACGTGCCAACTGGGCAGTTTTATGCCAAGACGTTTAAGAACGTGACGTGCTTTGACACGCCGGGTGCGGCCGCTGCGGCCGGCTTCCGGCCATCGAAGCGATAACGGTGGAGGGCAGGGGGCACCCTGACCCGCGGCCACGACTCGGCAGTGGCGGACAAAGCTGAGCTACATCTATACAGCGGACAGGCGCTGGGCGGATGGTTTTGCGCTGCTGGTGACACTTGCAGCGACTGTGCTGCACCGTGGACGCGCCTATTTCGGTCAATACGACGGTGCTGACGCTCTGCACCTCATCAAACGCGACCCGGAATCGCCCACGCCCGGGATAAACTGAAAGGAAGTAATATCGACCCGCATCGTCCACACGCTCGGCGGAGTCAGGGATGATCCGTTGATCGCGCACTATCTGGCTAGAAAGTAACGTGACTGGGGGTTTGTAGTTGACCACAAATTCAATGATCTGCTAGTGGCCCACGCGCTTAGCCTATCACACCCGATGATCGAATCATCGGCGACCCGCCTCACCAAATGACTCATGTAAAGTAGGGGCATGTCGCAACTTGTCATCGGCGATCTCGCCGTCGAGGTCGTGCGTAAAACGGTCAAGCATGTCCGCCTGTCCGTCCATCCGCCGGATGGCAGAGTGCGGGTATCTGCGCCGCCCAATGTGAGTGAGGACGATATTCGTGCGCTGGTGAATTCGCGGCTGGTTTGGATCGAGCAGCATCAGCGCCGGTTTGCCGACCGGCAGCGCCAAGTCGTGCGTGCGTATGAGTCTGGTGACAGTGTCTATTTTCTTGGCCGGTGTTACGTGCTCAACGTCGAGTATAAGATTGGGCTACCAAGGGTGGCTGTGCGGGATAATTCAATCCTGCACATGACCGTGGCGCCGGGCAGCGATGCCACCTATCGCAAACTGGTCATGCAAGCCTGGTATCGCATTCAACTCAAAGCGCTTGTCCCGCCTTTGATTGAGCGCTGGTCGGCTGTGCTAGGCGTGCAGGTAGAGGCGTGGGGGATAAAGATCATGAAGACGCGCTGGGGTTCCTGCAATACCCGTGCCCGGCGTATTTGGTTAAATCTCGACCTAGCCAGGAAGCCGGAAGCGTGCTTGGAATATGTGCTCGTACACGAACTCGTGCACTTGCTTGAACGTGGGCATAATGATGTCTTTTACGCGCACTTGTCCCGTGTGCTGCCCGACTGGCAGGCTCGCCGCGACGAACTCAACCATGCCCCGAGTGGGCACCCGGCCTGGGAGTGCTGAAGGGTATCGCGTCAGCGCGCGGATGGCCGTGACTTCAGGGTGCCTGGAACGATAGGCCCGGACGAGGCAATGACGTATTTTGCCCACGTTTTGCCATGCGCGTGGCTTGTGTAGGCCATCACGGGTCATCACGTGGGACACAATCCCAAAGCAGTATGGAGATAGCGCATCGGCCTGTGCCTGCCAGACGTTAAGTTCGTCGCGCCTCGATTCGGCGGCTGTCAGGTGTTCAGCTTATCAGT
>Ga0209068_10001791_pt1 | contig 10670 bp, 12 predicted proteins | sample ColStrG_CSR_2012_FD_187200 | JGI IMG/M metagenome (GOLD analysis project Ga0209068, IMG submission 187200) | Freshwater sediment microbial communities in response to fracking from Pennsylvania, USA - Cold Stream Run_MetaG_CSR_2012 (SPAdes)... | ecosystem: Environmental > Aquatic > Freshwater >...
GTTTCAGGCCATGCAACCGGTCGCGCGGAAGCTGGAAGCGGTTGGCATAACCGGAGAGGGTGACCAAAATGGCGACGGCGGCGAAAATGTTTTGATGATGCCGGAGATCTCTGCCAAACCCTGAGCGAACTGGCGAATCTAAGAGTTGTGCGGTTTAAGAGCTGGAAGTCGAAGTCGAAGTCCAAGACTCGCAAGCTAAGAATTTTGCTTGTTGGACCTGAAAGCCTGTAAGCTACGTGGGGCCAGCACGAGCCCTGCTGAGGTGTGAGCATTGCCTAGACTCAAGAGCCATCGCGCGTCGTCCATTCGTGCTTCCCGTCCGATGTCTCCCATAGCTCTGTTCGCCCGCAACTTGTTCCGCCACCCCACCATGCTCGGTGCGGTCGTGCCCTGCTCGCCTTTTCTTGTCAATGACATGCTAGCGGCAGTCGATTGGAAGCGCGCGAAAGTCGTCGTGGAATATGGCCCCGGCATTGGAAACATCACCGAAGAAATTCTGAAGCGCCTCGCCCCGGACGCCACGCTCATCGTGATCGAGCTGAACCAGGAATTTGCCGACTACCTCCGTCACCGGGTTCGCGATCCGCGGGTGCACCTGGTTCGCACTTCGGCGTCGCACGTGCGAGAAGTGCTGGCGGGCCTGGGACTGCAACACGCCGATTACATCATTTCCAGCCTGCCGTTTGGGGCCATGCCCGGTTCCGTGCGCCAGCACATTATGCGCGAGACGCGCAGCGCTCTTCGCGCTGACGGCGTTTTCGTTGCCTACCAGTATTCCGGCATTATGCTGCCGTTCCTGCGCTCGTGCTTCAGCTCCGTCGAGGAGGGCTTTCAGCCGCTGAATATTCCTCCGGCGCGGATTTTTGCTTGTACGGCCTAGCACTTCGCAGCCATCTATGCTCGACCCCGCCATCAGACAACGAGCGCTGCAGGAGATACGGGAGAATATCGCTCGAAGCGGTCGACACATCTACCTGGTTGCAGCGGACACGCACCCGCGCTTCGCCTACACGATCGGCGTCCGGGAGACGATGGGGTTCGAGATCATCCTTGCAGGAGCCATTTTCTATTTAAGAAACGACGTAGCCGATATCGTGATCGATATCGCTTCACAACTGAAACCTCGTTGTGATTGGGAGTCAGATGAGTGGGAATCCGTTAGCTTCGACGTTGCTGGTCGAGGTTCCTTCACCCTGCGCCACGTCGACTCGAGTTGGGCGAAGATATTGATGCTAGGTGCGTACGATTACTACCAAATGAACGAGATTCCGGCGTTCCAGATTGTTCCGGATAACGTCCACTGGACCGTTGACGTTCCAAACATGAGAGTGCCTTGGAACCCAGGTGCCGAGCCGGTTTGGCGGTGCCTCTCTACGAACCTTGGCCATATCCAGTGCCCGAAACTGCGACTGCGACCACCGATCTGGCGGCTCTGCGCGGAGAGCGAATCACCGAAGCTATGCGGTGGGAGGAGGGTGATTGGGAAATCTTCGTAGGGGATGGGCCCGATATACCGAAAGATGAGTTGCGCGTGGTGTCTCTTGGGACCCTTGTCGGAGCTGACGAATCGCTGCTCCCCGTCGTGCATCTGCCGATTGGCGAAGGGATGTTACGTGACGCCGCTCCCGACTCCGAATGGCGTCCCTGGCCCAATCGGAAACCGCAAGTTAACCAAGAGAATGGGACGAGCGACTGAGTACGGGTACCCGGAGGAACTTATTTGGTTAATATGAGGTTTTTACACATCGAGGACGTTCTTTCCATGCGAACCAACATTGAGCTTGATGACCAACTGGTGAAGCAGGCCATGCGCTGCTGCCAGGCGCGAACCAAGGGAGCCGTCGTGGAAGCCGGTCTACGGCTCCTGGTCCAGACGCATTCCCAGACATCAGATCCGCAAGCTCCGTGGGAAAGTAAAGTGGGAAGGGAATCTGGAAGAATCGCGTTTCGGTCGAGCGAAGGACTAGGGATCTGATCGCCGCTCCAGTGCTCAGCAATCTTGCGCGGTTTAGTTGAACAGGAGGAGCTGTGGTCCGCGGACGGCCGGGGGCGGCCGTCCCTACGTAGAGCCTGGTGCCGTGTACTGATGCGTTTAGGACACTCGCGAAAGTGTCACAAGGGCTAAGTTCCCCTCCCCGCTATTCCTTACGCTCTTGGAATGACCCGCGGAAAGACAATCTTGTTCCTATTCGTGATCGTGCTGCTGGCTTCGACCGCGCACGCGCAGAAGGATGACTGGCGCGCCGTTCAGCATCTTGGTGGCGGAACCAAGCTGAAAATCAAACTCAAGCACGGTCGCACGTTCGGCAACTGCGAATTTATGGGTGCGACGGACGATGAGCTGATTTGCGGCTACGACGGGTTTTTGCGAGAGGACCAGCGACACTTTTCCCACGACAACATCAAGGCAATTTACCTGGTTCACAATGCGCGGGCCATTGGATTCGGGATTGGAGCAGGAACAGGAATCGTTCTCGGGGCAGCTGTCGCGGGTGGGCCGGCGGTGAAGCGGGAATTGTATGCCGTGATTGACGGCAGTATTCTGGGTGGGTTCGGTTATTTTGTGGGCATGGTGTTGGATCCGTTTGTCCACGGCAGGGCTATTTATGTGGATTCGAAGGCGCGAAGGGGGCGGTCTACGCGACCGATCGCTACGGATAGGCAATGAGTTAGGGGACTCATCGGGCCAGGATTCTGGTGGGGTAGGGATCCCTTCGGCTTCGCTCAGGGCAGGCTTTTCGACTTCGCATTCCCGCGCTTGCGCGTACGAACGCTGCGCTCAAGATGACAGCTTAAGGGGCAGGTCAATTTACAGCTTCTTTACTTCCTCGTTGTAATACTTGCGGTAGAGGATTTCCCACTCCTGGCTGCCTTCGAGGATGGTCTTCTTTTGGCTTTCGATCTTCGTTTTGGCGGCCTGGTCGAGGCGCACATCGAACAGCAATAGAGCTTCGATAATTTTGCGCGTTTCCTGCTTGATGGTGTTGGGATCCTCGACGAACTCCACTTCCTCCAACTGCTTGAGGACTTCCATCACGGCCTTGGCCATCATGCCTGCTTTGTCCCGGCTGATTCTCATAATCTTATCGACCCAACTTCGGGCTAAAGGACCGCCTTGTACTTCTTGACCAGCTCGTTCTTGACCTTGCGAAACATTTCCTGATAGTCGGCGCCGGAATTGCGCATTTCGTCGGAATAGGTCTCGAGGATGATGCGAACTTCGTCGTTGATGCGGTCTTCCAGGCTCAACTCCTCAAGCAGTGCCCCGTTGACGCGCTCGGTGACGCTGGGCATGTTTTTTGCCTCAATCATTTGGGCCGCTGTCAGTTTTTTGACAATTTCCCGGGCCATGTAGGCCACAAACTCTTTGGAGACCAGCATAAGAATCGCTAAGGAGTGCGGAACAAACATTTTATGTTAACACAGGATGACTTGCATCTTGCCCGCTGCGGGCTCTGCGAGCGTTCGACCGGCGTTCTGCGGCTCCTCGACTGGCGCTGGTGTGGCGAAAGTCTTACAATCCTGCTCAGAGTCTCCCAGATGGTTGACGATCTCTCCACCCTTAAAGACGACATGGTCGCCTTCGTTGAAGGCCATGGCATGCGCCGTTTCCACGGCTACGCCTCGGAAGATGAGGTGCAGGCGATCATGTGGCACAGCCCGGACCATTCCGATGGCTGGAAGGATTTTGTGGAGCTGGCGAAGCATAGCGGGGCGCCGTTCCTGACCATGCATGCCTCGGCGCTGGAGCGCTCCGATCTGGACGAGCTGGTCCAGCACCTTGTGGATGCGCACATTGGCGGTGATGATGATGCCGAGGACGCGCGCTGGTTGCGCCAGCATGTTGGCAAAGTCGGCTTCATTCAGCTCGGTTGGGCCTACCAGGGAAGTATGTTTTTGTATGAGGCTTCGACGGAATGGTACGAGCAGTATCAGCACCTGCTGGAATTCAGCGAAGACATTGGCGGGTTCACGCTAGGGGAATCGAGCGCTGAGGACGAGCCGTAGCTGGCAGGGTGCGTGCCCGGCAGGTGCTGGAATGCAACGTTGCTTTGTGAAAGCGACAATTTAAGACCTCGCGGGCGAGGGCGCCCGCGGCTACACGGGCAGCAGCTGTTGTAAGATTGCCTCAACCTGATGCCTCCCAAGGTGCCTACCGCAGTCGCCACACCCGAGCAAGAGATCGCACACCTGGCATCTTTGCCGGAGCTGCGAGAAGCGTGTGACTGGCTTCGCGGCGCGGAATCCAAACTCCGGGAGTGGCAGGTTGAGATGGCCGGCATCGCGGCGCCTCCTTTTGGCGAAGCCGTGCGTGGTCAATGGCTGGCGGGTAAATTCCGCGAATTGGGGCTCGAGGGCGTCCACATCGACGATGTCGGGAATGTTCTTGGTCTTCACCCGGGCCAGGACGGCCCAGGCGTGGCGGTTAGCGCCCACATTGATACTGTTTTTCCGCCTGAAAGCCCCCTCAACATTCGCCAGGAAGGGGACAGACTTTTTGGTCCTGGAGTTTCGGACAACGGCGCTGGAGTGATCGCCATGCTGGCGGTGGCGGGAGCGTTACAGGCGACATCGATTCGACCCGGCCTTCCGGTGCTGTTTCTGGGAAATGTGGGCGAAGAAGGCGAAGGTGATCTGCGCGGGATGCGGCATATTTTTTCCCAGCGTCGATGGCTGGACTCGATCGCCTACCATGTGATTCTTGACGGGGCCGGCACGGATGTCATTATTGCGGAAGCGTTGGGCAGCCGCCGTTTCGAGATTACGGTGCGCGGGCCCGGCGGCCATTCCTGGAGCGACTATGGCGTGCCCAACCCCATCGTTGCATTGGCGCGCGCCATTGAAGCTTTCAGCCATGCGAATGTTCCGCACGAGCCCAGGACTTCGACGAATATTGGCGTGATCCGGGGAGGGACTTCGGTGAATTCGATTCCTGAGGCGGCGAGCATGCGGGTCGATATCCGCTCTACCTCGATGGAGGAGATCGACCGGCTGGAGCGAGCGCTGCGTCTCGCGGTGGATCAGGGCACCTCTGAAACGGCAGAGCAGCTGGGCGAAACGGATCGGCCGTCGACGCGGCTCAGTAAGCGCGGCTCCGATCTGACGGCTGAGGTCGTCGTGATCGGCAACCGGCCTTCCGGGGAGTTAGCGGCTGGCTCGCGGATTTTGCAGGTTGTCCGCGCGGTGGATAAGCATCTGGACAATCCCGCGCATGTGCAACGCGCATCCACCGATGCGAATATTCCGCTTTCGATGGGCAGAGAAGCGCTCGCTCTGGGCGGAGGAGGGCGGGGCGGAGGGGCGCACACGCTGCAGGAATGGTTCGACTGCGGAGGCCGCGATCTAGGTCTGCGTAGAGTTCTGCTGACGGTGCTTGCTCTCACGGGGGTGCAAGAATGATTCTACGAATGGAACATTGGTCAATTCGGATTGTGCTGCTGGCCGTATTTGCGGCGGCCGGCCTCGCCCAGGAGACAGCGGCTCCCAAGCCTGTCCCGGCCGACGTGATCTTCACGCACGCGAATGTTTATACCGGCGTTCCGGGAGATTCTTCGTTCCACGAAATCCAGCGCGTTGACACGATTGCCGTTAAAGGAGGCCGCATTCTCGCGGCGGGGAAGGCGTCGGACCTGATGAAGCACAAAGGACCGGCCACGGAAGTGATCGACCTTGGCGGCCATTTTGTGATGCCCGGGTTCAACGATGCTCATACGCACCTTTCCGGGGGTGGATTCCAATCGCTGGAAGTGAATCTGGTTGGGGCGAAGACGCTGGACGAGTTTCGGGAGCGCATTCGAAAAAAGGCAAATGAAGTTAAGCCCGGGGAATGGATCCTGGGGCGGGGCTGGGACCACACGCTCTGGCCCGTGAAGACGCTTCCTTCTCGCTGGGATCTGGACGAAGTCTCAACTCGAAATCCGATTTATCTGGTGCGCGTCGACGGGCACATCGCAGTCGCGAATACGCGAGCGTTGCAACTTGCCAGCATCACTGTGGCCAGCAAGGACCCTGACGGCGGCAAGATTGATCGCCTCGATACGGGCGAGCCCTCCGGCATTCTCCGGGAGACCGCACAACAGGCAATGTACGCAGTAATGCCAAAGCCAGATCACACGGCCCGGCGCAAAGCCCTTGAGAGCGCTCTGGCAGAGGCTGCGCGCTGGGGCGTAACTTCCGCGCAGGATAATTCGAGTTGGGACGATTTTCTGATTTACGAAGAGCTGGAAAAAGAGGGCAAGCTTACGCTTCGAATATCAGAGTGGCTCGCTTTCGATGATCCCGTCGAGGTTCTCCAGGCTCATCAGGCGGCCCACTCTCGCGACGACAACATGCTGCATACCGGCATGTTAAAGGGCTTCATGGACGGCTCACTGGGTTCGCGCACTGCGGCCATGCTGGCTCCGTTTGCGGATGATCCGGGGAACTCCGGCATTCCGCGATACGAACAAGAGAAACTTAACGCGCTCACCCAGGAACGGTTGCAGGCTGGCTTCCAGATCGGCTTCCATGCTATCGGCGACCGCGGCGTGGATATGGCGCTCAACGCTTTTTCCGACGCGCTTAAAGCGGCAAAGCCTGATCCCAAGATGAAGCCCGATTACCGGCTTCGCATTGAACACGCGCAGGTGCTGGCGCCGAGCCAGTTCGCGCGCTTCAAGCAAATGAAAGTTATCGCGTCGATCCAGCCCAGCCACTTGCTGACCGACATGAGTTGGGCACAAGCCCGCCTGGGCGAAAAGCGCGCTGAACACTCTTATGCCTGGGCGGAGTTCCTGAAGAATGGCACCCCGCTGGCTTTTGGAACAGATTATCCGGTGGAATCCATTTCGCCGTTCCGAGGGCTTTATGCCGCGACCACCCGCCGTAGTGAAGACGGCAAGAAAGAATTCTTCCCGGCGCAGCGTTTGGAGATGGACGATGCGATTGCCGCCTACACTAGGGGATCAGCCTTTGCCGAATTCTCTGAAAAAGAGAAGGGCCAGATTGCCCCTGGCATGCTGGCCGATTTCGTAGTCCTAGACCGCGACATCACAGGCGTGGTCCCCGCGAAACTGCTCGAAACCAAGGTACTGCGCACGGTCGTCGGCGGTAAAACGGTGTACGAAGCGAAGTAGATCGATCTAATATCGAAACAAATACGAGATCTTCACGAAAAACTGCCGCCCATCGTTGATGAAGCGATCCTGGGTCCGGTTAATGTTCCCATTGGCATCCAACCCCAATCGAGGGTCGAGATTCTGCAGATTGCTGTTGTACCCGACGTATACGGCGGTTCCCGGATGTACGAAATAGGTAAACAGCACGTCCGCGTTGAAGTTTTTCGTGGTCTGCAACGACGTATTCAGCGGATTCGCCAAAGTCGCGGAATACTGCCCAATGAAGCGCAAAGAAAACTCCCGCGTAAATTGATAATTCCACTTGGAACGAATGGTGTGATTGTTGAAGGCGCTGTGGCGGTTCTCCCCGTCGAGCAGGCGAGACATTAAGTACGAGGTATCGATGGTCAGGCCTTTCACTGGCCGAACTGTCGTAAAGATCTGGGCGTAATTGGACGGTCCCGCGCGCGGCGGGCACTGCAATGGGTCGGGCGTAACCACACCATCCAGGCAAACGTGCTGAGATCCAACCAGCAAGGGGTAAGCCGTCCCGTAGTTTGTGGATTTGCCCCATCCGAGTTCGCCGCCGATCGATAAGGGTTTGAAGTAGCCGAAATCGAAGAAGAAGCCGCGGGTATTGTGAGCGTAGTCCTGGTTCACGAGGAGCGAATCAAAGTCTTTCGGGCGCAGTCGCTCGTGGCTGATGTTGCCGAAGACACCAAAATCCGATTGGCGGGGAAGTATGAAGCGGTAGTTGGCGTTGGCGAACCAATCGAGGCGCGTGCCTTTGTGGTCCCAGGCATTTCTGGTGAACAAACCAGGCCCGTGCCACTGCAGCCACTTCTTTTCCACGCGAAATCTGCGCAACGTGAATTGATTGAAGTTGCGGACATCGGGCCGCACGAAGAAGCCGGTAGCGGTTTGAAAGTTTTCCGCAGTGTCATCGTAGTTGCCAAAGTGCTGCCAATTGCGCGAGCTATATTCTTCATACAGGTTGTAGGCGGGGCCGCCTTTGTGTGTGCCGTCGTTAAATTTGGTGTATCCAGTAATCGCCTGCGCGGTCACCTTCCAGTTCGGGGTCAACTTCAATTTCGTATCGATGCCGCCGATGCGGTTGGCTCCGATGATGCAGGCGTCAGAGGTGCATAGCGTTTTGGCCGGTGAAACTGTGTGCAACTCCCGGTCGGTATAAATCAAGCCGATCGAAGATTCCTTGAGGATATCGTGGCTGATCCGCACGATTCCAAAATTAGCTTTGGCCCCCCAAAGTGGATCCGAGGAGGGTACGCTCCCACCCGGCGACTTGTCGTTAGCAAAAAGCGCCCCGATCGCCCAGGGCCCCATCTTTCCCGTCAGCCGCACGCCGTATTCCGGGTCCACGATGTTTCGGGTGAAGAGAAGGTTGATGGGTGTATCGAAGAACGTTGAATTTTCGAGAAAAAAGGGTCGTTTTTCCGGAAAAAGAACTTCGAATCTCTGGTTCACCGTGATTTGCGGTGTATCGGATTCCACCTGCGCGAAGTCCGGGTTGATGGTGGCGTCCAGGACCAGCGAATCGTGGATGACCCCCTTGGCATCGAGGCCGATTCGAGGCTCGATATGCTTTCCGTGAAAATGGGGGTGGTTGGGATCGCGGTCGTCCAGATCGCGAAAGGTCCGTTCCGAGACGTAGGGAATGAATTGCAGATTCCGTCCAGGCGAGATCTTATTGATTCCATCCATCTGCGTTTCCTGGCTCAGGAAGCCCTGTTTGCCGCTGGAAATGTGCGGATAGAACGCGAACTCGTTGTTCCGCTTTATGTCTCGCTCAAAGAAAATGCCCCAGGTCTGGTTCTCCTGCGGAGAGAAGCGCAGCGACTTGAAAGGGACTTCAAACCAAACTACATACCCCTTGGAGGTGATTTTCGCGTCGGACTTCCACACCATGTCAAACGAGTAGTCCGGGTTCGAACCTTCTGTCCAGATTCCGTCCTGTTGCACGCCCAGCGGGTTCAGATAAAAGAACACAGCGTGCTGCTTATCGTGAAACGTGTCCACGACGAAACCGAACTGATCATCGTCGTCGATGGCCTCGCGCCGTGCCAGGCGCGCGCGAATGCCGCGCAGTTCCGTGTCAAAGCAGATTGCAACGACATACAGGTTCTTGTCCGTGTACCCGAGGTAAGCTTCCGTCTTCTGAGAAATCGGCGCTCCATCCTTAGGGTCCCTCTGTTGAAAACCTTCGATCTTCAACATCTTGCCAGCAATCTCTGGCGAGGCCTGCATGCCTAGAAAATCGTTGAGGGTCGGCCCTTTTTCCAGGTGCGGGATGTGCAAGGTAGCGAAGGGAGTGCCGAGAGCGCCTTGGGCTGGGTCGTCCTTTCGGGGGCGTCCTGCCGCGCGGACGGGTGGTGCCAGCACGAGAAAAAACGCGATCGCGGCCACTCCCAGAATTGGTTTCATAATTGATTTGTACTTCGGGTCTATGGCGCGTCACAACGGAGGGTTAGACCAACGAGCTAGGAAAACGTTAGATCATTTCTCGGTTCTGCTGCGCGGAAGTACACTCACTACTATGGACTGGGGAAGGAGAAGCCGGGTGTTCCTTTTGGGCGCTCCCCTGGCATTGATTCCCGCCACTGCGTTTCTGCCGGCATTTGTTTTGTTTTTCCTGCGCTACACAATAACGGGCGCCCCCTGGCAAGCGTCCATGTTCGCAGCGCTGGCGTTCGCGCCGGTTGTTTTCCTAGAAGTGCTGGGTTCGGTTCTGCTGGGATTTGCCGGATTCGAATCGCGGTTGAGCTACCTGACTTTGCTGGCAGGGGCAGCGATGGTGTTGCTGGTTATTGTGTCAGCCTACACCGGACTGTTCTTTGGGTTCTATGCTGGCTCGGACGGGTTTCCGCCAGCGACCTGAGAGACCTTCGGGTGTAGGGTCTTTCGACTTCGCATGCCCGCGCTTCCACGCTGGCCTGATTCGCTCAAGATGACAGGGGAAGAGTTAATCCCAGCGAAAGGAACCCCGAAGTCTATCGAGAACTTCTAGCGGCCGGTTCCGCCCGCCATCTTCTTGACCATGGCCAAGACGAGCTTTCGGTCGCTCTCGTTTAACTGGGCGGTGTAGCGACGCATCTGTGTCACAAAGCGGAGTTCGTCCTCGCTGAGCTTCGGCAGGTTCTTGGCGCTGCTCTCGTGGCCATTCTCCATGAAAAATTGGGAGAGAGGCATGTCCATGGCCCCGGCGATCTTGGCAAGAGTGTCGAGCGAGGGCACGGTGTGGCCATTCTCGACGCGGGAGAGATAACAGCGGAGCAGCCCGGTGCGCTTCTCAATATCGCCCTGAGACATGCCCTTTTGCAGGCGGTAATCCTTGATCGTAATTCCGATATCCATAAGGGCAGGAGGTTGGAAACGTGCAACCCGAGCAAAGGGCATAGTAATTAGTTTGGTACCTGTTGGCAAGTGGAAATCGTGGATGGGCTGGATTCACGAAACCCGCAGTTTCCGGCGTAATCTTGCGTCTCCGGGATCCGCATGTTCTGCTGAGGTTTGCCCGTAGGCGGAGGCGCTAGATTAACCACTCGACGCAAAGTC
>Ga0209068_10001792_pt1 | contig 10669 bp, 6 predicted proteins | sample ColStrG_CSR_2012_FD_187200 | JGI IMG/M metagenome (GOLD analysis project Ga0209068, IMG submission 187200) | Freshwater sediment microbial communities in response to fracking from Pennsylvania, USA - Cold Stream Run_MetaG_CSR_2012 (SPAdes)... | ecosystem: Environmental > Aquatic > Freshwater >...
GATGACATCGAACTTTCCGTTGGCGTTGATCACCTGGGCCCGCATGAGGGACGCCAGCTCCGGGTCGGTGCGCATGGCCGACATGACACCGGCGACGATCGCCTCGTCGAGGGAGAGCGTCGCGCACGATTGGCCGAGAGCGCCCAAAAGATCGCCACGCAGCGAGCCGGTGTCGGGGTCGACCTCGTGCGCGCTCTTGCGGCGACGGATGGCTTCTGCCACCACCTGGGCCTTGCCTGTCCATCGGCGGTAGATGGTGGCCTTGCCGGCGTGGGCCCGCTCGGCCAAGGCATCCATGCTGAGGCGGTCGTAGCCGACTTCGCGGATCAGCTCGAGGGCGGCGTCGAGAATGGCCTGCTCGCGGGCCTCAGCTCGAGGACCGCTCGGTCGGAGGCTTCGGTCAGTTTGCTGCTCGACGTCAATGCTGGCCACGACCACGCTGTCTTCCTTTTTCAGAACGGAACGGTTCCGTTCTGTAGAGAGTAAAGAGGAAGCGTGTCAGATCGTGCAGTTTGTAGAAAGAAGCCGCTGACCAGGGCGGATCCCTTGACGGTCAGTTCCCAGGGCCGCCAGACGATGAGCAGGAACGGGGGTCCCAGGGCTGCAAGGGGGTGACTGCAGGAGTCGGGGCCTGGAAGGTGCCGGTGGATTGTGTGCTTCCCGTGGAGGTCGAAGCTGACGACGTCGACCCGGTCAAGGCGGGCGTCGACGTGGTGGCAGTGGCTGAAGCTACGGCCGGGACGACGGAGAATTGGGTGCCGGTGACCACGGTGACCTGGGCACCGTCCACCGTGGGTCCTAGTGCGGTGATGACCGCCCCGGACAGCGACTTGGCCACAGCCTGGGCTGCAGCCTGGTCGGCGCGGGTCTTATGGGCGAAGCGGACGACGGTTTCAGCGTGGGAGGCCACGGGTGGGGAATCACCGATCCCCATCGTTTTGAATCCCAGGCCGGCCAGCGCGCTACTGGTGTCCGTGGCCTGATTGGTGACCCCACTGCCATTGAGGACGGAGACAGTCACGGCGGAATGGGCCGGAAGCGGGAGTCCGGTCATGGTGTCGGTGGTGGCATTGACTCCCAAGAACTGCTCGATCACCTGGTTGTCCTGGACACTCGAGGGGAACTCGATGTTGCCGTAGTAGCCGCCCTTGTAGAGGTAGGAGCCGGACTGGTCCACCTGAACGGGCAGGGTGAGCTGGGGAGCCGAGTTGGCGTTGACCCCGTGGAAGTCGAGGACCATGTTGACCATGTCGGAGGAGGAGAACTGCTTGTCCACGCTGAGCTGTGGGGCCACCGAGCTGATCAATTGTCCGTCGGTAATCGGATCGGACAGTCCGTTCTTCGACACCGCTGATGCAAGTACCCGCAGAAATTCGTGGTCCCGGCGGATCCGGGCCAGATCGCTCTGGCTCTCGAAGGGCCAGTATGCGGGTTTCGTGGTGGTCACTCCGGACGGTTTGTACTGGAGGTGACGGGCCCGGACCACCTGGAGGGCATGGAGTCCATCGAGGTTGACGCAGCCAGGGGCGAACACCTGGAGGCCCGAGTACGCGTCGAACACCGGTTCGGGAAAGTACATCCTCACCCCTCCGAGGGCATCGACCACGTTGGCGAATGTCTCGAAGTTGAGGACCACATAGTGCTGGATGGGAATTCCCAGGTTCTCGTTGATGGCCGCCACCAACTGGCTGGGGCCCTGGTAGAGCGCGGCGTCAATCTTGTTGGCCCCTTCGGTCCGGGCATTCGGAACGAAGAGATCGCGTGGTACCGAGAGGATCGACAGGGTCTTTTTGGCGGGATTCAGATGAAGGATCATCACCACGTCCGAGTTCACTCCGTTGACGCCCTGTGAGCACAGGCCGTAGGCAGCGTGTTGGACCTTGAGAGCGCAGCGGTCGGTGGAGCCGACCAACAAGATGTTTGCGGTGCCGGCGTCGGCCCCGGTGGTCGGGACATCGAGCAGTCCCTTCACACTGAACCGGTGGATCCGGCTGTTGAGGTATGAGGCGTATCCGACTGTGCCGCCGATCACCACGACGAACACCGCGCCGATGACGCCGAGGGTCCACCAGAGTTTGCGATGCCGCGACCGACCGTTTCTGCCCGAACGGCCGTTGGCCCGGGCAACCTCGTCGCCGAGGGTGCGCAAGCCGCCCTCGTCGAAGGTGGAGGGTTGGCCGGACGCGCCCACGCGGTCCGTCCGGGTCCGGTGGATATTGAGTCCGGGACCCTCTGGACCGCGGGAAGTCATAGCCCGCCACGATACCCAGGAGGCACTCTGATCTGGTGTCAGGGAGTCATCGTGCCTGGTCAGATGGGGTGCCCATCGCCCTTAGGCACCACGACCTCGAAGTCGTCGGAGCGGATCCGCAGGGTGCTCCACCAGAAACGGACAGTCCAGGTCGGCCAATTGTTGGTAATCCGACCGGCTGCGTCCTTGTACCAGCTGGTGCAGTTGGCCGACCATGCCGTCTTGTCCATTCGGCGCTGGGTATGCCGATCGTCTGATTCGTAGGCGGCTGTCCGGACGGCTACGGCAGCCGCGCCCGTCCCGGTGGTGGCCCGGGTCTGGAGGGCGAGGGCCTGAAGTATCAGGTTGAGCTGGCGTTCGACCATAAACAGGATCGAATTGTGTCCGAGGTTGGTGTTCGGCCCGTACAGCACGTAGCAATTGGGGAAGCCGGCCACGGCAGAGCCCAGGTAGGCGTGAGCTCCGCCATCCCAGGCAGCGGACAGGGGCAGGCCGCCCACTCCGGTCACCGGGATGTGCGACAAGAAGGCGGTGGTCACGAAGCCGGTCCCGTAGATCAATATGTCTGCCGGATGCCTGGTGCCGTCGGCCGTTACGACTGCATGTGGTTCTATCCGGGTCACAGGCGAGTCGACCACGGTCACCTCTGGTCGGAGCAGCGCCGGATACCAGTCGTTCGAGATGAGGACCCGCTTGCATCCGAGCGGGTAGTCGGGAACTACGGCGTGGTCGGGCAATCGGTCGTTGACGACATCGTCCCTGATCGCCTTGCGGAACAGGGACTGGAGCTGCCTGCCGGCCAGGCTGTCGCGTCGGAACAACAGCCAACGGATCTCGAGGGTCCAGTAGATCCACCACCGGTAGGCGGACCGCAGCACCGCTGTGCGCTGGAACGTACGCCGAAAAGCAGGACTGTAGGGGTGGTCCTTCTTCGGGCCGACGTAGTTGGGACTGCGCTGGAAGATGGTGGTACTTTCGGCGGCCGATGCCACCGGGGGCACGAACTGGATGGCGCTGGCCCCGGTGCCGACCACGGCCACCCGCTTGCCGGCAAGATCGACGGTGTGGTCCCACCGGGCCGAGTGCCACGACGGTCCGGTAAAGGAGCCAAGGCCCTCGACGTCGGGGAAGTGGGGCCGGTTCAACTGGCCGCAGGCGAATACCACGGTGTCGGCCTTCAGCACGTCGTTTCCGGACGCATCGTGGAGGCCGAGTAGCCACGTGCCCGATACTTCGTCGAAGGCGGCTGATTGCACCGTGGTTCTGAGGCGCAGGTGTGGTGCCAGATGGTAGCGGCCCACCAGGTCCTCGGCGTAGGAGAGGATTTCGGGCTGTTCGGCAAATCGGCGCGACCAGTCGGTCTTCGGTGCGAAGGAGAAAGAGTAGAGGTGAGAGGGAACGTCGCAGGCCGACCCGGGGTAGGTGTTGTCCCGCCATGTGCCCCCGACGCCGTCAGACTGTTCGATGAGGGTGAAGTTCCGGACGCCAGCCCGGACCAGTTGGATGGCGGTCGCCAGCCCCGAGAGGCCGCCGCCCACGATCACCACCGAGGGGGTCGGACGACCTTCGACGCGGGCTCGCTGCACTTCGCGTTCGAACGCCTTGTGACCGATGTCGAATTCCATGGCTTCCTCTCGCCCCGGCGACCACCACCACGGCGGCGCGGGACGACGATACCGGTATGCCGCGTCGGCAGACGATTGTCGATGCCGGGGTCCGGAGTCGGTGGAATGGCTGCTCGACGGACCGCGCTCTAACCGGCCCCGGCCGGGGTGGCGGTCGGGTACTCCGGAGGTACTGGACCGGTGCAATTAATCTAGACACATCGACCAGTCGGTGTTACGTTCCACCTAATCACGAGGGGCTTCGCGACTGCAGTTCCGCTTCACCAAGTCGAGTACAACGACGAGAAAGAGGACGCCAGTGCCCGAAGGAATTGAGCCACTTGAGATTCAACCCGAACACCTCGGGGTGCGCACGGACGAAGAGCTGCTCGCCGAACTCGGCTACAAGCAGGAGCTCAATCGTTCGTGGTCCGGATTCTCCAATTTCGCCATCTCGTTCTCAATCATCTCGATCCTGGCCGGTTGCTTCACGACATTCGCCAGCGGTTGGAACGGCGGCGGTCCCGCCGCCATCGCCTGGGGCTGGCCGATCCTGGCCGCGCTGATCCTCTGCATCGGCCTCTGTCTAGCTGAGCTGGTGTCGGCCTACCCGACGTCGGGAGGAATCTACTGGTGGGCGTCCAAACTGGGAGGTCCTAAGGCCGGGTACTACACAGGCTGGCTCAATCTGATCGGCCTACTGGCCATCGTGGCTTCAGTGGCCTACGGCTGCGCCACCTTCCTCGACCTGACGCTCGGGTTCTTCTCGACCAGCTGGCACTCCGGCAGCCTCAACACGATCTTCCTGTTCTTTATCGCCATCCTGTTGATCGCAGCTGTCGTGAACATCTTCTCCAGCCACCTGTTGGCCATGGTCAACAATGTGTCGGTGTGGTGGCACGTCTTCGGCGCCGCCGCCATCATCTTGATCCTGATCGTCGTGCCGGCCCACCACGCCAGTGCCTCGATGGTGTTCACCCACACGGTCAACAACACCGGCTTCTTCGGTGGGAAGACCAGCGGGTTGGGCTTTTTGATCGTGGTCCTGCCCATCGGCGCTCTGTTGACCCAGTACACGATCACCGGATACGACGCCTCGGCCCACCTCTCTGAGGAGACCCACTCTGCGGCCGATGCGGCAGCCAAGGGAATGTGGCGATCGATCTTCTACTCGGCGATCGGCGGCTGGATCCTCCTCCTGGCCTTCCTTTTCGCCGTTCAGGACGAGGCGAAGGTCACGGCGGCCGGTGGCGGCGTAGCCACCATATTCTCCCAGGCCCTCACGTCGAAGTGGGGTGCGGCCGTGCTCTTCATTTCGACGTTCGGTCAGTTCTTCTGCACTATGGCTTGCATGACGAGCTGCTCGCGCATGTTGTTCGCCTTCAGCCGTGACGGTGCCGTCCCCGGCCACAAGCATTGGTCGCGGCTCAGCGCCAGGCGGGTCCCGGTGGCCGGCGTCATCCTGACCGCCGTGATCGGCATCATCCTGACGGCGCCGGCACTGATCCCGGTCGACTTCGCCGGGGTAGCCGTGCCCATCGCCTTCTTCGCGGTGGTCTCCATCGGTGTCATCGGCCTCTATTGGGCCTTTGCCATCCCGATCTGGCACCGCTGGCGTCTGGGCGACGACTTCCAGACGGGTGGGTGGAACCTCGGGACGAAGTACAAGTGGCTGAGTGTGATCGCACTGATCGACGTGGTTCTTGTCACGTTCATGGCCTTCATGCCGACTTCCAATCTGGGTGTGCCCTGGACCAATGGATTTGCGCTGAAGTACGTGAACTACACGATCATCGTGGTTCCGCTGGCCATGCTCGGCTTGTGGATCTACTGGCACCTGTCGGTGAAGAAGTGGTTCACCGGTCCTCGCCAGACGGTCAACATGTCAGACGAGGAGCTCGCCAAGGGCATCTGAGGTCTAGCGCTCTCCAACGTCCTCGGGACGTCACAGGCCGGACAACAGGGCAATGCCCCAGCTCCGGCTGGGGCATTGTTCGCGCTCCTGACGGAGGACCGGTACTGCTCAGTCGATGCCCGTGTGCAGCGCGATCTTGATTCGGTCGGGTCGGAAGATGTCCCGGGCGAACTCGACGGCCAGACCAGCCGCTGTGTAGGCGGTCCGGGTGATCAGCATCAAGGGGGAGCCGACCCCGACGTCCAGCAGTCGCGCTTCGCCGTCGTCGGCAATGACCGGTTCTAAGGACTCAGCGGCAGAGGTCGGCCTCTGGCCGTAGTCACGGGTCAGCACCGTATATAGCGAGCCGGATAGTCCGTGGTCCAGAAGGTCCGGAAACGGGCCGACGGGGAAGTACGACCGCTCGATGGCCAGCGGCTCGCGCCGGACGGTGCGTACCCGGACGATCTCGTGGACCGACGTGCCTCGCTGCACGGATAGGGCAGCGGCCACACTGGCAGTGGCCGGCACGGTCTCGGCCGATACCACCCGGGCCCCGGCCCGGAGGTTGGCCCGACGCATTTGCTGGGTGAATCCGGCCATGCCGGTCAGATCGCACTCGATCCGCGGCTCACGGACGAACGTGCCCCCGTTGCGGCCGGACTTTCGCTCGAGCGTTCCCTTTCCCCCAACAGTGGCGAGGGCTTGGCGGAGGGTCATCCGACTTACGCCGAGTGAGGCGGCGAACGCGTCTTCGCGGGGGAGCCGGTCGCCCGGGACCAGTTCGCCGCGGCCGATCAGTTCAGTCAGCCACCGGGCGATTCCGGCGTGGGCCGGGGCACCGTCGGGTGTTGGAAAGGAGGGGGCGCCCGCCAACCAATCGATAGGGAGGTCGACAGGGCTCACCGTCCGGATGCTACCGGTTGCCCTGACCAGAACTATCGCCACCGGACTTCTGTCTAGACCTTGAGGGCGCGGTTGGCCGGCACTACAGTCGGCACTCCGGCGCCGCCACGGGCGATCATCCGGTGCGCAGGGGAGCGGAGATGGACGGATCGGAAGTGGACCCGCCGGCGCCGGATGCCGGTCCGGTACTCCCCGAATCGCTGTGCGACAAGGTCGACGTGCTGCGGGGCCACCCTCTCGAGGTGACGGAACTGACCGGTGGCCTGACCAATCGTAACTACAAGGTGTCGACCCCAGACGGTACCTATGTGGTCCGGATCTCCGGTGGGGCTACCGGGTCGCTGGCCATCGATCGGGACCACGAGCACCAGAACTCCATCATCGCCGCCGAGTCCGGGGTGGGCGCCCCCGTGCACGCCTACATTGCCGAGGAATCGGCTCTGGTCATCGGATTCCTCGAGGGGCGGACATTGACCGACGCCGACTTCGGGCGGCCCGGCGTGATCGAGCGGGTGGCGGCCTCGTGCCGCCGGCTCCACGGGGGAGCACGGTTCGTCAACGAGTTCGATATGTTCGACATCCAGAGCGGCTACCTGGCCGTCGTCCGGCAACACGGGTACCGGTTGCCGGATGGATATCTCGAGTTCGATGGCGTCATGCAGCGGATCCGGGGAGCACTGGCTGTTAAACGCGTTCCCACGGTGGCGTGCAACAACGACCTGCTGGCCGGCAATTTCATCGACGACGGCGGCCGTATCCGGCTCATCGATTACGAGTATTCGGGTAACAACGACCCCTGTTTCGAGCTGGGCAACATCTGGAGCGAATGTCACCTCGATGATGACCAACTCGAACTCCTGATGAGCTCGTACTACGGGGCCCGGCTGGCCAACAAGGTAGCGCGGGCCCGGCTGTGGGGCCTGATATCGCAGTACGGGTGGACGCTGTGGGCCTCGATCCAGGAGGCGACCAGCGACATCGAGTTCGGCTTCTGGCCCTGGGGTCTGGAGAAGTACGAGCGGGCCCTGGATACCTTCAGAGGACCGCGGCTCGACGACCTCATCTCCGACGTGCAGCGCGACGATTGACTGGACGACGAGTAAGGGAGGCAACGGACATGGGAACGGAGATCAGGTTGCCGGACCGGGCGCGTGTGGTGATCATCGGAGGAGGCATCGTCGGGACAAGTGTGGCCTATCACCTCACCCGGATGGGCTGGACCGACGTGGTCGTGCTCGAGCAGGGTCATCTGTCGTCCGGGACCACATGGCATGCGGCGGGTCTGCTCGGCCAACTGCGTGCCACTGAGGGCGGTACCCGACTGGTGCAGTACTCGGGCGAGCTCTACTCCGAACTCGAGCGGGAGACCGGGTTGGCTACCGGATTCAAACGGTGCGGCGGGGTGACGGTGGCCAGGACCGACGAACGCATGGTGCAGCTGCGGCGCACGGCCGCAACCGCCGAGGCCTACGACCTCGAATGTGAGCTCATCACACCGGAGCGTGCCGGGGAGCTCTACCCGGTGTTGGCCACCGGCGACCTGGTCGGGGCCATCTGGCTCCCCGGTGACGGGACCGCAAACCCGGTCGACGTGACCGCTTCCTTGGCGCGTGGCGCGCGCGACAAGGGGGCCAAGGTCTTCGAGCGGACCCGGGTGCTGGGCATCAACCAGAAGTGCGGCCAGGTGACCGGGGTGGTGACCGACCAGGGTCAGATCGACGCCGAGGTGGTGGTGAATTGCGCCGGGCAGTGGGCCAAGGCGGTGGGCGCGCTGGCCGGTGTGAACGTCCCGCTGCACTCGGCAGAGCACTTCTACGTTGTATCCGAGCAGATCGAGGGCGTCCACCCGGATCTGCCCATCCTGAGAGATCCCGACGGCTACACGTACTTCAAGGAGGAAGTCGGTGGCCTGGTGATCGGGGGCTTCGAGCCCGAGGCCAAGCCCTGGGTGGCCCCTGACCAGCTGCCATATCCGTTCGAGTTCCAACTCCTCAATGAGGATTGGGACCATTTCTCCGTTCTCATGGAGAGCGCCCTCGTACGCGTCCCCGCGCTCAACTACACCGGCATCCGGAAGTTCTACAACGGCCCCGAGAGCTTCACTCCCGACAACCAATTCATCATCGGCGAGGCACCGGAGGTTCGCAACTTCTTCGTAGGCGCCGGATTCAACTCAGTAGGAATTGCCTCAGCCGGCGGGGCCGGACGGGCCCTGGCCGAGTGGATCGTCGGGGGGGAGCCCACCGTCGACTTGGTGGCCCAGGACATCCGGCGGTTCGCCGCGTTCAACGGGAACAACCAGTGGCTCCACGATCGGGTTGGCGAGATTCTCGGGCTCCACTACGAGATCCCATGGCCCAATCGGGAGCTGGTCACGGCCCGCCCCTTCCGGCGGTCGCCGGTGTATCACTTGCTCGACGGGGCGGGTGCGCTGTTCGGATCGAAGATGGGTTGGGAACGGGTCAATGTTTTCGCGCCGGCCGGGCAAGAGCCCCGGCTGGAGTACACCTGGGACAAGCCCTCATGGCTCCCCTGGTCGATCGAGGAGCAGCGGCGCACCCGGTCATCAGTCACCCTGTTCGACGAGACGTCGTTCGGCAAGCTCCACATCACGGGTCGCGACGCCGAGACGGTACTCCAGCGGCTGTGCACGGCCAACGTGGCCGTGCCGGTGGGCCGCTCCGTCTACACCGGAATGCTGAACCGCAGGGGTGGGTACGAAGCTGACGTCACAGTCACCCGGCTGGCCGACGACCGGTATCTTCTGGTGACCGGGTCGGCATCGGTGCTGCGGGACCTGGCCTGGATCGAGCGTCACGTGGGCCTTGATGAGCACGTAGCCGTGGTGGACGCATCGTCGTCCTACGCCGTCTACGGGGTGATGGGCCCCGGTTCGCGCGATCTACTGCAGCGGCTCACCCGGTCGGACCTGTCGGACGGGGCCTTCCCCTTCGCCAGTAGCCGGGAGATCGACCTCGGGCATTCCACGGTCCGAGCAACCCGGATCACCTATGTGGGCGAACTCGGTTGGGAGCTCTACGTACCCACGGAATTCGCGTTGGGCGTGTACGAAGATCTGTTCGAGGCCGGTGCCGATATCCCCCTGACCGGTGCCGGGTACTACGCCATCAACTCGCTCCGACTCGACAAGGGGTACCGGGCGTTCGGGGCCGACCTGACCCCCGACTACAACCCGGTCGAGGCCGGCCTCCGGTTCACCTGCAAGTTGGGCACCGACATCGATTTCGTCGGTCGCCAGGCGGTCGAGCGGGCGGTGGCCGAGGGCCCCCGCCGCCGGATGGTCTCGTTCTGGTTGGAGGATCCCACAGTGATGATGTGGGGGGGCGAGCTGGTGCTGCGCGACGGTGAGGTGGCCGGCCAGGTGACCTCGGTAGCCTGGTCCGCCACACTCGACGCCTGTGTGGGCCTGGCCTACGTCTGGCGTTCGGATCGAGAGCCGGTCACCGCTGAGCACCTCGCCTCGGGCCGCTACGAGATCAACGTGAGTGGCCGCGTGTATGCCGCCACTGTCGGACTGAAGGCCCCCTTCGACCCGGCCAACGAACGGATCCGATCGTGAACAGTTCTGCCCGACGACGATTTGGGTCGGCGGCTTGCTACCCGCTCGGCGGGTCACCAGACTCGGTGCCGTGACCGGCAATCCGAATGACCCGGCGTCCTCTGATCCCTCGGCCCCGTATGGAGGCGGAGCCGGGACCGACGGCGCTATGGTGGCCCGCCCCCGGCTGGCCCGGGCCCGGGCGGCGTTCAGCAGGGGGCTGCGCACCTTGCTGGCCCCTGACGGTCTCCCGACCGGCGCATCGGTCGAGCTCGAAGCAGCCCTGGGGGATATCGGCCGGCAGGTGCTCACCCCCGGCCCGGGCCGTCTGCGCCGCGTGCGCGCCGAGGTTGCGGCCGCCCCGCCCCGCCTTCTCGACTGGATGTCGACTCAGGTGATCGAACACCCGGCCGTGGTCTATGACACGGCCGGCGTCGAAGCTCTCTCCTCCCGGC
>Ga0209068_10001793_pt1 | contig 10669 bp, 9 predicted proteins | sample ColStrG_CSR_2012_FD_187200 | JGI IMG/M metagenome (GOLD analysis project Ga0209068, IMG submission 187200) | Freshwater sediment microbial communities in response to fracking from Pennsylvania, USA - Cold Stream Run_MetaG_CSR_2012 (SPAdes)... | ecosystem: Environmental > Aquatic > Freshwater >...
CCACCACCCAGCCTCCGCTGCCGGTCACACCGGTCCAGTGGGCGCCCTGCGGCGCCCTCCAGTGCGGATCGGTGACCGTGCCCCTCGACTACTCCGATCCCGGGGGAGCCACCGTGCAGGTCGCCGTGACCCGACAGCCGGCCGCAGTGCCGGCGGATCGGATCGGGTCCCTGGTGATCAACCCCGGCGGCCCGGGGGGTTCGGGCATCGACGACCTGCCCAACGAGGTGTCGGTGCTGGGCCCTGAACTCCGCAACCGCTTCGACGTCGTCTCGTTCGACCCCCGGGGCGTGGGGCGCAGCAGTCCGGTGACCTGTCCCGGCGGGTCGGGGACGTCAGGCCAGCTCGTCGACCCGGTGCCGACCACCCCGGCCGCCCAGCTGGCCCTGCTCGCCAACGACAAGGTCTTCGCCAGCCAGTGTGAGCAGGGCAGCGGCAGCATGCTGGCCCGCGTCGGGACCGTCGACACCGCCCGTGACCTCGACCGGATACGCGCCTCGCTCGGCGATGCCCAGCTGACCTTCATCGGACACTCCTACGGAACCCTGCTCGGCGCCACCTATGCCGGGCTCTTTCCGACCCACGTGCGGGCCATGGTCCTCGATGGCGCGATCGATCCTGCGCTGAGCACCACCCAGTACGTGACCGACCAGGCCGCCAGCTTCGAGAGCGGGCTCCAGTCGTTCTTCGCCTGGTGCGCCACCGCCGGATGCGCATGGCGACCGTCCGGGGACCCCACCACCGCCCTGCTCGACCTGATCCAGCGCACCCGGGTACAGCCGCTGGCCGCGTCTGGCGGTGCGACGGCCGGCCCCGGAGAGCTCTATGACTCCCTCCTCGCCGGTCTGGGCTCTCGATCGTCGTGGCCGTCGCTGGCCGGGGTCCTGGCGGCGGCCGAGTCGGGAGACGGGTCCGCGGCGATCTCGATGAGCAGCCGCTACGCGGCCGGAGGCTCGAGCAACGGCGCGGAGGCCGAACAGGCGATCGACTGCGTCGACCATCCGGTGGACAAGGAGCCGTCCAGCTACCCGGCCCTGGCGGCCGGCGTGGGTCGGTCGGCGCCGGTGTTCGGCCCGCTACTCGCCTGGGGACTCCTCGGGTGTGCGGTCTGGCCGGCTCCTCCGACCCGGGTCCCGGGTCCCGTCTCCGACCCCGGCGCCCCGCCCATCCTGGTGGTCGGGACCACCGGCGATCCGGTCACTCCCTACCCGTGGGCCGTCGATCTGGCCAGGGAGCTGGCCGGCGGCGCGCTCCTGACCTGGGAGGGCCAGAGCCACGTGGCCTCCTTCTACAGCCCCTGTGTGCGGGCCGCGGACCAGGCCTACCTGGTGGACGGAACAGTCCCGCCCCCCGGGACCACGTGCGCCGACTGAACGCGATCACCTCCTCCAGCAGGAGGGGTGGTGCCGTCGTCGGCAGCCCGAGGAGCCTCGAGCTCCGCCGAGCGACCCCCGGGGCGACCGTCGGCGGTCGTCCCTCGGCCGCATGGTTCTCGGGGCCCGGGTCCCCCGGCGGGGGTAATTCGGCCACCGACCACCTGGGATCGAACCCTCGCAAATTCTGACGAGGCTCAGCCCCGCATCCCAGGCCGCGACGGGTGCCGTCGGGTCCCTCCGGCATCCACCCCTGAATTCCGGTCGGGATTCATTGACCAGGTGTTCCGCTCGGCCTACCATGTGGCCAGCAGTGCAGTAAGCCGTCGGCGATCACGGCGGTGCAGTGGTCGACCGGCGGATCATTTGGGGGATCCACACATGCACTCGCAACGGGGAGCGAAACGATGCCAACGGGGTTTGGGACTGCGGGGCATCGTGGCGTGGCCGGCTCACCGGGATACGCGTCCAGCGACTCCCGTTCGTGTACCTTCTTTCGCGGAGTCCCTGTATCTGACTGATATCCGAGCATCCCCCCATCGGGAGCAACAAGATCGAAGTTGCCGCAACTGCGTGGCGGTTGGCAACTCCACCTCTACCGGGTCCCCCGACGTCGGCTGCCCCCCTGCCCCTCGTGGTAGTCGGCGCCGGGGACCCGGTGGATACTCCGGTCGCATCGGCATCCCGGGCTGCGCCTGACTCGGCACCAGCGAGCCGGCGCCGGAGAGGGCGTCGGGTGCGGCCGGACTGATCTCAGCGGGTCGTGGGGAGCCAGGCCGGTCGGGCGGACTCGTAGGCCTCGATGTCGTCCTGGTACCGGAGGGTGAGCCCGATGTCGTCCCAGCCGTTGACCAGGCGGGCCCGGGTGAACTCGTCGAGGGGGAACTCGGCTTCGATGCCGGCGGCAGGCGCGTCCAGCGTTCCCCGTTCGATGTCGATGGTCAGTTCGAGCGTCGGATCCGCCGTCACTGCGTCGAGCAGGTCCCGACCGGTACGGGCCTCCACCTGGACGGGCACTAGGCCGGCCTTGGTGCAGTTGTTCTTGAAGATGTCGGCAAACCCCGGGGACACGACCGCCTCGAACCCGTAGTCCTGCAACGCCCACACCGCGTGCTCCCGCGAGGAGCCCGTGCCGAAATTGGGGCCGGCCACCAAGATGTTGGCGCCCATGAACTCCTCGCGGTTGAGGACGAAGTCGCGATCGTCGCGCCACTCGCTGAACAGGCCGGCACCGAAACCGGTGCGCTCGACCCGCTTCAGCCAGTCGGACGGGATGATCTGGTCGGTGTCGACGTCCGACCGGTCGAGGGGGACCGCCCTTCCGCTCACCACCCGGACGGCGCGCATTCAGTCGAGGTCCGCGGGCGAGGTGAAGTGGCCGGCCACCGCGGTGGCCGCAGCCACCTCTGGAGAGACCAGGTGGGTACGACCTCCCCGTCCCTGGCGCCCTTCGAAGTTGCGGTTGGACGTCGACGCGGCCCGTTCCCCGGGGGCCAGCTTGTCGGGGTTCATGGCCAGGCACATCGAGCATCCCGGCTCGCGCCATTCGAACCCCGCCGCCGTGAACACGCGGTCCAGTCCCTCGGACTCGGCCTGGGCCTTGACCCGGTGGGACCCGGGGACGACCAGGGCGCGCGTGCCGGCCCGGACCGTCCGACCCCGGAGGACGTCGGCGGCGGCCCGGAGGTCCTCGATGCGGCCGTTGGTGCACGAGCCGATGAATACGGTGTCGACGGTGATGTCGCGCATCTCGGTCCCTCCGGCCAGTCCCATGTACTCGAGGGCGCGTGCGGCCGCCTCCCGTTCACCGACGTCGCCGAAGGAGTCGGGATCGGGGACCCGGGCGTCGATCCGGGTGACCTGGGCGGGGTTGGTGCCCCACGTCACATAGGGGACCAGCGAGGACGCGTCGAGTTCGACCTCCTTGTCGAAGCCGGCCCCGGCATCGGTGGTCACGCGGCGCCACTCGGCCAGGGCGTCCTCCCACGCCGCGCCCTTGGGGGCATGGTCCCTTCCTTCGAGGTAGGCGAACGTCGTGTCATCGGGAGCGATCATGCCGGCCCGGGCGCCCGCTTCTATCGACATGTTGCACACGGTCATCCGGCCCTCCATCGACAGCCCCTGGATGGCCGATCCGCGGTACTCGATGATGTGCCCGCTGCCCCCGCCGGTCCCGATCCGGCCGATGACGGCGAGGACGAGATCCTTGGCGGTCACCCCGGGAGGAAGCGCTCCGTCGACGGTCACCGCCATGCCGGCGGGCCGGCGCTGGGTGAGGGTCTGGGTGGCCAGGACGTGCTCCACCTCGCTGGTCCCGATCCCGAAGGCCAGGGCGCCGAAGGCCCCATGGGTCGAGGTGTGGCTGTCGCCGCAGACGATGGTCATCCCCGGTTGGGTGAGGCCCTGCTCAGGCCCGATGATGTGGACGATGCCCTGATTGGCATCGCCCATCGGGTAGCAGGTGATCCCGAACTCGGCGCAGTTGGCGGCCAGAACGGCGAGCTGCTGGGCCGAGACCGGATCGGCGACCGGCAGGCCGATGTCGGTGGTGGGCACGTTGTGGTCGGCGGTGGCGATGGTCAGGTCGGGTCGGTGGACCCCGCGGCCGGCCAAACGCAGCCCGTCGAAGGCCTGAGGTGAGGTCACCTCGTGGATGAGGTGGAGATCGATGAAGATGACGTCGGGCTCGTCGCCCGCGCCGGCGTGCACGACGTGACGGTCCCAGACCTTGCGGGACATGGTCGCGGGCGATCCGCTCATCTCTGTCAGCCCCCGATCCGTACGATCTCGACCTTCAGTGTTCCACCGGGGGCGGCATACTCGACCGCCTCCCCGGCCGAGTGCCCGAGGAGCGCCCGGCCGAGCGGAGAGCCCGGCGAGACGACGGTCAGGTCCCCCTGCCGTTCCTCGATGGAGCCCACGAAGAAGTCGGTGGTCTCGTCCTCGCCGTCGCCGTCGTAGCGCAGCGTGACCACGGAACCGGCGGCGACCGTGCCGTCCCCAGCCTGGCTGGCGTCGACCACGGTGGCCGTCTTCAACAGGCGCTGGAGCTGGCGGATCCGCGACTCCATCTTCCCCTGGGCGTCCTTGGCCGCGTGGTAGTCGCCGTTCTCCGACAGGTCGCCGAGGGCACGGGCCGACTCGATGGCGGCGGCGACCTCGACCCGGCCACGCGTGGTCAGGTCGACCAGCTCGGCCTGGAGGCGGTCGTAGGTGTCGGGGGTCAGCTGTGCGGCCGCGGGGTCACTCACGGCCCTCCAGGCTAACGGGTCGAAATGGCGGGCCGGACGGAGCGTCGGCCGGCTTCCGGCGGCCATCGGGCCGACCGGTCCGGCCCGGTGGCCCGGCCCGGGGGATTAGCGTGGCCGACGATCGGGAGCGACAGGCCGGCGGTGGAGAGAGGTGTCATGGCTGACGTCCGAGGGACCTGGGACGAGCGGTTCGACATGGTGGCGGCCACGCTGGCCTCCAGCCTCGAGGCCGGCACCGATGTGGGGGGGTCGGTGGCCGTGTTCCTCGAGGGGGAGCCGGTGGTCGACATCTGGGGCGGTTACGTCGACGGGGCCAATTCGGCGCCCTGGGATCGGGACACCCTGACCAACGTGTGGTCGACCACCAAGACGATGACCTTCCTCTGCGCGCTGATGCCCGCCGATCGCGGCGAGCTCGACTTCTACACGCCGGTGGCGAAGTACTGGCCGGAATTCGCGGCGGAGGGGAAGGAGGGCGTGGAGGTGCGCCACCTGGACGCCCGGTTGACGGTGGCCTACGTGATGAACCGGATGGAGGCGGGACTGGAAGGCGATGTCCGGGGGGCCGAGATCATGCTGGCCGCGGCGGCGGCACTGACCGAAGGCTGAGCGGTCGAGGCGATGACCGCGTTCGGCCGGATGCCAGGAGATCGTCCGGAGTGAGTGAGGCCTCGCTCGCCGGCGGCGACGGAGGACACCGCTCCTTCGAGGCCAGGTTCGAAGAGGAGCAACGCCAGCCCATCCGCTGGAAGGCCCTGGTCAAGCGCACCTTGGTCATTGCCGTCACCGGCGTGGCCCTCTACCTGGTGGCTCCCAGCGTCATCGCCGTGCTGCACTCGTGGCCCCGGCTGGTCACCCTCAACCTGCTCTGGTTCATCCCCGCCCTCGTCGCCGAGGGAGCCCACTTCGCCTGCACCTTCTCGCTCCAGCGGATCGCCCTCCGGACCAAGGCCTGGTTCTCGGTGATCACTGCCCAGCTGGCCGGCAACGCCATCTCGCTGATCGTCCCGGGCGGGGCGGCGGCCGGCGCCGCGGTGCAGTTCCGGATGTTGGCGACGAGCGGGATGGATGCCACCGACGCAGTGGGCGGGCTGACCGCCTTCTCCTTCCTGGGCATCGGCGGGCTGCTGGCCCTCCCGGTGTTCGTCCTCCCGGCGGTGCTGTTCGGGTCGCCGGTGAGCTCCGGGCTGGTCGATGCCGCCGTCCTCGGCGCCGTGGGCTTCGTCCTCTTCGTGGGGTTCGGCGCGCTGGTCCTGACCGCCCAGCGGCCGCTGTGCTGGGCCGGCGAGGTGGCCCAGTCACTCCGCAATCGGGTGTTGCGGAAGCGGGAGCCGATGACCGGGCTTCCCGAGCGCCTGGTGGAGCAGCGCAATCTCATCCGGAGCGTGCTGGGCCAGCAGTGGTGGCAGGCCACCGTGCTGTCTGCCGGTCGTCTCGGATTCGACTACCTGTGCCTGCTGTTCTGCGTCCGCGCCGTAGGCAGCCATCCCCGTCCGTCGCTCATCTTGTTGGCCTACGCGGTGGCCGGGGTGATCGGGCTGGTGCCGATCACCCCGGGAGGGCTCGGCATCGTGGAGGCCAGCCTCAGCGGCCTGCTGGTGCTGGCCGGGCTCAGCGGGGCCGAGGCGGTCCTGGCCACCCTGGCCTACCGGTTGGCCTCCTACTGGTTGCCGATGATGGCCGGGCCGGTGGCTTACGGCGTCTTCAAATTCCGCTACCGCGACCGACAGGGCCCCCCGCCGCTGCCGATCCAGCCGTCGCCCACCTGAGGGCGGTCCGCGCTCAGCGGAGGTCCACCTCGCCGTCGGGCCGGAGCTTGCCCAGCCGACCACACCCCTCCTCGGTCACCAGCAGGTCGAGGTGGTCGGGGTCGGTGACCCGGGCCCAGGACCGGCGGCCCTCCGGGGTCCGGCAGGCCACCACGGCCCACTCCGGCGAGCCGGCCCGGTCGTAGGAGACCGAATAGGTCTCGACGGTCACCTCCCCCTGGGCCCCGGCGTCCGGGGCGCACTGGGGGAGTGCCCCGACCGCGGCCTGGGGGCCGGCCCATGCGAATCCGCCGCCCCCGGCCACCTCGGTGCCCTCGGGGAAGGGCTGGGCCCCTCCCGGGCCCGACCCCGGCTCGGTCCCGTAGATCCCCACGCTGTGCTTGGTCACGTACCAGCCCAGGCCGGTCACCAGGCCCCGCGAGCCCGGGTCGGTCCGCAGGGCGGCGACCATCGAGGCCACCGCGTGCAAGCCGTAGTTGTTGCCCGGGCCCCCACCGAAGGTCAGGCCCCCGGTCAGGGTGAGGGGCCGGCCCGGGTCGTCATCGGGGAGACCGAGCTCGGCGGCGGCGATCCCCACCACCGCCGGGAAGCACGAATAGAGGTCGAGGTGGGAGATCTCGTCGATGGCGGAGCCGGCCAGGGCGAGGGCGGCGGCCCCGGCCAGCCGGATGGCCGGCGAGGAGTGGAAGTCGAGCCGGTGGGAGAGGAACCAGTGGTCGTCGGCGTCCGCACCGGCCAGGGGGAAGACCCAACGGTCCTCGGGAACCCCGGCGGCCCGGGCCGCACCGGCCGAGCACATGAGGATGGCGGCGCCTTGGTCGACCTGCATGTTGGCCGTGAGCAGCTTGGTGTACGGATAGGCGATCATCCGGTTGGCCGCCGTCGGGGTGATGACCTCGTCGGGACTACGGGCCTCGCGGAGCCAGGCGTAGGGATTGGCCGACGCCACCTCGGAGAACCGCGACCACAGCGCCCCGAGGCGGCGCCGGTGCCCGTCGAGCCCCCGGCCGGCCTCCGCCCGGAGGGCGTTCTCGAACAGCGGGAAGACATGGATGGGCAGGTCGAGCCCCCGCTCCTCCTCGGCGTCGGTGGTTCCCCGCCGCTCACTGCCGAACAGGACCGGGCGCCCGGTGTCGGCCGGCTGGACGGTCCAGGGCAGCATGGGACGGTCCGGGTGGCGCCGTGCCGCCGTCCGGGTGTAGACGCAGTCGGCTCCCACCAGCACGGCCACCTCGAGCTCGCCGCGGCCGATGGCCAGGGCGGTGGCACTGACCAGGGCCTGGGGGTTGTTGCCGCCGGTCGACGTCACGACCATCTCGGCCGGTTGGATGTCCAGGGCCTCGGCCACGAGCGCCCCGGGGCTCACGTACTGCCAGCTCAACGGGTTGACCACCCGGAGGGACTGGGCCCGGCCGATCAGCCGGTTCCCCGCCCGGGCGCGGCCCCCGGCCGCGGACCCGTCGCAGTCCTCGACGGCCGCCCGTACCGCCTGGGCCATGAGCCCGATGGGCTCGGGCCGGTCGGCCAGCGAGCCGTCACCCCCGGCGCCCGGTCGGTTGGACACCTGGCCGACGCCCACGATGACCGGGGTGGCCGGATCCAGGCTCATGAAAGCTCGGTTCTCATGATGGCCCCCGAGCGTACCGTGGCGCCCTCGGGTCGATTCCCCGTCGGTACACTCAGGGGATGCGCATCGCGGTTGGCTCGGATCATGCCGGGTTCGAGTTGAAGGCCACCCTGGCCAAGCACATGGCCGACGCCGGGCACCAGGTCGTGGACCTGGGCACCGGCTCGCCCGACGTATCGGTCGACTACCCCGAGTTCGGGCTGGCCGTCGGCCGGGCCGTGGCCGAGGGCCGCGCCGACCGGGGCATCTGTGTGTGCGGCACCGGCATCGGCATCGGTATCGCCGCCAACAAGGTCAGCGGGGTGCGGGCCGCGGTGGTCCACGACGTGACCACGGCCAGCCTGGCCCGGCGCCACAACGACGCCAACGTCATCTGCCTCGGGGGCCGGACTACCGGAGCCGCCGAGGCGATCGACGCGGTGGGCGCCTTCTTCTCGGCCGAGTTCGAGGGCGGCCGCCACCGGTACCGGATCGAGGAGATCGCCCGATTCGAATCGTCGCGCCCGGCGGGCGTGACCGCACCCGTGGCGGCCGGCGACCGGGAAGGACGGGGGTAGAGACCATGACCGGGCCACACGCTGCTTCCCCGTTCGACCGGTGGCTGGTCGATGATCCCGAGGTGAGCCGGCTCCTGGGCGAGGAGGCCCGGCGCCAGTCGACCACCTTGCAGCTGACCGCCTCGGAGAACTTCACCTCGCCGGCCGTCCTGGCCGCATCGGGGTCGGTGCTCACCAACAAGTACTCGGAGGGCTACCCCGGCCGGCGCTACTACGGCGGGAACCAGGTCATCGACGAGGTGGAGGACCTGGCCCGTGATCGGTTGAAGGCCCTGTTCGGGGCCGAGCACGCCAACGTGCAGCCCCACGCCGGAGCCAACGCCAACCTGGCGGCGTACCAGGCCCTGCTGGAGCCGGGCGACACCATCCTGGCCATGCGCCTCGACCACGGCGGCCACCTGACCCACGGGTCGCCGGCCAGCATCACCTCCAAGGTGTGGCGGTTCGTCTCCTACGGCGTGTCCCAGGCCACCGACGACCCTGACAAGCCCGGCGAGATCATCGACTTCGACCAGGTGGCCGATGCGGCCCGGCGCGAGCGGCCCAAGCTCATCGTGGCCGGCTCGACCGCCTACTCCCGGATCATCGACCCGCTGCCGTTCCGGGAGATCGCCGACTCGGTGGGCGCCCTGTTCATGTTCGACGCCGCCCACCCCGCCGGGCTGATCGCCGGCGGCGTCCATCCCTCGCCGGTGGGGGTGGCCGACGTGGTCACCTTCACCACCCACAAGACACTGCGGGGTCCGCGGGGAGGGGCCATCGTGTGCCAGGGCGAGTTCGCCAAGGCGGTGGACAGCGCGGTGTTCCCCGGCCTGCAGGGTGGCCCGCTCGATCATGTGATCGCGGCCAAGGCGGTGGCCTTCGCCGAAGCGGCCCGCCCCGAATTCCGCACCTACGCCGCCGAGGTGGTGGCCAACGCCGCCGCCCTGGGCGAGGCCCTGGTGGAGACCGGGATCCGCCTGGTCTCCGGGGGTACCGAGAACCACCAGGTCCTGGTCGACCTGCGCACCTTCGACGCCGAACTGACCGGCAAGGTGGCCCAGGAGGTGCTCGACCGGGCGGGCATCACCTGCAACCGCAACACCATCCCCGACGACCCCCGCCCGCCGTTCGTCACCTCGGGCCTACGGCTGGGCACCGCTGCCCAGACCACCGCGGGCATGGGTCCCGCGGAGATGAGGCTGGTCGGCTCCCTGATCGGCCGGACCCTGCGGAGCCGGGACGACGACGATGCCCTCCGCCGGGTGCGCAGCGAGGTGCACGAGCTCTGCTCCGGCTTCCCGCCGTACCCCACGCTGGCCGGGGCGTGATCCCGGGGGAGCCGGGGCCCACGTGAGCTCGGTCGTCCCGCTCAACTGGTACGGCGTGATCCTGGTGGTGGCGGCGGTGTCGGCCTGGGTGCTCACCTTCCCGGCCCGGCGCATCGCCGTCCAGATCGGCTACGTGGCCCAGCCCGACGACCGCAAGGTCCACCAGCGGGTGACCCCCGAGGCCGGGGGTGTGGCCATGTTCGTGGCCGTGCTGGTCACCTGGGCGGTGGCGGCGTCGATCCCCGCCCTCGGGCCGCTGTTCCGCGGCTCGTCCGAGGCGCTGGGCCTGATCCTGGGCGCGGCGGCCATCTTCGTGGTCGGGATCATCGACGACTTCCGGGACATGTCGGCGCCGGCCAAGGTGGCCGGACAGGTCCTGGCGGCCACCGTCCTGTACTTCCTGGGGGTCACCTGGTTCCAGTTCAAGGTGCCACTGGCCGGCCTGGTGCAGCTCTCCCCCGAGTGGACGCCGCTGCTGACCGCCCTGTGGGTGATCGCCATCACCAACGCGGTGAACCTGATCGACGGCCTGGACGGCCTCGCCGCCGGGGTGGTGGCCATCGCCTCGGGGGCGCTGGCCGTCTACGGGCTGCATCTGCAGCACGTCGGGACCCTCCCCACCGACAACATCGGCCCGCTCATCGCGGTGGTCACGTGCGGGGTCTGCCTGGGCTTCCTGCCACACAATTTCCATCCGGCCAAGATCTTCATGGGCGATGCCGGCGCCCTGTTGCTCGGGCTGCTCATGGCCGCCTCGACCATGCTGATCGGGGGCCGGGCGG
>Ga0209068_10001794_pt1 | contig 10666 bp, 7 predicted proteins | sample ColStrG_CSR_2012_FD_187200 | JGI IMG/M metagenome (GOLD analysis project Ga0209068, IMG submission 187200) | Freshwater sediment microbial communities in response to fracking from Pennsylvania, USA - Cold Stream Run_MetaG_CSR_2012 (SPAdes)... | ecosystem: Environmental > Aquatic > Freshwater >...
CCTCTTGGTCGAGCACGGCGCCCTTGAATCGGGGTCCGAACTCCAGCGCGTAGTGCTCCTCCGTGTTCGCGTTCGCAAACGTCTTTAGGTCCTCGTTGCCTAGGAGAGACACCTTGATCTTCTCAACCTCCAGCTGGTCCCGTTCGTCGAGATCGGCGCCGAAGGTCGCGTTGATCGTTTCGATCACCGCACCGAGACTGTCGAAGAGCCGATCCGCGCGAGCACCGCCGCCCTCGCCGACGAACACCTTGGAGGGCTCCACGTTGCCCTCTTCGAGCGTGATGTCTGCAGCGCCTGCGTCCTCAAGGCGAAGGTGCGTGAGAACCAGATCGTCGCCGAGGTCGAGGCCGCCTGACGCAGGATCGCGGAGCAATGAACGCAGGGCCTTGACGTACACGTAGAGCCGCTCAAGTTCCGGATCGGTGAAGGGCATCACCTGACTGAGGAAGGCGTATGCGCGCACGAACTGGTCGACGGCGTCTTTGAATTCCGACTGCTGCACCGCGTCGATGGCGTCGAAGCGCACGACCGCCGGGTCGAGATTCGCGTGAATTACGCTGAGGCTCCGCTTGTCTGGATCGATTCCGAAGTACGCCTCGGACGCGGCGGCGACCTCGGTCGGGTCGAGGATGCCAACGGCCCAGATCCGCGCTCGCAGGTCGTAGAGCACGTTGGCGTCGGTCGGCTCGATGATGACGGCCTCGTAGTACCGCTGAAACGCGTTCCCGATCTCGCCGGCATCGTTACGGAAGTCGAGCACGAACGTCTCGTCCTTCCCGGGCGCCTTGCGATTGAGCCGCGACAGCGTCTGTACCGCGTTGACGCCGTTCAACGGCTTGTCGACGAACATCGTGTGCAGGTAGGGCTCGTCGAAGCCAGTCTGGAACTTCTCGGCAACGATCAACACTTGGTAGTCGCCGGGCTTGAACGGGTCGTCGCCTTTGAAGCGCTTCGCGGTCTGCGACTCGGGGAAGCCGTTCAGCATCGACTCTGAGACTTCGTTGTCCAGATCGTCGGTGAGCGTTCCCGAGAATGCAACCAGCACCTTGATGTCGTAATAGTGGTGATCGGCAATGTGACGATCGATCGCGCGCTTGTACCGCACAGCCGCCGCCCTCGAATCGGTCACAACCATCGCCTTGGCACGACCACCAAGCGACCTCGCTGTGTGCGCGCGGTAGTGCTCGACGATGATCGCTGCCTTCTGCGCGATCATCGTGGGATTGCGCGCAACGAACCGCTTGATCTCGCTTGCTGCCTTGCGAACGTCGACCTCGTCGCCTTCGGCACCGCCGGCCGCTGCAAGGCGGTAGTACGTCCCGTAGGTCACATAGTTGCGGAGCACGTCGAGGATGAATTCCTCCTCGATCGCTTGTCGCATCGTGTATAGGTGGAATGGCTGCTTCGTTCCGCTCGTCGGGTCGACGGTGCCGAACAACTCGACTGTGCGATCCTTCGGTGTTGCGGTGAACGCGAAGAAGCTGAGATTCGGCTGACGACCGCGCGCAGCCACGATGGCGGCGAGCGCTACTTCGGCGTCGATCTCCTCGCCCTTCTGGTGCTCCTTCAACACCTCTGCTGCCTTGGTGCCGAGCGCCTGCTTCAGAGCCGTGGAGGCATCCCCTGTTTGTGATGAATGCGCCTCGTCGACAACGATCGCGTACGATTCCTTGGCCAGGTCCGCCTCGGCGATCTTGTCGATGACGTACGGGAATGTCTCGAGCGTTACCGTGACGATCTGCGCCTTGCCCGTGAGTGCTTCGGCAAGTTCCGCGGACTTCGAGCCACTCTTGCCCTCGATCGTGACAATCGTTCCCGGCACGTTCTCGAACTGCTGCACCGTCGCGCGGAGCTGCTCGTCCAGGATCCGCCGGTCGGTGACGACGATGACCTTGCCGAAGACCTTGTCGTCCGCGTCGTTGTGCAACAACGACAACCGATGAGCGAGCCAGCCGATGGAGTTGGACTTGCCGGAGCCGGCGGAGTGTTGGATGAGGTAGACCTCACCCGGTCCCTTCGTCCGCGCGTCCTCGGCGAGTCGGGTGACCGCGTCCCACTGGTGATACCGAGGGAAGATCACGCGGCGTCGCGTTGCGCCCTTGCCGGAGGGCTCAATGGATTCAACGAATCGCCCAAGGATGTCGAGCCACGCGTCGTAGGACCAGACCTTCTCCCAGAGGTAGGCCGTTGCATACCCATCTGGATTCGGAGGGTTGCCCTTGCCGCATGAGAGTTTGCCGGGAGCGTTTCCTCGGTTGAAGGGAAGGAACTCCGTCTTTCCGAAGTCGAGCGCGGTCGTCATGTAAGCCAGAGAAGGATCAAGGGCGAAGTGGACCACCGCTCGTTGACCGAGGACGATGTCGTGCGGGTCGCGATCCTTCATGTACTGCTTGATCGCGTCGTCGACCATCTGGCCGTTGAGCGGGCTCTTCAGCTCAGCGGTCGCGACCAGCAGCCCGTTGATGAAGAGGGCGAGGTCGAGAGTGTTGGCGTGCGCGGGCGAGTACCGAAGCTGACGCGTGACCGTGAGCCGGTTCTTGCTATACAGCTCAACGAGCGTCGGGTTCAGGCCCGAGGCAGGCCTGAAATGCGCGAGCTTGAACTGCACTCCCTGATCGTCCACACCTTTGCGCAATGCGTGGAGCGTCCCACGCGTCTCCAGCACGCCAACGATTCGAGCCAGGAGCTTCGTGCGCGCGAGTGACTGGTCGCCGCTGTACCTCGATACGAGAAGGCTCCACTCCTTTGGCTGCGTCTCTTCGACGAATGTGAAGAGCTGCGCCGTATCGAGGCACGCCGCGAGATCAAAGTCCTCGTTTCGGCCCTGGCTGTACCCGCCGTGCGTGACCAGAGATTCGACGACGTCCTGTTCGAATTTCGACTCTTTGATGTGTGACGGCATTAGGCAGCCTGGCTGTCCTGCACGGCCCCGCCGGTCACAGCGTCAGTGACCAGGCAGTCACGGTGCTCCACGAGCAGACGTATCGCGCGGTCCGTCTCCACGATCAGCCTGTCGTACCTCGCAAGGTGATCATCGAGATGCGCGAGCACGCGGTCCTGTTCGGGAAGCGGAGGCACCACAACTAGGACATTGGAAAGTGCTCCGGTGTTGAAGTGCGCTTGCAAGGCGCCGACTGAACCGTAGAGCACCTGTCGTTGCACCAACCGCGAGTTGAGCAGCAGCTCGAGGAACCTCGGGCGCATCTCCGGGCCCGGGCGGACCAGCAACAGGTCGACGATGTTCCCTCCGACAGCCCAGTCCGGTACCTCAGCCGCAGAGCCTGTCACTCCCGTCCGCACGACGACTACATCACCCTGTTGCAGACGCGACTTCGAATGAAGCTCGTTCGAGGCATCACTCATGAAGACGAGATCATCCGCGGTCACCCGGCCCGGCCGCACGTTCAAGCCGCGCAGTACAGGAACTCCCTCGTCCTCGTAGTAGCGCGAGGGCGTAACAACGATCCCCACGGTTACCTTCGCGACGCAACGCTTGAGTGGCATGAGCTGCCAATTGTGCGGAATCGCATCGATCCACGGGGATTCAACCGATTGCATGCGGATGGCCGTCGCGCCGCCGTGTTCGATGAAGCGATCGACCTCGGCCATCCGCCGATCTCTGATCAGCTCTCCAAGGTCGCGCTCCTCTGCCATCACGCGGGCGATGGTCTCGATCTCACGATCAAGTTTTGACACGATCTGGTACTGCGTCTCGATAGGGGGGATAGCGACGGACAACTGTCTGATTGCTTCGCGGCCCAACTCCATCTGATTCGTCGAGCCGACTGCAAGGCATGCGTTCGCGACCGCATAGAACGCATGCGTCGACAGCAGGTACCACATGTACCGGCCTAGGACTACGTTCTCATCCGCCCGCAATATCGTCACGTGACCATCGGCGATCACTGGTACGTCAGGCGGCAGCACCCCTGACGAGATGTAGCCCGCACGCCCTAGCGTCCCTGTGCCCGTCGAGTTGATGACGATGTCGCCGACTCTCAATCGGGCGCTGGTGCGGTCAATGTCGAGATCATCGGTGATCGGACGCGCGAAGGACAGGTCAATTGTTCTGTCGATGCGGATACATCGCTGATTGAACGCGAGCAACCCAGTCTCGCCGTCGGCATACGTCGGAGCCTCGCCGCGATTGACATAGGTTGTGGCGTCCTTCAGACGCAGGGTGCTCCACCCTGGCGGATCCGGACGCGGCTCGACTCCGCCTATGGCGAACAGGGTCACTCTGTCACCTCGGCGAGAAGTTGCAGGATACGTTGCTGACTTCCTCTGATCTCCGCGTCGATCTCATCGAGCGGCCGAGGCGGCACGTATCTGTAGAAGTAGCGCGTGAACGGGATCTCGTAGCCGACCCTCGTCTTGTTTTCGTCCACCCTCGCGTCAGGCGCGAACGGCAACACGTTGCGCGTCATGAAGTCCTCGACGGTTTCGTCAAACGGCACCTGCTCGCTGTCGCGCAGGCTCGTGTCTGCTTCGAAGCCTTTCTTGCCCTGAACGGGCTCGGCGTTCGGATCCCGCACCATGCACGCGGACACGACGGCCTTCTTCATGGCGGCAGGCGCTTTGTTCAGCTTTGCGTACACGGGTGCGAGGGCGTTCTCAAAGTCGTTGGCGGTCGTGTAGACCTCGCCAATGAGACCGCGCATTGTGGCGATAAGCGTGTCCCTGTCTGACGGGTCGAGGTTGGACACTGAGCCAACCATTGTCAGTTGATCAAGCCCGTCGTTCGTAATCTCGTAGCGTACGCGAAGTGGACGATCGACCGTGATGCGCAGATAGCGGAAGGCATCGTTGCTGAGGATGAGTGATCGGTCGCTCTGGGCAAACTCTTCGTACATGCGAGTGATCTGTGCGATGTGCTCGCTTGACAGTTCGTTGCGCTTGTTACCATGGGCTTGACCTGGTTTGACGGACATCCACGATCAGGGGTGTGACCCTGGAGAGGATGTCCATCATGATGGAGACGATGGGACGCAAGAAGGCCCGCCGTCGTCGGTCGTTCACCAAGGAGTTCAAGGCCGAGGTCGTCGCGCTGGTCCGCCAGCCGGGGAACTCGGTCGCGGGCGTCGCGCGTGATCTCGATCTGACCGAGACCGCGGTGCGCGCTTGGGTGAAGCAGGCCGACGTCGACGATGGTCATGTCGAAGGTCTGACGACGAGTGAGCGTGAAGAGCTCGCGCAGTTGCGGCGGGAGAACCGGCGGCTGTCGCAGGACGTGGAGATCCTCAAGCGAGCGACGGCTTTCTTCGCCAAGGAGACCCGGTGAACGTGTTCCCGTTCATCGAGGCGGAGAAGGCTGAGCAGCACGACACGGTGAAGCGGTCGTGTGAGCTGCTCGAGGTCTCCCGGTCCGCTTTCTATGAGTGGCACAAGCACGTCCCGTCCACCCGGCAACTCGCCGACGAAGCACTCGGCGAACGCATCCGAGCGATTCATGAGGAGTCGCGTGGCACCTACGGGTGGCCTCGGGTGCATCGGACGTTACGCGACGAGGGCGTGCACGTCGGTCGGGAACGTGTCGCGCGGATCATGCGCGAGAACGAACTCGTGGGCCGGTGCCGGCGTCGGTGGGTCAAGACCACCATCTCCGACCCCGACGTGGTCGCGGTCGATCTGCTGAAGCGGTCGTTCGGGCCGGGCACGGTCGATCTTGACCGCGTCTATGTCGGTGACATCACCTATATCCGAACCTGGGAAGGTTGGTTGTATCTCGCGACGGTTATCGATCTCGCCTCTCGACGTGTTGTCGGGTGGGCGATGGCTGACCACATGCGAGCCGAGTTGGTCTGCGACGCGTTGCGCATGGCGATCGAGAACCGACGGCCCGCGCCGGGTGCGATGTTCCACTCCGATCGCGGAACGCAATACACGAGCAAGGAGTTCACTGACCTGCTCGCCGAGCACGAGATGATCCAATCCCTGTCGCGTCCTCGGCAGTGCTGGGACAATGCCGTCGCGGAGAGCTTCTTCGCGTCGTTGAAGCTCGAGTGCATCTACCGTCTGACACTCCCGACACGCGCCCACGCGCGTCGGGCGGTGTTCGACTACATCGAGGTGTTCTTCAACCGACGGCGGCTGCACTCATCGCTCGGCTATTGCACGCCCGCCGCCTACGAGAACAAGATCCGCGGCCACAACACCGCTCACGCGGCATAACCACGATGTCCGGCGAACCGGGTCAACCCCACCAAGGCTGGGGCGCATCTTCTGGTACAGCTCACGGGCATCGATGAGCTGGACATGGCCTCGTCGCTCGGGTCGCTTGCGATTGGTCACAATCCAGATGTACGTGAAGATGCCGGTGTTGTAGAAGAGCTGATCCGGCAAACCGATAACCGCTTCGAGCAGGTCGCTCTCGATAATCCACTTCCGGATCGAATTGACGTTTCCGGTGCGCCCCTTCGGCTTCTCACCGATTGGCGCGTCGACGAAGAGCGGCGATCCATTGAAGACCACGGCGATGCGACTGCCACCTTCCTCCGCTGAACGCATCTTGGAGATCATCTGCAGCAGGAAGAGAATCTGCCCGTCGTCAGTGTCCGGCAGTCCGGCACCGAAGCGCCCGGTCATCCCAAGCTGAAGGTGTTCCTTCCGCACATCCGTTTCGATCGTCTTCCAGTCTTTGCCGTACGGAGGATTGGCGAGCATGTAGTCGAAGTGCTCGCCTGGAAACGCGTCCTGAGTGAAGGAGTCGCCGAAGACGATCCGGCTCGCGTCCTGTGCCTTGAGCATCATGTCGGAGCGACAAACGGCGTACGACTCCGGTTGCAGCTCCTGGCCGAACAGGTGCAGCCGCGCCTTCGGGTTGATGGATCGAAGGTGCTCTTCGGCAACCGACAGCATTCCGCCAGTACCGCAAGCCGGGTCGTACACGGTCGAGATTCGGCCGGGAGTCAGTAGGCGATCCTCATCCGCGAAGATGATGTTCACCATCAGGTGGATCACTTCGCGCGGGGTGAAGTGTTCTCCAGCTTCCTCGTTCGAGAGGTCCGCGGTTACACGGACGAGCTCCTCGTAGATGTATCCCATCTCCAGGTTGGAGACGACGTCGGGGTGCAAGTCGATCTCCGCGAAGCGTTGCACGACCATGTACAGGATCCCCGCTTCGCCCATCTTGTCGATCTGGTTTGCCAACCCGAACTTGTCCAACGCATCGCGCGCATTGGGGCTGAAGCCGTTGACAAAGTCATGCACATTCTCCGCGACGTGGTACTGATCGCCGAGCAGAGTGGCGAAGCTAAATTTTGAGGCGTTATAGAACGGCTCGCCCGCCGTGTGAGCGAGCAAGTCAGCTGAGGCGTCCAGATCGCCCTTGATCGTCGCGGCCTTAGCCACAACCTTCTGTTTCGTCGGCTCGAGGACGCAGTCGAGGCGTCGGAGCACGCAGAAGGGAAGGATGACGTCCTGATACTGGTGGCGCTTGTAGTGGTCGCGCAGCACTTCCTTCACCGACCAGATGAAGTTGACCTTCTCGGAATGAGCACTCATGAGCCTGCCCCCGTTGATGGGGTGCGCGCGTTGATTGCCCCGAGGCGAAAAACGGGGCCGGGTGGTCCACCGCCCCGCCGGCACACAATCTGGGCGATCGGCGAGGACTCGAGGAGTAGACCGCTTGGTGTCGGCATGGTCCGTAGCGTAAGTCTCAGGCGACCTGTCTGCGCTGAGCGCCGCCTGGTGGAAGCGCGAGCTCAGAATGGGCGTGCGGCATGGTGGGTGGTGCTGCCACACATCGATCTAACGCGGCGTCATGGCCATTTGCAGACTCCCCGGTCTCCGCCCTGGGGCTCTGCCGCTGGATCTCCGGCGGTGACGACCTTCGATGATTTGTTCGTACCGCCGATCGAGCAATCTGCCAAGAAGCGGCAGCTGGCGCGTCCCTGGGTTCAGCTATGGCTCACGTCCCGCAGCTTTGCTCCGACATGACCGACGACGAAGCGCTTCGCCGAGTCATCCGTGTACCAGTAGATGCGAAGAATCGCGCTCGGTGCACCGATGCCGCGACGAAGATGCGGTCCCATCAGTACTTTGTCTCCGCCGTATTCGATCTCGTAGTCTGCTCGGAATTTTGTCTGCGCGATCTGACCAATACCAGGCTTGAACGTGACGGGTTCTTCCGCGAAGCCTCCGACGAACCCCGACGTTAAATCACCAGCGACCCATCGCTGCGCGACTCGTTCGAGCGCACGTAGATCCTTGAGGACCTGGTTCGGATCTGGATACCGAGACTCGCGAGCCGAGTCGTAGGCGCCGTTCAGGTAGACCACACGGGTCGCTTCGTCAGCAGCCTTTCGTACAGCTTCCTCGACGGTATCAACCTCGTTGAGATCGTCATCGTCTTCGTCGCTTCCTATCTCCACGCGTCGGAGAGCTTCGAAGAGATCCTCGTTCTCAGCTTGCAGTTCCGCGACCGTGTCCTGCAAGAGCTCATTCGCGTTCATCTGCTCGTTGAGCAGCTCCGCCCACTCGCCGGCTTCGGCGACCTCGTGCGTGAGCTGCGCGACTCTCTGTTCGGTTCGTTCGCGATCACGGCGCCGGAGTATCACGGCCTCGACAGCCGGAACGCCGGTGCTATCGATTGCTGCGCCCCAGATGCGACGGACCACCAACTGTTCGGCACGACGCGGATCATCCAGAAGGCGGTACGGCATAACGAGCATGTGCCGATATGCGTCGTCACTGCTCGTCGTGCCTGGCCACCAGACTCGAACTGCCCCATCGAAGACGCTCAGAGGCTGGCCGATGTCCCCTGTCAAAGCCCACGAAGCTGCTCGATCGAGTACTGCAACGTGTGCGTTCCCTGCGAGCTTGTAAACGATGCTGTCTACATCGGCCAGTGTACGAACCGCCCCGCCTTGGCGGACCTTCGAGATACCGACAACTGGGAGTCGTCGACGCGGATCCATGAGTAGATCGACGAGAGCGGGTACGTCGCCTTGACCGACGGCCAAGGCCTTCTGTTCGATTCGTCGCCCGTCTCTAACCACCGTGAGGTGGTCGAGCCATTCGCTCACGAGCTTCGGACGGCGAGTGTCGTAGCGAAGATCCGTCACAACGCCACTTGCGTTGTCGGGTCCGCTTCGGACAAGCCCCCAGGCGCGATCACCCTCTCGACATATCCAGACGAAGGTGCGCCAGCCCGTGTTCGCAGTCTCAGACGGCTCAATCTTGTGCTCTAGCCGACGAACCTCGTCGTCGCCCGAGCGCACGACTCGCCAAGTGACTTCATGGCCGGAGTCACCTTCGGATCGGCCCTCGGCTTGCGATTCGGGCGGTAACGCGAATCCGTTCGGCGAGAGCCATTCCCAGGTGAGCGCCCAGGCCTTCGCGAGGCTCTCGGGACCATCACCCGCGAAGTCGCATACCACGCTGTACGCCGTCTTCATGTGTCCACCCCTGGAAGTACCGCAGGCGCCGGCGGATGAATACGTTCCGGCTCGCGTCATCTGAGGCTACTTCCGCGCCACTCCTGAGACTGGGGAGATCGACCGGGTTACTAATCAGAGTTGCATCTGTGTAGTTCGTCGGTACGCTCATGGCTGTGGCAGATCATCCCGTCAACCACGAGATCGCCGCCTGCTTCGGTGCTTTCTTCACAGGCGGAACCGGCCCGACACACTCAAAGCTGTCGCGGGTCTTTGAGCGCACTGGATACGGCGACGTCGCGCCCTATCAGTCTCCTGATGTTGTGCCGAACAAGGAAGACCGAGTCCGTGAGACGATCCTCGCAGCCGAGAAGCACCCATCGAATGCCGTCGACCTCGTTCAGAGACTTCTCGCAGAGTTGCGCGCTGGGCGTTGGTTCACGCCTGACCCTGGTTCGCCCGACGCGGACCGCGAGCGGCGCGCTCTCGTTGTGGACCTGCAACGGTCCTTCGCACGGATCGATTGGGAACTGACCGATGATGGTGAGCTTCGTGCTGGCCACGGCGTAAAACTCTCCGCCGCAGAAGGCCGACCAGCGATCGAGGAACAGCTGGATCGATTGCGTCGCGCAACGGGCGATCCGGCGCTATTGCTCGGTACCGCCAAGGAGATGCTCGAGTCGACCGCGAAGTACGTCCTTGAGGAGTTTGGACTCGAGTACTCGGCCAACAGCGACTTCAACCAGCTCTGGTACCTCGCGCGTGATCGTCTTGGAATCCACCCGAGGCAGATCGACATGTCGTCGCCTGGCGGCGCGCAGGTGCGGAGCATCCTTCAGGCCGCGTGGACGATCGCCGAGCAGGTCAATGAGTTGCGCGGCAAGGAAGGGACCGGTCACGGACGAACCCTGCCGGGAGGGGTTAGCCCCGAAATGGCTCTTCTCGTCGTACGCGAGGCGTGCAGCGTCGCCGAGTTCGCGCTTCGTTCCCTCGATCGGCAGTTCGGTCGGTAGCGCTCGCGACGCGCATGTTCATCGCCGTCGACCGCCGTTGACCTCCGTCGTTACCGTCGCGGAGCTGTCAACCCGCCGTCGCGCGCCGCGCGTTCTCGACGCCCTCACGGACTAGCGACGATGAGGAGCGCACGCTTGGCGCAGAGTCGGGTACGGGTCGACGGCAGCGCCACCGCAATCCCGCGGCGTGCGCCCACCGCCGCGACCGCGGCGTCGACGACCTTGTCGACGGCGGCGGCGTCGGCCAGCGCGCCCTCGTGCAGGTTCCCCATTGCG
>Ga0209068_10001796_pt1 | contig 10659 bp, 6 predicted proteins | sample ColStrG_CSR_2012_FD_187200 | JGI IMG/M metagenome (GOLD analysis project Ga0209068, IMG submission 187200) | Freshwater sediment microbial communities in response to fracking from Pennsylvania, USA - Cold Stream Run_MetaG_CSR_2012 (SPAdes)... | ecosystem: Environmental > Aquatic > Freshwater >...
AGGGTGCGCTGTTCCAGGGTGGCCCAGTGGGCGACCTGCTGTTGGGCATCGGCCGAAGCCGGCCCGGCCGCCCCCAGATCGACGAGGGTCTGGCCCTGGCGGCCCACCCCGTCGACATCGCTCCACCAGGTGCTGCGCTCCGACCGGCGGCGGACCATCACGACGACGATGAGGGCCACGAGGGCGCCGAGGACGCCGATCGCGAGCCACGGCATCTTCTTTGACTCGGCGCTCACCTCCGTGCCCACCAGCGTCGTGGACGGGCTGGTGGGTGCCACCGATGTGGTCGGCGGCCCCGTCGTGGTCGTGGACGCCTGAGTCGTGGTCGTGGAAGTGGGCGCCTCGGTGGTCGTCGTCGAGCTCGAGGTGGTCGTCGTCGAGCTGGTGCTGGTGGTCGGACCACCGGTGGTCGTGGTGGTGGCCTTCGTCGTCGTCGTGGTGGTCCGGGCCTCGGTGGTGGTCGTCGTGGGCTTGAGGGAACCGGCGTTGGAGCCACCCGTGCCGCTGCTGCAGGCGGCGGCGAGACCGGACAACGCCAGGGCCACCACGATGATGACGGTGACCTGCGCCCGTGGTCCGGCAATGAGATGCAAGGGGTTGGGCGACACGTGCTCCTCCAGGTCTGACACAGCGTCAGGTGGCTGTCCGGCGCACGGTAGCGTGCAGCGACCACTGACCTATGGATGTGTGATGACGAAAAGGGTGGCGCGTTGAGCGACGAAACGGGGAACGCCTCGCACGCGTTCGGCGGCCGGGTGGGGCGCACTTTCGCCGGTTCGGAGGGTTGGTGGCCGGAGCGCGCGGTCGCTCCAGCGGGCGCCCCCAACGTCGTCATCATGTTGGCCGACGACCTTGGTTTCGCCGACCTGGGCTGCTACGGCTCGGAGATCGACACGCCGAACCTCGACGCCCTGGCCGCAGGCGGGGTGCGGTACACGAACTTCCACGTGACCCCCATGTGCTCGCCCACTCGCTCATCGCTGCTCACAGGCCTTGACCATCACCGGGCGGGATTCGGCACCGTCTCGCACCTCGACCCCGGGTTCCCTGGGTACGCCATGGAGCTGCCCGAGGACGCGGCCACGCTGCCCGAGATCCTGGGCGACCACGGCTACGCGACCCTGATGGTCGGCAAGTGGCACCTGGCCAAGGATTCCGATTGCTCAGCCGCGGGGCCCCAACACTCGTGGCCCTGCCAGCGAGGCTTCGACCGCTTCTTCGGCTTCCTCGATGCGTTCACGAACCTCCACCAGCCCCATCGCCTGACCGAGGACAACCACCAGGTCGAGGTGGATCGCTATCCGGACGACTACTACCTCACCGACGACCTCACCGATCGCGCCATCGCCATGGTGCGCGAGCGCAAGGCGTCGAATCCGGATCAACCGTTCCTGCTGTATTTCGCCCACGGGGCGGTTCACGCTCCCTTGCAGGCCAAGGCCGTCGATATGGCCCGCTACCGCGGCCGCTACCAGGCTGGGTGGGACGCGCTCCGGGCCGCTCGCTACCAGCGGCAACTGGCGCTCGGAGTGATCCCGGAGGGAACGCCGCTGGCCCCGCGCAACACCGAGGCCAACCACGATGTGGCGCCGTGGGCCGAGCTGAGCGAGGGCGAACAGGAGTTGTTCGCCCGTCACATGGAGGTCTACGCCGCCATGGTCGACAACATCGACCAAAACGTGGGGCGGCTGACCAGCGCCATCGACGACCTGGGTGAGCTGGACAACACCATCTTCATCTTCACTTCGGACAATGGCGCCTCCCGCGAGGGCGAGGTGACGGGGACCAGCTCGTACTACGTCCACTTGCTCCAGGGCGACGACGTCGAGGCCGACCGGGCGAGGATCGACCTGCTCGGCGGGCCCCAGACCACGCCCCACTATCCGCGGGGCTGGGCCATGGCCTCCAATACTCCGCGGCGGCTCTACAAGATCAACACCCACGGCGGTGGCCACACCGTCCCGTTCATCGTGTCGTGGCCCGACCGCCTGGCCGCTCACGGCGGTGAGTTCCGCCGCCAGTACACCCACATCACGGACCTGCTGCCGACGCTGTTGGAGCTCATCGGTGTGGACCGCCCGGCCGAACGACGCGGGGTCGAGTTGGCTCCGCTAGCCGGCACCAGCTTCGTTCCCACCCTGGCCGGGGCCGACGCGCCCAGCCGTCATACCCGCCAGGTCGAGGAGATGAACGGACATCGCGGCTACTACGAAGACGGCTGGGAGATCGTCACACTGCACCAGCCGATGACCGCCTTCGATGACAAGGAATGGGAGCTCTACGACCTCGTCAACGACCCCATCGAGTTGCACGATCTCTCCGCCGAGCGACCCGACAAGGTGGCCGAGCTCGCCGCCCAGTGGGAGCAGGCGGCGAGGGCCGGGCAGATCTACCCCTTGGACGAGGGGAGTGCCATCAAATACCTGGTGCGCCCGCCTCGCAGCGACGTGTACGGCGAGCCGGTCCGGATCGTGGCTGGAACCCCCAGTCTCGAGCGCTGGCGGTCGGTGCAGCTCATCTGGTTCCGATCAGTGACCATCTCGGTGGAGCTGACCTTTCGCGTGGGCGATGAGGGCATGTTGGTGGCGCACGGCGATCAGGGCGCCGGCTACGCCCTGTACGTGCTCGACGATGAGTTGTGGTTCGTCCACAACAACGGACGGGGAACGATGCGGCGGCTCTCCGGCGGGCCAGTCCCCGACGGAACCCGAGCGATCGACGCCTCGCTCGACGCCGTCGGCGGGGGCTCGTGGACGGTGTCGCTGGCGGTGAACGGTGAGCGTCGTGACTCCATCCAAGGCGTGCCGATGCTCTACGGAATGGCGCCGTTCGAAGGTATCGACGTGGGGATCGATCGGCGGTCCCCGGTGGACTGGTCGCTCTACGAACGCTTCGGGCCGTTCGCCTGGACGGGTGAGCTGCGGGCGGTCACCTACACGCCGGGGCCCGACGCTCCGGATTCGCCGGGGAACCTGCTGTCCATGATCCGCGAGATGGGCCTCGCCTTCGAGTGAGTTCAGGGGTGGGCCTCGAGGACGAGGTTGAACGGGGTCTCGGTGGCCCGGCGGAACCGAGTGAACCCGGCGCTGGTGACCACCTCACGGAGTCGACTCTCGCCGGCCTGCGCTCCCAGCGCCAAGCCCACATCCTGGGCTCGGGATGCGGGGGTGCACAACGACGTCGAGGCTGAGTAGAAGACTCGACCGACCGGGTTCAGGTTGTCGGCCAGCTCGTCGTTGGCGAACGGCTCGACGATCATCCAGGTCCCGTCCGCCGCCAGTGACGCCAGGACGTGACGGGCGGCGCCGACGGGGTCGCCCATGTCGTGCAGGGCATCGAACACCGTGACCAGGTCATAGCCCGAGCCCGGGTAGGACGCGGCCGACGCCACCTCGAAGGCGACGCGGTCGCCCAGCCCGGCCTCGGCGGCGCGCTGGCGGGCCACCGCGATCGACTCCTCGTGGTAGTCGAAGCCCACGAATGTCGACGACGGGAACTGCTGGGCCATGAGGATGGTCGACGCGCCATGCCCGCAGCCCAGGTCGGCCACCGAGGCGCCCGCGGTCAGCCGGTCCACCACGCCGACCAGCGCCGGCAGCCACGAGCTGGCCAGGTTGGCGACGTACCCCGGCCGGAAGAATCGCTCGGTGCCGTGGAAGAGGGCGTGGTCGTGTTGGTGCCAGCCGATGCCATCTCCAGTTTTGAAGGCCTGCTCGAGCCCGTCGAGGTCACGGGCCACGGCCAAGGCGATGAGGAACGCGCCCGGAATGAACGCCGGGCTGGATTCGTCGGCCAGGGTGGCCACCTGGACGGGGCTGAGGGAGAACTGCCCGGTGCCGGCGTCCACGGTGACGTAGCCCGACGCCGCGTTGGCGGCCAGCCATTCCTGGAGGTAACGGTTGTCGCAGCCGGTACGGGTGGCCAATTCCTCGGCGCTCGCCGGTGCCTGGGCCAGGGCCTTGTAGAGGCCGAGCCGGTCACCCAACACGATGAGGGGGGCGTGCAGGGCGGCGCCCAGGTCGCCCACGAACTGACCCAAGAAGGCCTGCAGCTCGTCGAGGTCGAGGGCGACGGGGTCGCTCTCGGTGGTGGGTGTGTCGGTGGTGGTCATGATGTAGCTCCTCGTGCTCGGGATCGCCGGTGGTCCGGCCCCATCACCGTGGGCGTCTCGGTCTGCAGCCGGTTTGCGGCGGAGTCCCCACCTCGCTGCAAACGAGCCGCAAAGGGGGTCCGCCACGGTGGACGCAGTCGGCTGATCGCCGAGCCACTGGCCTACGGGCCGAGAGGGAAGCTGCCACCATGACGAGCGCACGATGATGGGGACACGTAAGGGGAGGGGCTGGGTGGACGGAATCGAGGGCGTCGGCGCACCGGTGGCCCACTCGGTCGAGGAGCTTCTCGACGGCGTCACCTCCCGCCAGCCCATGAAGGGAGCCGAGTCGCTGTCGACGGCCACCTTCGAGCGGGTCGTCATCGACGGCGAGAGTTTCGTCGTCAAGTACCTCCACTGCGACGACGACTGGGTCATGCGGGCGACGGGTGACCTCACGTGTCGCCCGGCCCTCATGTGGACGTCCGGACTCTTCGCGGCCATGCCCGCCTTCATCGACCACACGACGGTGGGCGTGGCCACCGGCCTAGGTCGCCACGGATGGGGCAGCGCCCTGCTCATGCGTGATGTGGGGGAGTGCCTGATCCCCGACGGCGACGAGCTGATCACCGAGCAGCAACAGACCGACCTGCTCACCGCCATGGCCCGTTTCCACGCCCACTACTGGGGTTTCTCCGATTCGGTCGGCCTGACCCCTCCCGGCAATCGCTATTTCATGTTCAACCGGTGGCTGGCCCCCATCGAGGCGTCGCTGGGCAGTGGGGCCACGGTCCCCACCCTGGTGGCGCGGGGCTACGCCAACATGGCCAAGCTCAGCCCCCCGCTGGCGTCGCTCCTGGCCGATCTCTTCGCCGACCCGACTCCCTTCCTCACCGCCATCGCCGACACGCCCGAGACCCTGGTGCACTCCGACTGGAAGCTGGGGAACCTGGGACTGCACCCCGACGGTCGGGCCATCGTCTTGGATTGGGCCTTCCCCGGCCAGGGCGCCGGCGCTACTGATCTGGCCTGGTATCTGGGCGTGAACTGCCGGCGGATCCCCACCTCGAAGGATGACGCCATCGCGTGTTACCACCAGGCGCTGGTTGACGCCGGGATCTCGACCGATGGGTGGTGGGAGCGCCAGCTGGGGTTGGCGCTTCTCGGCAATGCCCTCCAGCAGGCATGGAGCAAATGCCTCGACGGGCGCGACGACGAGTTCACGTGGTGGGAGCAGCGGGCCCTCGACGCCGTCCGCTACCTCCGGTGAACAGGTGTCGGACTTGAACGAGATCGGCTCGGCCTACGCGGCGGCGGCCGACGCCTGGGCCGGTGGCCCGAGCGCGATCTACCAGCGCCTGGCTGACGCGCTGGTGAGGTGCGCCCCGTCGCCCCTGGCCGGACTCCGGATCGCCGACCTGGGCGCGGGAACGGGGACGGTGTCGCGCTCGCTGGGCGACGCGGGGGCCCGGGTGGTGGCCTTCGACCTGGCGGCCGAGATGCTCGACCAGGGTCGTCGGGGGCGGCCACCGGGAGCCGTGGCCGACGTGACCGCACTCCCCGTGATCGATGACGGCGTCGATGGGGCCGTGGCCGCGTTCGTGTTGAATCACCTCCCGCGACCGGAGAGCGGCCTGGCCGAGATGGGCCGGGTTACCCGACCCGGTGGAATGATCCTGGCCTCCACCTTCGCCCAGCAGCCCCGGCACTCGGCCAAGGTGGCCGTCGACGAGGTCGCCGCCCGCTTCGGCTATCGGCCGCCGGGCTGGTACGAGGAGATGAAGAGGGCCGTCGAGCCACTCAGCGCTTCGACCCCGCTGCTCACCGCGCTCGCCGAGCAAGCCGGACTGGTCGTCGTATCGGTGGAGTCGAAGTCCGTGGACGTCGGGGCCGACACGGCCGAGGTCATCACCGCTTACCGCCTCAGCATGGCGCAGGTCGCGCCGTTCGTGGCGGGACTGGCGCCGGACCGGCGGGACGCGCTCCGGGCTGAGGCCGTCGCCGCCCTCGGCCCCGACGTCGAGCCGATGCGCCCGGAGGTCCTGTTCCTGGTGGCCCAGGTGCCGACATCGACGACCGGCGCACCCCGCTAGCGATCGAGCAGGCGGGCGGCGGCCGCCGTCAACGCCAGGCCACGGTCCCCGGCGTTGCTCGCCAGCCCGGCCACCCGTACCCCGGCCAGGCTGTAGATCTGGCCATCGCCGGTGACGAGGGCGAGCTGAGCCGTCCACCACCAGCTCTCGAGTCCGGCGAGACCATCGAGGGCCTGGAGGTCGCCGCGCAGTAGCTCCAGATCGATCACGTCGCCGGCCGCCACCCCGGCCCACTGACCGGTGAGGCGACCCAGGACCTCGTAGCGGCGGAGACCCAACCGGGTGGCCTCGGCCACGACCTCGGCCGCCACCGCCTGGGCCTCGGTGTGGTCCTCCCGGGCCAGGGCGAGACGGGCCTCGAGCAGCCGGGCCCGCAGGGCATGGCGCCAACGCATGGCGTGGTCGTCAGTCTGAAGGGGACCGGCCTCGGCTAGCCACTGCTCGGCGCCGTCGAGGTCGCCCCGGTGCAGGCAGCCATCGACGAGATCGACCATGGCCTGGGCCTGAGCCTCCGGGAAGGTAGTGCCCTCCAGGGCCGAGCGATTGAGGTCGTCGGCCTCGTCCAGGGATCCGACGTAGCGCAACACCCAGGCCTGGTAGTTGCTGACGGCGGCGGCGTAGCGGGCCGACTGGCCGGTGGTGTCCACCGCCACCCGGGCCTGCGCGAAGGCACCCAGGGCGTCGCCGATCCGACCGGAGATGGCCAGCGCGTAGCCCAGGTTGAAAAGGCCGTGAACCCGCGCGAACGGTTGGCTCATGACCATCCCGGGGGGTACGTCGCGCAGCAGCTCGAGCGCCTGTCCGGCTCGGCCTTGATGGTTGTGCAGGCCGGCCAACCACACCGCGGTCACGGCCCGTTGGTCGGGCGCCGCACCATCCAGTCCGGCGCGGAGGTGGATCACGGCCTGGTCGAGCTCGCCGCGGGCGTGGAGGATGCGACCCATCACGGCATGCCCAGCCGCCGCCGCCGGACCGGCGTTCGGGTCGCGGGCCACCCACGCCGCGTGGCGGAGCGCTCGGTCGAAATCCCGTCGGTAATACGCCGCCCACGCGGCCACCTCGACCACCTCCGGTCGGGGATCGCGGTGGGTGGCGATCTCGGCATCGTCGACCGCGTCGTCGAAGCGCCCCAGACACAACGAGACCACGGCCCGACGCCGGCGGGCCTCGACCGAATCGTCGAGGGCGACAGCCTCGTCGAGCAGGCGGTGCGCCTCGTCGTAGTCGTGGGCCTCGGCCGCTCGGTCGGACGCATCCATGAGGGCGCGGGACGCTAGGAGGGGATCGCCCCCCAGCCGAGCGTGCTCGGCCACGGCGAAGGGGTCGCCATCAGGTCGGCGGTCGAGCAGGTGCGCGGCCTGGCGATGCAGGAAGGCCTGGCGTGACGCACGCACCCGCGCCGCGGCCGCCTGCTGCACCAATGCGTGATGGAACACGAACGAGGTGCCGTCCTCGTCGAGAAAACGCTGACGGACGGCCAGCTCGAGGCTGGTCAGGACCGCTCCGGTCTGGGCGTCGAGTACACCGGCCAGCAGGTCCAGGTCGACGGGACCGCCCAACACGGCCGCCGCCTCGACCACTGGGGCCACCTCGGCCGCTAGCCGCAGGCGAGTGGCGACGGCGTCAAGAATGGAGCCGGGCAACTCGTCGCCGTGGGCGTCGGCCAGCTCCACCAGGAAAAGGGGATGGCCCCCGCTGCGGACGAGAAGCTCGGGGGCACGGTCCGCACCGACCAGTTGGATGGCGGCGTCGAGCCCCAGCGGTCCCAACTCGAGGCGCAGATCGGCGGGCGGGAGATCGCCGGGGCTTCCCGGGAGCCGACTCCCCACCACCATGAGCAGCCGCCCTTGGAGGACCCGCCGGCGGGCGAAGCGAATCCAGGCTTCGGTGGCGGCCCCGGCGGCGTCGACGTCGTCGATCACGAGGACTACGACGTCCCCCGGCGGCGCGAGGCGCTCCAGAACGCCGACGAGAGCGTTGAAGAGAACCTGGCGGGCCATGCCCGCGTCGACCACGTCGACCCCGGTCGGGGTGAGTCGGGGCGCGGCGGGGTGATGGCCGAGCAGCGGAGCCAGGACGGTGGCGTCGGGTGCCACCAGGGCCGAAGCCATCTCGGGCTCGACGCTGCTCAGGTGACCGGCCAAGGCGTCGAGCACCGGTTGCAGGGGCAGACCCGGTTCCGACGGGTCAGCGGCTCCGGTGAGCACAATGGTCCCCGCGGCGCGGGTCCGGGCCACCCAGGTGCGCAGCAGCGTGCTCTTGCCGATCCCGGCCTCACCGGTGACGGCCACGATCCGGGCCCCGACCGATGGCACGGTGTGCTGGGCATCGTCCAGGGCCTGCAGCTCCTCGTCGCGACCCGCCATGACGCGACCCCCGCCATCGCGGCCCGTGGTGCCCAGATGGGGTGGGCCGGTGCTGGCCGGGAGTCGGAACGTGAGGCCGGCGTCGTCACCGGGTTCGTCGCCGAGCAGGATCTCGGTGTGCAGCGCCTCGGTCTCGGCCGTTGGACCCACGCCCAGCTCTTCGCGCAGGAGATCCCGCGTGCGGGCGTACGCAGCGAGGGCCGAAGCCGGGCGCCCGGCCCCCCGATGGGCCCGCATGAGGATTCGCAGGGCTCGCTCGTCGTAGGGGTCACGCGTCAGGGTCTGGTCGGCCAGTGCGGCCGCCGCCGCCGGATCGCCGCCCAGAAGTTCCGCCTCGGCCGCGATGGCGGCCAACCGAGCCCCAAGGTTGTCGAGGCGCCGGCGCTCGTCGTCGGCCCACCCGGCGTCAGGCTCGTCTTCGAGCAGCGGGTGAGCGAGGAGCCGTCGCGCGGTGGCCGCGGCGGCGCGCGCCGAGGGCGCCCGGCCCGCGGTGAGGGCGACGGCGGCGTGCTCGGCCAGGTCGTCGACCTCGTCGAGATCCAGCCAGTCCATGACCAGTCGATAGCCCCCGGCCGAGTGTTCGATGCGCTCGATGCCCAGCGCGGCGCGGGAGCGACTGGCCAGCACGGACACCTGGTTGGCCGGCTTCGCCGGGGCGGCAGTCCCCCACAGATCGTCGATGAGCGCGTCGGTGCCTACCACCCGACCCCGGGCCAGGGCGAGCACGGCGAGGAAGGAACGGGCCTTTCGGCTCCCAAGGCTTCCCACGTCGACGTCGTCGATGGCGAGGCGGCCCAGCAGGTGCACCCGCAGTGGGGCGGGGCCGTCGATCATCGCCGTGCCCGGGACCATGGGGTCATGGCATCATGGTAGGGAACGGGGACGTAACGATGGGTCTGCGTCGGAGACGATGTCGATAGCGTGAGCGATGGAACGGCTCACCGATTCGCCTCTCCCTGGAGATCACCGTGTTCGGATTCACCAAGTCCAAGCTGCCCACTGCCGATGAGGCCCTCCCCGGTCGCGAGACGCCGATGCCTCTCCCCGAGAGCCACTTCGTCAACTTCCGTCCTCTGGCTCCGCCCTATCCCGACGGTTTTCAGACGCTGGTGGTGGGCATGGGGTGTTTTTGGGGAGCCGAGAAGGCGTTCTGGTCGCTGCCTGGCGTCTGGGTGACCGCGGTCGGCTACGCCGGCGGATTCACCCCGAACCCCACCTATGAGGAGACGTGCTCCGGCCGCACCGGCCACACCGAAGCCGTGCTGGTGGTGTTCGACCCGGAGGTCACCTCCTACGAGGCGCTCCTGAAGGTGTTCTGGGAGAGCCACGATCCCACCCAGGGCATGGGTCAGGGCAACGACCGTGGCACCCAGTACCGCTCCGCGATCTATACCTCCACGCCGGCCGAGGCCGCTCAGGCCGAGCGCTCGGCCGAATCGTTCGGCGCCGAGTTGCGCGCCGTCGGATACGGGCCCATCACGACCGAGATCGCCGAGGCGGGACCGTTCTACTTTGCCGAGGGCTATCACCAGCAGTACCTGGCCAAGAACCCCAACGGCTACTGCGGCCTCGGCGGCACCGGTGTGTCGTGTCCCATTGGTGTCGCCACGGGCGAGTAGAACAGGCCCTGGCCGGCGCATCGTCACCGGCGCAGAGTGCAGCCGAACGCCGCTGACGGAGGAGACCGTATGACCGAAGGCGATGATCCCGCGGGGGGAACGACGGGCGGCGCGTCCGACGAGCCGACGGCGCCACAGACGCCGGTCAGTGACGCCACCACGGCCATGCCCATTACCCCCGGCGTCGACCCCCTCGCGGCGAGCCCCGTGGCCGCTCCGGTCGCGGGAGCCGCACCGGTCTCGGGGGCCGCTCCGGCGGCTGGCGCATCCGCGGGGTCGGGCGGGTCGATGTGGTCGTCGCCGCTCGGTATCGCCGTGATCGTGGTGTTCATCCTCGTGATCGCGGGTGGCGTCGCCGTGTTCCTGGCGGCCCGCAATGAGCCGGCCTCGACGCCCGTCACCACGTCGGTGCCTTCGGATACCTCGACCAGTACGTCCACGACCGTGAAGCCGACGAGCACCACCACGACGGTGAAGCCGACGACCACCAC
>Ga0209068_10001797_pt1 | contig 10654 bp, 9 predicted proteins | sample ColStrG_CSR_2012_FD_187200 | JGI IMG/M metagenome (GOLD analysis project Ga0209068, IMG submission 187200) | Freshwater sediment microbial communities in response to fracking from Pennsylvania, USA - Cold Stream Run_MetaG_CSR_2012 (SPAdes)... | ecosystem: Environmental > Aquatic > Freshwater >...
GTACCAGATGGCGTTGACCGAGCTCGCGCGCTTCTTGCCGCGCGGCACGCATCACCGCTGCCGAAGTGGCGTCTGCGGCGCGCGCTCGACTTCATCGAAGCGAATCTTGCGCAGCCAATAGGACTTGCCGATGTCGCCGCCAGCGCCGGGCTCACCCGCATGCATTTCGCCGCGCAATTTCGAGCTGCCACCGGTCTGGCAAGTGTGCACTGCGCTAGCGCGATACCACCAACCCGGTAAACCCCGTTGGAGGGCCGAGGGTGTCCCCGGTGACTGCCGTGATCAGGTGGGCTGGCCGATGTTGAATGTGAGGGGACCTGGGTCACGAACTCAAGAATTCCGGGAGCCGGGCAGGTTTGCCTTGAGGTGGCCTCCTCTCGATTCGGTGAGCGATGGAGTTTCCCGGGTCTGGCGCTGACTGACTGCCCCCAAGGGGAGGCTCCCGGTCCGACCCGCGAGCCGGTCAACGATGCCAAGTGTGGTTACATGTTCCCTCCGACGATCGACTCGAGCGGAGGTGTCTCACCATCGAGGTTCTTGCCTTCTACTTGCCCCAGTTCCACCCGATTCCCGAAAATGACGAATGGTGGGGTCCTGGATTCACCGAGTGGACGAACGTCACCCGGGCAAAGCCCCTGTTTCGCGGCCATCCACAACCACATCTGCCTGCGGATCTCGGATTTTACGACCTTCGGTTGCCGGAGGTGCGTGCCCGTCAAGCCGATCTGGCGCGAACCCACGGATTGACCGGATTCATCTACTGGCACTACTGGTTTGGCGGCCGCCAACTGCTTGAGCGGCCGTTCGCCGAGGTGGTTGCCAGTGGTGAACCCCAGTTCCCATTCTGCGTGGCATGGGCCAATCACAACTGGAGCGACCGGTGGATGGGAGGGGAGGAGCGCATCATGATGCAACAGACCTACCCTGGTCCTGAGGATGACGCAGCCCACTTCGAGTACCTGCGCCCTGCCTTCGAGGACTCCCGCTACATCCGCATCAATGGAAGCCCGGTGATGTTTGTCTTCCGGGCGCCTGACCTGCCCGATCCCCGTCGCTTTGTGGAAACGTGGAAAGCGATGGCCGCGGACATCGGTGGGCTCTACCTTGTTTCATGCGGACCGTTCCTGGACCCGGCTGAGACTGCGGCACAGGGATTCGATGCAATCGTCTTCATCGAAAAGCCCTTCGCCCGGCCCACTGTCAAGTCGAGGGCCAACTCCTTTCTCCGGGGGCATCAGCTCCGGCGAGGACCTCACCGCTTCGAGTACGGGGACTCCTGCGTTTCAGACCCGCCAGAGAACCTCGCCTGCACAGCGATCCCATGTGTCTGGCCGAACTGGGACGACACGCCTCGCCGGGGTCGTCGGGGTGTCGTTGCCGTGGGGTCGAATCCCGAGTTGTTTGGCCGCCAAGTCGCAAGTGGAGCCGACATGGCCCGCCTGGCACCCCCGGGTGAGCAAGTGCTGGCCGTCAAGTCATGGAACGAGTGGGCCGAGGGTAACTATCTTGAGCCCGATCAGGAGTTCGGACTTGGATGGCTCGAGGCGTTGGCCCAGGGCCTGGCGGAATCCGCCGCTTCAGCCAACGGCGCCCTGGAGTCCTGAGCTCCCAATCCCGTCTGGTAGTCGCTGCCGTCAGGACACAGTCGGTGCCACCGTTGCAGTGACGGCGAACTGTTGGAATTTCATGTCCCGGAAGGGCCCGAGCAACAGTCGCGCCCATCGGACCCTGACCGGATTGATCGGTGTCAATGACTGGATCTCGAAACCGGTGGAGGCAAACAGGTCCTCGATTGAAGCTCGGGTGAAGAAGCGAAGATGGGTGCGATCCAGAACACCCCAATCCGTGTAGTCCCATCGACCTCGCAATAGGAGGTTGCGCACCACGATGACGTAGCGAACATTGGGGATCGAGGCGACGATCGTGCCGCCTCCCTCGAGGAGCTCCTTGGATTCACGGAGCATCGTCCAAGGGTCGACCACATGCTCGAGGACGTCGTTGAAGATGATGCAATCGAAGCAATGGCCAGTCGGCATGTCCTCGGGGTACAGACCTTCTATCACCGTGTCGTAGTTGTGAACAGCATCCCGTGCCGCCCGCGGGTCAGGTTCGATCCCGGTCAACTCCCACTTGGGGTTGTGTCGCCGAAGGACAGATCCGAACAGCCCGTGGCTGCAACCGACGTCAAGAATCGATTCGGTCGTCGACGGAACGAACTGGAGCATCTCTCTCCGCTCGAGTCCACCGTGGAACTCCGAAGGCTCGATTGGCATCGGCGGGACCGTAGCACGCCAATGTGACTGGAAGGCATCCTCTGGAAGCATGGGAGACGATGGACGCCCCTTGCCCCTGACCAGTCGATTCTCTCGACCCTTCATGACTGGTTCAGGTGGCGGTCCGCCGGAAATCCTCGGCCGTCCAGGTGCGGATGGGAAACCATCCGAGAACGCGCTTGAGAGTATCGAGCGCCGCGTCGTCCAATCGATTTTCCCAAGCATTCGGAAGATCTTCCGCCACCCGTCTGAGCTTGAATCCGTCTCCGGGGGTGTTGTGGCTCACCAAATAGTCGTGGTGCCGATCGGTCCATTCCAATCCCAGGTCGTGACAGAGGGTTTGGAACTTGGTGACCGGATCGTGGCAAAGGTCCTCGTGGGTCCGCACAAGCCAGCGGGGATGCCGTTCTGCAGCGTCCTCGAGGGCCGCGGTGAGAAGACAAATCCTCCAGCACATCTGCTCGACGGGGTCCGGACCAGGTAGTCGGACATCCCATGGATCGAGGTAACGGGTCCGAACCTCAGGCCGTGTTTCCAGTGTCGAGTTCCGCGCGTCCTTGAGATTCACCTGCATCCAACTAGCAAGCACGTTGGCCGGGTGACGAAGTAGTACGAGTACGTCAACTTTGAACTCCGAATCCAGCCAGTCCAAGGCCAACTGTGCATGGATGGATTTTGCAATCACCCGTCGGCCCCCGGAGGGCCCTGTCGCCTCCCGCCCGGGCCGCGGGTTTCGGGCGAGGTTCCCCGCCGACCAGGCAGCGAAATCCCGCTTTCCCTCGAAGATTCGCTTCTTGGCCGCAGGGCCGAGGAGCCACCTTGCCAACGCCAACCGACGGGGCTCATCGGCTCCGCTCAATATCCACTCCCAAAGTTGGCGATAGGCAGGGGATGCGTCGCCCGGATTCAAGAGCGGGTAACGCCCGAGCATCCGCTTCGCGTAGATGGCCGATGGGTTGTTGTCCTCGTTATCGCGTTCCGGAGCTGGTCGAATCCCGGGTCCCTGGCTGAGCGCGGTCAACGTCCATGTCGTCCCTGATCGAGGGAGGCCAGCAATGACGATCGGCCGCAATCCAGCAATCATCGCGGGTCACAGTGTGTGGTCGATCGCCTGCAAAAAGAGGCGAGTTGTTTTGGTGCGACAAATCCGGACGGGTTCACGAAGAGGGATCGTATCTCTCCAGTTCGCCTCACTCCTGGGTGGAAATCGTTGACTCACCGGAGCCAGCCCAGGGCTGTGGAGCGACGTGTCGGGGCAGACGTCAGCTCGGAGGGGCGGGGAATACTGGCGGTAGGGCGAGGTGGGCGAAGTGCTCCCAGAGCGAAAGGTCGATAGTGGGATAACGCGCCACCAAGTTCAGTACGTCTGGCGCGTAGAGGCGGACGAGCTGCTCAACGACGAAGGGGTCGAGCTCGAGCTTGGACTTCGAGGCGTTGACCGTCGCGCGTATCCCAGGCGAGCGAAACGTGTCGTCCACACCCAAGAAGCGAAACGTCTCTGCCAGGTGCCGTTCGGGGGATCTGATGCAGGCCTCGTACTGGAGCACAAGAAGGTCATCGGGGTCATAGGCCGCTTCCCATGGCTGCAGTACGTTCGAGTACATGCCGTTGGGAAGTGCTCGGTACCTAAGGCGCTTGCGGTCCCCTGACGGCATCGGCCGCGAAAGGTCGGAGCGGTACCGTTCCACCGGGTCACGCAACATGACGATCAGCTTCGCCCCGGGGGCGGCTGCTTGGAGCACCGCCGGCAGCGCGCTGGCGAAGGCGTAGTTCGGGGTCCACTCGCCCGTGATCGTCCCCTCTGGCCGAGGAAACCAGTCCCGGTATGCCTCGGCATCGGCCAGCGTGCACTTTCCGGCGATCAGTCGTCGCAAGAAGTGTTGATTGAAGAAGTTGAGCTCCTTCTCGTACTCGACATGGATCTCAGGATGGGACATGAGCAGGCTGAACCACCAGGTCGTGCCGGACTTGGCTACACCGATGCCGACAAAATCTGGTGCACCTGTGCGCATGTTGGCGGGCACGGGCGGGACTACTGGCGCAGTGTCCGACGCCCAGTCTCCCTCCCGCCCGAACAACCGCAGGACGCGTCCCTGGAAGGAGCGGGGAGTCCTGATGAAGAGATACCGGGCCGAGCCCTGGAGCCTTTCGGCAAGAGACGTACTCATCGGCGGGCGCCAAGGAACGGCGGCAATGCTGGGATAGTCATGTTCGCTCCTTACGCCTCATTCTCAACCGGCCCCGGGAGCGCGCAGCATGAGCATACCGGTCGTCCGACTGTTGAGTCCACCGCTGGGGGTAGGTCAGACTGACGGTCCGCCACGCCCATCGAACCGCTCGGCGCTGATGAATGTGGTGGCGTGCGTCTGGATTGCATTCAGTAGAGTCGGTGGGATGGACGCCTCCGAACTGCCGGAGAGTTCCGGCGACAGGGTCCTTGACGAGCGCACCGTCGATCCCGACCCCCTCCGTCAGTTCGCAAGTTGGTATGCCCGGGCCGGCGAGACTGTGAACGCACCTGAGGCCATGGCACTGGCCACTGCCGATGCGCGGGGCTGCCCGTCGGTTCGGATGGTCCTGCTCAAGTCGTGGGGCAAGAACGGCTTCGTCTTCTTCACGAACTACGACGGACGCAAGAGCCATGACCTCGAAGTCAATCCGGAGGCCGCCCTGCTCTTCTACTGGGAGGGCCTCGGCCGCCAGGTCCGCGTCGAGGGATCGACTACCCGCACCACAGACGCCGAGTCCGACGCGTACTACGCCACCCGCGATGTCGCCAGCCGCATTGGCGCCCATGCATCTCACCAGAGCCGTCCCATCGGAAGCCGGGCCGAGCTCGACGCCAAGGTGGCGGAATGGTCGGCCGCCTTTGGCGACGGCGAGGTGCCCCGGCCTGCGTGGTGGGGTGGGTGGCGGGTCACGCCCCGCTCCTACGAGTTCTGGCAGAAGGGCACCAACCGGCTCCACGACCGGATCCGCTACGAGCTGGCCGGCGGAACTTGGAGGGTAGAGCGCTTGCAGCCGTGATCTTCGGCCATCGACCCGCCGTTACTCTGTCGACCCGCTGCCCGTAGGTAGCGTCGCTCGCAGAGCGGTATGTTCTGCCCATGGCAGATGACACGACCACAGTTGAGGAACGGGTCGCACAGCTCCTCGACGAACTCGACCCTAGGGCGGAGTCGGTCGAGAAGTTCCGCGGTCGCCAGTTCGACCTGGGCCTGGCCTGGATCTCCTTTCCCGAGGGACTCGGCGGCCTCGGATTCCCACCCAACCTCCAGCGCATTGTCGACCGGCGCCTGAGTGATGCAGGGGCGACCCCGGCCGGCGCCCGTGAGTTCTTCGGCTTGACCATGGCTGGTCCGACGGTGGTCACCCACGGGTCGGACGCGCTCCGCTCCCGCCTACTGCGTCGCACCTTTACGGGCGAGGATGCGTGGTGCCAACTATTCAGCGAGCCCGGCTCCGGCTCCGACCTGGCAAGCCTTGCCACCCGGGCCGTGCGGGACGGCGAAGAATGGGTAATCTCCGGCCAGAAGGTGTGGAACACACTGGCCCATATCGCCGACCGAGGGATGTTGGTGGCCCGCACCGATCCTGACCTCCCGAAACACAAGGGCATGACCTACTTCGCCCTGGACATGCATGCGCCAGGGGTGGAGGTACGGCCGCTTCGTCAGATGACCGGCGAGGCCGAGTTCAATGAGGTCTACTTGACCGAGGTCCGGGTACCCGACGCCGACCGCATCGGTGACGTCGGCGAGGGCTGGCGAGTGGCCATGACCACTCTGTCCAACGAGAGGACCACCATCGGTGGCGGGGGCAGTGCTCCACCGCGAGGTTCGGGCTCGATCGCCGAGGCCGTCCGCATCTTCCGGACCGCCGGGGTCCATCGCACGGCGGTCGAGCGCGATCGGCTAATGCAACTGTGGGTCGACATGGAAGTCCTTCGCCTCACCAACCTGCGTGCCTCGCAAAACCGTAAGGTCGGCAACCCCGGCCCCGAGGGTTCGATCGCCAAGCTGATGTTTGCGGAAGTTAACAAAGACGTGTTTGAACTCTGCGTCGACCTGCTCGGTGCCGACGGCCTGATCGACTACGACTACACCATGCGCCGCTCCGAAGTCCTCGGACTGGTCGGGCCCCCCGGCACGGCCCGCAAATTCTTCCTTCGGTCCCGGGCCAACTCCATCGAGGGTGGCACCTCCGAGGTCCAGCGCAACATCCTCGGCGAGCGCATTCTCGGACTGCCCGGCGATGTCCGGGTGGACAAGGAACTCCCCTGGGTCAAGGTCCCGCGGAGTTGAACCGGCCCCGCGATGGGGGACCGGAGTGACCGACGCACGTCAGTTCCTCGGGATGGAGGAGCGTGGCGACCTGCTGCACTGGCGACTCCATGTGGTGCCCGAACTCACCACCCCCGGCAACTTCCTGTTCGGTGGGTGCGGTTTGGGAGCGGCGCTCGTGGCCCTGGAGGCCGCGTCCGGTCGGCCCACGGTGTGGTCGACGTGCCAGTACCTGTCGTTCGCACCGACCGACTCGGTCCTCGACCTGACGGTGACGCTGGCAGCAGTGGGGAATCGCATCACCCAGGCCCGGGTGGTCGGAAGGACGGGCGACACAGAAATCCTGACCGTGAACGCCGCCCTCGGACTTCCCGGTGGAATGGATGCCGAGGGGGTGTGGGACTCGCCACCCGACGTGCCACCGCCCGACGATTGCCCGCCCCGCCGGCTACCTTCGTTCTTCACAACGTCGATCTTCGACCAGATCGAGGTCCGGCTGGCCCAGGGGCGGAGCTTCGAAGAGATCAATCAGGGTTCGTTCACGCCCGGCGAACCCACTAGTGCACTCTGGGCGCGGGTGCCCGGCCACCTTGAGCCCTCAGCCGCCACCCTGGCCATCCTCGGCGACTACGTGACCGGCGGCATGGCCCAGCCGCTCGGCCGGCGGGTCATGTCGCGTAGTCTCGACAACACGCTGCGGGTGGTGCGTCTTGAACCTACCGAGTGGGTGCTGTGCGACATTCGCATCCAGGCGCTGGCCGACGGCTACGGCCAAGGGACCGCATTTTTGTGGTCCGAGTCAGGCCATCTATTGGCGACCGCGAGCCAGTCGATGAGCGTCCGTTTCGTGCCGCTGGGGTGACGCGTCACTGCGCATTTCCGGTGGCGTGGGCGGGCTGCGTGCTCCAAATGGGGACCGCCGGATCGATCAGCTGAGACTTCATGGGATCGCGTCGCTGTCCCCTAGTGTCGGGACGCGAGATCCGCTTCCGACGAACGAGGACGACGATGAAGATCAGCACCATGCTCAGCTATGCCGGTGGATTCCGTAAGGCGGCCGCCCAGGTCGCCGAAATGGAGAAAGCCGGCCTAGACCTGGTATGGGTTGCCGAGGCCTACGGCATCGACAGCCCCAGCCAGATGGGGTACCTCGCAGCCCTGACCGAATCCGTCGAGATCGGCTCGGCAATTTTACCCGTCTTCACCCGGACCCCAACCCTGCTGGCCATGACCGCGGCGGGGGTCGACGCCCTCTCCCAGGGCCGATTTCACCTCGGTCTTGGCTCATCGGGACCCCAGGTCATTGAAGGCTGGCACGGGGTGCCGTTCGACGCGCCGCTCGGACGGACCCGCGAGATCGTCGAGATCTGCCGGGACGTGTGGGCCCGTGAATCCCCGCTCGAGCACCACGGGAAGTACTACAACATGCCTCTGGCCGAAGGGCAAGGAACCGGCCTCGGCAAGGCCCTCAAGATCATCGGACGACCGGTGCGGCCCCGGATCCCGATCTGGGTGGCCTCGTTAGGGGAGAAGAATGTGGCCATGACGGCCGAGATCGCTGACGGTTGGATCCCCATGCTGTTCGTACCCGAGAAAGCCCGCACTGTCTGGGGTGCGGCCCTCGATGCGGGTGGTGCCAAGCGGGACCCGTCGCTCGACCCGCTGCAGATCACCGTGGGCGGGATGGTGGCCATAGGCGAGGGTCCCGACGTCGTGGAATTGCGTGACATGGCCAGGCCGATGGTCGCCCTGTACGTGGGCGGTATGGGGGCCAAAGGCCATAATTTCTACAACGACGTCGTGCGCCGCTACGGCTACGAGGAGGAGGCCGAGAAGATTCAGGACCTGTATCTTGACGGCAAGAAGATCGAGGCAGAGGCGCTGGTGCCCGACGAACTCCTCGAGTCGATGTCGCTATGCGGCCCCGAGAGCTACGTCGCCGAGCGCATCGCTGCCTTCAAGGAGGCGGGCGTCAGCCACCTCCAGGTGGTGCCGGTACCCACGGGCGACCAGACTCAGGTCGACGTCATCGCCAAGGTCAAGGACCTGATCGGCTGATCTGACCCCGGGGCGGCGAAGTCACTCGTCGGAGACGAGTTCCTCCGGGGACTGCTCAACCGTGTCAAGGGCCAGCAGGTTGTCGAGCTGCTCGGCCATCTGTTCGATCTCGTCGGCTTCGTAGTAGCTGCGATTGAGCGTGAGCGTCAGCTGGTTGTGCACCAAGGCCAGCGCGTCCTCGGCGGCTGCGGCGGCGTCGTAGACCGAAAAGAGGCGGGCCTGCATGGCCTTGGCCGATATGAAGCGGGTGCCACGGTCGGCCGCCTCGGCAGGAAGGGCCCGCAAGGCGTCCCCAGGGGTGGCCGGGCCGGTCGTCGCTGCATGCTCCTGGTTCATGGCCGTCTACCTTTCACGGTCGAGTCTACGTCACGATTGTGACGTACCTACTATTCAACACCCCCGACGTGACATTTCGTCCACATTCCTCCGCTCCACTCAGATTCAGTAAGCGGGCTCGGGCCAGCGGACAGCACAGGCCGCACTGGTGGGAGGATTGAGGGGTGACCGCGCCCACTGTCCGTCCTACCGGGCGCCTCACCGGTGCAGGGACGGTCGCCGGGTGACACGCTATGACGCGGTGGTGGTGGGCTCTGGCCCGAACGGTCTGGCCGCCGCTGTGACTCTGGCCCGAGCAGGGCTCGCCGTCCACGTTGTCGAGGGTGCCGCCCGGCCGGGGGGAGGGTGCCGCACGGACGAGCGCACGTTGCCCGGATACCGCCACGACGTCTGCTCGGCGGCCCATCCGCTACTAGCTCTGTCGCCATTCTTTGCCGATCCGGCCTTCGACGGTCTGCGATCCGACCTCCTCCAGCCGGCGGTCCCCTTCGCCCATCCTCTGGACGGAGGTAGGGCCGCCATCGCCTACCGGTCCCTCGACGACACGGCTGAAGCGCTGGGCCGTGACGGCGGCGCATATCGGAGCCTCCTCGGTCCCCTGGCGTCCCACGCCGACGACCTGGCGGCAGGGCTCCTCACTCCGCTGCGGAACATGCCCCGCCACCCGGCCACGATGGCCCGATTCGGCCGAGACGGGGTGGGCAGTCTCGAACGGCTGGTCAGACGATTCGCGGACGAGCCCGCCCGGTCTCTACTGGCTGGAGTCGGCGCCCATGCGGTGCGGCCGCTATCGGCACCACTGACCGCGGGTGTGGCCCTGTTCCTGACCGCGGCTGCCCACGCCGTGGGTTGGCCCGTGGTGGCCGGCGGGAGCTCGGGGATCACCGACGCGCTGTTGGCCGAACTGACCCGGCTCGGGGGGTCGGTCCAGACGGGGCGGTGGATCCGCCGCCTTGACGAGCTGCCCGCAGCGGAGGTGGTCCTCCTGGACGTGGCGCCCGCAGCTTTGCCCGGGCTGGTCGGACCAGCACTGCCCGACACCTACCGTCGGGCGGTCGGACGGTTCCGCCACGGGCCCGGAGTGTGCAAGGTGGACTGGGCCCTGTCTGGACCCGTGCCCTGGACGGCGACGGCTTGCCGGTCAGCGGGGACACTGCACCTTGGAGGGTCGATGGCGGAGGTGGCGGCGTCCGAGGCCGACGTATGGGCAGGCCGCCATCCCGATCGCCCTTACTGCATCGTGGTCCAGCCCGGGGTGGCCGACCGCTCCCGGGTCGGGCCGGCAGGGCAGGTCTTGTGGGCCTACTGCCACGTACCGTCCGGATCGGACCGGGACATGACACAGGCCATCGAGGCACAGATTGAACGGTTCGCACCCGGATTCGGGGACCTCGTCCTTAACCGTTCCACCGTGACGGCCGCCGACATGGCCGCCTACGACCCCAACTACGTCGGCGGGGACATCGGCGGGGGTGCGGCGACGCTGTTCCAGACGGTCTCGCGGCCCGTCATTGCGTGGAACCCCTATCGGGTACCCGTCGATGGCGTCTACCTCTGTTCGGCTTCCACTCCACCTGGAGCAGGTGTGCACGGGATGTGTGGTGTAAATGCCGCCCGCACCGCCCTCCATGATCGCTTTGGAGGTCCCCCGCCATTCTCCAAAGGACCCTTGCTGCCCGTGAACTCGGCGCCAGCGAGAACGGC